>OMGB01000695.1_pt1 | contig 11330 bp, 8 predicted proteins | sample 1645791 | NCBI WGS metagenome assembly OMGB01 (sample SAMEA103958120, study PRJEB25191) | human gut metagenome | biome: human-associated habitat [ENVO:00009003]; feature: intestine environment [ENVO:2100002]; material: feces | place: Germany | collected 2013/2015 | reverse complement strand
AGGGGGCTGGCAAGTCCACCTTCTTCCGTCTGCTGGCAGTCCGGGACGAGTGGTTCTCCGATGATTTGCGGAAGCTGGACGATGACAATGTGTACCGTAAGCTGCAAGGTCACTGGATTATCGAAATGTCGGAAATGATGGCAACCGCAAACGCCAAGAGCATTGAGGAAATCAAGTCATTTTTAAGCCGGCAGAAAGAGGTTTACAAGATACCCTATGAAACCCACCCAGCAGACCGCCCCCGTCAGTGCGTGTTTGGCGGCACTTCCAATGCCCTTGACTTCCTGCCCCTTGACCGTTCCGGCAACCGCCGCTTTATCCCCGTCATGGTGTACCCGGAGCAAGCCGAGGTTCACATTTTGGAGGACGAAGCTGCTTCCAGAGCCTATATCGAGCAGATGTGGGCAGAAGCGATGGAGATTTACCGAAGCGGCAGGTTCAAGCTGGCTTTCAGCCCCGCCATGCAGCGGTATCTCAAAGAACACCAGCGGGATTTTATGCCGGAGGACACCAAAGCCGGGATGATACAGGCGTATCTTGATAAGTACACCGGGAGCATGGTCTGCTCCAAGCAGCTCTATAAGGAAGCTTTGAACCATGCCTTTGACGAGCCGAAGCAATGGGAAATCCGGGAAATCAACGAGATTATGAACCAGTGCATTACCGGCTGGCGGTACTTCCCGAACCCAAGAATGTTTTCCGAATATGGCAGACAAAAGGGCTGGGAGCGTGAAAACCCGGCAACGGACTCCGGCAACCCGTCTGAAAAAACGATGGATGGCTTTGTGGAGGTCACAGAACAGATGGAGCTTCCATTCTGAAAATGACCGCCCGTTGCACCCCCTGTTGCTATCCCGTTGCCGAGCCGGTTGCCGGGGAAAACCCCTTATTTCCGGGCTTTTCTCCCTTATAACAACCAAAACAACAGAAAAATAAAAGAAAAGTATAAATGAAAAGCCTAATCCCCCAGCTATGCTGGGGAGAATGGAGTAGGCGGAAGCGGTGAGGATAACAAAATAAAGCCTCCTGTGATAGAATGAGAATGGTGTCGCAAGCCAAACTCAAAATCAAAGGAGGCGGTCCAAATGGACAATAAAAGTTTATCACATACTCGTTGGAAATGCCAGTATCACATTGTGTTTATTCCTAAATACCGAAAGAAGGTATTGTATGGGAGAATACGCAGAGATGTCCGAGAGATAATAGCAACTTTATGCCAGTATAAAAATGTAGAGATAATTGCAGGAGCGGTATGTATAGATCATGTACATTTAAGCGTAGCAATTCCACCAAAACTCAGAGTATCAGATTTTATGGGGTATCTGAAAGGAAAAAGCAGCCTGATGATATTTGACCGACATGCCAACCTGAAGTATAAGTACGGGAACAGGCACTTTTGGGCAAGAGGGTATTTTGTGGATACGGTAGGCCGAAACAAGAAAGCGATAAAGGCGTACATACAGAACTAGTTGGAGGAGGACAAAATGTCTGACCAGATTAGCATAAAGGAATTTATAGACCCGTTTACGGGTAGTAAGAATCCCAAGGCATAGATAAAAACCCCTTAAGGGGTAGCACGAGAAAGGAATGCGGTCGGCAGACCTTTCGGGCCCCTTAAGGGGCTTCGTCCGTAATGGGCCCTTATAGGGCCTGGTCAAACCTCCGGCTTAGCCGGAGGTTTTGATTCATGATAGGCATATTTGATATCTAAAAGATATTAGAAAGAAAAACAGATTGCCAAGGAACGCAAATAGAAATAGCAAGCCACCATATTACAAAAGTTTTCGTATTTGTTCTATTTCTATTGGAATAATTCGCTAAATATGATATACTTTCACAAAGAGCTATTGTGCATGGAGGAGTTCAAATGGATAATTTATTTGACTTGAACATTGAAAAAGTTCTTGAGCATTGGGGTGTTGAGCATGCAATTCGAGAAATAATTGCCAATGCTTTGGACGAAATGACTTTAACAGGGACGAAAGAAATCGAGATTTCTTATTCTGATGGTGTGTGTCATATTAGAGACTACGGACGCGGGTTGCAATACATACATTTTACTCAGAATGAAAACAAAGAAAAACTTATTGCAACTAACTTGATTGGTAAATTTGGCGTGGGATTGAAAGACGCACTTGGCGTATTTTACAGAAACCATATCGGAGTTACAATTCATTCCAAATACTCAACTATATCTCTTACTATGGCTGAAAAGGCAGGATTTGACATACAAACTTTGCACGCAGTCTTTTCTGAATCCAAGTATCCTACAATGGTAGGCACAGATGTAGTGCTTACTGGTGTAAAACAAGCTGACTTGCAAAAAGCGAAATCTATGTTTTTGGTATTTAATAGTGATTTGGAACTTTTGGAAAAAACAAATTATGGCGAAGTATATACAAATAAAGGTGATGGTAAGTCTTTCATATATGCCAACGGTGTCCAAATAGCTTCAGAAGATAATTTCCTATTTAGCTACAATATTACAAGCATGAATGCGCAAATGAAGAAAGCTCTAAACCGTGAAAGATCAAATGTGGGGCGTACTGCTTATTCGGAAACAATAAAAAATATTTTGAAGAACTGCGTTTCTACCAAAGTCATGCGGCCGCTCGTTGCCGACATAGGGAATGTAATGACTGGGGCAAATAAAGACGAAACAGGATGGGTTGATATTGCAGCCTATGCAGCGAAGACTCTAAACAAGTCTGGAAATGTAGTTTTTATGACACCATCTGAGCGGGCACAACTTACAAATGATCAAGTCGAGATATTAGCGCACAGCGGAAGAGAACTCATCTCCTTATGGTAACTGATGCAGTATTCGGGAAAATATCAGATGTTGTTAATACATTTAAGACTGTATCCGATGAATATAGGCAGGGATACAAATACAGCTTTATTGAGTACAAAAACTTAACTGGTGATGAAAAAGAAACTTTTGACCTTGTAACACCAATTACTGAACTCGTTAATAAGAAATACAGGAGAAATATACCAAGCATTAAAATTTCCGAGACTATTCGTATGGATGAATTTGGCTTTGTAACTCATGGCGCATGGGATCCGGCAGAGAATGCTATAATCATCAAGAGAAGTATTTTGAAGTCTAAAGAAACATTTGCCGGCGTGCTTATGCACGAATTTGCACATTATGTATCTGGTTATGCAGATAACACACGAGATTTTGAAAATGTGCTTACAGAGATGCTTGGCTTTGTCTATAGCGAGTTAAGTATTAAGGGGGAGAAGCCAAAGAAGGTTGGTTTGTTCAAAAGATGGTAAATAGTGAGAGAGGCGGGAGCCATTATGGTTCCTGCCTCTTATTATGTCTTCTGATGAATAAATCTAGATAACGTACAATAAGGGATGTAGGACTACAATACATATTGGACAATTGAAGAAAAAAGCTATGAGGAATATGGTCTCATGGGTTATAGTTAAGTTACCACACCAAACCAGCCCGAAAGGAGACCATATCCCTCATGAGCAAGAGTATAACACAAGACATGGCCTATCGGCAATCCCTAATGAAGTACGCAGAGAAATACGGCGTCAGCCGCGCCAGCCGGAAGTACAACAAGAGCCGGTCGTACATCTACTTCTGGAAGCAGCGCTGGGATGGTAGTGTGGCATCCCTGGCCTGCCAGTCCAGACGGCCCCACAGCCACCCCAACCAACACACAGAGGCCGAGCTGAAGCTCATCCGCGATATGCGCCGCCGGAATCCAGCCCTGGGTATGGTCGAACTCTGGCACCGTCTGCGGCAGCGTGGCTACACCCGCTACCCGGAGAGTCTGTTCCGTGTCATGCGTAAAATGGGGTTGTTTCCTGCCGAAAAGCCGAAAAATACATACAAATCCAAGCCTTACGAGCAGATGACCCATCCCGGAGAGCGCGTGCAGGTGGATGTGAAGGTCGTGCCGCGCAAGTGCATCGCGGATCCGGAGCTTCGGCTGTTCCAGTACACCGCCATCGACGAGTTCACGCGCCTTCGCTTCCTCGCCGCCTACCCGGAGCAGTCTACCTACTCTTCAGCAGATTTCCTGCGCAGACTGACCGCGTGGTATGCACGCCGCGGGATCAAGGTGGAATGTGTCCAGACGGACAACGGTTCCGAGTTTACCAACCGCTTCTCCAGCAGGAAGCGCGAGCTGCCGACTCTGTTTCAGCGGACGGCTGCTGAGCTGGGCATCCGGCATAAGCTGATTCGCCCGTATACCCCGCGGCACAACGGTAAGGTGGAGCGCAGCCACCGCGAGGACCAGAAACGCTTCTATTCCTGCCACGCATTCTATTCTCTGGACGATTTCGCAAAGCAGCTTGCGGTCCACAACCGCCGCTCCAACAGCTTACCTATGAGACCGCTCCACTGGCTCTCTCCGGCAGAGTTCTCTGTCCAATAGGTTTGACAAACCTACAAACCCGGCAGTTCCCATTCAAAACATAAGAATCGGTAAAAACGGCGAAGGCAGGTTGACGCCTGGCATTGGTCTGCGGCACATCAGTTATTTCAAACGGACAATTTCCTTAGTCAAAAGGTTCAATTTCAATGCGGCATATTGGTAATTGTTCCAAATTTTGCAAAATGTGTCGAATTTTGTTGCAAAATAGGAAGTGGGACAGTTCTATAAATAGACGCATGAACTAGCGCGTGAATACAAAGAGAAAGAGAGAAAAACGAATGAAACTGTGGAAACGCATACTGTCCTGTTTCCTGGCGCTCCTTCTGACCGTATACCTGCTCCCCGTGCAGGTCATGGCTGAAGAGTTGGGGGATCTGTGGCCGCTGACAACGGAAAACATCGCAGAGACACCTCCCGATGTAATAGGAGAAGTCCTGGAGCGACGGGGCGAAAACCAGAAAGAATTTCTGCTGGCCAACGGCGTGCGGCAGGTAGTTATCTATCCTGCAGCCGTTCATTATCAAAAAGATGGCCAGTGGGAGGATATCGATAATCGCCTTCTGCCTGCGACTACACGGGACGGCGAGACGGTTTATCAGAATGTCGCCGGTATGTGGGATGTCTCGGTACCCGCCGAACTGAACACCGCCGGAGGGATCACTGTCAGCCGGAATGGATATAGTCTATCCTTTTATCTGACAGGTCAGTTGTTTGAAGACGGGGGCGCTATCTCGGAAAGCGGCAGCGCCTCCATGGGGGAGGAACTGCCCGGTGAGGATATGATCTGCGTTCCCACAGGCGAAAGTACTGCGGCAATCAGCAGTACCACTTCCACTTTGGCAGACGATGACCAGCTTCAGCCAGAGGCTACGCTGAAGAATCAGCGCAGTGAGGCCCTGTATCAGAATGTTTATCACGACACAGATGTGACCTATGACTTGGACTCCAATCGGTTGAAGGAGTCCCTGATTCTGCGCAGCTGCCCGAAGGAAATGCTGGGCTACCGCTATCGCCTGGAAACGGACAGCCTGCGGCTGGAGCTTCAAGAGGACAACCGTATTCTGGCCTATGCCAAAGACGCCGGTCTCCAAGATGAACCGGTATTCTATATGCCGGCTCCGTATCTGCTGGATGCAGAAAACGCATACTCCAATGATATCAAAGTGACCTTGGAGGAAAACGACAAGGGCTATGAGCTGCGGTACTATCTGCCCCAGGATTGGATGGCGGATGCCGCGTATCCCGTGATACTGGACCCCGTAGTCCAGCCGGTATCCAACACGTTCACCATCCGGGATAAGACCGTGACCCAGCGCAATCCGCCAGCCTATGATGCCATTTCTCTGGATGCAGGATATTCCACCAACCGCGGGCGGGAGCGGATTTATATTCGTTTTAAGAATATCCCCTCTTTGACCTCAGCAGATGTGGTCGTAGGCGCAAAGGTCTTACTTTACAAATATAGCGGCTCCGGTAGTATCTCGGGCAATTATATGACGGCGCATCAGGTCAAAAGCATGTGGGACTCTGAGACAATTACCTGGGCTAACCGGGCGGACTATGTCCACACCTCAGAAGATTATCAATTCGTTGCCGGACAAACCTGGCATAGCTGGGATATTACGAACGTTGCCCAAAAATGGTATGAGCCCTCCGGAAATACTGGTGTCATGCTTCGCATGTCGGAAGCCGTAGAGGGTGGGACGACAACAAAAACTGCGTCCTTCTATTCCTCTGACTACAGCAACACGCAGCAATGCCCCATGCTGGTCATCTCCTACATCAACAACTGCGGACTGGAAAGCACCTGGGACTATACCTCTTCCAGTGCCGGACGGGCCGGTACCGGCTATGTCAATGACTACACCGGAAACCTGGTGTGGGTCCACACAGGGCTGGGCTTTTCCGGCAACCGGATGCCCGTCAGCATCAACGCTGTCTATAACGCAAACGACAAGAGAAACAAGACCTACGGTCTTGGCTACGGCTGGCGTACCAATTACAACCAGCGCGTTGAGCAGATCACTTTAGGCGGCACTACCTACTACCGGTGGGAGGATGAGGACGGCACCCGCCACTATTTTATGAAAAAGTCTGCCGGGCTGTATGTGGATGAACTGGAGCCTACACGTCAACTGACGGATACCGGTAGCGGAACGAAAAAATTCTGTATCACAGAAAAGAGCGGCAGCAAACGCTATTTCGATGCCAGTGGACGGCTCGCTGGACTCTCCAATAACCAGGCCACAGCCAGCAGTGTCTCCATTTACTACGCATCGCAGGATCACATCTCGGTCATCTCGGATGGCGTTGGCCGCAAATACCGATTCAGCTATGACAGCAGCGGCAACCTGACCAAGATCAGCTTTACAGGTACCGGCACAACAGAGTTGTCCGCTATGACCTACCAGGTCAGCGGCGATAATCTGAGGACCATCGGATATCCAGACGGGAAAAATGCGACATTTTCCTATGGTGCAGAACATCTGCTGACCGGTGCGCAGGATGCTGACGGCTATAAGCTGGCGTATACCTATAACACGACCACGAACGGACAGCCTAACCGAATCGCGACCATCAAGGAATACGATGGCAGCACCGCAGGCGGAACACTGTCTCTGGAATATGCACATAACCAGACCACATTTACCGATCACAACGGCAACAAGGAGATCATGCAGTTCAACCGCTACGGCAGTACCCTGTCGGTGCAGGATGGACTGGGCCGTGCGCAGTTCTCCCAATATGCCAACAGCACGGACCTGGCCAAGGCCAGTCAGCTGACGCTGTCGTCCAAGCTGCAGAATACCGTCATCAATCTGCTGGAAAGCGGCAGCCTCGAGAGCAAGACCGGATGGACGGTATCCGGCACCGGTACCGGCAACTGGAGCTACAGCCAGGCTCAGGCCTATTATGGCCGCACCTCCCTGTCCATTCAGAACAACACCCTCAAGCCGGTCAGCAGCGCTGTGCGGGCCCTTGAGCCCGGGAAGACATATACATTCTCCGCTTATGTCAGAGCCGGAGCCAGCGGAGCCCGCATTGGATTGCTGAAGCCCGGCAGCACGGAGCCCCTGGTCGTCAGCACCGCCGCACCGGCCAATAACACCTGGACCCGGCTGCAGGTGACGTATACGCTGCCATCCGGAAGCGCCTATGCCTCGGTTCTCCCCTTCCTGCAGAACACCTCCGGTACGGCCGCCTATTTTGACGCCTTGCAGCTGGAACAGACCGCCTCGCCCAGCCGGTATAACCTGGTGGAAAACAGCGACTTTTCCTTTAATTCCGCCTGGACTCCCAACTCCAGCTGCGCCAGTACGGAGCAGATCATCACCTATACCAGCTCTCCCACGGAGAACTCGGACAAGCGGGTTATGCGCTTTACCGGTGACCCCAACAAGCACAAGTATGGCAATCAAATTCTGAGCGGCCTTGGCGGGGCCGCAGGCGATGTATATACGGTGGCCGGCTGGGCCAAGGGCGACTGCGTATATACGGACGACAGCAATCGCCGGATGTATGCCCTGATGGTGCGATTCTATTACACAGATGGCACCACAAGCGACAACTTTATCAAGTTCAATCCGGATACGGACAGCCAGAGCAGTTGGCAGTTTGTTTCCGGCGTGGTCAAGGCAGCCAAGCCCTACTCCCAAATGGGCATCTACACGGCCTATGTCCAAACACTGAACACCGTCTATTTCGACAATGTGTAGCTGTTCAAAGAGGAGTTTGGACATAGCTATGACTACGACTCCAACGGCAATCTCATCAGCGTGGTAGACCTGCAAAAGAACAAAACCAAATATGATTACGATTCCAACAACAATTTGGTAAAAATGACCTTGCCAAGTGGGGCCAGTCAGTCGTATACTTATGATAGTTACCACAACGTGACCAAAGCGGTAAGCCCGGAGGGCGTTACCTCCCGGTTCACCTATGATACCTATGGCAACATCAAGACCGTAAAGCTGGGTAGCGGCAGCCAGACCATTTCCGCCAGCGCGGTATATACGGCTAACGGGGACCAGGTCTCCAGCGTTACGGACGCCCTGGGCCAGACCACCACCTATGGCTACGACACCCAGACAGGCGTTCTGAACTGGACCCAGGCTCCCGGCGAAACGGCCAGCACCCGCACCAACTACACCCACGACCAGCTGTACCGCACCACCAAGGTCCAGCAGAGCACTGCCGCGGTGGACTATACCTACAGCAAGGATCTGCTGTCCGCCATTTCCACCGCCTCCGGCACGGATTACAGCTTCACCTACGGGGTGTTCGACCTGGCCACGGCGGTGAAGGCCGGAAGCCGCACCCTGATCTCCCACAGCTATACCAACGATCAGAACCGGCGGCTGAGCCGGTCAACCTATGGAGTTGTGATTTATGCAAAAGAAAAAGGTAAAACTGTCTAAAAGTGCGAAAGGTGCACTACTATACATGTTGGTTGTGCTGTCTATCTTTGCGGTACTGGAGACGGTAGTGTGTAGGTTGCCCTCTCATTTTGACGAGTCAAATACAGAAGCCTACACCGGTACGCTTTCCCATGTGGAGACATACACCACCTGGCACATTGGTTATAGAGCGATGCACTCTAAGCAGCACATCAGGCTGCATTTCACAGACGGAAACGTTTATTTCGTATACACGCTGGAGGATCGGACGCTGCTGAGTATTCCTGCGGGAGAAAGGCTATCTTTGCGCTTATACCGGGACCCCAGGCGTGGAACGTCTGCATGTGATATCCGCAGTGATAGCCGTGTGTTTCAAACGATGGAGCGTTCAAGCCAGCTGGCGCATAGGGACAAATGTCTCCTTCATGGACTTTTCTGCTCAGGTGCCCTGATTTTCCTGGCAATAGGTTTCTTCTCCGGCCTTGGGGGATTCAGGCAGTATTTTTCCAGCCTTGCTGCCAGGCGGCGGCGTGAAAAGCGAAAGCGCGCCCGTCAGGCCAGGTTTGCCAAGGAAGGAAAGTAGATTGCATTTAGGGAAATATTACAATGAAAAATAAGGCCTTTCTTTGTGCGCCGCGCCGGTTTTTGATTATAACGGTAGTATATTTGCTGATACAGTCTGTCGGGATTTATCTGTTTTTTGAAAGCCTGCAATATGAAGAGATAGGTCATCTGGAAGCAATATTGAACATCATTGCCCCTCCGGCTCCCCTATGGATCGCAGCCTTCTTCCGGCGGTATGACTGGCTGTCTATCGTAAGACTGCATGAGGACAAAATCGTATTGTGGGCGATGTTTACCAGGCAAAGCTATTCCTATGCTGATATGAAGTACATCGGTATGGACTACAGCCTCATAGAGGGCCGTCCGGAGTTTTGGATCTATTTCAGTACAAACCCGGTTCCAGTGGAGTATACCCATAAAATAGCGGCATATCGTATCAACAAAGGATTCTTGCGTATCCTGTATACCCCCAAAAACTATGAGTTGCTGATTCGAAACACGCCGCCGGAGGTAAGCAGACAAATCAGAAAGTGTTACTCCACCGTGCTGGCCTATAAAGCGGACCGGTAGTGGCAAGCAGGGCAAGTGTTTATACAAACTCTTGCAAAAGCAGGAATCCGGCAAACGCCGGACTCCCGCTTTGCTTGTTGGTGGAAATCTTCCCCCCCAAAACACATATCGCAGGGCGATATGGCAGCGCACCTTTGGTGCTTCACGCAGGACGATCAACGCTCGTCCTGCTCTTTCCTTCTTTGCGTCTGTGGCTCCTGCGGCGCAAGATACGGGCGCAGGTTCTCCCGATGAACCAGAAGCTCTTTGAGCTTTCTCTGTTCCTCACAGTATGCGGCATAAAGCGATTTTTTCACTGCCAGCACTTGGCTGTACTCAGCATCAAGCGTCTTTTTCGATGGCAGCTTTTTAAGCCCAAGCTCATTGAATGCACGCTTGGAGGCCCGGTGCGTTTCGATTTCCTGCCGGTACTCCTCCAGAAACTTTTTGGAATACCCGGAGGCTTTGTACTGTTGAAAGACTTCCCGCGTATGTGCATAGTTGAGTATGTGCCGCCGCAGGACGTCGATCTCCTCCAACCGCTTCTGTGCCGCAGTCATCTGGCCGGACAGCGCACGACTGTGGGCGCTCATCTCGTCCGCTGCCTGTGCCAGTTTTTCATAGCTGCCGCCGTAGCTGGTTTGCAGATATAAAAGAGATTTCGATGCAGCCTTGCTGTTAAAATTGGTCGCCCAACGCTCATAGGCAATGCCCTTGTCCCTGGCTCGGACGGTTTCCAGATCAATGACCCGCTGGATGTTTTCGGACAGACTGGCGCTTCATTTCTTGCGCGGCCGGTGCTGCTTGAGCTGCACACCGAGGTCTAAATCCTCATACGGTTCCACGGTGAAATCCTGCCTGCCGTATTGCGTGCTTTCAGAGGTCTGCCTGCCCAGCACCATTTCAGGGTTGTCGATGAAATATTGGTTGATAGCAAAGCCATCGTCGTTCTTACCGAGATGAACCCAATCCGGTTCAATCTCAACAGGCCGGTCACGCTTTTGCAGGAAGATGATGTCGGACACAACTTCCGTACCGGCATTGGCTTTGAGTTGCCTCTTGTGTTCCTCGTATGCGGCCTGTTCCGCAGCGGCAGCATTGGGAAACTCCGTCCACTCGCCGTCGATGGGGATGGACACCGGATGCCCCTGCGTGGGAATTTCGTCTATCTCGGCCTGTAAGATGGTATCATCGTGATCAGGTACAAACTCGCCCATTTCCGCAAGCGCCGCTCCGCCTTCATGCTCCAGAACCAGCGTTTCTTCTTCGCTCAACGAGGGAGTCTCAGTCGCGGGCGGGTCATGCTGCGGCTGCGGATAGCGTTCCAAAAGCCGCGCAACGTTCAGCGTCCGGTGATAGCAGGTGGAAAACAGCCGCGTTGCATTGATGCCCACCAGCCAGTCCGCCTTGGCGC
>OMGB01000691.1_pt1 | contig 11406 bp, 6 predicted proteins | sample 1645791 | NCBI WGS metagenome assembly OMGB01 (sample SAMEA103958120, study PRJEB25191) | human gut metagenome | biome: human-associated habitat [ENVO:00009003]; feature: intestine environment [ENVO:2100002]; material: feces | place: Germany | collected 2013/2015 | reverse complement strand
GGATAACCGACTTAATAAGCAGTGGGCAGTCAAGGAGATTAAAAATGACGGCTCCAAAAGTACGGCAACTCTCTTGAAAAGTCTGGAGAGGGAGGCCAACATACTCAAAGATGTCGACCATCCGGTTCTTCCGCGTATCGTCGATATTATAAACGAAAACGGTACGATATATGTAGTGATGGATTTTGTCGAGGGAAAACCTCTCAGCGATGTGCTCAAGGCTGAGGGCGCACAGGATCAGAACAAGGTCATAGAGTGGGGCAGAGCCCTAGCGAGTGCACTGGATTATCTTCATTCCATGAATCCACCTATAATATACAGGGATATGAAACCGTCAAATGTAATGCTTAAACCTGATGGTTCGGTAAAGCTTATAGACTTTGGAACGGCAAAGGAATATATCGTTGAGAACAATGCTGATACCACAGCTCTTGGAACCAGAGGATATGCAGCACCTGAGCAGTTCGGAGATTCCCAGGGACGAGGTATATACAATACGGATGCAAGAACCGATATATATAATCTGGGTGCTACGTTGTATCATTTGGTAACGGGTAAGAATCCATGTGAGCCTCCATATGAGATAAAACCTATCAGACAGTGGAATCCAACGCTCTCGTCAGGATTTGAGCAGATAATAATAAAATGCTGTCAGCCTAGCCCGGAGGACAGATATCAGTCGTGTTCAGAGCTTTTGTATGCGCTGGATCATTACAATGAGCTTGACAACGAATTCAAGGCAAAGGCAAAGAGAAAAGTTGCAGTATTTGCAACGATGGCGGGACTTTCTATATTGTCCGGATGTTGTGCGATATTTGGCGGAGTCAAGAAGGGACAGCTGAAGGAGCAGGATTATAACAACAAGATAGCGGAAGCAGAGGACGCGGTCGATTCGAGCGACTACAACAAGGCATTTGAATGTTATAAAGCGGCTGTGGACATTGATCCTACAGCATCAGAGGCGTATATAGGATATATGGACACATATGCCTACTATTACACGGATGAGGATGTGGCTACAGGAACGGGTACAGAGACACCGGCGGAAAAGGGAATCAAGTTTGCCTTGAGGAACATTGACAAGGTAAAGGATGATGTCAAATATGAGATAGCCCTTCTGTATTTTAATGAGGTACCGGATTATAGTGCTGCGAGAAAGTACTTTAATATGGTAGGAGATACGGAAAACTTTGCAAATGATGTAAAACAGGCAAAATACTATGAGGCTATATGCGATAACAAGATAAACAAGACAGCCGATTTCAATGACAGTAAGCAGGAAGTATTTGACTTTCAGCAGTACAACAGCGACAACATAGACGATACAAATACATACAAATATGTCAATTACCTTAATATAGCAACTATATATGTAGATAAGCTTTCAAGCGATGAGGAGCTTGCGAACAGAACGATAGAACTGTTGCAGGAGGCGAGCGACAAGCTGAACGACAACGCAACTGTCCTCTCAAAGGAGTTCCCAGAGGAGAGAGGAGTTAACTATTACAGCGGTCAGTACTCAGCGATCCTGTGTTCAGTCTACACATATCTTGCAGAGAAGGAGAGCGATCCTGTTGAACAGGTAGCTTATTACAGAGAGGCTATAAACAGCATTGATTCATATCTGTCAGGATTAGATATGAACGGAGATGCTGTCACCGAGAAGACAAAGAATGTGTACGCAGAGTATTCCAGAAAAAAAGCTGAGATATATGTGAGCATGGGCGACATCAGTGGTGACGACAAAAACTATGAACTTGCAGAGAATGTATACCTTTCGGCAGAGCAGATGCTGGGTGTTGATGATTACTCGGCAGATCTCTACACGAGTCATCTTACATATCTGTATAACAGATACACGGATCTGTATGGAAGCGCTCCTGATACATGGGATAAGAGCGCAAGGAATACAGTTATTTCGGTATACAATAGTGGCAGCAGGATAAGCATGCTGGCGGATGGAAAGAAGCCACAGTGGAACACGTTGATACACAAACCGGTTATAGAGGCTATAGTTTCAGGAACCGGAAGTAAGACAGGCAAGTAGAGGGGGAAAAGATATGGCAACAATTTACAACATAATGCTATATGGCGGCCTTGCACTTGCAGTCATATTTGCCGTTACGGCAATCGTATTATTCTTTACACTGAAGATACCGAAAGCGATCGGAGATGTGACAGGCTCAACTGCCAGAAAGAAGATCGAGGAGATCAGGGAGAAAGGCTATGAAAGTGTACAGGGTGTTGGAATTTCCAAGAAGGAAGCGATAAAGAACCATACAACGAAGATTTCTGTGCGAGATGTTCAGTCATCTGAATCGAGTAAGAGAGCTGAAAAGGGAAGAGCAAATTACGAGAAGGCGGTTGCAGATATAAAGAATAAAAAGAAAAACGAAGATTATCTGAAGTCTATACATGAGGAGGCTACAGATATTCTCCATGAGGATATGCAGGAGCTGGCAAGGAACATGTACTCCGATGAGGAGGCAACGGATGTACTAATGGAGAATGAGGACAGCGAGGAGGCAACAGATGTGCTCAGAGCCGATGACGACAGCGAAGAGGCAACGGATGTGCTCAGAGCAGAAGACGACGGCGAAGAGGCAACGGATGTGCTCAGAGCCGATGACGACGAGGCAGCAACGGACGTACTCAGAGCCAATGACGACGAGGCAGCAACGGATGTGCTCAGAGCCGATGACGATGATGCAACCGATGTCCTTAGAAATGATGATACTGAGGCGACCAGCGTGCTGACCGGACAGTCAGATTTTACGGGAAGACTCAGTCAGGGAGAAAATAGTATGCTTAAGATGGTCAAGAACGTTGTGATCGTTCATACAGATGAGAGTATATAGGAGGGAGAAGGTATGAAAAAGATATTACATAATAAGTCATTGCTTCATCGACTTATAGCACTTGTAATGTCAGTGGTTATGGTCCTGACCCTGGTGGCGATAGATTCCAAAGTGCATCTATTTGCGGAAGAAGAGATAAAGACCGTAGATATCACTGATCTGCTCAAGGGCGATGAGACGGATATGCTTTTTGGATCCAAAGAGATCACGAAGTATAAATTTGCGAGCAAGCCGGTTGATGATGTGGATCTGAGCAAGATCGTGTATAAGTCATATACTGGTGATGATCCGGAGGAAAAACTTCCGACATCAACAGATGTTACAAAGTACAACAGCATTGGCACAGAGGAAGCGTTTACGAATGACAACAAGGTGTCTAAGTATGCGTTCTACTATGTGGAGTACAATGATGATGGAGAGATCGAAAATATCAAGTTCATGGGCAAACTCAGAGCGGTCTATGACAACAAGAATCCGGAGATAGAGAGTGTAGAGCTGACATCAAACAGCGGCAACATGATCGTGAAGGATGGATATTATCTTCTCGATGTGACTGAGGATGGAGTGGCATTGCCTCAGTTTACCATCACAGTAGATGATGGTACAGAGGAGACGGACACAGGAGTGGCAAAGGTCGTATATCTGAAAAAGGGCGAGACCACAGAGACTGAGATTGAGGGAACAGATGGAAAGTATACGTTCGGTGTCCCAGACGAGACTGGAGAATACATATTCAGAGTATATGACAAGGCAGGAAATGTAAGTGCTGACACACAGCCACTTGTTATAAAAAAGCTGAATGGCGCTCCATCGATCAGCAAGATAAATCTGAGTAGTTCAAACAACAAGGCGCAGAAGAAATTGATCAACAATATGGAATTCATAGTTTCACCTGAGACTATGACAGTTCAGGCTGAGATAAATATGTCTACAGCCGGAGACGGTGATTCGACGGTGGTTGTTGGCGCTCAGCTTTGTTACAGATTTCTTTCAGATGATAACACAGCGGACTCGCCGGAGACCGTATGCGAAGTCACAAAGAATGCACAGGGCAAATACGTGGCAGAATTTGTGATCCCAGTGAATTCACTGGATAAGAAGTCACTTACAAAGATGGCTATCTGTGTAAAGGATGAATTCGACAACAGATCATGCTATACAGATCTGGAAAATCATATAGTATTTGTCAGCGATCAGTCACCGACAATCGATTTCACCAAGATGACACAGATCAGAGGCGAAGGGTATAAGGCAAAAGATGATAACAACTGGGTAAAGTCGATGTCATTTGTTATGTCGGCAAATGATGATTATGCTTATATAGACAAGATGTACTATAAAAATGGCGGCGCAGAGACAGTGATTGCGCAGGATCTGAACGTATTCAGCAAGAATGCAAAGATAGGAATAACAGGAACGGCTCATCCAGGTATAGATGCGGGCAGCATAGCCCTTGAAGATGGTCAGTACAAGCTGACATTTGGCGCAAAGGATTATATTGGCAATGATGGCACAAAGGATCTCGATGTGTATATAGACAATACAGCACCGGTTCTGAAGTTATCATCAGACGCCCCTAAGGTAAAGGTCGGTTCAAAGAAGTACTATTCGTTGTCGAAAAGCACAGATAAGATTGATGTGGCATGGGAGGATGCAACATCAGGTGTAGATGAGAGCGCTACGACTGCAGTACTGTTCAACTCAGCAATATCCTATACACTTAAGGTCAACAGGGATGAGGCAGGCAAAGGACATGTCACAATGAGCAATGCCGTGGAGAGTGGAGAGTACACGCTGGAGATAACGATCTATGATCATGCCGGAAACAAAACGACCGAGAGCGTACCTGTATTTGTGAACAAATCAGATTTCTCTGCTGAGATCTCAGCAGAGGCCGACGCTGAGGAGATAAAGAGTGGTAAATATGTTTCTGCTGACAAGGTAGTGGTTACCGGAACTGCAGAGGGATTTTGTCTGACAACTGATGATGTTGATGTGCAGGTAGAAGTTGATGGTAAAGTTATCAATTCAGATAAGCATTTGAGCATATCAAATCAGAAGAATGGAACAGTCATATTCACATATGTGATATCAAATACCAAGAAGGAAGATATGCAGGGACATTACAAGTTCAAGATGACCGTGCGTAATCATGGTACTGATGTCACAAAGACTGCAAGTTATTCACTGGTGTATGATACCACGGCACCAAATATGACAGCAGCGGAGGTGACACCTTATAATAATAAGAAGGTTAAAGTTGCTTGGACTGCCAAGGATAAAGAGGACGTCAAGTATATTGAGATAGAAGGAACCAGAACGGTATGTGTTTACAACAAGACGACCGGAAAGGTAGATCAGACAGAGCATGAGATCAGCACATTCCGTCTTAAGGGCACAGAGACAAGCTATACATTTAAAGAAGACGGAAAATATGACATCGATATTTACGCATACGATGCCGCCGGAAATGTAAGCGACTCAGCAAATGTCAGGTTTGTGATAGACAGGGAGAATCCGGTAGTTGAGTACACAGAGAAGGTTACAGATCCATCTGCAAAGGATAACAGCGGCCAGACTATAGAAGTTACTGTACATGACTCATACAGGATAGTTAGCAGTGATGTCACTGCCACTGTATATTACAGAACGTATGACGGTGCAAGCGGAACGATGATCGGATCGCTCAAAAGAGTGAATAATGAGACGATAAAGGCGTCCATGAATCTCAAGCCGGTCGGCGGAGCGGCATCGGTCTACAGAGTCGAGGTCAAGGGTAACGATAAGGCCGGAAATGCCGTTATGGACAAAGTGGATCTTGCAAAGAACAGATATTATATCGATAAGACAAAGCCGGAGGTCAAGATCTCGCCAAAGCCGGAGTCAAAGAATGACGGTTACTACAAAGAGAATGTGTCATTTGATATCAGCATATTGGAGCAGTTTAACAGAAAGCATACACTTACAATAACTGATGCAAATGGAACCGCCCCTGAACGGACAGAGAAGTTTGAGTTCAATGAATATATGTACAGTCCGACATACAGAGATGAGGGAAGCTACGACCTTACCATAAAGGTTACAGATGCTGCCGGAAATTCATCGACAGTCGGAACAAAGTTTGTTATCGATAAGACAAAGCCTACAGTACAGCTTGGCACGGTTCAGCCTCTGAATACAGGAAATGTAACTCTTCCTGTGACACTTAGAGATAACATGGAGGGATCAAAATATACAGTCCATGTTGTCAGAACAGATGCAAATGGCAGCAAGGTATATGACGCAGACCTTGAAAATGGAACGTGGACCGGCACAGACTTCACCAAGAATTGCACATTTGCTGATGAGGGAGACTATGTGGTTACTGTATCAGCAGAGGATAAGGCTGGCAATAAGTCAGATGCGCAGATATCAAAGTTCAGGATCGACAGGACTGCACCAGTCATCACGATAAGTGGTGTAAATGACAAACAGACGACAACAGGCACAGCAACTATCAGCGTGGACGAGGCATTCTCATTTGACTATGAAGGCAGAAGTCTTGGTGCGTCAGATATAAAGGTGTCAATAACAAAGAAGACAGATGGAACAGGAGCATCAAATATTGCAGAGCTCACAGCGGGAAGCTTCTCAGGCGGCAATCCACACACAGCATCCTACAGCTTCACAGAGGATGGTGAGTATACGATCACTGCAAATGCTAAGGATCTTGCAGGAAATGTTGCAGCCAGTGCCACAAAGACTTTCAAGATAGACTCAAAGGCACCTGTCATCAAGATGTCTGTATCTGATAAGAACAGCAAGACGATAAAGAGCTACGATGCAGTGGGAAGCACAGATATGCTTGATCCAAACTACGTTGACATGTCACTGTCAGTTGAGGAGACATTCTTCAGAACAAACAATGTCAAGATAACAGTTAACAAGGATGGCAAGGATATATCAGCATCGAGCTTCACAAATTACAGCAACTCATCAGCTGTGAGTACAGGAAGTCAGAGATTTGATGAGGATGGTGTATACGAGATAACAGTCACAGCCCAGGATGAGCTTGGAAATAAGACGGATGATTACAACATCGTATTCACCGTGGACAACACAGCACCTACGATAGAGTCCACATCAAAGCTTCTCAGCCTCATGGCTAAGTCAACTGCAGGTGAGGATGGAAGCGTACTTCTCAATGCAGATGATTTTGCGGATATCCTGAACTCAGGATACGATGCACTTTGGAATGTAAACGATACATCGGTATTCGATGTAAATGTCAAGATGGATGGAGTCGATTTCATCGATTTCTCGGACATGGAAGACGGATACCACAAGATAACATTAAAGGCAACTGATGAGGTTGGACACGAGACCAGCCAGGAGTTTGGATTTACATATGATGGAACCGCACCGAGAATCATAATAAGCGGTGTGGAGGATGGCGAGACAGTCAGAGAGCCATTTGACATGACGATCGGACTTGAGAACGAGGAAGATGAGATCACATCGATCGTGATAAACGGCAATACCATCGATCCTGCTCAGTACAAGAGCAACAATCAGTACAAGATGCATGTGGAGGAGTATGATTCATATACAATAGAAGTAACAGCTACAGATAAGGCTGGAAATATCTCATCCACGGTTGATGAAAAGACTGGAGCTGTATTCACATTCAAGCTCAGCGAGAAGATCTCATCAGTCGCTTTGATACTGATAATAATAGCAGCGATCCTTCTCGTAGCACTGCTGATATTTGTCATAATAGCAGGCAGAAAGAGAAAGAAGAAAAGTGTAGCATAAATAAGATCACAGGAGACGGTGAATGTATAAAGCAGTAGTGTTTGATATGGACGGCGTGCTGGTGGACACAGAGCGGATATACCGGTTGTGCTGGAAGAAAAACGGTGTGAACATTGGTATTTCGGAAGATGATATGGAACGTGTGTGCGACCGGGTTGCCGGCGGCAATAAAACCACCAATGCCCGTGTATTCAAAGATATAATGGGTGAGGATTTTGAGTATCTTCCATTTCGTCAGAGGACTATGGATCTGTTCGATGAATACGTTGCAGAACATGGAATTGATATAAAAGATCATGTAGCAGAGACACTTGGATTTCTGAAGGATAGGGACGTCAGGATCGCTCTAGCCACATCCACAGGCAGAGAACGGGCGATGCAGAGACTTTCAGATGTTGGTATTCTTGATTTCTTTGATGAGATGGTCTGTGGCGACGAGATAGTCAAGGGCAAGCCTGATCCAGATATATATATCCGGGCGTGTGAAAAGCTCGGAGTATCACCGGCAGAGGCAGTTGCTGTTGAGGATTCAGTAAACGGAGTTATATCAGCGGACACTGCAGGACTTTATACCGTGATGGTGGTAGATCTTATAAAGCCAAACGATATCACAGAGCAGCATGCTGATCAGACGTTTTACGATATCAAGGATATATGTAGTCTGTTTTAAAAAAGACATAAAAGATTGAAGACGGTCAGATCTGAAAAGGTTTGACCGCCTTTTTCATATTTTTATACTAATAAATCCGTGCATAATGACATATTTATATAATGAAGAAATAAATGGTGGTTTTGTAGTGGCAGGACAGAAAATGCTTGGTGTGCTGAAGGGACTTATAATATCCTATCTGATCACGATTATTCTGCTGTTTGCAGTTGCAGTCGTGGTTTATAAAGTGGGGATAAGTGATACGGTTCTGAGCGGACTGATAACGGCAGTATACATATTTGCGACGTTCCTGGGGGGCTTTGTAACGGGAAAAAAGGTTCAGGAGAAGAAGTTTGTGTGGGGTGCGCTATTTGGATTTACGTACATACTTATAGCTGTGGCACTGTCCGCAATCGTGGGAGGAGCTGAAGCGGGAACTTTGGTACCCCGCATAACTAAGTGTGTAATGTGTGTCGCCGGCGGCATGCTTGGGGCTATGTTGGCCTGAAAAAACTCTTTTACTTTATATATCTTTATGTTATAATCGCGGTATATGACATAAAAAGAGAGGTGTATCTAGAATGAAGAGAATTAAGACACTCACAAATAAGACTATGAAGAATACAATGGTCAAGGGTGGATGCGGCGAGTGCCAGACATCATGCCAGTCAGCTTGTAAGACATCATGCACAGTTGGTAATCAGAGCTGTGAGAATGTTAACAACAAGTAATTTGTAACAGTTTGTATTTGATCAGCTAAAGGGGACCGTCGTTTATGATGACAGTCCTCTTTAGTGCGTGTATAAGGGATACCGTGTGTGGTGTCTGGAAGATTATAATTCGTGTATATTTATTGAGATCCTGAGTGGATCGCAAGAAATGCGCGGATTTTGTTGAAGGAGAATTATGGTTCATCAGTACAAGAACAATGGTTATAATATAGTGCTTGATGTCTGTAGTGGTTCTGTGCATGTTGTAGACGATCTTGTCTATGATATTATTTCTTTATATGAAGAGAAGGATAAAGAGCAGATGATTAAAGCCCTGTCACAGTACGACAGCGCAGATGTCGCAGAGGCATATGACGAGGTTGCCCAGCTGGTAGAGGACGGAACGTTATTTACAGATGATGTATACAAAGATTATATTATAGATTTTAAGAAGAGAAAGACAGTTGTAAAGGCATTGTGTCTGCACATAGCCCATGACTGTAACCTTGCATGCAGATATTGTTTTGCAGGTGAGGGAGAATATAAGGGAGACAGAGCCCTGATGTCGCTTGAGGTGGCAAAGAAGTCTCTGGATTTTCTGGTTGCAAACTCAGGATTTAGAAGGAACCTTGAAGTGGATTTCTTTGGCGGCGAGCCTCTTATGAACTGGGATGTTGTGAAGAAGACAGTTGAGTACGGAAGAAGTCTTGAGGAGAAGTATGACAAGAAGTTCCGATTTACCCTCACGACCAACGGAGTGCTTCTGAATGATGAGATCATGGAATTTGCCAACAGAGAGATGGCGAACGTGGTACTCAGCATAGATGGAAGAAAAGAAGTACATGACTACATGCGTCCAACCAGAAACGGCAAAGGAAGTTATGACGTAATACTTTCCAAGTTCCAGGAATTTGCAAAGAAACGTGCTGGCAAGAGCTATTATGTGAGAGGCACTTACACTCACAACAATCTTGATTTTTCAAACGATGTTCTGCATATGGCAGATCTGGGATTTGATCAGATATCGGTTGAGCCTGTTGTGTCGCTCCCTGACGAGCCTTATGCCATAAAGGAAGAGGATATTCCAGTGCTGCTTGAACAGTACGATATCCTTGCAAAAGAGATGATAAAGAGACATAAGGAAGGAAGAGGCTTCAATTTCTTCCACTTTATGATAGATCTTGAGGGAGGCCCGTGTGTTGCCAAGAGACTTTCCGGCTGTGGTTCAGGAACAGAGTACATGGCGGTTACTCCTTGGGGAGATTTATATCCGTGTCACCAGTTTGTAGGCGAGGATGACTTCTGCATAGGCAACGTATTTGACGGAATCAAGAATCAGGATATAGTTAATGAATTCAAACTCTGCAATGTATATGCAAAAGATAAGTGTAAAGACTGTTTTGCAAGATTCTACTGCAGTGGCGGATGTGCAGCCAACTCATACAAATTCCATGGAAATATACTTGATGCGTATGATATAGGCTGTGAGCTTCAGAAGAAGCGTATAGAGTGTGCGATCATGCTCAAGGCAGCTATGGCTGATGAAGCTGATGAAACTGATGAAGTTGACGAAAGCAAATAAGATGCTGAGGATAGCTCAGAAGACGGTGTAAGGGAGAATGCATAGATTTCCTGCACAGATGAAAAGAACTAAACAACAGCTGCTGTGGTATACAGACAGTCTGTTGTCTAAGAGGAAATAAAAAGGGTAAAAGGAGAAGACGATGAAGAAAACAAAGAGAAATGCTGTGCTCGTCATCATAGCCTTTCTGCTTGTACTGGGTGTTGCTATATATACAGCGATATTCGGTGTTGCAGACAGAGGTAAAGTTGAGTACATCAAGCTTGGACTTGACCTTAAAGGCGGTCTGAGTGTAACTTACGAGATTCAGGAAGACGATTACAGTGACAAAGATCTCGAGGATACCAAGTATAAGATTGAGAAACGAGTTGAGGCATATACCAACGAGTACTCAGTATACGAGGATGGAGATAAGAAGATCACAGCAGAGATACCTGGAGTTACCAATGCGGATGAGATACTTGAGGCTTTGAATATTGAGGGAAAGCTTGAGTTCCTTGATCCTGACAACTACACAAAGTGGTCACAGGGACAGGAGTATGAGGCTGCTCTTACAGGAGATGACATCAAGAATGCCACAGCCGGAATTGACTCAGATAACGGCAATGACAATGTGGTACAGCTTGCATTCACCGATGAGGGAGCTCAGAAGTTCGCTGATGTTACCGCGGCAAATGTTGGAAAAGTAGTATACATTATATATGACAACAAGGTCGTAAGTGCACCAACAGTACAGTCAGCCATAACAGGCGGAAGCGCAGAAATCAACAAGATCGGAAGCTACGAGGAGGCCGAGCAGCTTGCTACTACTAT
>OMGB01000689.1_pt1 | contig 11439 bp, 9 predicted proteins | sample 1645791 | NCBI WGS metagenome assembly OMGB01 (sample SAMEA103958120, study PRJEB25191) | human gut metagenome | biome: human-associated habitat [ENVO:00009003]; feature: intestine environment [ENVO:2100002]; material: feces | place: Germany | collected 2013/2015 | reverse complement strand
TAAAACTCAAGTTGCGTTAGCAACGGTTTTACGAATGGGGTTCTGAATAGTTGCGTTTATTTTAGCCCTTCTGGCATTCTATGTGAACAGTAGCTGAAAGTTACTCACTTCCCGGTGTTCTGTGTTCGTCTCCATTTGACATTACTTCAGGCAATTTACCGGCCTGCGCTGCCAATTTCTTCCTTTTTCGGATCTCCGTTCTGGGCAATCAAATAACAGGCATAACGAGTAAGCATGTAGTCCTTGACCGATCGCTGCGCACCTTTACCAACAGTTATCATTTTCGTGACCTCACGAAAATGATCCGATATTTCTATTCCACTGGTTTCACAGGAATCCATTGCACGAGAGATTGTTTTATCAAAGTTTTCCCAACGCTCATAACCAAGTAAGGGCATCAATTCACGGGCATACCAAAACTCAATTTTAGCGGTCTTATCACTATGTATAACAAGATCAAACTGTTCTTTAATTTGACCGATATCTTTTCAACGTTCTCGTTATTTTCATATTATATCATAAAATCGTTAATTTTTCAACATATCAATAAATATTAAAGTTGATATATTTCGTGTTCTTCTGATTCATTTCCTATATGGCAGCCAAAACTGCTTACTGCATATTTTCATGCTCCACAAGTAATTCCGGATTAACTTTCCGGATCAGATAGCTGCTTCCGTTAATAGTAATGGAAGAGGCAATATCCTCATTTGAGTACATTTCCTCATCGACATATGTATATTTAGAAGGCATCCTGCCCTGTTCCATCATCTGGATAATTTTCTCAATCCACGGACCATGCAGCGGATTGCATTCCGCAATACAGGAAATCTCACCATCTGCAACACAGCTTAATGCATCCACGTCCACACCATCAAAGGAAACCACCATGATTTCACCATTCCGGATATCCGTTCCGATCGTTCTTCCGGCTTCCTTAATGGCCTCAATGGCGCCAAATGCTTCATTATCGTTTTCACAGTAAACCATATTTAATTCCGGATATTCTTCGAGAAAGGACTGCATAACTTCTTTCCCTTTAGCCTGGGTAAAATCACCGCTTTCCTCAGCAAGAATATTCCATCCGTATGCTTTCGCAGCCTGATATAAGCCTCTTGTACGGCCAATCTGTGCAGTTGCACCGATGGTTCCCTGAATATTCACAATCCGGACCTCCTCCGGCGGGATCTCCCTTTTCAACGTAAACTGGTGAATCCATTCTGCCATCTTCCTGCCCTCAAGGCCAAAATCTGAGCCTACCCAGCAGGTGTACAGGGATTCATCCGGTACATTCACCCGGCGATCCATGATAATTACAGGAATTCCGGCATCTTTTGCCTCCTGCAGCACGGTATCCCACCCCGTTTCCGTAACGGGAGCCAGGACTATATAATCGACCTCCTGCTGAATAAACGTACGGATTGCCATAATCTGGTTTTCCTGCTTCTGCTGCCCATCTTCAACATACAGATGGTATCCTTTATCCTCTGTAAAAGTTTCTTTCATAGAAATTGTATTTGAACTTCGAAAGGCTGATTCTGCTCCGAGCTGGGAAAATCCGATCACAATCTGATCATTCCATTCTTCAAGAGCAGATATTTCCTCCTGTTTTTCTCTGTCTGAACGTGACAAATTTTTACTGCAGCTAATCCCTAATAACAGAACACCTATAAAAAATACCATACCAAAAACACATTTTTTCATTTTGTCTACAACCTATTCGTGAAAAAATGATATAGATTTCTGCAACTCATACGCTATTACGTTCATTTTTTCACATCTTTTGTTTGCATTTTGTATTTCTAAAATAATATCTGATATATTTTGATTTACATTTGCATTCTGACCGGCATTCTTCTTGCTGATCTCTGTAAGCGTCCGAATACCTGTTACAATCTTCTCTTTACGATCAGATAAAAGAATCGTCTTTTCTGCAATACCCTCAATCTCCGATACGGAACGATCAAGATCCATACTATGTTCTGCATATTTCTGCTGTGTATCCATAACGGTCTGCTGTTCCTTTACAATCAATCCGGAAACCTGATCTGCAAGCCGCACAGATTCCAGAGATTTTTCTGTAATCGTTTTGGCCAGATTTTTAATCATTTCCGCACCCTGGGCACTTTGATCCGAAAGATTGCCGATTTCTTCTGCAACAACACCGAATCCTCTTCCTGCTTCACCGGCTCTGGCGGCTTCAATTGAAGCATTAATGCTCAGAAGTTTTGTCTGTTCCGTAATAGAAAGAATCAGTTCAACTGCTTTATCAATCTCCCCGATCGATAAATTCGTCTGTCGAATTTGCTCTGCAATATCTCCAACCGCCTTCACAGATTGTTCGCTGCCTTCATAAATTTCATTCATACTATCCGTTGCCTTGCGGTTAGTCTGAATCATACTCCGTGAATTGCTTTGTAATCGAATAACGCGGTCCGATATTTCAGCTACACCTTCCTCAATTTCTATGATCTGCTCCTCAATCTTTTGAATATTTTTATCCAGAAGAAGAGTAGAATCCGATAAATCATTCATGGAAACTGAGATTTTATCTGCCTTATGATTACTATTTTCACTTAATTCGGTTACATTTGCAATATCATTTACTAAAGAAATTGACAGCTCTTTGACACTGCTAATAATGGTTACCAGTTTTTCCTGCATATTCTGTGTAGAAGTTAACAGTTCATTCATTTCACGTATGCCACTTTTTGCTTCATTCTCCTGTCTCAAAATACCTCTGGAGAGAGCATCAACATTTTTCCCGGCACGCTTCAAGGCACTGGTAAGATAGCGGCTGAAAATCAAAATTAACGTGGCAAACAAAATACCAAGCATCAGTGCCGTAAGCAGGTATTTATAAATCATATTTCTGGAGGCTTCCGTAATATCGTTTTGTAATTCACCCGCAAATGCCATTCCCACAAGCTCTTCGCCGGTAATAATGGGCATAAAATATCCATAATATACCTGATGATCTATTAAAACACTCTGATCATAAAATCCTTGTAGCAAAATCTCGCGATCGGCCTCAAAATCCTTACCAATAGGGATCTCACGAATTCGATAATCATTTTCATTCTTAACAGAAGTAACACAGGGAACATCTTCAAAGATGATCGCCATTTCAATTCCCTGTTCCTTAAGACTGTCAATATAATCATTGAAATTACTTGCATTCATAACTGTAATTTCATTTTCCCTGCAATGATTTGCCAAATTCGATGCAGCAATATATAACGTATTTTCGACATTTTTTTCCAGATAGTTTTTCGTCATATAAACAGACATCAGACTTGTAATCAAAATTGCAATCAGCAACGGTATTAATGAAATCAATATTAAAAAACTGAACATTTTTAATTTATGATTCTGTTCCTTTATTATCCCTTTCTTCTTTTCTGACATATAAATCTTCCCCCCTTTGATCATTTTGACTCATGCATAACTATTATAAATATTATAAAATAAAAGGAGTCTCCTGTAAATATTTGCAAGAAGACTCCTTTCCATCCCTGTTTTTGTAATCCGTAACCTATCCTGATATAAGCATCCCGTCATTCTCTGTATCTGCTGGGCATACGAATGTTTCTATCCCTTAGACAGCTTCTTCTTTCTGGACATTACAATACTCTGTACCACAAGGAACAGGCAGAGCATTGCGGCGATCGTAATTCCTGTCCACCATGCCTGATCCAGTCCGGCGGAGGATACGATGTTTTGAATGGTACTTAATGACAATACTCCAAAGAAGGTTCCGATAATATTACCGACACCACCTGTCAGCATCGTTCCGCCAATGATAGAGGAAGCAATCGCATTCATTTCCATTCCGCTTGCATGAGATGCAGAGCCGGAACCGACATGCATAAAGTAAACAAATCCTCCGATACCGGCTAACACACTGCAGATCAGATAGGCAAAAAATTTTGTACGCTTCACGTTAATACCGAGCATCAGGGCACTCTGGCTGTTACCGCCGACTGCATAGAATTTACGTCCGAACTTCGTGAAACGAAGAACACAGAACAGAAGAATTACAACAAGCAGTGCAACCACCACTCCGATTTCAATATATGCGTTTACGTAATTTCCGAGCTTATTAACCGATCCCATTCCGGGTATTGTGATTCTGGTATCCTTTAAGGCCACAAACTGTTCATTGGCTACGTTAAAGGGATTCGTGTTCACGATAGTTGTCATTCCCCTGGCAAAGAACATCCCCGCCAGTGAAACAATGAATGGCTGGATATCCAGATAGGCAACAAGATAACCCTGAACCAGACCAAAGCCAAGGCCGATTAATAAGGAAATACCAATGGCTCCAAAGATATTACCACCATGATAATCCAGATATACCGCGCAGCACATACTTACAAGGGCTACCACACCACCTACCGAAATATCAATTCCACCGGTAATCATCACAAGGCTCATGCCACAGGAAATAATAATCAGGGCAGCATTTGCATTTAAAATATTAAAGAAGGTCTGCGGCTTTAAAAAGCCTTTTCCCTGAAAAAGAATTGCACCGATATACATTGCAAAGAAAACAACAACAGTAATCAACAGCAGCAGACTGGTGTCTGTTAATTTCATTTTCCTTTTTGCCTTCATATTACTGTACCTCCTTCTTCAGTGTTCCTGCTTTCATCCGCTTAAAGAACTCTCCCATTTTTTCCCGTACTACAGGTGCACTGAATACCACGAGCAGAATAACAACAACTGCCTTATATGCAGGGAGAGCATCTGACTGGACATTGAATTTATACAAGGTCGTTGTCAGGAACTGGATCACAAAAGCACCAAGTATGGATGCTGTCATATTGAACTTACCACCACCTAATGCATTCCCTCCAAGTGCTACGGCGAGAATAGCATCCATTTCAATATCCTTCGCAATTACCGAATAGTTAATGGAAGATAAACGGCTGACCTTGATGAGTCCTGCTACTGCCACGCAAAGTCCGAGAATTACAAAGGTCAGGAACTTGATAAATGCCGGATTTAAACCATTCAGTCTGGAAGAGCTTTCGTTAATACCGACTGCCTGCGTATACAGTCCAAGATTCGTAAACTTCAAAACCAATACAGTCACGAGGATACACGCTGCCGCAATGAAAACCGGTGTAGGAATCGGAATTCCCGGAATGAAACCGCCGAATACCGCAAAAGTGGCATCATTGACAATCGGAAGCTCGTTGTTATTGATCCAGGCTGCAATGGAACGCCCTGCCGTATACAGAATCAGAGTCGCTACCATAGGCTGAATTTTAAAATATGCAACCAGCGCTCCGTTAAATGCTCCAAAAAGCATTGCTACCACACAGCTTATAAGGAACGCCACAATAATCGGTGCCTGTAAGGTATCCGGTCTTGAATTGGTTCCACAAAGTACCCGGAGGATTACGCTGCCGCTGATTGCGATGGCTGCGCCCACGCTGATATCCTGCCCACCGGAAGCTGCCGTAACAAGCGTCATACCGATAGCAAGGATCGCAAGCTCTGAACCATAATCCAGAATGGTGATCAGGTATCCGGACAATACCGGATTTCCCGCACTGTTATAACCCAACGTAATTTTATAGAACGAAGGATCTGCAATTAAATTGAAAATAGCCAAAATCAATAATGCAGCTATGGGAATAAAGATCTGTCTGCGAAATATTTTCTGTATCATTCCATATCACCTCCGGCTATTGTACTCATAATCTTTGCCTGCGTTAAATCCTTTCCTGTAAGCTCACCAACCACCTTGCGGTCACGCATAACGATGAGTCTTGAACAGGTACGAAGCATTTCATCGGTTTCGGAAGAAATAAAGGTTACGCTCATTCCCTCTGATGCCAGATCCAATACCAGCTTCTGTATATCAATCTTTGTTCCGACATCAATACCTCTTGTCGGCTCATCCAGAATCAGATATTCCGGATGTGTGAATAACCATCTTGCAAGGATCACCTTCTGCTGGTTACCACCGGAAAGGGATTTAATCGGGGTATCTGCAGATGCTGTTTTAATATCCAGAAGCTTAATGTATTCCTCTGCAATTTTATTTGCCTCTGCCTTTGAGAAGGGTTTAAAGAATCCCCGTAATACCTGCTGTGCCAGAATAATATTTTCACGGACAGAAAGGTCACCTACGATTCCATCCACCTTACGGTCTTCCGGAAGATAAGCAATTCCATGACGCATCGCATCAATCGGTCTGGTAATCTTTACTTCCTTACCTTTCATCTTCACCGTTCCGCCTGATACATGATCTGCACCAAATATGGCACGGACACATTCGCTTCGTCCGGAGCCCAGAAGTCCGGTAAATCCATTCACCTCACCCTTCTTTATATAAAAATCAAACGGCTTGATTCCTGCATTACTTACCAGCTGCTCTGCTTCCAAAACATTCTCAGACGCATCGGTTCCATGGTACACCTTATCGTCATCACGGATGGATGACATATCATCCAGCTCTTTTCCAAGCATCTTTGCAACAAGCTGGACTCTCGGAAGATCCTTAATTTCATACTGTCCAACCAGCTTGCCGTCGCGGAGAACCGTAATCTTATCACATACCTCATATACCTGATCGAGGAAATGTGTTACAAAGATAATTCCAACGCCTCTTGCCTTCAGATCACGCATTAACTTAAACAGCTTTTCAACCTCCTGCTCATCCAAAGAGGAGGTCGGCTCATCCAGAATCAGAACCTTGCAGTCCATATCTACTGCACGTGCAATAGCTACCATCTGCTGGACAGCAATCGAGCAGTTTGCCAGCTGCTCCGATGCATCCGTCGGAATATCCAGAGACTTTAATATACGGTTTGCGCCTTCATTCATGGATTTCCAGTTCTGCATGAAGCCCTTCGTTCTTCCAATATACATATTCTCTGCTACAGAAAGATTCGGACACAGAGTAATTTCCTGATATACTGTACTGATTCCAAGCTCCTGTGCATCCTGGGGTGATTTGATACTGACCGGCTTGTCATGGCCTTTCAGATAGATATTTCCCTCTTCTTTTCCATAAACTCCGGTTAATACCTTAATTAATGTAGATTTTCCGGCACCGTTTTCACCCATCAATGCATGAATTTCACCCTCACAAAGTGAAAAATCAACTCCCTGCAGGGCACGTACTCCGGGAAAGCTTTTATGTATATTTTCCATTTGTAAAACAATATGTTCTTTCACTGCAGCCGTCACTCTCCTTGCCTTTATAATAAGCGCGGAGCAGCTTTGAATGTCTCCTTCCTGCACCGCGCTTATTCATCTGTAACTATTCAATCGCTTTACCGTTATCTTAACAATTACATTAATCCTGAATAGTTACCCTGATTTTATAATTCTGATCTGTCAAAAATGTCAGACCTTCCCTATATTTCCTTAAATACCGTATTTATCAACATCTTCCTGTGTAATAGAAGCTGCATCAAATCCCTTTTCTTCCATGATAATGGTCTTTTCGGAAATGGTTCCGCCGCTTTCCAGTGTCTTAATGATTTCATCAATGTAAGATGCCTGGAAAGGATTACACTGTCCATCATAGTTCCAGTTCTGGTTTAATAATTCTTCCAATGCCCACTTATTGCAGTCAAAGCCCATAACGATAACGTCCTTGCCAACACCATGGGAAATATTTGCTTTATCAAGAGCTGCTACAGCGCCCTTAGCCATATCATCATTTTCTGCATAAATTACATTGAAGGATTCGCCGGAATCAATAACAGACTGTACGATCTGCTGTGCTTTTTCTGCATTCCACTCTGCAGTCTGCTGTGTTACCAGTGTCCAGCCATCGGAAGCAACAGCTTCATCCAATGCTCCGGAACGACCCTGCTGTGCTGCAGAACCCATAACGCCCTGAAGGTGAATGATCTTATATTCGCTGAGTCCCTGTCCTTTTAACCAGTCAACTGCAGTCTGGCCTTCCTTTGCCATATCAGATACGATGGATGCTTCATAAAGACTTGCATCTGCATCGATGGTACGGTCAAATAAGATTACGCGGATACCTGCATCCTGTGCATCCTTTAATACGGAATCCCAGCCGGCAGTATCTGCTGCGGAAAGAAGAAGATAATCCACACCGTCCTGAATGAACTTCTGTGCTGCAGTAATCTGCTCATCATTCTTTAAGCTGTATGCGAAGGATGCTTCATAGCCGTTTTCTGCTGTAAACATTGCCTTCAGGTCCTTGTCATTTGCGGTACGATATCCGGATTCATTCGGGTCATTATTAATGATACCAACCTTGATTAACTCACCTGATGCAGAAGTATCTGCTGCTGTGTCTGTAGAAGCAGATGCGCTGTCTGATGTACTTTCTGATGTACTTTCTGTGTCTGTCGATGCCGTAGATGAAGCCGGTGCGGAACCGGATCCGCATGCGGTTAATCCAATTACCATTGCTGCTGCCATTGCCAAAGCCATAAGTTTTCTCTTCATATGTTATAACCTCCCATTAATGAAAAATAGTCTCATCAAAGATTGATTTCTTTGATAAGACTATCATAACTTTTCCGGCATAATTTACCATGAAGATCCCTATGGCAAAAGTTGAAATTTATCCTCAAAAACTACTTTAAGTTGATTTTTTTACGAATCCGGTTGAATTTCTTCTGCCGGACTGGTCAAACCACTGTCTGCATCCGGCAGAAAAATCTTCACTGTAGTTCCTTCCTGATAGGTACTTGAAATCCTGAGACCATATTCTTCTCCACAGTTTAAGCGGATCCGTTCGTTTACATTATATAATCCGTATACCTTACTTTCCACGAACTGCTTATGAACCAGTGCATTCCTTACCTGCTCCAAACGTTCCGGCTGCATACCGATTCCATTGTCCTGCACCTGCAATATAAAGCAGGAACCCTCCCGGTATCCTCTTACCGTGATCTTTCCCTTACCACGTTTATTCTTAATGCCATGATAAAGTGCATTTTCCACAAGAGGCTGCACGGTGATCTTGGGAATCGTATTCTGATAAAATTCCTCCGGAACATTAATTTCATATTCCAGGATATCCTGATACCGCATCTGCTGGATTTCCAGATAACTGCGGACATGCTGGATTTCTTCTTTGATCGAAATAATATCCTTTCCCTGATTCAAAGAGGTCCGGAAAAAGTCCGACAGACTCTCCACCATATGGACAACCTGCTTCTGCTCATCACTTTCTGCCAGCCAGATAATGGTATCCAGTGTATTATACAGAAAATGCGGATTAATCTGTGCCTGAAGAAGCTCAAATTCTGCCTTCCGGATACGGATCTGCTCCTTCTTCACCTGTTCAAGAAGCTCGTTAATTTTGTCAATCATCGTATTTAAGGATTCGCTTAACTGCTTTGCTTCCACACCTGTATTAACATGGGATCTTACCTGCAGATTTCCCTGAGATACCTGCTGTGTCACCTCCACAAGTTCCGTAATCGGTCTTGAAATACTTAAAGGAATATAATGGGAAATAAACACAATCAACAGCAAAACCGCTACAAAGGCAATGACGGAAATTTCAATCATGGAAACGAAAAAGCTCTGGTATTCCGCATGGGATTCCTGAATTCCCTTTGTTTCATAATAAATATACTGAAAAATCGTTTCGCGCACGAGTGTCGTTACAATCTGAACATCGTTTTCCCAGATTTCCATATTGTCCTCATAACGGTTTCCTACCCGGATATTCTGTTCAATACGATCCACATAGGTATCAAGATTATTCAGATACTTCTTAATACTCTTTAATCTGGCAAGATTGTCTCTGGAATCCGTAATCTGCTCCAATCCGGTAATGATCCGGTTCGCATTGGTAAGCATATCCCGGAGTTCTGATTCTTCTACTGTCTTGTTTCCTACAATCAGAAGATAGGTCTCATAGTCAAAATCCTTTTTAAAATCAAGCGTAAACTCACTGGCTGCTACGGTAGAGTTAATCATATCCTGATACCGGTAGTTCGCTGCCCAGAGATTATAAAAGCAAAAGAGCAGAAACAAAAAAATAGGAATCAGGATCACCAGATAAGAATATCGTATTTTACTTGTCAGGGAAGAACGGTCGTAAAAATCCTTCGCTGCATTTTTCAATTTCTTATTCATGCTTTTCCTTCCCGGTATTGTGTCGGTGTCATTCCCTGCGTTTTACGGAACAGGGCTGAGAAATAATGCGGATCCTTATATCCGACCTCCAGTCCGATCTCGCTGCTCTTTTTGCCGGTACAGCGAAGGAGCTCTTTAGCCTTATTCATACGAAAATCGGTCAGATATTTAATAAATGGCTGTCCGGTCTGCTGACTGAAAATCATACTGAAATGATTGGGTGAAAAGTTCACATGTGCAGCAAGCTGATTTAAGCTAAGATCCTCTTCCACATAATGGGCTTCAATATATGCCTTCACATCGTCCATCAGACCCTTATATTTATTTCCGGATACCTGATCCCGTTCATCAATTGCTTTTTGAATAATACGGACAATATACTCCTTGGAATATTCGATACTTGACAATACATCCGAAGCAACATCCATCGGTTCCACTTCATCCCTCGACAAACCGATCTCTTCCACAAATTCTGCAACACAAAAATAGGCATCCATCACAATGTACTGCCGGAAGATTCTGGATTTCACGGCACTATGATCCAGCTTTTGAAACATCTCGTCAATAAAGTAAGGAACCTCCTCCTTGCATCCGACCTTCATAAACTCCTGCAGCTTACTTTTCTCAAACTGCTTGTAATCCAGCTCCTGGATATTGAGGTTATCCTTCTCCGATTCACGGTCCATACTCTGTTTAAAGTAACGTTCCCGGATCCGTTCCTTCTGCTTCCGCTCTACAATGGATGCCGCCACCAGGTCAATTTCCTTAATCAGGGCATCTCCGCTGATCGGTTTCAGAAGATACTGGGCTACACCGATTTTAATTCCTTCTTTGGCATACTCAAATTCTTCATATCCGCTTAAAATAATAATTTCTGTTTCCGGAAATTCCTTTTTGATCAACCTGCTCAAGGCCAGTCCGTCCATAAATGGCATGCGGATATCGGTAATCACAATATCCGGCCGTATTTCCTGAATCATCGGAAAAGCAAGCTCTCCATCTCCTGCTTCTCCGCAGAATTCATATCCATGTGCCTGCCAGTCAATATTCTTCTTGATTCCCTCACGGATGACATACTCATCCTCTACCAGAAAAACCTTAATCATGATTCTCCCCCCTCTGGATAATTACTGCTGTCGGTTCTACTCCCATAATTCCCGTTGTTTTGCTGAGAACCAAGACGCCATTCCTTCGGCGAACAGCCGCAGTGCTTTTTGAAATAGCGGCTGAAGTGCGACAGATTGGAAAAGCCGCAAAGCTCAGCAGTCTGACTAATGGAGAGCGCCTGGTTCGTGAGAAGGTTTTTCGCCTTATCGAGGCGCACCTCTATCAGATCATTATGCG
>OMGB01000687.1_pt1 | contig 11456 bp, 10 predicted proteins | sample 1645791 | NCBI WGS metagenome assembly OMGB01 (sample SAMEA103958120, study PRJEB25191) | human gut metagenome | biome: human-associated habitat [ENVO:00009003]; feature: intestine environment [ENVO:2100002]; material: feces | place: Germany | collected 2013/2015 | reverse complement strand
GCATAGATCACGGCGGTCATGGCGGGCACCTCCCATTTAGATATTGTTGAGCAACAGATACTAAGCAACAATCGTTTCGTATAATTTATGCCATGAATTTTACGTATTTTCAAGTACTTTGAAAAATTCTCATAAAGTATATCGCCTTGAAATTTATAAAAAGGAAACACTTGTAATATTGTGTTGCATCTTATAAAATAGAGGTATCAACAGTTTGCTCTAAGATAGCAAAGGCAGGTGCATCGTTATGACTCCGGAAGCAAGAGCGCGGGAACAAATCGATAACAGATTGCGACAAAGTGGCTGGACAATTCAGGACCTGAAACAACTAAATCTGACGGTTGCTTCCGGTGTTGCAGTGCGCGAGTTCCCTACCAATACTGGTCCGGTGGATTATGCACTTTTCATTGAGGGAGTGCCAGTTGGTGTTGTAGAGGCAAAGAAAGACGAAGAAGGTCAAGCGCTGACAGATGTGGAAACGCAGTCCAGCCGCTATGCAAATAGCCAGTTCAAGTGGGTAAAGCGGGAGTACAAGGTTCGGTTCGCCTACGAAGCCACTGGCGAATTGGTGCGTTTTACCGATTACGCAGATCTTAAATACCGTTCGCGCGAGGTATTCTCGTTCCACCGCCCGGAGACGTTGAAACGCTGGCTTGCTGAACCGGACACTGTGCGCAACAATCTGAAGCGTATCCCGCAGCTGGATGAATCGGGCTTCCGCAAATGTCAAATCAGTGCAATTCATGGTCTGGACACTTCGTTTTCAGAAAATCGGCCGCGTGCTCTTGTGCAGATGGCAACCGGCGCAGGCAAGACCTTTACAGCCATTACTGCCGCCTATCGGCTGTTGAAATACGGCAGAATGAATCGCATCCTGTTTCTGGTAGATACCCGCAGCCTTGGTGAACAGGCCGAGCGCGAGTTCATGGCATACAAGCCCAATGACGATCCTCGCAGCTTTTCGGAATTGTATGGTGTACGCCGGTTAAAAAACTCTTATATTTCCGGGGATGTACAGGTCTGCATCAGTACGATTCAGCGGATGTATTCCATTCTAAAAGGGGAAGAACTGGACGAACAGGCAGAAGAGATTCCCTTTGCGGAATATGTCACCGCCGAAAGCAAAGCACCAAAAGAGGTCGTCTACAATGCCAAAATTCCGCCGGAGTTCTTTGACTGTATCATTGTAGATGAATGCCATCGTTCTATTTACAATGTATGGAGTCAAGTGCTTTCCTATTTTGATGCGTTTATCATCGGCCTGACCGCTACGCCGGATAAGCGAACCATCGGCTACTTCAATGAAAATTTTGTCAGCGAATATACGCGAGAGCAGGCCGTTCTGGACGGTGTTAACGTTGGCGAGGACATTTATCTGATTGAAACCGATGTGACGAAAAATGGTGCAACCATCCTGAAGCAGTTGATCGAGCGGCGTAACCGCCTGACGCGCGCAAAACGCTGGGAGCAGATGGACGAGGATGTGTTCTACACACAGTCCAAACTGGATAAGGATGTCGTAAATCCAAGCCAGATCCGTGCTGTGATTCGCACCTTCAAAGAAGCACTCCATACCACGCTGTTCCCCTACCGGAAAGAAGTCCCCAAAACGCTGATTTTTGCCAAGACGGACAGCCATGCAGACGATATTGTGCAGATCGTCCGGGAAGAATTCGGCGAAGGAAACGATTTTTGCAGAAAGATCACTTACAGTGCGCAGAATCCGGAAGCCGTTCTCAGCTCGTTCCGAAATGACTATAACCCACGTATAGCCGTTACCGTGGATATGATCGCGACCGGTACGGATGTAAAGCCCATCGAGTGCCTGCTGTTCATGCGGGATGTGCGCAGCAGCAATTACTTCGAGCAGATGAAAGGCCGCGGCACCCGCACGCTGGGCAAGGATGATTTACAAAAGGTAACACCTTCTGCTACGGAAAACAAAGATCATTTTGTGATCGTAGATGCAGTGGGTGTGACCAAATCCAAAAAGACCGAGACCCGCACGCTGGAACGCAAGCCGGCGGTTTCCATGAAGGAACTGATGATGAACATTGCACTCGGTGCGCGGGATGAGGATACCTTGACTTCTCTTGCAAACCGTGTGATTCGTCTCAGCCGCAGGATGGAACGCAGCGAACACAAGCAGTTCAAAGAAACCGTAGGGCAGACCGCAGAGCAGGTTGCGGAGAATCTGCTGAATGCCTTTGATGAAGATGTCATTCAGGCCAAAGCACAAGCAGAAAGCGGTGTGCTTACGCCCGCACCGGAACAGCTTGCACAGGCTCAGAAAGAACTCATCAAACAGGCCGTTGCACCTTTCCAGAAGCCGGAAGTGCGCGATTTTATTGAAAATGTTCGCCGCAGCCATGACCAGATCATCGACAGCGTCAATTTGGACAAGGTACTCTTTGCCGGTTATGACACCAATCAGGAGGAAACGGCAGACCGGGTGATTTCTACATTCAAGGATTTCATCGAGGAAAATAAAGATGAGATCATTGCCCTGCGCATCATCTACAATGAAACGTATAAAAAACGTCCGATGGTACTGAAAAAACTGACGGAACTGTATCAAAAACTCAAAGCAAAGGGAATCACGGTCGAGCGTCTGTGGGATTGTTATGCCATCAAGCAGCCTGACAAGGTAAAGAAAGGCACTCTCGCTCAGCTGACCGACCTGATTTCTATTATCCGTTTTCAGATGGGCTATACGGATACCCTTTCGCCTTTTGCCGACCGGGTAAACTATAACTTCAAACAGTGGACTTTCCGCCGCAATACCGGTGCGGTTCACTTTACCGCTGAACAGATGGAATGGCTGCGGCTGATCAAGGAGCATATCATCACATCACTGAGCATTCTGCCGGAGGACTTGGAGTATACGCCGTTTGACAGCAAAGGCGGCTTGGGTGGGTTCTATCGGGTGTTCGGGGAAAAGTATCAGGAGATTTTGGACGAATTGAATAAGGAATTGGTAGCGTAAGGAGAACTATATGAACCCATTTGAATTATTTAGCTTCGCAAAATTGTTTTCAACTGTGATGAACGGGCAAATGTCTGTATCCTCAGCAGAAATGGAAGCTGCTTGTAAATTACTTAAGGAAATGGCAGACAACAATCAGTGCATGACATCTGAACAAAAAGAAGCCTACAAACTCATGGTGGATTGCGCTAAGGAAGCATCGAAAGGAAAACAGTAAACGTGCAATATACAGAATATGAACTGGGTGAATTATTGCCATTTGAGCAACCAACAGCATATATTGTAAAGTCTACCGACTATTGCGATGCCTATGCCACGCCGGTTTTAACCGCAGGAAAGTCTTTCATTTTGGGAAAAACAAATGAAACCGATGGTATTTTTGACCAGTTACCAGTCATCATTTTTGATGACTTTACAACTGCAACTCAATTTGTAAATTTCAGATTCAAAGTAAAATCTTCAGCAATGAAGATTTTGCATATTAACACCGATTTAGTCATTCCAAAGTATATCTTTTATCGCCTACAAATCATCCAGTTCGACCACAGCACACATAAGAGGTATTGGATTCAATCTTACTCAAAAATTAAAGTGTTAATTCCCCCATTGGACGAACAATTCCGCATTGTTGCCCGCATTGAGGAGCTTTTCTCGGAGCTTGACAAGGCTGTTGATACTCTTAAAACTACAAAAGAGCAGTTAGAGGTGTATCGACAGGCTGTGCTGAAAGATGCGTTTTCTGATTTTGAGAAAAAGGACTCTATTCGTAATTTGACTATGGTTGTTACAAGTGGCTCACGAGGCTGGGCAAAGTATTATTCTAACAGCGGCGCTTTATTTGTAAGAATCGGAAATTTAACACATAGTGGCATTGATATTGACTTCAGAGATATTCAGCATATCACTCCACCGGATAACGCAGAGGGCGTTCGGACAAGATTGCAGCCCAATGATGTACTCGTTTCTATTACTGCCGACCTTGGAAGCATTGGTTTTGTCTCAGAGAAGGTTGAAGAAGCATATATAAATCAGCATATTGCTTTAGTCCGATTTCAAAACCCAGTGCAAGGAAGATTCATGGCGTGGTATCTGCGAAGTGAATATGGGCAGAAAGATTTGCTAAAGAACAAGCGTGGTGGTGGAAAACTCGGATTAGGACTTGATGATATCCGAGATACCCCTGTTCCAATTGTCAGTGATTTGGTCGCCCAAAAAACAGTTGATGAAATTGAAGAACGGCTTTCCGTTTGTGACAGCATCGAAAAAACAGTTGATGCCACTCTTGCACAAGCCGATGCCATGCGGCAGAGTATTTTGAAACAGTCGTTTGAGGAAAAAATATAAAGGAGGATAATTTAATGGATACGAAAAATAAAAAGCCTGTGGTCTTTGTTATAACACCGTTCACTGAGGAGCATTTGGAACTTTATAATACACTTAAGAATGAATTCAAAGATCTGTATGAGTTTGTAAACGCCGGTGATACAGGAAACGTTCAAAATATTCTAAAAGATATTATTCAGCCTATTTATGATGCAGATATCATTCTCGCAGATTTAACTGGGCTGAATTCTAATGTCATGTATGAACTAGGTATTGCACACACCATGAATAAAAAGACTATCATGATAACTCAAGATGACCTTGATGGTCTTCCGTTTGATTTGAAACAGTATAGAACGCAACATTATACAACTTATTTTACAGGTTTTTATTCCCTGCGCTCCTTTTTGACATCTAGTTTTGAAAGCGCTGTAATGAATACAGCTGTTTTCAGCAATCCTGTCCAAGATTTTTTGTCAACCAATAAAGTCGACGAAAATGCAAATAAAATAACTGATTCTGAGGAAGAAAATGAAGATAATGGCTTTATTGATTATCTTGCAGATTTATATCAGTCAAGTGAGTTTCTTACCAAAGAAATTCAAGATCTCACCTCTGATATGAATGCGATGTCTGACGGCGTAAGAGACTGTACTCAAAAAATGCAAATGCAGAAAAATGCAGTTCTTGTAAAGACTGAAGTACAGAAAGCTGCAAATTACATCAATGATTTTAGCAAAAAACTAAAGAATCATAACCAAAACATTCGTTCGGGATGGAAGAATATTGAAACCAATGCAATAGGATTGCTGGAAAACAAATATTCAACAACTGAAACCAACAAATCCGAATTGATTGTTTTTTTGAAGCAACTTTTTAGCATGAAGGATAATATTACTCAAAGTCAAGATGGGTTGACGTCGTTGAAGTCATCTTTGAACCATGCCATTGGGCTTCAGAAAACACTAAATCGCGCAATTAAATCGGCACGTCCCACTTTTGATGAATATATTAAAATTGCGGATGAAATGAAAGAATCTATTGATAAGATTATTGGAAAAAGTAAATTTGCAGTCGGTGATATTGATTTTAGCCAAGAAGCCGTAACGGAGTCTAGTGATGAGTGAACAATCTTCTAATATCGTCTCCAAAGTCTGGGGACTTTGCAATCCGCTGCGGGATGACGGCGTATCATACGGCGATTATCTTGAACAGCTTACCTACCTGATTTTCCTGAAAATGTCCGATGAATACTCCCGCCCTCCGTATAAGCGGGAAACCGGTATCCCCAAAGGTTACACTTGGTCAGATATGAACACGCTCAAGGGCGCAGAACTGGAAAATCAGTACCGCGCTATACTGGAGCGGCTGGGCGATGAGGGCGGCATTTTAGGGCAGATCTTCAAAGGGGCCGTCAACAAAATCAGCAATGTTTCCATCCTGTACCGCGTGGTGCAGATGATCGACAAGGAAAACTGGGTGTCCATGTCCTCCGATGTGAAGGGCGAGATCTACGAAGGGTTGCTGCAAAAGAACGCCGAGGACGTAAAAAGTGGTGCAGGGCAGTATTTTACACCCCGCCCGCTCATCAAAGCAATGGTGGCTTGTCTTCGCCCGGAACCGAAAAAGACGATTGCTGACCCCTGCTGTGGAAGCGGCGGCTTTTTCCTTGCTGCACAGGCGTTCTTGGCTGACCCAAAGAACTATGCACTCGACCGCACAGAGAAAGAATTCCTGAAAAACGAAACGTTCTATGGAACTGAACTTGTGGTTGCAACCTTCAAACTCTGTCTGATGAATCTGTATCTGCACAATATCGGTGACCTGTACGGCAAAGTCCCCGTCATGCGCGGGGATGCGCTGCTGTCTGACCCGGGTTATCGTGTAGACTATGTACTGACGAACCCGCCGTTCGGTAAAAAGTCCTCCATCACCTTCACCAATGAAGAAGAGGAGCAGGAAGAAGAGGATCTGATCTACAACCGGCAGGATTTCTGGACGACCAGCTCAAATAAGCAGCTCAACTTTATCCAGCATATCAATACGATTCTGAAGCCAACCGGAAAGGCGGCCGTTGTTGTACCGGATAACGTTCTGTTTGAGGGTGGTGCAGGCGAGATCATCCGTAAAAAGCTGTTGGACACCACGGACTTGCACACCATTCTCCGCCTGCCAACTGGCATTTTTTACAAGCCGGGTGTAAAGGCAAATGTGATTTTCTTCGATAAGCGTCCCGCCAGCCCAGAGCGTCAGACAAAGGAAGTCTGGATCTACGATTTTCGCACAAATGTTCACTTTACGCTTCGTCAGCATCCCATGACGGACGCTGACTTGCAGGATTTCATTCAATGCTATCATCCGGAAAACCGCCACGAACGCACAGAAACATGGTCACAGGAAAATCCAGAAGGCCGCTGGCGCAGATTCACGGTAGATGAAATTCTGGAACGTGATAAAACCAGTCTGGATATTTTCTGGCTGAAGGACAAGTCGCTTGCCGATTTGGACAATCTCCCTGCGCCGGACGAACTTGCCGCAGATATTATTGAAAATTTGCAGAGTGCTCTGGAAAGTTTTCAGGAATTGATGGGGCAACTGAAAAAGAACGATTGAACAGGATGTGAGCATAATCGAAAATTCTAAAATGAAACCGAAAAAGACTGCGGAAGAACTTGTTCAGATGCTCCATGATGAAAAAGGTATCCAATTTCATCTCATTTCAGAAGAACAGGCCGTAGAATGTTTTTCACAGAGAAACAATTATCTGCGCACAGCATCTTATCGAAAAAATTACCCCAAACATATTGCTGGCCCAAATGCAGGAAAATACATCCATCTTGAGTTTGCATATTTGACTGAGCTGTCTACACTGGATTTTTACCTAAGGGAGCTTCTTCTGCAAATGTGCATTGATGTAGAGCATGATTTGAAAGTTTCGCTTCTGCGTGAATTAGAAGAGAATCCGAGTGAAGACGGTTATGCAATCGTCCGTGATTTTCTTGCACAATACCCGGAGATTTTGGCAGCTATCGAACGAAAAACAGACGCCTCCTTTACAGGCGAACTAATTGAAAAGTATTTTGCAGTATGTTCTGTTTTCCCGGCACAGAGTCCGCAGGCGTATCTATCAACACGTATTTATGACGTTGATTGTCCAATGTGGGTTCTGGAAGAACTGATTGGATTTGGCGAATTTTTGCGTATGTACCGTTTTTATGCAGAACGAAATCCACAGTTTACACCACTGTTACCCCAAAGAGTTTTGAATCCGGTCAAAAGTTTGCGCAATGCTTGCGCGCATAATAACTGTTTGCTCAATGCGCTGTCTCGCACGAGCACAACAAGGCCATCACCTGAGATCTCAGCCTTTATTGCATCACTCGACAATATCTCAGCTGGTGAACGCCGCAGCAAATTGACAAGCCGTCCGATGTTTGAAATTGTCTGCTTGCTATATGCTTATAACAAAATTGTTAGCCCTTCCGTCAAAAAACGTCGGATAAAGCAACTCACTGAATTCGTAAACGGTCGAATGCAAAGGCATATAGATTATTTTGAAGGTCCAGAAGGAAACAAATTGATAGCAACTTCTTTTGAATTTCTGAAAAAAGTTGTTGACAAGTTGAATTAGTTCACATATAATATCATTGATATTAAAAAGAGTAATCTTTTGTGCGAGTGCCGTCACTGACGTCGCTCGCATTTTCTTTTGTTTAAGACGCTGTGTGGAGTTCCGATACCGCCCCGCAACACACCCGATCTATTTTGCCGCCGTTTCACCCGACAAAATCATCGCTGCGCTGCGTGGGCGGTATTTTTCTTTTTCACAAATAAAATCTTATGTAGTTGTTCAATCTTCCAAAATTTGTTTTTAGTTGTTGACCGCACAACCGCAAAGTGTTATTCTTGTGCTTGAAAGAAGCAGGTTGTAGTGTCCGCACTGCGTCCGGCTTTCTTCATACTGTACCTTGAATCTTACATAAGCCGTCTGAACGAGATACTGCGCCATGACCTCACACTTTCTGTGGGCGAGCCGGACAACGCCGCTGCATAAACAGGGGCAGGAACTTCGTTCGGTGTGAACGGTGACCATGAGCAGGGGCTTTGCCTTTTCACACGTTTTGCTCTGCAAAATTTTCAACGTGCATTGCGGTTCGACTTCTGAAATTTTCAGTGTTGCACGGAAAGGGCGAAAGCAAGTATCGACCTGTGGCCACAAATTTTCAATGCTTGAAAATGTTCTGTCACATGGTCTGTCACTTGTTGGGGAGTGCCTTCCCCAAACCCTGCTCCAGCATTGCGCTGGTTTCAGCGCAAAAGCGGCGTGTCGCATTACATAGCCCTCTCCATCCCGGAGCGGGCATTTATCATTTTCACAGGAGGTCGAATATGACTGAAATGAAAAGTCCGAACGCACACGCACGAGAGAACCGCAATGACACGCCGCGAAAACGAAAGACACACATCATCAAAGTCAGGGTGACCGCAGAAGAAAAACTGCGGATCGCATACGCCTGCAAAGAACTCCACCTCACCCAATCCGAACTCGTCCGCCGCGTCCTGTACGGCGTGAACGTCAAGCACACCGTTGTGGTGGCGCAGGGCGGCGAGGATGCACTGGCGGCGCTTGCCGCCTTGTCTGCCCAGTGCAGCAAGGTGGGAAGCAACCTCAACCAGCTTGCACGGCACTTCAACTCCGGCGGCAAAGACACCGAGCAGCTCCGGGCGCAAATTCTGGAGGAACTGTCCGCACTCACGAACTTTCGGCTGAAAGCCGAAGAAACGGTTGGTGAACTGTATGGCAACCATCAAGCATTTAAGCTCGAAGAACTCTAACTATGCCGCCGCCGAAAGCTATCTCACCTTTCAGCACAACGAGTACACCGGTCTGCCCATTCTGGACGAGAAGAGCAGACCTAAGCTGCGGGATTCGTACCTGCTCGACACCCTTGAGTGCGGCGAATCCTCGTTCGCTATGGCCTGCCTGATTGCCAACCGCAAGTACGGCAAGAACGGCGGGCGGGAGGACGTGAAGACCCATCACTACATTGTGAGCTTCGACCCGAAGGACGCAGTAGAGAACGGCCTGACCATGGAGCGGGCGCAAGCCCTTGGCTTGCAGTTCTGCAAGGACAACTTCCCCGGTCATCCCGCCATCGTCTGCACCCACCCGGATGGGCACAACAGTGCCGGGAACATCCACGTCCACATCGTCATCGGCAGCTTGCGTGTCCGCACCGTGGAACGGCAGCCCTTCATGGACAAGCCGTGCGACTGGGAAGCGGGCAAGAAGCACCGCTGCACTTCTGCCATGCTCCGGCACCTTCGTGTCGCTGTCATGGAGATGTGCGAGCAAGCCGATCTGAACCAAATCAATCTGCTGGAAGCCCAAGGCGACCATGTTTCGGAGCGCGAGTATTGGGCGCAGCGGCGCGGACAACGCCGCCTCGACCATGCCAACGCCAAACTTGCCGCCGAAGGGCAGCAGCCCACCCAGACCGTCTACCAGACCGAGCTGGACAAGCTGCGAAAGCAGATCTACGCTTGCATTAAAAGCGAACTCCGCGATAACTTTTTAAGAAAACTTCGTTTGCTTTCAATAGCTTTTCATAGTATTCACGATAAGAGCTGCTCAATCGCCGCATAGCAGGGATAAAAATATCATTGTACCCGTTTTCTCGATTTAACTGTGCGAATAGTTCTTGAAGTCTGTAACCCGGAGTGTTTTTGTACGCGTCAGATGCTTTGACTTCCTTATACCGCTCAAACATCTCCCTATTATCTTTCAGATATTGTTCAGGGTCTTGTATTGCAGCAGCAACACTTGCAGCAGCTTTTTTTGACACGTCAACAAGATCAATGGTTTTCGCAGCATCGTCGAGATATTCTTTCAAATCATCCGGGATAACAATATTCACACCGTCTAAAAAATCAATTATCGTTTCAAATGCATCTTGCTGTTCGTCTGTTGTAACCCTCTCATTCAGGTACGGTGCAAAATGGAGACTGATAAATTTCCCGAAATATCCCGGAAAACGGTCAAGCAATCTTGAAAGAATAGAGCGCTTCATTTCGAGCCGACTCAATTGCACCCGGGCATCCTCCCAATTCTGGTTTCCCGCAAGCATATGGAGTAATTGTTGTTTCGCTTGTATATCCGAAATTTCCAGTTCTTTCTTGTCGCATATAGTTTGAAAAGATAAATAGTCATTCTCTGCCAAAACCGTTTTAATGTCCGATACTGATATTCCAAGCCCGCGTAAAACTGCGATTTTGTTTAATTGGATGACATCATCTTCTGAAAACACCCTGTAACCATTTTCCATGATTTGAGGGCGAGTTAAGCCTTGTTCCTCATAATACTCAATCGCCTTTTTTGTAAGGCCACATCTCTTGCAGACTTCATTGATAAGCATATTATCGCCTCCACTGGTATGATAAGCCCACCCCCAAGGGGACAGTCAATAGCTTTTTCAAAAATTTTCTTGATTGGGCAAGGTGTGTACGATATGGAATGCCATTTCCGCATTTTCTTTGTCCACAAATACCTCCGTGATATACTTCGGTTTTATACCCAGCGTTCCGATCCTTGCTTGATCGAACGCATTACGCCGATTGACATCTTTCGTTTTACAATAGAACTTGATTCCCGCAGCCGCCAACGCATCCGTAATGCGATTGCATTGGTAAGAATCAGAAACTGTTGCGATTTGCGATTTAAAAAACTGCTCTAACATAAATACCCCTCCTACCGGTCGTCTGAAAAGGATATAATTTCAAATATCTTTATTGGAATAACGTAATTTAATCTCAATTTATTTCGTTCGTCCATAAATTTCCAAAAGTTTGTGTGTCTGCACATGAATTTCCAGAAAATTTATAGCACAATCACAATGTTTTTCATTTGGATAAATCGATATAACCACTTCGTCCGTGAAAGACCGTGACCCTGCCCGAGTGGATAACCCGTTCCTTATCGAAGAGCTGTCCGAGGAGCGTCCCGGCATCCTGCTGTGGATGCTGGAAGGGGTGCACCGTCTGCTGGCGAACCGCTATCAGTTCACCATCAGCGAGCGCTCCATCCAGAACCTCGAAGCAGCCATGGCGGACAGCGACAACCTGACCCAGTTCATGCAGGCAACGGCGT
>OMGB01000679.1_pt1 | contig 11570 bp, 12 predicted proteins | sample 1645791 | NCBI WGS metagenome assembly OMGB01 (sample SAMEA103958120, study PRJEB25191) | human gut metagenome | biome: human-associated habitat [ENVO:00009003]; feature: intestine environment [ENVO:2100002]; material: feces | place: Germany | collected 2013/2015 | reverse complement strand
TTCGTAAGGACATTTGACATAATTTATATGGCGAAGTAACCACATGAGTAAAACTACGTTGCGTTAGCAACGGTTTTACGAATGGGGTTCTGAATAGTTATCTTATTTTTTATAGGAAATTCCTATAAAGCAAGCGAACTCTTTATTTTATGCATGGCAACAAAAAACCTCAACTCACATGACGGTATGAGTTGAGGTCTTATATTTTCGTTAAAAATCAGGTCTTCCGATAATTAAGCCATCTTGTTAACAGCCTGAGCTAAACGGGATACTTTTCTGGAAGCTGTGTTCTTATGGTAAACGCCCTTGCTGGCAGCCTTATCGATTACTGTAGTAGCAGCAACTAAAGCTTCCTGTGCAGCAGCCTTGTCATTTGCTTCAATAGCAACAACAACCTTCTTAACGGCTGTCTTAACTCCGGACTTGATTGCCTTATTTCTTTCAGCTCTTGTTTGATTAACTAAAATTCTCTTCTTTGCAGATTTAATGTTAGCCACGATGTACACCTCCTATTAAAAATCGTAAGTTACTGAGATGTTTCATTAAAGCCGGACACGGACGTCTTAATGTAAACACACGCATATTATTGTAGCCGTATCCTGCAAATATGTCAATAACAAAACGAATAAAATATGATAATTTTGGAAAAATAACAAATAATCATGAAAAAAATTCGGAGGGCAGGAAAATGGAGCAGGTACAGATCCGGACGGATTTGGCTTTAGAAGCACGGGAGAGCGTCTCGGAGAAGGAGGAACACCTTCATGGGGTGCAGGTGGAGGAGGAATATAAGGAAGAAAGTGAAATCAGGATTACACGGGTAACGATCGGGAGTAAGAATGGGGCACGCCTTCTGGGAAAGGCAATGGGAACCTATGTGACACTGGAGGCTCCTAATATGGCACATCCTGACGAGGATTACCATGAGGAGATTGCCAGGGAACTGGCGGATCAGATTAAATCCCTGCTTCCGAAGAAAAAGGAACAGCTGAGTATTCTCATTGTCGGTCTTGGAAACCGGGAGGTAACGGCAGATTCGTTGGGACCGCGTGTGGTGGATAACCTGACCATTACCAGGCATATGGTGATGGAATTCGGAAATGCGGCTTATGAAGGCCGTAAGCTTCCTCTTACCAGCAGCCTGGTTCCGGGCGTCATGGCGAAGACCGGGATGGAATCGCAGGAAATCATCAGTGGTGTGGTGGCACAGACCCATCCGGATCTCGTACTTGTAATTGATGCACTGGCTGCCCGTTCAATTAAAAGACTGAACCGTACCATTCAGATTTCCAATGCCGGAATTAATCCCGGTTCCGGAGTCGGAAATTACCGGAATGCCATTCAGGAGGAAAACCTGGGTGTACCGGTCATTGCCCTCGGCGTGCCCACGGTGGTGGACGCTGCAACCATCGTACAGGACGCTGTTTTTAAGGACTGTGGTATGGAGGATCAGGATTTTCTTGACCGGAAAGAAAAGATAACAGGTGCTATGGATGAGCTTTACAATATGTATGTCACAGGAAAGGATGTGGATTACGAGATCCGGCAGATCAGTCATATCATCTGCAATGCCATTCACCTGGCACTGGAGCTGTAAAACGCATGAAATTGAATGTTTAAGACAAAGCAAGCATAAAATACCCTAGTGGGGTGTGAAAGCTTGTATAGATTATGGAACAGTCATCTGGCCCGGAAGGGTATCATACAATTTGCAGCACTGGTATTGATTAGTCAGGTGGAATGGGCATATCTTCCGGTGGCGGGATATCTGCGGCAGATGGACAGCAGGGCCGCGCAGCTGTCTTTGACCGAACGCGCCATTGCCATGGAATCTGCCTATTACTATTATGGAGCATATTTGACGGCAGACTCGGAAGCGGTGGCAGTAGGAGTAAAAGACGCAGGAGCGCAAGCTGCTAAAACAGAAGAATTTAAAACAGACGCAGGCGTAGCAGGAGCGGTGGAATCAGAAACGGAAGCAGCTAAAACAGCAGTGGATACCGCAGGAGCGGAGAAAACAGAAACGGAAGCAGCTAAAACAGAAGTTGGTGCCGCAGGAGCGGAGATCACGGAAACAGAAGGAGCAGAGACAGAGGATGCAGGGGGATCAGAACTGAAAGAACGGTCTGAACTGGCAGATTTGGAAGCAGAAGGTGTGCAGGATGCACAGGCAGAAGCCCTGGAAGAAATGCGGATTCAAATTGTTGATTCGGATGAACAGGGAGCTCCGGCAGGGATACAGATTCAGCCGGAGATTCAGGAAGGGATGTTGAAGGAGCAGAATCGTTCAGGGAATAAAAGTACAGAGATTCCACAAGAGGAGTATTTTAAGCAGATGCTTAGGGAGAACGGAATGGAAGACGTTGACAACAATTTAACTGAAAGCGAATCGGGACAGAATGAAGAGCCCGGTCAGGGGGAGGAAGAAAGCGATGGTTTCTCACAGGGAGCCTCTTCTTCCGGATTTGAACTGGCGGCGGTGCCCGCTTATACATATGATTGGACGAAGCAATGGACACAGGACGATTTGCGCTCCGAGTTCTTTGCGGTGGATGGCTCCACCAGTATGAAGGAAGAATATTTGAATGCAGAACGATTATTAAATGAAGATTTAATATTAAACAATGAAGACGAAACGCAGGGTCCACAGATCCTGATTTATCATACGCATGCAAGTGAAGATTTCGTGGATTCTGTTCCGGGTGACCCATCGACAACGATTGTCGGAGCCGGTGAGCGCCTGACGGAACTTCTCGAAGGATATGGCTTCCGCGTACTGCATGATACGGGTGTCTATGATCAGGAACGGGACAATGCCTATGAAAAGGCACTTCCGGCGGTAGAGCAGATTTTGAAGGAAAATCCGGGTATCGAAGTGGTGATTGACCTGCACCGGGATGAAATGGCGAATGACCGGAGACTTGTCATGGATTTGCAGGGACGACCGACAGCCCGTTTTATGTTCTTTAACGGGTTGAGCTATTTGCGCAGGCAGGGAGAGATCTCCTATCTGGAAAACCCCTATATTCTTGATAATCTGGCGTTTTCCTTTCAGGCGCAGGTGCTTGCCAATGAATATTATCCGGGACTGACACGCAAGATTTATCTCAAAGCCTACCGTTATAATATGCATTTATGCCCGAAAAGCATGCTGATCGAATTGGGGGCACAGAATAATACGGTCGAAGAAATCATGAATGCCTGCGATCCATTAGCACATGTTCTTGCCATGGTGCTCAAAAAGAGGTAAAATGATTACTATTCAGAGCCGGGACTTTTGACCCCGACATCATTTTATATGTGTATGGCGAAGTAACCACATGAGGTAAACTTGAGCTGTGAAACAGCGGTTTTACGAATGCGGTTCTGAATAGTTATCAGTATAATCAGGAAAGGTTTAGAATTTATGTCACATATTGATCAGAGCAAAATCCGGAATTTCTGCATTGTAGCGCATATTGATCATGGTAAGTCTACGCTTGCAGACCGTATCATAGAAAAGACGGGGCTTTTGACCAGCCGTGAAATGCAGGCACAGGTACTTGACAACATGGATCTGGAAAGAGAACGTGGAATTACGATTAAGGCACAGTCTGTCCGGACGATTTATAAAGCGCAGGATGGTGAGGAATACATTTTCAACCTGATTGACACTCCGGGACATGTGGACTTCAACTACGAGGTCAGCAGAAGTCTTGCTGCATGTGATGGTGCCATTCTCGTCGTGGATGCGGCACAGGGAATTGAGGCACAGACCCTTGCCAATGTTTATCTGGCACTGGATCATGACCTTGAGGTGTTCCCGGTCATTAATAAAATCGATCTGCCAAGTGCAGAGCCGGAGCGTGTAAAGAATGAAATTGAAGATGTGATCGGTATTGAGGCACAGGATGCACCGCTTATTTCAGCCAAGAACGGGATCGGCATAGATGAAGTGCTCGAAGCAATTGTACATAAGATTCCGGCACCCGATGGAGACCCCGATCAGCCGCTTAAGGCGTTGATTTTTGATTCCGTATACGATTCCTATAAGGGGGTCATTATTTTCTGCCGTCTGAGGGATGGCAGGGTTTCTAAAGGGACAAGCATTAAGATGATGGCTACCGGCGCAACCGCAGAGGTTGTAGAGGTTGGCTATTTCGGAGCAGGTCAGTTCATTCCCTGTGATGAACTCGAAGCCGGTATGGTAGGCTATATTACTGCTTCAATTAAGAACGTAAAGGATACGGCGGTCGGAGATACCGTGACAGATCTTAACAATCCCTGCGCAGAGCCGCTTCCCGGATATAAGAAGGTAAATTCCATGGTGTATTGCGGAATGTATCCGGCAGACGGTGCAAAGTACCCGGATCTACGGGATGCATTAGAAAAGCTGCAGTTAAACGATGCTTCCTTAAGCTATGAGCCGGAAACCTCAATTGCCCTTGGCTTTGGCTTCCGATGCGGATTTTTGGGACTGCTTCATCTGGAGATTATTCAGGAGCGTTTAGAGCGGGAGTACAATCTGGATCTTGTAACAACCGCACCGGGTGTTATTTATCATGTACACAAGCTGAACGGGGAAATGATTGAACTGACGAATCCGTCCAATCTGCCGGATCCGACAGAAATTGATTATATGGAAGAACCGGTGGTTTCCGCAGAGATCATGGTAACAACCGAGTTTATCGGCTCGATCATGGAGCTTTGTCAGGAACGCCGGGGTAAATATCTTGGCATGGAGTATATTGAATCTACCAGAGCACTGCTGAAATACGAACTGCCGTTAAATGAGATTATTTACGATTTCTTTGATGCACTGAAGTCCCGCTCCAGAGGCTATGCTTCCTTTGACTATGAGTTAAAGGGCTATGAGCGGGCGGAGCTTGTGAAGCTGGATATTCTGATTAACAAGGAAGAGGTTGATGCGCTTTCCTTTATCGTGCACGCAGACAGTGCCTATGAACGTGGCCGGAAGATGTGTGAGAAGCTAAAGGACGAGATCCCGCGTCACATGTTTGAGGTTCCGATCCAGGCAGCGATTGGAGGTAAGGTCATCGCGAGAGAAACCGTCAAGGCTTATCGTAAGGATGTGCTTGCGAAGTGTTACGGTGGTGATATTACCCGTAAGAAAAAGCTTCTGGAAAAGCAGAAGGAAGGAAAGAAACGTATGCGTCAGATTGGTAACGTGGAAATTCCGCAGAAGGCATTTATGAGTGTATTAAAGCTGGATGATAAATAAATGGAACAAAATTTGAGCTTGTATCTTCATATACCATTTTGTGTACGGAAATGTCTCTACTGTGATTTCCTGTCCGGTCCGCAGAGTGCGGACATGCAGGAGCAGTATGTAGAGGCACTGTGCCGTGAAATACAGGAGACATCGCCTGAATACCGGGAGTATCAGGTGGTGTCTGTTTTTATTGGCGGTGGAACCCCTTCGGTACTTCTGCCCGAACAGACAATACGCATTATGGAAACGTTGAAAAGCTGCTTTATCCTTACGAATACCTGTGAGATCAGCATGGAGATGAACCCGGGAACAGTGACACCGGAAAAGATGAATGCCTACCGTGCCTGCGGAATTAACCGGATCAGTATCGGCCTGCAGTCTGCCAACGATGGAGAACTGAAAGCTCTTGGCAGGATCCATACCTGTGCGGATTTTCTGAAGGCCTATGAAATGGCAGTGGAAGCAGGCTTTACCAATATCAATGTGGATCTGATGTCTGCCATTCCGGAGCAGACACTTAAGTCCTATCAGGAAACCCTGCAGAAGGTATTGGCACTGCAGCCACAGCCCACGCATATTTCTGCCTATAGCCTGATCGTGGAAGAGGGTACCCCCTTTTATGAACAGGAGCTGAATCTGCCGGACGAGGAGACGGAACGCAGAATGTATGAAATAACGGATGGTATTTTAAGAAAAGCCGGGTATCACCGCTATGAAATTTCCAATTATGCCAAAGCAGGAAAGGAATGCGTTCACAATAAGGTGTACTGGCAGAGAGGCAATTATCTCGGTCTTGGAATCGGCAGTGCCTCCCTGATTCAGAATGTCCGGTTCCATAATGTGACGGATATTTCGAGTTATGTAAACTTGATGCTGGGTGAAAATTCGATTGGAAATGAGATTGAAAATGCAAGTAAAGAGCATGGAGAAAAGTTTCAGGCTGAAAAGGACTGTCTGAAAAAAGGTAATGCCGAAAAAGACTGTCTTAAAAAAAGCAATGCTGGAAAGAACTATTTGAAAAAAGAAAATGCCGAAAAAGAGCAGGAGGAAAAACTTACTGCTGAAAAAGAACAAGTGGAAAAGGTTAATGCTGAAATAGAGAATGTGAAAAAAGATAATATTGAAAAGAATTCTGTGGAAGAAGGTAATACAGAAAAAAATAACATAGAAAGCGGGAATGCAGCCTGCCCAGATAAAAACATGATTGGAAGGGTGAAAAAATTAAGAGAGGAAGTGCAGGAGCTGCCGATTGAGGAACAGATGGAGGAATTCATGTTTTTGGGACTGCGGATGATGGAAGGAGTTTCAGAACGCAGGTTTTTTGAAAATTTTGGGAGACGTTTTGAAGAGGTATTTCCGGGGGTGATCGAAAAGCATGAGAAGCTGGGATTACTTGAAGTAACAGGAGAAGAGTTCGTTCATCTGAAACTGACATCACATGGAATTGATGTCAGCAATCAGGTTTTTGTGGACTTTATGCTGTGAAAATATTTTTGCTTATTGGAGATGTTGTAGGAACCGGATTTTTAGTTGCCAAGTATCTCTTATATCAGTATAATCAAAGGTGGTGGAAAGGTTACTGTCCGCACCGTCCGGCAGATAATTAAATTAGTGGGAAAGGCACTTGAAGACACCGCAGGTCATAGAATAATAAAAAAGACTTTGGTGGTGCCCTTTGAAAACCTTTCAACAACCTTTATCTACGGAACAGGAGGCACAATATATACAGCTTTTGCATGCGGATGATCCGGTACAGGCAGCCAGGGCGCGTGAGATTCTGATTGAGAAAAATTTACGTCTGGTGGCACATATTGCAAAGAAATATCAGAATGTGGATGAAAATATGGAGGATCTGATTTCCATAGGAACCATCGGATTGATTAAAGCGATAGAGTCCTTTGATGCAGGAAAAGGAAAGCTGAGTACTTATGCATCACGATGTATTGATAATGAATTTCTGATGCTGCTGCGCAGCAAAAAGAAAAATTCCCGTGAGGTTTCTCTTTTTGAACCGATTGGGACAGACAAAGAGGGAAATGAAATCAGTCTCCTGGATGTGATTGAGCAGGTGCAGGAAGATGTTGTGGAACGGATGTATGAAAGGGAGAGCATCCGGAGGTTGAAAATACTGATGCAGCAGGTGCTTACACATCGGGAACGTGAAATTATCGAATTGAGATATGGTCTACAGACAGGGACAGAGCTAACACAGCGGGAGGTCGGAGAACGCTTCGGGATCTCACGAAGTTATGTTTCCAGGATAGAAAAACGAGCGTTATTAAAACTGAGAGAAGGATTAAAAACTTATAACTGTGGAAGTTCCTGAGCAGTTATGAAAGCATACGGATAGGAGGAAATAATAAATGTCAAATATCCCTACAATAGAGGAACTGCTCCGGGATGCAAAGCGTGCGGGAGCTTCCGACGTACATATCACAGTTGGTATTCCACCGAAAATGCGTGTAAACGGGCAGTTAATCACGATGAACTATGACCGGCTTCTGCCGCCGGATACCCTGCAGATGCTGGATCAGTTTATGGATGAGCGGCAGAGAGCCATGTTTGACCGGGATGGCGAACATGATATGTCTTTTTCTATTCCGAATCTGGGAAGATACCGTGTCAATGCGTACCGTCAGAGAGGCTCTGTGGCAATTGCACTGCGGCTTGTCGGAACCCAGGTTCCATCACCTGAGGTGCTTGGTGTGCCGGAGTCAGTCATTGACCTGTATCAGCGTAAGAAAGGTCTGATTCTGGTAACGGGACCTACCGGAAGCGGTAAGTCTACCACACTGGCGGCGATTATCGATAAAATTAATAACAACAGGGAATGTCATGTAATTACGTTGGAGGATCCGATTGAATATCTGCATCAGCATAAGAAGTCCATGGTAAACCAGAGAGAAATCGGTCTGGATTCCCAGTCTTATGCCAATGCACTTCGTGCGGCCCTCCGTGAAGATCCGGATGTGATTCTTGTCGGAGAGATGCGTGACTTTGAAACCATAAGTGTTGCGATTACCGCAGCCGAAACCGGACACCTGGTGCTTTCTACCCTGCATACCATCGGGGCGGCAAGCACCGTAGACCGTGTGATTGACGTATTCCCGCCACACCAGCAGCAGCAGATCCGCGTACAGCTTGCAAATGTATTAGAAGCGGTTGTTTCCCAGCAGTTGATTCCCAAGGCAGATGGATCCGGACGTGTGGCAGCCTTTGAGGTACTGCATTCCAACCATGCCGTCCGCAATCTGATCCGTGAGGGGAAGGCCTACCAGTTGATGAGTGTGATGCAGACGAACCGTAAGCAGGGCATGATGATTATGGATGAAGCTATCATGCAGCTTTATTACAGCGGAGTGATCGATCGTGAAATGGCGATCCAGTTTGCTACTGATCCGGATGGAATGGAGCATAAGATTATCTGATGAATTAAACCGGAAGCATATGGAATGGGCAATTCTATGTGCTTCCGGCTTTTCTTTTTGGGTGGATAGAACTTATGTGTTTCCTGATATTATCTTTTTGAGGTGGATAGAATTTATGTGTTTCCGGATATTATCTTTTGGGTGGACAGAACTTATGTGTTTCCTGATATTATCTTTTTGGGGGATAGAACTTATGTGTTTCCGGATATTATCTTTTTGGTGGATAGAACTTATGTGTTTCCAGATATTATCTTTTTGAGGTGGATAGAACTTATGTGTTTCCAGATATTTTTTAGGGGACAGAATTTATGTGTTTCCAGATATTTTTTTAAGGGCACAATTTATATATTCACGGAGATGGATTGGACATAAAGAGCACTTCTGATAGCAATATATCCAAATTTGATAATAATTGATAATAATGGGAAGCTGAATGGTTGGCGAACGGTGGAAAATTGGATATATCATTGAAGAAAAAGCAGGAAAATATCCAAAAGACAGGGTACTCAGAGAAGGAAGACATGAAATGGAACGGAAAGTTGGACATATATTGAAGAAAAATAAGGAAAATATCCAAAAGACAGGGCGCTCGGAGAAGGAAGACATGAAATGGAACGGAAAATTGGACATATATTGAAGAAAGAAAAGGAAAATATCCAAAAGACAGGGCGCTCGGAGAAGGAAGACATGAAATGGAAGTGAAAATTGGACATATATTGAAGAAAAATAAGGGAAATATCCAAAAGACAGGGCGCTCGGAGAAGGAAGACATGCAATGGAAGTGAAAATTGGATATATATTGAAGAAAAAGAGGGGAAAATGTCCAAAATGCAGCTTAAGAGGCAGTGAACTTAAGAGAAAGGGGAAGTAGTTTGGACATGATTGAGAAAATATCATTTAATATGTCCAAAAGTAGGAAGTCAGTCGTGGAAAATTAAAGCTTAAAAATAATTTAAGTGATATTCTGTACAATGTGAGCTGATATGGTGAAAATTAACAAATATAATCTTGCAATCAAGAATAAAATTATGTATAATCACAATAAAATAAGATTTTATAGAGCAGTGACCGTCTGAAGTTACTGTAATATAGCTTCTAAGAGCATGATATCTGAGAGCATGATATCTAAGAGCATGATATTTGGGAGCATGATATCTAAGAACGTGATATCTAAGCGTATGACATCATGTCATGCAGTTCATTTTTCTAAGACCGTATATCGCGGCATTATTCAATAATTTGAGTGCCAATGCGAACAAAGCAGAGCAAAGGAGAGAAGGAGAAGGGAGGAGCTTTGTTTAGTTCAATATGCTCGGGGACAATCTATGGTCTCCAAAGCCACCTGATCCAGGTAGAGGTGGATGTCTCCAGAGGCTTGCCATGCCTTGTTATGGTGGGAAGTCTGGGGAGTGAAGTGCGGGAATCACAGGAGAGAGTGAAGGTTGCACTTAAGAATTCAGGAATGGATATTCCACCATCCCATATTTCTGTAAATCTGTCACCGGCAGATATTCATAAATCCGGAACCGGATTTGATCTTGCGATCGCATTGGGAATCCTGACAGCGACAGAAATTCTGGATGCTAAAGTGCTTGCGGATGTGTTCGTGATTGGAGAACTGGGACTAAGCGGAGAGATTAAAGGAGTGAAAGGAGTTCTGCCACTTGTGTGGGAGGCCTTTCGACAGGGGAAAAAGCAGTGTCTTGTGCCAAGGGATAATTATGCGGAGGCTTCCGTAATAGAAGGAATCCGCGTAGCAGGTGCCGGAAGCATTCAGGAAGCCTGTGACTATCTGCAATTATCGGAAGAAGAACAGATTAAAGAGGAACTTAAGCAGAGAAGACAGGAGGCAGAAGCCCAAAGGGAATGGAAGAAAAGAGACCATCGACAGGAAGAGAAGGCACTGGACTTTGCAGAGGTTCACGGGCAGGAGAATCTGAAACGGGGAGCCCTGATTGCAGCTGCCGGTTTTCACCATATGCTGATTGTCGGGCCACCCGGAGCCGGTAAGACGATGATAGCAAAGAGAATTCCGTCGATCCTGCCGGAACTGAGCTTTGAGGAAAGCATGGAGGTGACTTCCATCTACAGCATTGCCGGACGGCTTCCCAAGGGACAGAATCTGATTAAAAAACGACCGTTTTTAAATCCGCATCATTCTGTTACAATCCATGCACTTGCAGGGGGAGGCAGGATTCCACAGCCCGGTCTTGTCAGCCTGGCACATCGCGGTGTGCTGTTCCTGGACGAGCTCCCGGAGTTCCAAAGACAGACCATTGATCTGCTGCGGCAGCCATTAGAGGATAAGGAAATTCACATTGCAAGAAGTACCGGGGCGTTTACTTATCCGGCGGATTTTATGCTGGTCGGGGCAATGAATCCCTGTCCGTGCGGCTATTATCCGGACCGCAACCGCTGTAAGTGTACGCCCTTTGAACGACATCTATACAGGAGCCGCCTGTCGGGACCGATACTGGACAGGATGGATTTGTGCCTGGAAGCAGAAAAGGTGGAAATAGGGCAGCTTCAGAAGAAAAAGAGTGGATTATCCAGTGCAGAAATGCGGGAGATGGTAAATCGTGCCCGAGAATTGCAGGAGAGCCGTTATAAGGGAACGGATATAAAATTTAATTCTGATTTAACTATGAAAGATTGCGAAAAATATTGTTGCCTCGGGAAGCAGGAGCAAAGCTATACGGAACGGCTTTCGAAGAAAATGCAGTTGAGCGCAAGAGGCTATCACCACCTGCTTAAGGTGGCACGGACGATTGCGGATCTGGAAGGGAGCGAAGAAATCCGGCTGCCCCATCTGGCAGAAGCGATGAGCTACCGGAATATGGAGCCGGAACTTTGAAAGATATACAGGAAAGGTAACTATTCAGTACAGGTCGAGGCATTTACTGCCAAGACCGTAAGAAAATGATTCAGTA
>OMGB01000670.1_pt1 | contig 11674 bp, 10 predicted proteins | sample 1645791 | NCBI WGS metagenome assembly OMGB01 (sample SAMEA103958120, study PRJEB25191) | human gut metagenome | biome: human-associated habitat [ENVO:00009003]; feature: intestine environment [ENVO:2100002]; material: feces | place: Germany | collected 2013/2015 | reverse complement strand
CCGAATCATCCTCATCTTATGATTCAATTTAGTAGAAATACTTTTTTATTGCATCGCATTATAGATATTATAATTATGAACCTAGTCTTCCATTTCACTTACCATTTCATAAATCTGAATCTTTAACTGGTCTGATGGCATTATGCCGATAAATCTACAGCCATATAATGTCTGTTCTTCACCATAGTTTTCCATTCTTACTATCTCTATAACTGTCTGGAATTTCTCTTTTGTCCATAATAAAACTGTTGTATCATAATAAGTATTTAATTCTAATTTCTCAGAACTTTTGAATGCCAGTCCGTCTTTAGATAAATTAACAACTTCTACTTCAAATGCATCATTCTTTAAACCATCTAAATTTCCTTTGTTTCTTACAGAGCTTAACTTAATACATGCATTGATGTCCATTCTGTTAGCTCTTCTTCTTTCCTGTGTCATAAACTCACTATGCTTTTATTTTTCCCGAAACTAATCAGGTAAATTTTAATTGAATGAATACCTCTAAAAGCATTTCTCCTCATAACATATTTTCATTCAACTTAATCCTCCTTGCCAGAACCCATTTATATACTTTCTGACATAATATAACTCATTAATTACTATGAGATAAACATAGCATCACCGAAACTAAAGAATCTGTATTTTTCTTTTACAGCTTCATTATAAGCATTCATAATATTTTCTCTGCCTGCTAATGCTGATACTAACATAAGTAATGTCGATTCAGGCAGATGGAAATTAGTAATCAATGCGTCAATTGCCTTGAACTTATATCCCGGATATATAAATATATCTGTCTCTTTACTCATTGGATGGATAATTCCATTCTCATCTGCTGCCGACTCTAGAGTTCTACAACTTGTAGTTCCTACTGCAATTATTCTGCCACCATTCTTTCTTGCTTCATTTATTCTGTCTGCTGCTTCTTTCTCCACAACAAAGAATTCTGAATGCATATGATGTTCTAATACATTGTCAACCTTTACAGGTCTGAATGTTCCAAGTCCGACATGAAGTGTAACTCTGACAATCTGTATTCCCTTGTCCTCAATTCTCTTTAGCAGACTCTCTGTAAAATGTAAACCTGCTGTCGGAGCTGCTGCTGAACCCTCATGTTTAGCATAAACTGTCTGATATCTGTTCTTATCCTGAAGCTTATGTGTAATATATGGTGGGAGCGGCATCTCTCCTAATCTATCCAGAATCTCTTCAAAAATTCCGTCATATGTAAACTTAATTAGTCTGTTGCCCTCTTCCACAACATCAATTATCTCACCTGTTAATAGTCCGTCACCAAACGAAATCTTACAACCTGGTCTTGCTTTCTTACCCGGTTTAACAAGCACTTCCCATATATCATTCTCTCTTCTCTTTAACAGAAGAATATTTGAAAGAAAGAATTTATGAAATTCGAGGACAAAGAGTAATCTTAGATGCCGATCTTTCTGAAATATATGGTTATACTACAAAAGCATTTAATCAACAAGTAAAAAATAATATTGAGAAATTTGATGAAGATTTTATGTTTGAACTTACGGATGACGAGGTAGAAAATTTGCGGTCAAATTTTTTGACCGCAAATCTTAACAGTAAGAGTAGATATAATCCTCATGTATTTACAGAGCAGGGATTATATATGCTGATGACTGTCTTGAAAGGACCATTGGCTGTTAAGCAGAGCAAGGCATTAATAAGAACCTTTAAGAAAATGAAAGATTACATTTTAGAAAATCGCGATTTAATAGGTCAGCGGGAAATTCTTCAGCTAAGCATGGAAACAGCTAATAACAGAATAGAAATTAACAAAATCAACTCAGATATGATATCTCTTGAAAAGCAGATTTCAGATGTTGCAGAAGGCTTGAAGGATGTTGTGACAAAATCTGAGTTGGCTGATATGATGAACAGCTTTGTTTCAGACGATGATGACAAGTGGCTCATGTTTAATGCAAAATTCAGTAGTGCAGATGAGGTATATGAGTCCATTTATAAGCAGGCAAAGTCGTCAATATATGTCGTTGATAACTATATTGGATTAAGAACGCTGGTACATCTTAAAAATTCTCCTACAGGAGTAAATATTACTTTATTCAGCGATAATGTTGGGAATAATAAACTTCATAATATAGAATTTACGGATTTTTGCAAAGAATATCTATCCGTAAAAATATCAATGAAAAAGACAGGCGGTATATTTCATGATCGATTCATAGTGTTGGATTATGGAACTGCTGATGAAAGGGTTTTCTTATGTGGAGCTTCATCAAAAGATGCAGGGGCTAGAATAACCAGTATTGTTGAAGACTACGGAGTATCTAAATATGCTCCGGTTATTGCCACACTGTTGAAAAATCCAACTTTGATTTTACCACAGTAGGTGGAAAGAGAGTAATTTTCACTTTTACAGAGACAATCTAATATCCCGTATGATAAAATAAAAAACAGAAGAAAATAATATTCATCCCAAATGGATATTGGAAAGTAAAAAGGATATAAAAGACCTATGACATTAAAGAGAGCAATAGAACAACATAAATATACTATATTGTTTTTTCTTATATTAATATTCGGCTCTCTGCTTCGGCTGGTGCAGCTTGGAAACGTACCCGGCGGTTATCAGATGGATGAGGCTTATGGAGCGTTCAATGCATATTCTCTGTTTCACAGCGGAATTGATTCCACAGGGCACTCCTATCCTGTATATTTTGAATCCTGGGGTGGCGGACAGAATGCGCTGAACTCGTATCTCATGCTTCCTTTTATGGTGTTCACTGGAGGTAAGATCACTCCACTGGTAGTAAGGCTTCCACAGGTCATTGTGGCGATTCTGTCTTTGGCAGCGGTTTATTTTTTGATGAAAGAAATCGTGGATAAATCTACCGGATTGTGGGCAATGCTTCTTCTCAGTGTATGCCCCTGGCATATCATGATGTCAAGGTGGGGACTGGAATCCAATCTGGCACCCGGTTTTCTGCTGTTTGGACTGACCTTTTTTGTCTATGGTTTGAAAAAACCGAAAATGCTCATTCTGTCGGCACTCTCCTACGGTCTGAGTCTCTATTGTTATGCAACCATCTGGCCCATTGTTCCACTGCTGTTGTTGTTGGAATGGGGATACGCTTTTCTTACCAAAACCCTGAAATTCAACAAATACTTTGTAATCCATGTGGTGATCATAGGGTTGCTGGCGTTTCCATTGTTGGCATTTTTACTGGTGAATAGAGGAATCCTTCCGGAGTTTTCCATAGGACCTTTTTCGGTCTATGCTATGACAGATTTCAGAGTTAACGAGATAGCTTCCTCTTTTCAGGAAATACTTTCTAATTTCAGAAATCTGTTATATCTATTGTACCGTCAGGATATTGGACGTCCGTATGATGTGATCATGCCCTTTGGATTTTTCGGCGTTGTAGCCAGGATATTCATTTTCATGGGAGTATTTTTACTGGTATTTCGACTGATTCTGGCATTATGGAAGAGACAGACTACTCTATTGTGGATGATATTTATACAGCTGACAGGAGCCTTGTTGCTGGGATTATTGATCAGCGTGGGAATGACGCAGATTAACTGTATTTATATTCCCCTGGTGATGTGCGGGGCGTTGTGCATATCTTCCGCAACGGATTTTATTGCGAAAAAGACAAATCTGCGGTGGAAAATGGTCGCAAGTATTCTGTTGACGGTACTTCTTCTGGGAGAAAATTTGCAGTTTGAAAAGACTTATTTTACTTCTTATAAGGAATTGGTCAGTGGATATTTTCAGGAAGGTAGCGAAGAAGCTGTACAGAAAGCCATGGAGATTGCGGCAGAAAGCGGTCGTGAGATCGAAATCGAGGATGCCATCAAGTATCCCAGTGTTTTGCTCTATGGAGAAATCGATGCTGCAGAATACCTTGCTGACAGAACGTTGAGTGAGGCACCTCCCAAGCCGGAGTCATTCCTGGGCAAAGGAATCCAATTTACTATGGGAATCGATTGGGAGCATATCGATAGGAATAAGATCTATATTATCTACTACACAGATGCGGAAAAATTTGATGGATTTACTCTTCTGCCCTACCGGGACTGGTATGTGGCATATTAAAATGAAAATAAAAATAGCCCTCACATAAAAAGTGGGGGCTTGATCACTGCGGCAGCATCAGCGGATTTTTTGTTCTGTCTCCGAAATCACGGAGGTCGTACCTAATATTACGATCGCATCAGAAAAAGAATTCGCCAGGTTCAGTGCCTGTTTCACCGAATCCGTCCATTCCGTGAGGATTCCTTCCTGCATCAGAACTTCCCTCTGATGTTGCGAAAAATGATAATGCGGATTCCCGGATCTGGTGAGAATGATGCGGGCAGCTACATCTTTCATGGACCGGACCACACCGGCATAATCCTTATCTTCCGGAATTCCCACAATAACAGTACAATTCTGAATCCCCAGATGTCGCAGAACTTCTTTTACATTTTCACAACTGGCGGAATGGATGCAGGCATCCAGCAGGACAAACGGATTCGAACTCAGAATCTCCATCCGCCCCGGATGATGGATCGCAGACAGCTGGCGGCGAATTTGATTGCACATTGTTTCTGAAAATATATCCGGAGTATCGGATTTTCGGCAAAGATCCGCCATGACATCCACACATACAGCAAGTGCCAGTGCACAGTTTTTTGCCTGATGTTCTCCCAATAACGGAATCTGTAAATCCGGATAAATGTTATCTCCGATCACCACATCAAATAGCATGCCGGAATAGGTATAGCGGATATTTTCTGCCTGAAAATCCCGACCGTATATTTTATAGGGAACCTGCATAGCCTTGGCACGGCGAACCAGAACCTCCAGTACTTCCGGTTCCTGTTCGGCAAAATACACGCACTTCTGCTCTCCGGTGATGACGTGGGATTTATCCTCTGCAATGGCAGCTAACGTATCTCCCAGCTCTCTTGTATGCTCTAAGAAAATCCGGTTGATCACGGCATAGTCGTGACGAATGTTGTTCACATCATCATATTTTGCACCCTTTCCACATTCAAATACATTGAAAGCCGTATGCTTTTCCGAAAAATAAGTCAGTGCCAGGTCCGCCTGAATGCCCATGGGGCTGATACATACCGACTCCGGCAGATCGGAGGCAATGTCCAGAATCTCCGGCCGGATCTCTGTCATCAGACGGCAAAAGTCGGCTTCCCTGATCATGGTATCATTGACGCGGAAGCGCTCTCTGAAATCAGTAATATGAGGACTAGTCATCAGTCCTACGCATAAATTTGTCTGCAGAATCCGGGAAATCATATTGGCAACGGATCCTTTTCCCTTGCTTCCGGTGACGACGACACAGGGAGAAATCGATTTCTGTCGGAGCAGAGATCTCGTCAGCTCAGGATGTCTTTTTCCGGCATCCTTTGCAGCATAGTCCTGATGTGTGGCAGCCCGCAAATAGGAAGCATAGACGAAGTCTTCCGCCTCTTTTTGCGTAGTGATCTTATGAAATTCCAGTGGTGTTCCGGAAGCATTGTTCATAATAATAAGCATACCTTTCCGTAACCTGCAATTTTAGCGATATAACAGTATCGTATATTTTCGTACACTGTGCAGGTACAAATATGAGATAAGTTCCTTATGCAAAGTCTGACCGTATTGTTTCCAAAACTTTTGCTGCAACATTAATACCGGAGGCTTTTTCAATGCCTTCCAGTCCCGGCATAACATTGATTTCGCAAAAATAAGGTTTTTCTCTGCCAAAAAGCAGATCAATTCCCAGAAAATCCAGTCCGGTCTGCTCGTAAATATCTGCGGCTATGGTACGGATGTGGGACGTGACAGGGTAAGGCTCTACCGAAGCTCCCAGAGCTACATTTGCACGGAAATCCCCCTGGGATCTGCGCTGCATACAGGCAACGGCTTCTCCGCGGATGCTGTAAAATCGCAGATCTCTGCCGTAGCTTTCCGAGATAAATTCTTCGAAGAGCCATTCCTTGGAGGAAGGGTAGTTAAGAGAGAGTTCCTCATAAGAAGCCTTATCCCGGATGCAGGCGATTTCTTCTCCCATGGAGCTTTCCAGTCCTTTAGCGACAAAAGGAAGGCCCAATTGTTCTACAATAGAAGAAAAAGGCAACAGAGAAGTTCCCAAAAGATATTTCGGGATCAAAAAGGCTTCGGAATGAAGCCTTCGTACCTGTTCAAATTTATTAATATAGATATTATAAGCAGTTAAAGGATTATAGCTTCGGGTGGCAAGTGCATTTATAGCATCCTTTTCCCGTCCCCATTTATAGCGGTTGATGACAAAATCCACAGGTTCCAGTATTTTACCATGATTTATAACACCATGCGGAGAGACCACAGTATCATGGATCCCTACAATCTGCAGATCCATATCCAGGGCAGAAGCTTCCTGTACCAGACGGTTGCAGGTATAAGCGTTAGTCATAGTATTATATTTTTCTATGATATATCCTCTGATAGGCATAAGACACCTCGTGATTTCAGTATTCTCATGGTTAACATAGCAAAATGTTGTCAAAATAGCAAGAAATATAGTTCTTCTATTGAAAAAGGAGCAATATCCTGCGTATAATAAGAGATATAAGAGCCTAAAGTACTACCACAGAATATATTAAAATATATTAAGAAGAAACAAAAGAGGAGACATACAATGAAATTACTCGAAGAGCGCATTCGCAAAGATGGTACAGTAAAAGCAGGAAATGTATTAAAAGTAGATTCTTTTCTGAATCATCAGATGGACATTGATCTGTTCAATGAAATGGGAAAAGAGTGGGCGCGTCTGTTTGCAGACCGTAAGATTACGAAGATCCTGACTGTGGAAGCTTCCGGTATCGGCATCGCCTGTGTGGCAGCCCAGCATTTTCATGTGCCGGTGGTATTTGCAAAAAAATCCCAGTCTGTAAATATTGACGGTGAAGTATATTCCACCAAGATCGAATCCTTTACGCACAAGAGAGTATATGACGTGATCGTCTCCAAAAAATTCCTGCATCCGGAAGATCATATTCTGATCATTGATGATTTCCTGGCCAACGGATGCGCACTGGAGGGTCTGATCGACATTGTCAATAAAGCGGGAGCTTCTGTAGAGGGTGTCGGCATTGCTGTTGAGAAGGGATTCCAGAAGGGCGGCGACCTGATCCGTTCCAAGGGTATTCGTGTAGAGTCGCTCGCTATTGTGGAAAGCATGGATGACAAAACAGGAGAGATCACATTTCGATCTTAAGAGTTAGATAAGTTAGATAACTATTCAGAACCACATTCGCAAACGAGTTAATAAAAATTTAATACTTCTCTTGACAAGAAGTCAGACAAATGCTTATACTGACTAATGTTGAGAGAGTACAATAAAGGGGTCGTATGAAGGTGTCATACCCCCTTTTTGCGTTGACTCACCGGTTTATCTGCAGATCTGTGCCCGCGCTGCTACATGGATCTGTAACGAAGCAGCAGCGCAGAAAGAGGAGAATTATGAAAAAGAAAGTCGTAAGTTTACTCGCAGCTATGGCTCTCGCAGTTACTGCTCTGGCAGGATGCGGATCCAATAACGCAGCAACCACCGGCACAGATGCGACAACTGTTGCAGCTACTACTGAGACTACTGAGGCAGCAGCTACTACTGAAACAGCTGATGGCGAAGCTGTCAGTGGTGTAAAGGCAGGTTTTATTTTCCTGCATGATGAGAACTCTACTTATGATCTAAACTTCCTGAACGGAGCAAAGGCAGCTTGTGAGAAGCTTGGCATTGAGTACATGACCAAGACCAACATTCCTGAAGGACAGGAAGCTTATGAAGCAGCTTGTGAGCTTGCTGATGCAGGTTGCAATTTCATTTTCGCAGACAGCTTTGGACATGAGGACTACATCATCGAGGCTGCTAAGGAGTATCCCAATGTTCAGTTCAGCCATGCAACCGGAACCAAGGCTCATACTGAGGGTCTGGACAACTTCCACAATGCATTTGCTTCCATTTATGATGGCCGTTACCTTGCAGGTATCGTTGCAGGCATGAAGCTGAATGAGATGATCGCTAACGGTGATATTACCGAAGATCAGGCTAAGATGGGTTATGTAGGTGCTTATACATATGCAGAAGTTATGTCCGGTTATACATCCTTCTTCCTGGGCGCCCGTTCCGTATGCCCCAGCGTTACCATGGATGTAACCTTTACCGGTTCCTGGTATGATGAGACTGCTGAGAAGGAAGGCGCTAATAAGCTGATCGAGGATGGCTGTGTATTAATCAGCCAGCATGCAGACTCCATGGGTGCTCCTACCGCATGTGAGACAGCAGGTGTTCCTAATGTATCTTATAACGGCAGCACCGCAAGTGCATGTCCGAATACCTTCCTTGTATCTTCCAAGATCAACTGGGAGCCTTACTTCGAATATGCCATCAACTGTGTAGCGGCCGGTAATGCAATTGAGACTGACTGGGTTGGCTCTCTTGATACAGGATCTGTTGAGCTTACAGAGCTTGGCTCTTCTGTTGCAGCAGGAACCCAGGAAGCAATTGATGCAGCTAAGGCTGATCTGATTGCAGGTAAGGTACACGCATTTGATATTACAACCTTCACCGTAAAGGGTGCTGAATTAAGCAGCTTCGAGGCTGATGTAGATACCGACCCGGATTATACTCCGGATCATGAGGTAGTTCTTGACGGATACTTCCATGAATCCGATATCCAGTTCCGTTCCGCTCCGTACTTCAACGTACAGATCGATGGAATTACCCTGTTGGATACCGCACTCTAATTCCATAGAAGGTAATTTACAATTTAGTCGGTTTTTTGACAGAACAAATAATGCCAAAAGCGGCGCAGCGAATTTCGCCGCGCCGCTTTTTAAACACTTAATGATTACTTAAGTTGAAGGGAGACAGATAATGGAAACCAAAACCGCAGCAGTTTCAATGCGAAATGTTACGAAGACCTTTGGATCCGTAATTGCAAATGATAAGGTGAATCTGGATATTTATAAGGGTGAAATTTTATCGCTGCTTGGAGAAAATGGTAGTGGTAAAACCACATTGATGAATATGCTTTCCGGAATTTATTTTCCGGATGAAGGTCAGATCTTTATCAATGGAAAGGAAGAGGTAATCAGGTCACCCAAGGATGCCTTTGATCTGGGTATTGGTATGGTGCACCAGCATTTCAAACTGATCGATGTGTTGTCGGCAACGGAAAACATTATTCTCGGACTCCCCGGTAAACTGAATTTAAAAGAAGCCACTAAAAGAGTGGAAGAAATTTGTCAGAAATATGGCTTTGAGGTAGATCCGAAGCAGAAGATTTACGATATGTCGGTTTCGCAGAAGCAGACCGTGGAAATTGTTAAGGTATTGTATCGTGGTGCAGACATCCTGATTCTGGATGAGCCTACGGCAGTTTTAACTCCGCAGGAAACGGAAAAGCTGTTCCGTGTTCTTCGGAAGATGCGTGATGATGGAAAAGCGATTGTCATCATTACCCATAAGATGCATGAAGTAGAATCGCTTTCAGACCGTGTGGCTGTTCTTCGAAGCGGACAGTATATCGGCTGTATGAAAACAAAGGATACGAATGTAACGGAAATGACGAACATGATGGTTGGTCATACGGTAACGTTAAATATAGACAGGCCTGATCCGGTGAATCCTAAACCCCGTATTGAGGTGGAAGGCCTGACAGTCCGTAATGAAGAGGGCGTTGTGAAGCTGCAGGATGTTTCCTTTACTGCGAACAGTGGAGAAATTCTTGGTATTGCCGGAATTTCAGGCTGTGGACAGAAGGAGCTTTTAGAAGCGATTGCCGGACTTCAGGTTACGGAAGCCGGAACCATTGCTTATGTAGAGGATGATGGTTCCAGGGAAATGCTGATCGGTATGGATCCGAGGAAGATTGCAGAGCTGGGAGTTTCCCTTTCTTTCGTTCCGGAGGATCGTCTTGGAATGGGACTGGTAGGAAATATGGATCTGGCGGATAATATGATGCTTCGTTCCTTCCGGCAGGGACATTCTCCGTTTACAGACCGGAAGCAGCCCAGGCAGCTGGCGAATGATGTTGTTGAGAGTCTTGAGGTGGTAACTCCGGGGATTTCAACACCTGTACGGCGGTTATCCGGAGGTAATGTACAAAAGGTGCTGGTTGGACGTGAAATTGCATCTGCCCCTACCGTATTATTAACGGCATATGCAGTGCGCGGACTTGATATTAATTCTTCCTATACGATTTATGATCTGTTAAACCAGCAGAAGAAGAAAGGTGTTGCCGTAATCTTCGTCGGGGAGGATCTGGATGTGCTGCTGGAATTATCTGATAGAATTCTGGTGCTTTGCGGCGGACAGGTCAGTGGCATTGTGGATGCCAGAACAACAGATAAAAATACGGTCGGAATGATGATGACTAAAGTGGGAGGTGAAAAGAACCATGAAGGAGAAGAATAAAGAACCTCTTTTTCATATTGTAAAGCGGGATACCCTGCCATTGCATCAGGCACTTGGAATCAGGGCCCTGGCTATTCTTCTTGCGTTGATTCTATGCGGAATTATTACGACGATCACAACCGGTATTAATCCGATTGAGGTATACCGTTCGATCTTTACCGGTGCATTCGGTTCTGTCCGTAAGACGTGGATTACCTTTCAGAATGTCTCAATTCTGTTGCTGATTGCACTGGCACTGACCCCGGCCTTTAAGATGAAGTTCTGGAATATTGGTGGGGAAGGACAGGTACTGGTCGGAGGACTTGCTTCCGCAGCCTGTATGATCTGCCTCGGAAATAAGCTGCCAAATGGTGTGGTAATCTTATGTATGATCGTGGCCAGTATTCTGGCAGGCGCCTGCTGGGGCTTCCTTCCGGCATTTTTTAAGGCAAAATGGAATACGAACGAAACTCTCTTTACACTGATGATGAATTATATTGCAACACAGCTTGTTGCCTTCTTTACAATTGTCTGGGAGGTACCGAAGGGCTCCGGCAAGATTGGTATTATTAATCAGAATACAAACGTTGGCTGGCTTCCGCAGCTGTTCGGTTCGAAATATCTGCTTCCTATTGTGGTTGCGGTTATTGTAACCGTGTTTATGCATATTTATCTATGGTACAGCAAGCATGGATATGAGATCTGTGTCGTTGGTGAAAGTGAAAATACTGCGAAGTATGTTGGTATTAAGGTAGAAAAGGTAATTATCCGTACTATGATTTTATCCGGTGCAATCTGTGGTCTGGTTGGTCTTTTGCTGGTAGGTGGAATTAACCATACCGTAACGACCACCATTGCAGGAGGACAGGGCTTTACGGCCGTACTGGTATCCTGGATGTCCAAATTTAATCCGTTTACCATGATCTTCTCCAGTCTGCTGATTGTATTCATGGATCGTGGTGCAAGCGAAATATCAACAAACTTTGGACTGAATCATTCCTATTCCGATATTCTGACAGGAATTATCCTGTTCTTTATCATCGGATGTGAATTCTTTATTACCTACCGGCTTCAGTTCCGTAAGAAAACAGAAAAGGAGGAGCAGTAATCATGTGGAGCTTTTTACTTGCATTTATTCCCAGGGCAATCGTACAGGGTATTCCTCTTTTGTACGGAAGTACCGGTGAAATCATTACCGAAAAGTCCGGTAATTTAAATCTTGGAATCCCCGGTGTTATGTATGTAGGCGGTATCAGCGG
>OMGB01000664.1_pt1 | contig 11711 bp, 9 predicted proteins | sample 1645791 | NCBI WGS metagenome assembly OMGB01 (sample SAMEA103958120, study PRJEB25191) | human gut metagenome | biome: human-associated habitat [ENVO:00009003]; feature: intestine environment [ENVO:2100002]; material: feces | place: Germany | collected 2013/2015 | reverse complement strand
AAGTTACGTGTAGGCACAAACTCATTATGATGACTAACAATGCTTTCATCTATTAATTTTTTATTGTTTTTATACGTATAATCAATATGCCTTCTTCTGTACTTAAAAAGACCATACCTTTAACTCTTTAACTACTATTACCAAAACTTTTGGCATAAAATTCTGCCCAAATATTCAGAATAGCTTAAAATGAGCGATTTATGAGTGTTTTACCTCAATAGAGGTAATAATTTAGCAACGGTTCTAATTTCTGCAATGTGCATATGTTTGCTTGTCAAACAACTCTTTTCGTTTGCAAAAATACAACAATTTATTGGATACACAATAAAATGTATGCTTTTTAACGATTGATATTGATAAGTGAAAATTCTGTGGATGAACATCTCGGTTTATAAATCCTGAGATATTCATCACACAGAATTTGGGTATTGCATTTTAGAGGTTGATTTGAAAACCAATACTTTTCTAAAAACGATTAATCTCATCCTCAGCAGAACCGCTTCCGTTGTATTTATCTTTGAAACTATTGAAGTTGTAACTAATGGAAGCTATGATGCAGCGATTGAAGTTATTCACCTTTCTGTTCTGCACCACAAAATTAACCCTCTTTACATCGTTCAACTTCGAGCTATCAAACAAGTCCTCTGCTTTCAATGTTATCGTCAATTTCTTTTTAAGTAACTGTTTCTGTACCATCATATTGAATGACGAATAACCGTTTTGCTCGTAGATGCCATGATGTCCCTTAAGGTTCCAAAAGAAATCACATCGAAAAAGCCAATCGTTCCTTAGTGCCACTACATTTTGGAAAGCGAAGAGACCGTATGGATGATTGTAGTCTAATTGCTCTCCATTATATGATAGCGTGAAATAAGGTTTATAGACACCCATCGTCAAAGTAGGTCGCCAACAACCAAAAACAGGTGAAACAACACATTGCGCTCCTAGTTGCTGGAAATCCTTGGCGTTGGTTGACATCCAAGTTACCGTTCCAGGTTTGCCGGATACAGCAACGACAGTCGGATGGATGTAATCCTTGATATACTGATAATCCAACTTGAAGTCGAATATGCTATAATTCACACTAAGTTCTGTATCATACACGTATTGCGGTTTCAGATAAATGTTGCCTTGCTCATAATGGTATTGATTGTTGTAGCTCACACTGTTGTTCAACTGACGAAACGAAGGACGGTTGACCCTGCTACTGAAATCAAGATTCATCCCCACTCTCCCAAACATAGTGGAAAGAGAAAGGGATGGAAGTAAGTCCGAATAATTGGTCTTGTTCTTTACTTCTCCTTGGTCTGTGTTGATGGCATGAATGTACTCATAGCGAAGCCCGATGCTTCCTTTCCATTTGGAGGCAGACAAACGAAAAGTGGCAAATCCTGCATACTTGGTTTCCTTATTCTTGAATTGGTCATCGGCTATCTTCCCTTCTTCGTTTACAGACATACCCCATGAACTGATTTTACTGAAATCCGTTCCGAAATCAAGCCTATTATTCTTATTCATGTTCCAAGCAAACACCCCTTTGAGTGCAGTCGCACGATTTCGCTGGTCGTTTTGCATATGCGTGATTTCTGAGACAGCATCTATTCTACTTGTCTCGCTCACTTGTTGCTTATGTTTCAGTTGAGCATAAACATAGTCGGCATCCAAGTTGAGCTGTAGGTTGTCTGTTAGTTTGCCGATATAATACAGATTGACATTGTGAAACCTTTCCTTTTCAGATTCTTCAGTCTTATTGTCTGTAGATGTCAGCAGTTCATCATTCTTGTACGTCTGCATATAGTCGAAAGGAGAGTCGAGCATCTTGTAGTTGGAGATGCTTCCCAAATATCTTCCGCCGATAGTGTGATTCTTCTTTATGGCATAATTCATACCAACATTATAGTCATGAGAGCGAGAGCGGTCGGAATATTCAGAAGCAGAAATCTCATGAAATGTATCTTGCTCGTAATTGAACTGGTTAACATCATATCTGATGTCACTTCTCGTATTGTCATATTGATATGCGAGGAATACATCCAAAGCTCCCTTGTGGATGTTGAGGTTGATCTCCTCGTTGTTAGACAAATTCTTATGTTTGGAGATTTCCGCACCCACAATACCAGAAAGTCCATCCAAGGAATGGTGTACGGTAGTGATGTTTATGACACTCCTTGTTTCTGCATCGTATTCTGCCCCAGGGTTTGTTATGAGCTGTACAGACTTCACGTTGGTAGAAGAAAGGAGTGACAACCCTGAAGTATTAGTCAGCTTTCTTCCATCTATATAGATGACAGGCTCACCCTTACCAAACACCTCATACTTTCCATTTGTATAGAGCATCCCAGGAATATATTTGATAACATCTGTGGCCTTGCCAATATTTTTCAAATTGGAATTTTGAACGTCAAGCGTAAGTTTACCATTTTCTCTTGATATGTATTTGCGATGACCTTTAATCATAACTTTTTGCAGATTAATTGTTGCATCCTCCAAGGTTATGGCACCAACCTCACCGGTACGATATGCATTACAGTAAGTTTTGTAGCCCACACAACTTACTTTCACAATCGCCTTTTTCACCTCGCAAGGAATTACGAACTGACCATTCTCATTTGTTACCCCACCCGTGATTAAACTGGAATCACTAACATTGAGCAAAGCGACATTGGCGAAATCGACAGGTTGATGACGAGTGTCCACGATGCGCCCCATCATTCTGTTAGAAGCCTTTTGGATACATTCAACGATAATAATATTATCTACTTGTTTCATTTTGATAGGGTAAAAACCAATCAAGTTCATGATGGCATCTGGAACACTTTCATTTTTGATGTTCTTTGTCACCTTGAAATCCTCCAACTCGTCATACACAAAGTTGATGACATACTTATCCTGTTTGGCATTCAAATCCTTTAATGCCGCAGAAAATGACACATTATTATATTGTCGAGTGATACGTTGGGCAGAAACGCCCATACTTATCACCGAAAGCAAAATCAAACTTATCAGATATTTACTCATAGCCTATTCCCTGTTTTATAGTCCATATACTGTATATACAGTTGAGGAAATCAAAAAACTAAGCAAAACAACAACTTTTTTCAAAATTTACAGAAAAAACATTCAACGACTCCTTGTCTTCCACAAAGCCATAGGATGAAATTTGATTCTATTGACCTTCTCTTTATCCTCGAACAGCAATTCTGGAATATACTTCTTGGCATTGAATTCCCGGACATATTCTTTCTCAGATTCTGTCAGAACCAATAGCTTTGAGAGAAAGTCTTTCACTTCTGTCTTGGCTTTTTCAAAGTCAAAATGCTCACTGCGCCTAAGCACAGGCAAGAGTTGCGAACGAATCTGCGGAAAACGGATCTTGTCTATCTGCGGAAAGTCAGTATATTCCGTAGGCGTAGCGTTGTCTTTTCTGCTTGAGCCAACAGTCAGATAAAAGACGGTCGCTTTTCTCAGCAACGTTTTCTCTTCATCGCTCACGAATAGTTGATGCTTCATCATGTTATAGACATCATAAATGTCACGTGCAGCACTTCTACCTATCAAGGCGTTTATCTTGGTGGCAAACAATTCGACAGGTGAAAGAGAACGTACCTTCACATCGCTCAGAAATGGAATGGACACATGAGTCTCTATGGCAGGCTGGATATGGCAACGGTCGGAATAGTTGATTTCTATCTTGATGCCATCGTTGTTGCCTGCGGCATTGGTATAATGAAACACCCATGAGTCAAGCGTATGCGGTGTCTTGGAGCCAGGTGCAAGATGATAACCCTCCGACTCCATATAGCGTAGAATCTCGTTATTCACTTCTTGGCGAATGGAGAGCATGGATTCTCGGTCGCAATCCACCGTAAAGTCAAGGTCTATATCTACCGAGAGTCTTGGCAGTTGGAAAACGGTGAGATTGATGGCTGTGCCACCTTTCAGCACAAGAGATTTAGACAGCAAAGGACTGTCATGGAAATAGTTGAGTATCTCCACCAGTCGCATCACCTTTTCGAGGTTGTCGCGAATAAAGCCTTGCTCCTTGGCGATGATGTCAAGAGCTTGTTTGTTATATGAGTTCATATTCTTCCTTTGATGTTAGTTCTTGCGGCACATACATGCGCCATTTATTTACAAATGTATCCGACTCTTCGTTGTTAGTCAACCACTTGACGCTTTTGGTTCCCTTGGCTCGGCACAGCTCCAAGAGGGATTCTGAGATGTTGGCTTGTTCCTTGATTCGCTCCAACAGATAGCCTGTCTTCTGGTACAGGAATGCCTTGTCGTACCTTGCGAGATAATCGATGAGCCTTTCCTCATTGAGCAAGACGATACCCTCCATGCAATGCAGCAATTCCTCGATGCCCCCAGCTCGGTCGATGCGGTCAAAGCAATCCAACAACGTACTCTCCATATCTGTTACTCGTACATAAGGGTTTCCCTTGGGTGTCATCATACCAACGATTTCCTTTGTTTGTCGGCAATAGGTATAATCCACATCGTCGAAAGAAAAGGGATTGAAGCGAGTCATGCTTTTCACAAAAACCTCATTGAAGGGTTGATGAGCCAATCCATGAAACTCCAATGCTGTGTGATAACTGATGCAAGCTGTAGGTGACAAGTGGCTTCCGATCTCATACTTGTCGCAAACAGGTAAGCCAGATGCAATATCCTTCATGCAATAGGTATTGCGCCGTATAGCCACAATCCACCCTTGTTGCTTGTACCGAGCGAGCAACGCCTCCACCGCCTTCACCTTGTCTTTCAGAGCCTCAGAAAGTTCATCCAAAGTGAATATCCGCAGCTTGTATAATATACTCAATAGTTCTGTCATTGTTTCTAATTTTGCGCAAAGATATGAAATCTAATTTGTTTATGAGGAAAATCAGAAACTTTTTATGCTTTTTTATATGTTCTTTCCATCTTAATTGTCCGACTACGGAGGAACAAATCACCGACAGGCAAGTTCTTTTGGGAGTAACCCAAAAGGTTTCGAGTAACTCGAAACATACTTGTCACTGCCAACTAAAGCCAACGACTGCCACAACCACTTGAAACTCAAAACAAATACGTTAAATTATTACCTTTTCGTATCTAAACAGAATCCACACAATCACTTTTCTACCGTTTAGAGCGTATAGTATTGATAATCGACTGATAACAGATACTATGGCTGTGACTCTTTGGAACAGATAGTCTTTCCTGCAACATTGAAAATATTGGGACAAGAAAGTTGTTCCTACATATCAGAATTAAAACGTATATATTGTATGGCCTCCGAACCTCCTGTATGCGAGGAAAGCGATATTTGCCCATAATTCCTTTTATTTTTATATGCCCCCACCAACTCCAATTGGATATAATCAAAACGGTACGACCGGTTTCCAGAAATCGCTAATTTGATTTAGTTTCAAGTTTCTCTTCCAAACATTAGCTTTAATAAAATGCTCTTCATAAACAGCCCTGTCTCGCTCTGGATAAATGTTCCCTTTCCAATATTGTCTCAATTTGGCAACCTTAATGAGATGTCCATTGGTGCATACATATTTTGCATATTCGTTCTCTGCGGAAGAAACATACACTCTTGAAAGAATACACTTGTATTTGTCGCTGATTTTGGGGTTTGGAATATCTTTGAATTCTTCAATTTTGTCATAATGCTCAGTATTAGGATTCCAAACATATGCATCAAAATGTTTAGTGCCAGAAGCACCAAAGCTACCCAAATAAAACAGCACATCTTCTTTTATGCCGTCAAAATTCAAGTCAGTCAACAGACAACTATCAATACGTTCTTCATTTGGTACAAGATCATCATCTTCAGGATATTTGTATCCGAAGCGATGAATGGTCTTGTCGCCACGTTTTATAATCACTCCATAATCAACATCGTCAACCTCATGCTCTATCATAAGGCTTAGAGTGTCGTCATTACTTCTCATAGAAGAATCTGAAGTTGCTTCTTTCTGTGGAACACATTTCGTTTTATTCTTATAGCATCCCCATACTACAAGAAAACTACAAAAAATGAGTAGAATAAAAACTATCTTTTTCATACTTCTTTTTATTTTTATTGCGACAAAGATACAAAGTTTCTTTTTATTTTCTGCAAAAATTAGCAATTATCTTACCCCACCAATCGCAATTGGATACAAATCGTGCTGTGGGAACTTCTCGCAGCCGATATAGAGCGTATCGAAGGCATCGGTGCCGTCGGTACGGTGTATGATTGATATTATCCAGCACGCTTACTCATTTTAGCTAAAAAACAGCCTAAATATTTGGAAGTTACTAAATTTCAGAGTATCTTTGCAAAAGAATAAAACGTATCAAGACAAAGGAATCAAAACGTATCCCTGCAAAGGAATAAAAAAAATGCGTATGAGACAGGTAGAAGAAAGATATATCAGCTTGCTGACCGACTTCGGCTTCAAGCGAATTTTTGGAACAGCAATAAACAAGGATTTGCTGATTTGTTTTCTCAACAGTTTGTTTGATGGCAAACAGGTTGTGAAGGACGTTTCGTATCTCAACCCTGAGCATGTGGGAGATGTCTATACCGACCGCAAAGCCATCTTTGATGTATATTGCGAGGGCGAAAACGGTGAGAAGTTCATCGTAGAAATGCAGAATGCCTATCAGACATATTTCAAGGACCGCTCCCTGTTCTATTCCACATTCCCTATCCGTGAGCAGGCACCAAAGGGGAAGGATTGGGACTTCAAACTCAACTATGTATATACCATTGCCCTGCTCAACTTCGACATGAACGAGGAAGCCTTCGAAAAGGAAAAAATCCGCCATAGTGTACAGTTGTGCGATACCGCCACTCATAAAGTGTTCTACGACAAGCTGGAGTTCATCTATGTAGAAATAGCCAAGTTTAACAAATCACTGGAGGAACTGGAGACGCTTTACGACAAGTGGCTCTATGCGCTGAAGAATCTCTACAAGCTTACCCAGCGCCCTAAGGAGTTATGCGACAAGGTCTTCGACCGCCTCTTCGAGGAAGCCGAGATTGCCAAGTTTACTCCGCAGGAATTGAGGGAGTACGAGGCCAGTAAGATAGCGTATCGCGACATCAAGAATTCCGTAGACACCGCCAAGCGTGAAGGTATTGCTGAAGGAATGGAAAAGAAAAGCCATGAGATTGCCAAGAAGATGCTGACAAAGGGCATGGATGAAGCAACTGTGATGGAAATAACGGGGCTGTCGGCAGAACTGATACAGAAGCTGAAAGCGGAGATGTAGATTATTGATTCGCAAGACTCCTGTAACAAAACCAAGTCTTGCACACAATGCTAAGGAAATATCATCAGATACTTTGGAGTAGAGAATTGCCGTGCGGTGAGAAAATGGAGCTGACCGATGGGAAAAGTCATGGCTACCTTTCGTTATTGACTCTCACGCCTGAGAGATTGCAAATGCTAAAGGTGCGAAGAGCGAAGCGAAGGAGGTGCTAAAGGCGGAGCATACCGCTGAAAAAAGAAAAGCCATTATCCTACGTTGGTTGGGCGCAAGACAAAGGTTTTATCTGGAAAGGCGGATTAGGAGGGATTCCGCTTCAATGAAGTTTCATAGTCTTTGATGTCTTTACTTTTTACTAATGTCATCATCAGGTTGCTTACGAAGATTTGAGCGATAAACCGAAATATTTGTGGTTACATCTTTTCCTCCTACTCGACCATATACTTTTATAGTGGCTCGTGCGCCTAAGAAGCCCAACGGCAAATCTTCATCCTTCAACTTGGCAAAGTGAATGCGAAGTGTCTTATTATCGGTATTTTTCACAGAGACACCAACCTCTTCCTCGGTGGCAGAGATATTTTTCCCTTTATTGTTTTTTACTATTCCAAAACTGCAATCTAATGAATAGTTAATATTGTCGCAGTTAGTGCATGTCAGCTCTAAATCACCATCAATATAAGTGTACGAATAGATGAAGTATTTCGATTCCTTAGGGTAAAGAGTTATACCTATTTCTTCGGGATAATAGCTGACACTTATATATTCAGGATTAGTGTTTGAAGTAGCCTTAAACAAAAGGGGCGAGTCTTTCACTTCATCACAACTGCTTAATATCACAACAGTAAGCAATGAAAATAGCATTGTTAAAATCTTCTTCATATTCATTCTCGTTTTATTAGGTATAAATTATTATTTAATTTGCAAAAATAGCATTTATTTGCAGAAATTCCAAATGTTTAAAGACTTATTAACGTAAAATATATTGGTTATCTCACTCCACCAATCGCTATTGGATATAAATCGTGCTGTGGGAACTTCTCGCAGCCGATATAGAGAGTATCGAAGGCATCGGTGCCATCGGTGCGGTGTTCGAGAAGGTCTTCTTCTGATTCAGGTTGTTCTCACCAAAAAGGTGCAGATGAAGCGAAGCGTAACAGGAGATGATGCCGATGGCTGCTGCCCACAAAGGAAAAGCCATTGTCCTACGTTGGTTGGACGCAAGACAAAGGTTTTATCTGGAAAGGCGGATTCGGATGGAGTCCGCTTCAATAAACAATATAGTCCTTGGATACTTTTACATTTTACTAATATCATCATCAAGTTGTTTCCTCCAGATTAAAGTTCCAATACCTGAAAAGATGAACGTGAAAATTAAAGCTGCTTGGGCATAACCGACAGGCAAATAATCTCCTTCAAAAAAAAGATAATCCGTTTCAGAAGCATAGTATAGTTTAGGAAAGATTCCTGACTTTATTTTGTTCAAGTTTCTATCTCCTGTATGCAATTTATATTGCTTTGATTTATATGTTATTAAAATTGTATTTGAACGTTTATAATTAAGTTTTTCTTCATATCCATTATACTGATAATCTACAATAGGCTTCTGAGTTTTTTCGATATGGCTACCATGTAAATATAACAAATATAAAGCAAGAGATAAAACTAACCCTGCACAAAAAAGTGTTTTAAATAATGTTTTAATTTTCATATTGTTTCCAATTCAAATTTAAAGTGCTTATCATATCAATGTTTGCAGAAATAAACATTTCACTTTTTGTTTTTACCATTATCTTATCTGCCTTTGCGTCTTAATGTCCCATGCGCGAGGTATCTACAGCCTTTACGTTCTTCTCCTTGTAGCCACCAAACTTATAGATAACTGCGAAGGTGACAGATGCCCAGTTGTAGTTGATCTTCATACGGTAGTCTTGGTTGCCTTGCACGGAACGGGTATCGTATTTATTGTTGAAGATGTTGTTGCCATTGATGCGCAATCCCCATCTTCCATCATGCGAAGACCATTGCAGTTTGGCATTCATTCTGAAGATAGGACTTATGTCGTAAACTCCTTGTATTGCCTTTGACTGAATGAACGGATTAAGAATGAGACGCAAGTCCTGCGTGCTGCATAGTTTTACGGATGCCGTGCCTCCAAGTCTAACCGACAGTTTCTTGCGATTGAACGGCAAGTCGAAGAAGTGGCTGCTCTTGTCGTGCTTGTAGGTTCCTACTGCAAACACGTTGCCGTTGAGCCATTTGCCTGCACTGAATATGGCTGATGCTTGCAATCCAAAGCTATTGGAATAGTCGAAGTTGGTTTCCTTCATTATCACTGCCATGCGGTCTGTGGTTTGATATGGCAACTGCACAGAATAATCAGGTTTCAGACTTGCAAAAGCCATAAGCGTATAACGTCGCTTTATCTGCCACATCAGATTGACATTATAATAAGAGAAGGGTTTCAAATCGGGATTGCCATGTATCTCGGTGTAGGTGGACGAGTAGAACACATTGCTCATAGTGGACCAATAACTCGGGAACTCAGAGTTGGAACTGAATGATAGATTGAGCAAATGGTTGTCGTTGACGTTCCACAAAGCATTGAGCGTAGGATATACGCGCCATTTATCCCATATGGGAGAGTGATATTGCTCGGCAGCAACAGATGCTTCAAGACTAATAGCCTTGTTTATCTGCTTGCTGAAACCTGCATATATGTTCCATATACGCTCGTTGAGGTCCACGCTGCTTGTCCCATCGGGCAAAACGCTCCCATCCTTGTCTATTGTGGTCTGATAACTCTTGTTGCTTGTGAATTGCCCTTTCACGCCATACGACAATCCCCAACAATTTGCCAAGGAATGGGTTTGGTCGGCTGTGAACATCCATTTGTTGATGGTCTGCTCGCTGCCGCTTGTCAGGTTGCGTTCAGTTTCATTTTTATTTTCAGTAGTTATCGTACCATCGAGGGCTTGTTGCTGAGGCGTGCGATAGTAAGTGTACGAACCGCTAAGGGTTAGTCCGAAAGGAAGCGAGTAGTTAACATCCACATTGTGCAGATATTCATGACTGTCACGATGCATTCCGCTTATGCTTGAACCTGTCGTGCGGCTGTTTGAGTTTGTCTTGTCCCATTGTCCCGTATAGGCTACGTCGAGACGATGGTTCTTGCCAAAGGCATAGTTCATCCCCAGTCGGTAGTTGTGTGTAATGCCAAACGACTTCTGTCCTGTTTCGTCATTATAATAAACACGATTGTTGCCAAGCGGATGATTGGCTATGCGTGAAGACTCACCGTATGAATTGCCGTTTACATATTTATATTGTGCGTCAAGTCCAAACTTGCCTCTTTGCAAGGAAAGATATAAATTACCAAACTCATTGGCGTATTTGTTTTGCCGCATGCCACCAATGATTTGTCCCGAAAGCTGATTGGTACCGGCGTAGTCTTTCGTGACGATGTTGATAGCCATGCCACGCACATGATAGCGAGCAGGGGCAGACAGCAGCACCTCGGCTTTTGCCAACTGTGCGGCAGGCATTGCCTTCAGACGCTCTGTCAGTTGTTCCTGCGTCAATGTGGTGGCTTGTCCGTTGATAATCAACGTTACTTCATTGCCAGAGAAGGATATGCTGCCTGTGGCATCGCTGACACCTGGTATGCGTGTCAATGCCTCGTAAGCGTTGTCGGCAGGCAATTGTTTTAATAGTAGCGGCATATTGTACGACAGCATACCCCGCTCTGCCTTGACAATGGGGCGAGAACCTTTTACCATCACTTCCGGAAGATTGTGCAACATTGTCTCCATTGTGAGCGAATCCGTTTGCGTCAGAGTTTGAGCTTTCACGTTGGCAACAGAAAGCAGAAATAATCCTAAAAGAAATATCTTGTTGGCCATATTTTATCTTTTTAAGTTATCTTTTTAATTTCACCCAAACGAAAGCAAACTGCATTTATTTGCCTCTTTTTGCATTCCAAGTGTAAAGGTATAAATACTTTTTGAAACAACATAATTTTAGGAGGATGTTTAAATTACATTAAACAATGTTATACGTGCTTACACTTTGCATAATAACGCTAAAACAACATTTTCACTTACTTTTTTTTACGGTTTACCTGCATCTTTATTCTATTTGATTCATCAATAAGCGAAAAGAACTTTTCTGTATGCCCAAATAAAGAAGTTAGCATACCAACAAAAAAAACGTGGGTAATCATAGGCTTATCCACGGATTTTTATTTAAATGGAGAAAATAGTATAAATCTTCATTATTGGGAAAACTATACTGAACAAAATGCAAATAAACTGCATTAAACTATAACAGTGATAGCATGACACAGTTTAGCTAACACTCTCGTTAACACACTAATTCTTGTAGAACCATAATAAAAAACTCCCCATAGAGTTTACTTTTGAATAGAATTTACGTAAATGACAAGATTTTTTGCCTGATTAACAAAT
>OMGB01000632.1_pt1 | contig 12078 bp, 11 predicted proteins | sample 1645791 | NCBI WGS metagenome assembly OMGB01 (sample SAMEA103958120, study PRJEB25191) | human gut metagenome | biome: human-associated habitat [ENVO:00009003]; feature: intestine environment [ENVO:2100002]; material: feces | place: Germany | collected 2013/2015 | reverse complement strand
CCCCCTGCAAAACCGCCTGCCCCGCCCACATCGCGGTGCAGGGCTATCTGAAGCTGGCGGCCCAGGGCAAGTACCGGGAGGCCCTGCAGCTGATCAAGCGGGAGAATCCCTTCCCCGCCGTGTGCGGCCGCATCTGCAACCGCCGCTGCGAGGACGCCTGCACCCGGGGCACCGTGGACCAGGCGGTGGCCATCGACGAGGTGAAGCGCTTCATCGCCCAGCAGGACCTGGACGCCGCCACCCGGTTCGTGCCGGAGAAGGTGATCCCCAAGGTAGACGGCGCGTTCGACCAGCAGATCGCCATCATCGGCGGCGGCCCGGCGGGCCTGTCCTGCGCCTATTACCTGGCGGAGAAGGGCTATCGCCCCACCGTGTTTGAAAAGGAGCGCCGCCTGGGCGGTATGCTGGAAAACGGCCTGCCCAGCTTCCGGCTGGAGAAGGACGTGGTCCAGGCGGAGATCGACGTGCTGCGGGAGATGGGCGTCCAGTTCCGCTGCGGCGTGGAGGTGGGCAAGGACGTGACCATTGCCCAGCTGCGGGAGCAGGGCTATCAGGGCTTCTATGTGGCCGTGGGCCTGCAGTCCGGCGGCAGGCTGAACATCCCCGGCGACGACGCCCAGGGCGTCACGGCGGGCATCGACTTCATGCGCCGGGTCAACGGCGGCCAGGAGACGAAGCTGGAAGGCCGGGTGGTGGTCATCGGCGGCGGCAACATCGCCGCCGACGTGGCCCGGACGGCGGTGCGCTGCGGCGCGGAGTCCGTGGACCTGTACTGCCTGGAGAGCTATGACGATATGCCCATGGGTCCGGAGGACCGGGGCGAGTGTGAGCGGGACGGCATCACCATCCACGCCGGATGGGGCCAGACGGAGATCGTCACCGAAAACGGCCATGCCGCCGGGATCCGCTTCCGCAAGTGCCTGCGGGTGAAGAACGACCAGGGCCGCTTCGCCCCGGAATTTGACGACAACGACACCTGCCAGGCCCAGTGCGCCGCGGTGCTGTACTGCATCGGCCAGAAGGTGGATTGGCGGCAGCTGCTGACCGGCACCGCCGTGACCTTCAACCCCAACGGCACCGCCCAGGTGGACCCCGTGACCTATCAGACGGCGGAGCCCGGCATCTTCGCCGGCGGCGACGCCGTCACCGGCCAGAAGTTCGCCATCGACGCCATTGCCGCCGGTAAGGAGGGCGCCATCTCCCTGCACCGGTTCGTCCAGAAGGCCACCCTGACCATCGGCCGCAACCGCCGGCAGTTCGTGGAGCTGGACAAGGAGAACGCCCTGATTCCCGTGGGCTTTGACAACACCCCCCGCCAGCAGATCGGGTATAACGAGGCCCTGCGCCGGACCTTCCGGGACGAGCGCATCGCCTTCACCGCCGAGCAGGTGCAGAAGGAGACGGCCCGCTGCCTCAGCTGCGGCGCCTCCGTGGTGGACCCCAACAAGTGCATCGGCTGCGGCGTGTGCACCACCAAGTGCGCCTTTGACGCCATCCACCTGCACCGGGAGCGTCCGGAGTGCACCCACATGATCCCCGCCGAGGACAAGATGAAGGCCATCCTGCCCTACATGGTCAAGCGGGAGATCAAGATCCGCAAGGCCGGGAAGAAGTAATGCACGAGCTGGGAATCGTCTTTCATGTGATCCGGGCCGTGGAGAACATCGGCCGGGAGCAGGGCCTCACCGACGTGGCGTCGGTGACCCTGGAGCTGGGCCAGGTGTCCGGCGTGGTGCCCCATGAGCTGGAGAGCTGCTGGAAATGGGCGGCGGCCCGGACGGAGCTGATGCCCCGGGCGGCGCTGCGCATCGAAACGGTCCCCGCCGTCACCCACTGCGGCGGCTGCGGCCGGGACTACGACACCGTACCCCAGGGCCGGACCTGCCCCTATTGCGGCAGCGAGGACACCTGGCTGGTGCAGGGGAATGAAGTGAATATCAAGGAGATCGAGGCGCAGTAACGCGCCGGAGCCGGGGGCCTGCGTTGGCAGACCCCCGGCTCATATTATGCAAATGTCCTGTTGAAATCAGCCCCCGCCCCGTGGTAACATATAGGGAAGAAAACTGCGGAAGGAGGGTCCGCCCTATGTCCCATCCCATGCTGCCGCTGCTGGAGCGGACGCCGGTGATCCCGGCGGTGAAGGAGCCGGAGACCCTGGATCGTGCCTTGTGCCATGACGGTGCGGCGGTGTTCCTGCTGTGCGGCGACATTCTGAATATCGCGGGTCTGGTGGACCGGGTCCACCGGGCCGGGAAGCAGGCGGTGGTCCACGGGGACCTGGTGGCGGGACTGGCCCCCAGGGAGATCGCCGTGGACTATCTGCGCTCCTGCGGAGCCGACGGAATCATCTCCACCCGGCCCCACATCATCCGCCGGGGCCGGGAGCTGGGCATGCTGACGGTGCTGCGGGTGTTCGCCATCGACTCCAAGGCCGTCAGCAACCTGGGGAAGGAGACCGGCATGGGGATGCCGGACCTGATCGAGGTGCTGCCTGGAACCATCTATAAGGTCATCGCCCGGCTGTCCCGGGAGCTGCCGGTGCCCCTGATCGCCGGGGGCCTGCTGGCGGACAAGGCCGATGTCACGGCGGCGCTGAGCGCCGGGGCCCTGTGCGTCTCCGCCAGCGACCCGCAGCTGTGGGACCTGTGACGGCGGCCTTTCTGGGGCTGGAGGCGGCCCTGTACGCGATATTTATGGCCATGGACCTTATTACCGGCGGCAGCGGCGACCCGGTGAAATACGCCTCCATCGCCGTGTGCCTGGTGTTTTCCGTGCTGTTTGCCCGGCGGGGCGGCAGCCGCCTGATGGCCGCCGCCATGGCCCTGACCCTGGGGGCCGACACCTTCCTTCTGCTGCTGAACGACTGGTACGGCGCGGGGGTAGCCCTGTTCTGCGGGGTCCAGGCCCTGTATCTGGTCCGGATCTGCCGGCAGAACGGCGGCCGGTCCCTGTGGGGGCTGCGGCTGTTCCTGGTAACAGCGGCCTGGGCGGGGCTTTGGGCCCTGGGCCTGCTGTCGCCGCTGAACCTGCTGGCGGCGGTGTATTTCGCCAATTTCCTGGTCAATGCCTGTCAGGCGCTTTCCCTTTCCATGCCGCTGTTTGCCTGGGGACTGTGGCTGTTCCTGCTGTGCGACGTGTGCGTGGGCGTTCATAATCAGCCGGAGCTGTTTCCCGGCTGGCTGGCGGCCTTTGCCCAGGTGGGTATGTGGCTGTTTTACCTGCCGGGCCAGGTGCTGCTGGTGCTGTCCGGCCGGAAGAAGGAGGATATTTCATGAGGAAGCTGCTGTCCGTTTTCGCGGCCTTTGCCATGGCCCTGACCATCCTGACCGGGTCCATCGCCCTGCCGCTGGTGATCCGGCCCTTCTACCGGGCGCAGATCGAGCCTCTGGGCATCCCCGCCCGCAGCGGCCTGACGGTGGAGCAGATCGGGGCGGCCTTTGACGACGTGATGGACTACTGCCTGGGCAAGCGCCCGGACTTTGCCGCCGGTGTGCTGTCCTTCTCCCCGGAGGGGGCCAGCCACTTCGCCGATGTGCGGCGGCTGTTTCTGCTGGACCTTCGGGTGCTGGCGGTGTGCATGGCGGTGCTGCTGGTGCTGTACGCTCTGCGGCGGAAAAAGGGCCTGACCCTGTGCCCCCTGGCGGGCCACAGTCCCGGCTTCTGGGCCGGCTGCGGCCTGGGCGGGGCGCTGGCCATAGCCGGTGCCCTGGCGGCCCTGGACTTTGACCGGGCCTTCACGGTGTTCCACAGCATCTTCTTTCCCGGCAAGGACAACTGGCTCTTTGACCCGGCCACGGACCCGGTGATCCTGATCCTGCCGGAGGCGTTCTTCCGCAGCTGCGCCATTCTCATTCTGGCGGCGGTGCTGCTGTGCTGCGCCGCGCTCATCATCGCGGACCTGTACCGCCGCAGACGGGCCCCATAAATGGGCACAAAAAAAGCGCCTTGCGGCGCATAATATCCGTATTCGTAAAACGCTTTTTCTGTAAAAAAAATCACCACGCACAGGCGTGGCTTCTTCCTTGGTATAGCCGGATCACTTACCGTTCGCTGGGCTGCCAGTCGGAACCCTCGAAGATCATGTCATCCAGGTCACCCTTCATGAAGATGTTGGTCATTGTATCACGCTCCTTTCTTCTCTTTTCACGGTTATAGTATACCCCGCCCGACCCGGTTTTGCAAGGGTGAGAATCTACATTTTTCATAAAAACCGCTCATCATTTTTTGCTATTATGCACAACAAAGGACTTGCAAACCCCAGGGAACCTATTATATAATAAGTGACAGCGGGAAAGGAGGCGCCGCCGTGGCCCACAAGAAAAAAACCAGGAAGAAAGCCCTGCCGCTGCTGCTGGCGGCCCTGACCCTGGCCGGAGCCGGGCTCTGGTGGGGGAACTACACCCTCTCCGTCGAGGAATACGCATTTTCCTCCTCCCGTCTGCCCCCGGGCTGGGACGGGGCCCGGATCGTGGTGCTGTCGGACCTCCATGGCCGTCAGTTCGGCCGGGACAACAGCCGCCTGGCGGCGGCGGTGGAGGCCGCCCATCCGGACGTCATCGCTCTGGTGGGGGATTTCGTGGACGAGTGGACAGACCCGGTGTACCTGCGCCCTCTGCTGGAAAGGCTCACGGCCCTGGCCCCCTGCTATTTCGTCTCCGGCAACCACGAGTGGGCCGCCGGAAAGATGCAGGAGACGGCGGCCCTGCTGGCGGACTGCGGCGTCACCTGGCTCCACAACGGCTTCGTGACGCTTCAGCGGGGCGGCGACAGCCTGCTCCTGGCGGGCATCGACGACCCCAACGGCTACGCCGACCAGAAAACGCCCCAGCAGGTGGCCCGGGAGGTCCGGGACGCCGCCCCGGAAGGCTTCTGGCTGCTGCTGGCCCACCGGAACAACCTGTTTGAATCGGAATATGCCGCCCTGGGGGCGGATCTGACCCTGTCGGGCCACGGTCACGGCGGCCTGTGGCGTCTGCCCTTTACCGACGGGCTGCTGGGAAGCGGCGGCACGCTGCTGCCCTCCTATACCAACGGATTTTATACCTGCCGGGGCGCGGAGGTATTTGTCTCCCGGGGCCTCGGCGGCATGGTGCGCCTGTTCAACCGCCCGGAGGTGGCGGTGGTGACCCTGCGGCGCGCATAAGGAGCCTGTATGAGAGAATTTGACGCGGGACAATTTGATATCGCCGTCATCGGCGCGGGACACGCCGGCATCGAGGCGGCTCTGGCCGCCGCCCGCCTGGGGCTGGAAACGGTGTGCCTGACCATCAACCTGGACGCCGTGGGCAACATGCCCTGCAACCCCGCCATCGGCGGCACCGCCAAGGGCCACCTGGTCCGGGAGCTGGACGCCCTGGGCGGCGAAATGGCCCGGGCGGCGGACCGGGCCTGCATCCAGTATCGGATGCTCAACCGCCGGAAGGGCCCCGCCGTGTGGTCCCTGCGGGCCCAGGCGGACCGCCGGGCCTATCAGCAGGTGATGAAGCACACCCTGGAGATGCAGGAGCACCTGACCCTGCGCCAGGCGGAGGCGGTGGCCCTGCGGACGGAAAACGGCCGCGTCACCGGCGTGGTGCTGCGCACCGGGGCGGTATACCGGGTCCGGGCGGTGGTGCTCTGCACCGGCACCTATCTCCGGGGCCGCACCATCGTGGGGGACTGCGTGGAGGAATCCGGCCCCGACGGGCTTCACGCCGCCGGCCCTCTGACGGAGAGCCTGCTGGCCCTGGGCCTGCCTCTGCGGCGGTTCAAAACCGGCACCCCTCCCCGGGTGAACCGCCGGAGCATCGACTTTTCCCAAATGCAGCTCCAGGAGGGGGACCCCTCTCCCCTGCCCTTCAGCTTCGAGACCCCGGCCCCGCCGGAAAACCGGGCGGTGTGCTGGCTGACCTACACCACCCCGGAGACCCACCGCATCATCCGGGAGAACCTGGACAAAAGCCCCCTGTATTCCGGGGTCATCCAGGGGGTGGGACCCCGATACTGCCCCTCCATCGAAACCAAGATCGTCCGTTTCCCGGACAAGGAGCGCCACCAGCTGTTCATCGAGCCCATGGGCCTGGACACGGAGGAAATGTACATCCAGGGCTTCTCCTCCTCCCTGCCGGAGGATGTGCAGCTGGCCATGCTGCACTCCGTCCCCGGCCTGGAGCGGGCGGAGATGATGCGCCCGGCCTACGCCATCGAATACGACTGCATCGACCCCACGGCCCTGCGCCCCACCTTAGAGACCCGGGCGATCCGGGGCCTGTACGGGGCGGGCCAGTTCAACGGCTCCTCCGGATACGAGGAGGCGGCGGTCCAGGGCTTTGTGGCGGGCGTCAACGCGGCGCTGGCCCTGCTGGGCCGGGAGCCGCTGATCCTGAAGCGCAGCGAAAGCTACATCGGCACCCTCATCGACGACCTGGTCACCAAGGGCACCCAGGAGCCGTACCGCATGATGACCAGCCGCAGCGAGTACCGGCTGACCCTGCGGCAGGATAACGCCGACCAGCGCCTGACCCCCATCGGCAGGGAATACGGCCTTGTGCAGGATGACCGCTGGGCAAAGTACCAGCACACCCAGCAGATCTTGGAAGCCGAGCGCCGCCGCCTGCACGAAGCGCACCTGCGCACCGCAGATCTGCGCGCCGCCATGGAAGCCGCCGGTCTTGCCCCCGCCGCCGAGGGCGGCATTGCCGAGGAGCTGCTGCGCCGCCCCGAGATCAGCTACCCGCTGGTGGCGGGCATCATCGGCTGGGGAGAGGAGATCACCCCCATGCTGGCGGAGCGGCTGGAGACTGAGATCAAGTACGCCGGTTACATTGCCCGGCAGGACCGGATGATCCGGGAGGTGGCACGCCACGAAAAGACCCTCATCCCGGAGGATTTCGAGTACGCCGCCCTGACCGGCCTGACGCTGGAAGCCCGGGAAAAGCTTGCCCGCATCCGTCCCCGCAATCTGGGGCAGGCGGGGCGCATCCCCGGCGTTTCGCCCTCCGATGTGGCGCAGCTGAGCATTGCACTGGCAGCGAGAGGAAAATAAAATGGAAGAACTGAAGCTTTACGAGGGCCGTCCCGCCGACTGTACCGGGCGGCTGGAAAAAGAGATCCGCACCTATGACCTGCTGGACAAGCTGGGCATCCAATTCTGGCGCACCGACCACGGCTGGATGAAGGCCGATACCATGGAGGACTGCCATGTGATCGATGCCTGTCTGAATGCCACCGTCTGCAAGAACCTGTTCTTGTGCAACCGGCAGAAGACGAACTTTTATCTGCTCATGATGCCCGGGGATAAGCCCTTCAAAACCAAAGAGCTCTCCCATCAGCTGGGCATTGCCCGCCTGAGCTTTGCCTCGCCCGAGGATATGGAGCAGTATCTGGACTGTACGCCCGGCTCCTCCTCCATCATGGGGCTTGCCAACGACACCGAAAACAAGGTGCAGCTGCTGATGGATGAGGATGTGAAGAAAGGGGAGTACCTTGGCTGCCACCCTTGCATCAACACCTCTTCGCTCAAGCTGCGCACGGCAGATGTGCTGGAAACCTTCCTGCCCGCCGTCCACCACGAGCCCATTTTCGTCCAGCTGACCGGTGAATGAAAGAAAGGACAACACCCATGATCGACAAACAGCGTCTGGAAGCAAAATGTTCCACATGGAACATCACCCTTACCGGCACCCAGCTGGATCAGCTGGACGCCTTTGCCCAGATCCTTGTAGACTACAACCAGAAGGTCAACCTGACCGCCATCACCGACCCGGAGGGCATCGAGGATAAGCACTTCCTCGACAGCCTGCTGTTTGCCAGCCAGCCGGAAGTAGCCGGGCGTATGGTGGACGTGGGTGCCGGGGCAGGCTTTCCGGGCATCGTGACCAAGATCTTCAAGCCGGAGCTGGAACTGACCCTGATGGAGCCCACCGGCAAGCGGGTGGAGTTTTTGAAGTACGCCTGCGCCCAGCTGGGTCTGACCGGGGTGGAGTTTGCCAAGGAGCGCGCCGAGGAAGCCGCCCGCAAGGTCTGGCGGGAGCAGTTTGATCTGGCTTCTGCCCGCGCCGTGGCAGCCCTGCCCATGCTGGCAGAGTACTGCCTGCCGCTGGTAAAAGTGGGCGGCAACTTCCTTGCCATGAAGGGCGCTTCCGGGGAAGAGGAGCTGACCGCCGCCCGGGGCGCTATCAAAAAGCTGGGCGGCGAGTACCGCGAGACCCGCACCCTGCACCTGCCCGGCGGCGACACCCGCACTTTGATTTTGTGCAAAAAGATTTCGCAAACTCCGACAGCATACCCCAGAAACGGCGGTAAAATTGCAAAAAGCCCGCTGAAATAACGCATGATTTGACACAACCTGTAAGACCCTGCCGAACGAAATTTCTGGCGGGGTCTTTCTTTGTGTGCTACACTGAAGCTGAACCAGTTTTCCACGATTTCCCGGAGAAATGTGGAAAACTGCATCGCACAAGGAAAGGGGCAGCATCATGTTTGAACGCAAGAAACCGTCCGGGAAATTACTCTCTCTGCCCATCGACCAGATCCACCCATCGCCCTTTCAGGCGCGGAAAAGCTTTGACGAGCAGGAGCTGACGGCGCTGGCGCAGAGCATCCGGGAGAACGGTCTGCTCCAGCCGGTCACGGTGCGCAAGGCGGCAGAGGGCTACGAGCTGGTGGCAGGGGAGCGGCGGCTGCGCGCCTGTCAGCTGGCAAAGATGACAACCATCCCCGCCATCCTGTGCAGCTACGCCGACGACCGCACCGCCGCACTGGGTCTGCTGGAAAACATCCAGCGCGCCGACCTGAACCCCTTTGAGCAGGCGCAGGGGCTGCGGGATGTGATGGTGCTGTGGGACTGCACCCAAGCCGAAGCCGCCAAGCGCTTGGGCATGGCGCAGCCCACCTTTGCCAACAAGTTGCGGCTGTTGCAGCTGACGGCAGACCAGCGGCAGTTTGTGCTGGACAACAACCTCACCGAGCGCCACGCCCGCGCGGTGCTGCGCCTGCCGGAGAACCGCCGCAGCGAGGCGCTGATCACCATTGCCAAGCGCCGCCTGAACGCTCGCCAGACCGACAGCTACATCGAGCAGCTGCTGAACAGCCCGCCCAAGGCCGGGCACCGCATCTCCATGGTGCGGGACGTGCGCATCTTTGTCAATACCATCGACCACGCCATCCGGCTGATGACCGACAACGGCGTGCCCGCCACCGCCCACCGGGAAGAGAAGGACGGCTACATCGAGTACACCGTCCGCATCCCCACCGCCGCCGCAGAGAAGTGAATTGTTCCATGTGGAACAGGGGGGACAACCCCCTCAGTCACGGCTTACGCCGTGCCAGCTCCCCCAAGGGGACGCCTTTGCGCTATGCCGGAAACTTTATCGCCACCGCTAAAAGCCGTCCCCTTGGGGAAGGTGGCTGCGACCAGCGGGAGCAGACGGAAGGGGAATTCCCTTTTCCGTCAAAGCGCCGAAAAAGAACTTGTTAAATTAGCAATTGTGAACATTTTCCGAAACGGCTTGACATTTAAATTGTTTTGTATAAAATTGTTTTGTAACAAACAAATAAATTCAACAGGAGGGAACTCAGATGATCAAAAAGCTTGTGTCACATCTGGGCGAGTATAAAGCCGCCTCGATCAAGACACCGCTCTTTGCTGCGCTGGAAGCCGTTATGGATGTGCTGCTGCCCACCATCATGGCCTTTATCATCGATCAGGGCATTGAAAAGGGCGATATGAACGCCATCATCCGCTACGGCCTGCTTACCTTTCTGGTGGCAGCCATTGCGCTGGTGCTGGGCGTGCTGGCGGGCAAATACGCAGCCGAGGCATCCACCGGCTTTGCCGGAAATCTGCGCGATGCCATGTATGAAAATATCCAGCACTACTCTTTTTCCAACATCGACAAATTCTCCACGGCGGGTCTTGTCACCCGCATGACCACCGACGTGACCAACGTGCAGAACGCCTTCCAGATGATCGAGCGGATGTGCGTGCGCGCCCCGGTGCATTTGGTGTTTGCCATGTTCATGGCTGTGGTCATCGGCGGCCCGCTGTCGCTGGTGTTCGTGGTGGCGGTGGCTTTTCTGGTGGCGGTGCTGGCTGCCATCATGATCCCCACCTTCCACATCTTTGACCGTGTGTTCAAGAACTACGATAACCTCAACGCCTCGGTGCAGGAGAATGTCTCTGCCATCCGCGTGGTCAAAAGCTTTGTGCGCGAGGGCTTTGAGAACGAAAAATACACCGCCGCCTGCGAGAGCCTGTACAAGCAGTTTGTCAACGCCGAAAGCCGCCTGAGCTTCAATAACCCCGCCATGCTGGTGGCAGTGTACGGCTGCAACATCGCGCTGAGCTGGTTCGGCGCAAAGTATGTGCTGCACGGTGCCATTACCACCGGTCAGCTGAATGCCCTGTTCGGCTATATCATGAACATCCTCATGGCACTGATGATGCTGAGCATGGCCTTTGTCATGATCGCCATGTCCGCCGCCTCTGCCAAGCGTATCGTGGAGGTGCTGGACGAGCACACCGACCTGCCCCCGGCAAAGCAGCCGGTGCAGCAGGTGGCAGACGGCAGTATCCAGTTTGACCACGTTACCTTCAAGTATAAGCACGGCAGCGGTCAGCCGGTGCTGAACGATATCAGCTTTACCATCCAGCCCGGCGAGACGCTGGGCATCATCGGCGGCACCGGCAGTGCAAAATCCAGTCTGGTGCAGCTGATCCCCCGTCTGTACGATGCCGAGAGCGGCACCGTGCGTGTGGGCGGCGTGGACGTGCGGGATTATAACCTTGACGTTCTGCGCCGCGAGGTCTCCATGGTGCTGCAGAAGAACGTGCTGTTCAGCGGCACCATTCTGGATAACCTCCGCTGGGGCGATGCCAACGCCACCGAGGAAGAGTGCATCCGCATGGCAAAGCTGGCCTGCGCGGATGAATTCATCCAGCGCTTCCCGGATAAGTACAATACATGGATCGAGCAGGGCGGCTCCAACGTGTCCGGCGGCCAGAAGCAGCGCCTGACCATCGCCCGCGCCCTGCTGCGCAAGCCCAAAGTGCTGATCCTTGATGACTCCACCAGCGCCGTGGACACCGCGACCGATGCCAAGATCCGCAAGGCCTTCCGGGAAGAGATCCCCGGCACGACCAAGATCATCATTGCACAGCGCATTTCCTCGGTGCAGGATGCAGACCGCATTCTGGTGCTGGATAACGGCCAGATCAACGGTCTGGGCACCCATGCGGAGCTGCTGGCGACCAACGCCATCTATCAGGAGGTCTACAACAGCCAGACGCAGGGCGGCGGCGATTTTGACAAGCAGGGAGGTGCGCAGTAATGGCAGTAAAAGAAGTACATGGCCCCGGCCCGCGGGGCGCACGGGGGCCGCGCCCCAAGGTGGAAAACCCGGGCAAGCTGCTGAAGCGCATCATGGATGAGGTGTTCCGCAATTATCTGCCCCACTGCATCCTTGTGCTGATCTGCATCGTGGTCAGCGCGCTGGCCAATGTGCAGGCCAGCCTGTTCTTGCAGACTTTGATGGACGATTACATCGTGCCCATGACCCAGCAGCAGGACCCCAGCTTTGCACCGCTGGCCGGTGCACTGGTGCGGATGTGCTGCATCTACCTTGTGGGCATTCTGGCCGCATGGGCCAACGCCCGCATCATGGTCAACGTAACGCAGGGCACGCTGCGCAATCTGCGCACCAAGCTGTTCACCCACATGGAAAGCCTGCCCATCCGGTATTTTGACACCCATCCCCACGGCGATATCATGTCCGTGTACACCAACGACGTGGATACCCTGCGCCAGATGCTCAGCCAGAGCATCCCGCAGCTGGTATCCAGCGTCATCACCATCGTGTCGGTGTTCTTCAGTATGTGTATGCTCAGCTGGCAGCTGACCATCGTTACCATGCTCATGGTGGCGCTGATGCTGTTCTGCTCCAAGCAGATCGCAAAAAGTTCTTCCAAGTACTTCATCCAGCAGCAGCGGGATCTGGGCAAGGTGAACGGCTACATCGAGGAGATGATGGAAGGCCAGAAGGTGGTCAAGGTGTTCACCCACGAGCAGAAGGCGCTGGACGGTTTCCGCCAGCTGAACG
>OMGB01000623.1_pt1 | contig 12170 bp, 9 predicted proteins | sample 1645791 | NCBI WGS metagenome assembly OMGB01 (sample SAMEA103958120, study PRJEB25191) | human gut metagenome | biome: human-associated habitat [ENVO:00009003]; feature: intestine environment [ENVO:2100002]; material: feces | place: Germany | collected 2013/2015 | reverse complement strand
GATATTTGCATCCGATGCAGTCTCCATCGCATTCCCAGAGATGTTTTTTGCTACACATACAACGATGATGGTGCTGCTCTTTATGACGGATGCGGTCGGCCTCCTTATAGAAAGCATCACGCTGTTCCTTTGTGACAGAGATATTCTCTCCTGTAGAGCGAAGATAGATGAATGGTGTACTAAGATTTTTGTGATTTGCCATAAATTTTCCTCCTGTGATTGGTTTTGTTGAGCAATCGCAGGGGCATTTGGCTATCACGAAATTCTTATCTTCCTATCATCACAAAACGTTGCGTGCAATTGAAAAGAAGTGTGGATTGTGATATACTTTATTAAGGTTTATTGGGGTTTGGTCTGATTTGTATACCAGAGAAAATCCTGCATCAAAATAAAAAAGTCCCTGTGATTTGCTCACAAGGACATCCAATAGTTGCTTGAGTTAACGTGTCATAGTTGGCATAGTTAGTAGAGTTGGGATTTTGAAAAAGAGGCACAATCAATGACAAATAGTGAGAATATAAGACTCTGTGGCGGCACGTTTTTCACCTTACTGCTTGAGGATAGAAAGCCACGGGCCGGAGTAAGAGAACATTACGCGGGAGAAAAGGATGGGCTGTCTGAACCAGAAGTATTGATAGGATTATCTAAGGTCTTGGTTCCTGATTTTCAGGAGCCGCTAGAAAGTATGATGACAACCATTAAAGGGAATACGTCGGAATACAAGAGCTGCAAAAACAAAGGAGGCACTTATTTCCCTTTTGGCAATAGCCACTGAAAACCATAGTTATGGGAAAACCGATGAAGCGCATTATGCTCACTATGGAATTATCACCGATATAAAAGTTCAAGATAAAGGAATAAAGATATACTATCAGTTTTTGAATTCGATTCCACAGCAGAAACTAAATGAGCTTTTATTTGAATTAGGCCTGCGGGGGAATTCAAGTTTTCTCTATGTAATACAGCTCGCAGGCAGCAATGAATGGAGGTAGAAAATGAGCAAGGAATACGAAGAAATGAACGTAGAAAAATGGGTAAACCTTGAGGATGTAGCAGTACATTTGAGTCTCAGCCAGGATACCGTCAGGACATGGATAAAAGAAGGAAAGCTGCCTTTTTACAAAGCAGGTAAGAGATATAAGTTTAAAATTTCCGAAGTTGATGAGTGGGTTAGAACAGGGAAAATTACGGAATAAAGGAAAAGAGGTGCGGGAAAATCCACAATAGCCAGATCTCTTCGTGATAATACAGGAATAGAATGGAAAAATGGCAAGTCAGCATCAGACTATGATGTGCTTACATACAATACAGAATTTATTGATGCCAATTTCGCCAACTATGGAAATCTGGCCGGTGTATTTACCGTTTGCGAAACAAATATAGAAGTGCAAAAAAAGATAGAGGCTCTTCAAGCTGATAAGAGTGTGGTTGCGGAAGAGTATAAAAAGAAGTCCGTAGCAGCTGAATCAAAGAGAAAGGAAAAAGAAGGCACATTAGGAGTATTTCAGGAAGCCTGTTGGAATCAAAGCAAAACACTTAGACCAACATTTGATGCAGCTATAAAGGATTTGATGCAGAGCAGATAAAAGAAGTGTTCAAGATGATTTTTGAGGCAATGCAGCAGGAACAGCATTACAAAATGATGATGAATACGGAGTCCTGATTATGGGGCACGGTAAGAATTAAAATAGATTTAGTCAGGGATATCTGATCCCGATGAATGGAGGATACAGCAATGGCTGCAAAGCAGGCAATTGACGCAATGTGGGATGACTCCCCTGTTGACGTTTCTACAGAGGTGAATTTTATCTGGTCTATCGCAAACAAGCTGCGCGGTACTTATCAGAGTGATAAATACAAGGATGTCATCATTCCGATGGTTATCATCCGTAGATTTGAGTGTGCATTGGCACCAACAAAACAGAAAGTAGTAGACCAGTTCAAGGCGAATCCGGCATATCCGGCAAAGGCGATGTATCGTGTATCCGGATATCAGTTCTACAACACCAGTGAGTTTGATCTTGCAGAGCTGGTAAACGATGCGGATCATTTGGCTGCAAACTTTAAATCTTACATTCAAGGTTTTTCTGCAAACATTCAGGACATTATTAAGAGTCTGGATTTTGATAAGCAGATTGACAAAATGGACAAGAACAATCGTCTGCTCAGTGTGGTGAAAGCCTTCTCGGAATTGGATCTGAATCCGGTGACAATCGATAACGTAAAGATGGGATACATCTTTGAAGATTTAATCAGAAGATTTTCAGAAAATGCTGAGGCCGGTGATCACTACACTGGCAGAGACATCATCAAGCTGATGGTCAATATTCTGCTGGCAGAAGGCTGTGATGATATCTTTGACGATGGAAAGGTCATCACCGTATTGGATCAGGCGTGTGGAACCGGCGGTATGCTTTCTACCAGCTACAACTTCATCAAGCGCTATAATCCGTCTGCGGATGTGCGTCTGTTTGGACAGGAAATTAATCCGGAATCATACGCTATTTGCTTAGCTGAGATGATGATTAAAGGTCAGAACGCAGAAAACATTTGCTATCAGGACACGATGAAAGCTGACCGATTCAAGGGAACCAAGATGCGTTTCGTCATTGAAAATCCGCCATTCGGTACACCGTGGGGTGGTAAAGATGCAGCAGAAGGCGTAGAGCAGGCCGTCAATGATGAATATACAAAAGGCTTTGACGGACGTTGGGGCGCGGGACTTCCTGGTTCTGGTGATATGCAGATGTTGTTTTTGCAGTCTGCTATAGATAAGATGGACGACAATTTTGGTCGTGCCGCCATTATTGAAAACGGTAGTCCATTGTTCTCTGGTGGAACTGCTTCCGGAGAAAGCCAGATCCGCCGTTGGATGTTGGAGAACGATCTGATCGAGGCAATCATCGCACTGCCTACGGATCTTTTCTACAACACAGGTATCGCTACATACATCTGGGTACTTTCTAAGAATAAGAGACGTGAGAGAAAAGGGAAGATTCAGCTGATCGACGCGTCAGGATTTTATAACAAGCTACGTAAAGCTCTTGGTGATAAGAAAAATGAAATCTCACCGGAGAATCGTTCTGAGATTACGAAGCTGTATGCAGACTTTGCTGAAAATGAGTATTGCAAGATTTATAAAAATGAAGAGTTTATCTATCGTGAGTACACCGTGATGCAGCCACTCCAGAGAAGCTATGTCATCACAGGAGAGAGAATTGAAGCAATGCTGTCAAAGGGGTCACTTTCTTCTCTTTACGATCAGGCTAAGGTGGATGAGCTGGAGAATATGGAAGAGCTGTCCGGTAAGGACTTAAAGAAGCTGGAAAATTACCAGAACAACCAGCCGGTTTATGAAGCAATCATTTCGGCGCTGCAGGCAGCAGTATCAGAGCCGGTTTATAATTCACCAAAAGCATTTATGCCGGTGCTGACAAAGGCCCTTGCAAATGCAACAGCAGATAAGAAGCTGCTTGATAAGATTGCGGATGGTTTGTCTGTCATGGATAAGAATGCCGAAATTCAGAGGGATAAAAAAGGAAATATTGTCTATGACAAAGAAACCAAAGATACTGAATTGGTGAAATGGGAAGAAAGCATAGATGATTATATGGCAAGAGAAGTACTGCCGCATGTTCCGGATGCAAAGGCATTCTTTGAAGAGGAGCTGGGAAAAAAGAAACCCGTCATCAAGACCGGCGCGGAGATTCCGTTCACACGCTATTTCTATAAATATCAGCAGCCGACACCGAGCGAAGAACTGGAAGTGAAGTTCATGGATTTGGAACTTTCAGTTTCTGAGCGTGTGTCAAAACTGTTCGAGTAAGGCGGTGATGACATGCGAGAGATGAAAGATAGCAGATTGAAGTGGATTGGTGAAATACCTTCTTCATGGAATGTGATGCCTAACAAGTATCTCATGAAAAAGAAAAAGGTTATTTGCCCAGTATATACGGGCGAAGATATTCTCTCTTTGACAATGAAAGGAGTTATAGTCCGAGATTTAGATGCAGGCGGAAAGATGCCAACGTCGTTTGATGGCTATCAGCGATTAGAACCAGGAAATTTGTTGATGTGTTTGTTTGATATCGATGTTACACCGCGCTGTATAGGCTTGATAAAAAAGGCGGGATTATCAAGTCCAGCATATAGTCAGTTTGAGCTCAATGATATGGGGGATGCAGATTATTATTGCTATTACTATACGATGCTTGATAACGATAAGACGTTATTGCATTTAGCTAAAAATCTTAGGCATTCACTGACAGAAGATCAACTTGGAGCAATTTCAGTGATTGTTCCGCCTGTTCAAGAACAAAAACGCATTGCGAATTTTCTCGACGCCAAGTGTGAAGAAATTGATAAAGTGATTGCTACTAAAATCGAACAATTGGCGCTCATTGATAAATACAAGAAGTCTTTGATTTACGAATACGTCACGGGAAAGAAGGAGGTGCCAGCTATATGATCAGACAACGCGGATGGTACTGGTATCTTTCCGGTGAAGAGGCCAAGCTCGAAAAGCATAAATGCGGCAAGTGGATGTATTTTTTTGAAGATCAGTCCTTTGCACAGCGGATATGCGAGAAGGCTATTGCGGAGCACGTATGCTATGAGTGCAAGTGTACCGACATGGAAGTGCAGCTAGCTCCGACGGGAGTGATTTGCTTTTACTTGAATGGTGATGACATTGAGAATCATAAGCGTGTGATTCAGTTTATGATGGACAATGATCTGATTCGGAAAACTAAGACCGGTAGATACTATAACAACAGCTTCAAGTTTGATGACCAGACTCATGCTAGTGAATACGGGGCGGATTTTGAAGGGAAAATCAAACTGGATGAGTTTATCGATTTGAAAACCGGCAGATGGATCAGAGAGGAGGCTTAAAGCGGATGGATGATAAAAATATACTTGAGCTTCATGTGGAACAGCAAGATACCGACGGTACTGCAAAAAGAGCCGCAGAATATCATAAGCGCCTGATTCATCAGAACTCCATTGTTTCAGAGAAGGAATACCAGAAGTTCCTTTTGGAGCGTTTGGAGAAGGACAATGGTTTTGTGGTCCGTAAGGCTACAAATTTTGACCGCTATTATGCCGTGGATCGTGAGATGCTCTTTAAATTCTTGAACGATACACAGCCTGATACAATGGATTATCTGCGCAAGATTTACAAGGATGATCTGGAAGAGACGATTGTCAGCTTCATCAATGCGGAGACTACGAAGACACGTGGCAGCCTGATTGAGGTGCTGAAGCATGGCATTGAGCTTTCGAATCAAAAGATTGAGCTCATGTATACGAAGCCCGCGACTACCTTTAATCCAGAATTGACAAAGAAATACAGCCAGAATATTTTTTCTGTGATGGAGGAGGTCTGGGCCAGCGACAAGGAAAGAATCGATGTAGCTATTTTCCTGAATGGTCTGGCGATTATGGCTTTTGAGCTGAAATGTAATGCAGCAGGTCAGTCTTATCAGGATGCCATCTATCAGTTCCGTACTGACCGAAATCCGAAAACGAGACTCTTCCGCTTCAAAGCCGGAACACTTGTAAACTTCGCTATGGATCTAGAAGAAGTGTATATGACCACTAAACTTGATGGTCAGGCCACATTCTTTTTGCCTTTTAACATGGGAAATGGGCATGGTGTTACCGCGGGAGCTGGGAATCCGGCATTTAAAGATAGATACAGTGTGTCCTATATGTGGGAGGATATTCTTACCAAGGATACGATTCTTGATCTGATTAGCAAGTTTATCTTTGTGGAAGTAAAAGAAAAGGTCGATGAAGAAACCGGAAAAGTGAAGCGCTCGGAAAATCTGATTTTTCCACGTTATCACCAGTTGGATGTTATACGTAAGATACTGGCAGATGTGCGTGAGAATGGAACAGCACAGAATTATCTGATTCAGCATAGTGCAGGATCCGGAAAGACTAACTCTATTGCATGGCTGGCACACCGGTTGACTTCACTGCATGATGCCAACAACAAGATTATCTTTGACAACGTTGTTATTGTTACAGACCGAGTTGTTGTAGATAGGCAGCTGCAGAAAGCCATCATGGGTATGGAACACAAGGCTGGACTCATCCGTGTGATGGATGATAAGTGTGTGTCCGCAGACCTGGCGATTGCGCTGAATGGCAATACAAAGATTATTGCAACAACGATTCAGAAATTCCCATATATCGTTGATAGTGTAGCTAATTTGAAGAACAAGCGGTTTGCCGTCATCATTGACGAGGCGCATTCTTCAACCGCCGGAAAGGATATGGCTGCTATCACGATGACGCTTGGATCCGGAGAAGATACGGAAGCGGATGTGGAAGATATGATTTCCAGCGAAATCAAGCGGAATGGTAAGCAGGCCAATGTGTCTATGTTTGCTTTTACAGCAACACCGAAGCCTACTACCATACAGCTTTTTGGACACCAGAACACAAAGGGCCAGAAGGAAGCATTTCATGTATATTCCATGAAGCAGGCGATTGAAGAGGGATTTATTCTGGATGTACTGCAGAATTATACGGAGTATTCAACGTTCTATCAGATTAACAAAGAAATTGAGGATGATCCACGCTGTAAAACCAATGATGCGAAACGCCAGATTGCACGTTTCATAGAATTGCATGATACCAATATTGCACAGCGTGTAGAAGTGATTGTAGAACATTTCCGTACCACTGTTATGCAGGAATTAGGTGGTCAGGCTAAGGCAATGGTGATTACTGCTTCTCGCCAGAGTGCAGTGAAGTATCGTCAGGCATTTGAAGATTACATTGCAAAGAAAGGATACGAGGGTATTCATGCTTTGGTGGCTTTCTCTGGAAAAGTAAAACTCCCGGATGATGAGCAGGAGTATACGGAAAGCTCTTTGAATGGATTTCCGGAGGATCGTCTTACAAAGGAATTTGATACGGATAAATATCAGGTTCTCCTGGTAGCAAATAAATATCAGACCGGATTTGACCAGCCGAAGCTCTGTGCCATGTATGTTCTGAAAAAGCTGAAAGGTGTTAATGCGGTACAGACGTTGTCCCGGTTAAACCGTATCTGTGCACCTTATGATAAAAAGACGTTCGTGCTGGATTTTGTAAATAGCTATGAAGATATCAAATCTGCTTTCGCACCATATTATACAACGACATTACTGGCCAATTCTGTAACACCGAGTGCGGTATATGATCTGGAAGCTAAGATTGATGCTTACGGCATATTAGATCCCGCGGATATCGAAGCGGCTAACGATATCCTGTATGCCGACAAAGTGAATGGTAAGCAGAAACAGAGATTGACCTTTTTCCTTCAGAAGAGCAAGAAGCTGATTGAACATTATGAATACAATACACAACGCCAGTGCGTAGCTGATATGAGAAGCTTTGTTCGCTTCTATGAATTTCTGCTGCAGGTGTCCAGCTTTGAAGATACAGATTTACATAAAAAATATAACTTTGTGTCGTATCTGCTGGCTTATATCAATATCAAACATCCAGGCGGTGGTTTTAATCTGGATGGAAAGATTAAGGCTACTAATTTCGTGCAGAAGAAGGGCGAAGAGCATAAGTCGGCTGATCTCGTTGCCGATCCGGTTATGAAGCTCCCGACAGCAGAGCATTTTGGGCTGACAGAAGACAAGGAAAAGAGACTATCTGAGATCATCGATGAAATTAACAGCCGCACCGGTAAGAATTATGACAATGATTTAGTGGTTAGAGCGATGCTGCAAATTCGTGATATCTTGATGAAGTCAGAAAAGTTGAAGACAAGTGCACGCAACAATACGCAGCAGGATTTTGAGTTTTCATATTTTGATGATATTGATGACGCTTTGATTGAGGGATTGTCACAGAATCAGGACTTCTTCTCCATGCTTCTCTCCAATGATGAGATGAAGCGGCAGGTTCTTGGTATTTTCTCAGATGAGATATACAAGAGTCTTCGTAATGCAAAATGATAAGGTGGTGATTTGTAATGTTCAATAAAATGCGACTAAAGTCAGCGCTTGTTGGATACAAGAAACGATTTATACAGACACAGTGGCCGGACGAAAAATATAAGTGGGAAGCTGTGAAATGCTTTCAGGTGAACTGGGATGTTAATGCGGATGATTTTGCGGCAATGCTTACAAAGGCATTGTCGCAGACAGGCAATCTGCTGGCTTCAGTAAATAACTTTCCGGCCAAAATGATTATCAAGTTTGCGGAGATAGCACAGGAAGAAGTCAGAGCAATGTTCATCGAGCTCTTTGATGAAGGCAAAGATGTGTATGAACGTATCGACTCCTTCAAGCAGAAATCGAATAGCCTTCTTGAAAGATATGGCAATGGCGCGGCACAGCATTATCAGTATGAGAATGCGATATGCACCTATTTATGGTTGCGTTATCCGGATAAGTATTACATTTATAAACTTACAGAGATCAAGGCAGTTTCCAATGAGCTGGAAAGCGATTATACGTTCAAAAAGGGCGCGTATGCAGATAACATTCGTAATTTCTTTGCTTTCTATAATGAAATCTGTGACGAGTTGAATCAAGATGAAGAACTCAAAAATATGCTTGCATCACAAATAACGGGAACATGCTATCCAGATCCAGAATTAAAAACACTGACAATTGATGTTGGATTCTTTATAAGTCGATACCTGAATAAAGATGAATCTGCACCGACATCAGATGAATGGTGGCCGACAGATTATACTCCTGCATTATCAGTCGATGATTGGGAAGTATTGCTTAATGATGCGGATATATTTACAGACAGTAGCCTTGAAATAATGAAGCGCATTCTTGATTATGGAGGGAAGGCTACCTGCACTCAACTTGCGATAAAATATGGGGAAAGTAAGAATTTCTATAATTCAGGATCATCAGCGTTGGCCAGAAGGATTGTAAATAAAACAAACTGCCCAATAATGTCGCGGGACAACGATGAAAGTAAATGGTGGTCAGTTCTTTATGTTGGCAAGGCTGCCAAGAAGGATGAAGAAGGATCTTATGTTTGGAAGCTTAGAGATGAGCTTGCAGAAGCTCTTGGACGAGTTGATTTGTCTAAGGTGAATTTGTATGCAAATTTAGAGCCTAATTTCTGGAAGATAAGTCATGGTAATGACTGTATTTCTGATGTAGAGGCAGCAGCATTTGAAAAAAGACAAGTAATTGTGGTACATAAGGATACAGCTGCAAAGGGTAAATCAAAAGTATCTCAGGGCGAAGATTTTATGGCTACAATGAAGAAAGGCGATTTCTTCTATTTGTGCCGCGGAAACAGCATACGGCTTTTAGGACGTATTGATTCGGATGAAGTAAATGAAAATCCAGAAAAGCAGGATGGCTGGTATGAGAGAAGCTATACGGTTATTACGGAGTCTCGTGATACAAGTGCCTATTCTGGAAATAAAAAGTGGTGGACGCCAAACGAAAACTCGACTTGCATTGTTGTTCCCAAAAGTGAAACGCAGCTCTTTGAAGACTACATCTTAAAACCATATTTCAACATTACAAAAGAAGAACTTCTGAAGAACGATGCATCAGGGTTGCACTACTGGTTTCTAAATGCAAATCCTAAAATATGGAGTATGTCCAGTATGCCAATTGGTGAGGTTCAGGACTATACCCTTTATAACGATAATGGAAATAAACGAAGGATTTTTCAGAACTTTTTAGATGCTAAGGCTGGCGATATGGTAATTGGTTATGAATCGACACCAGTAAAGCAGATCGTTGCAATTCTGCGCGTTAGTGCGGAGCAAGATGGGCAGAAAATCTATTTTGAGAAAGTAGAAGGCCTTTCCTCTCCTATTGATTTTTCGACGTTGAAAGAATGCTCAGAGCTTGAGAAAATGGAATATTTCTCTATGACACAGGGCAGCTTGTTTAAGCTTACACGCGGAGAATATGATTTTATCATCGACATGATCCGAGAGGAAAATCCGGCTCCTTCAGGGAAAGGCAATACCGAATATACGAAAACAGATTTTTTAAGAGAAGTCTATATGACAGAAGCCAAATACGATAGGCTTGCAGCGGTTCTGAAAAAGAAAAAGAACATTATTCTGCAAGGAGCGCCAGGAGTTGGAAAGACATTTGCAGCAAAAAGATTAGCCTATTCGGTGATGGGCGAAGTAGATGACGATCGTATCGAATTTGTTCAGTTTCATCAGAATTACTCTTACGAAGATTTCATGATGGGCTATAAGCCTGTTGAAAATGGATTTGAGCTAAAATATGGTATTTTCTATCGCTTTTGTCAGAAGGCTGCAAACCATCCAGATAAAGACTATTTCTTCATCATAGATGAGATCAACCGTGGAAACATGAGCAAGATTTTCGGAGAACTGCTGATGCTGATAGAGGCAGACTATCGAGATAAAAAAGCAACGCTGGCTTATAATGGCCTGAGTTTTTCAGTACCTAAGAGATTACATATTATCGGAATGATGAATACCGCAGACCGAAGTCTGGCAATGATTGATTATGCATTAAGACGTAGATTCAGCTTTTTCGATATGGAACCAGGCTTTGATTCGGAAGGATTTATCAATTATCAGAATAGCTTTGCAAATGAAACATTCAACACTCTCATTGAGCGTATTAAGGAACTCAACAAGGAAATAGCTCAGGATAAGGCTCTGGGTAAAGGCTTCTGCATAGGGCATAGCTATTTCTGTAATGCGAATGACTGCGCAGAAGAATGGATGAAGGACGTTGTTGATTTTGATATTTTACCGATGCTCAGTGAATACTGGTTTGACGAAAGTTCAAAGTTACAGCGGTGGGAGAATATCTTGCACGGTGTATTTCAATGACAAAAGATAAGAGCATATTCATCAAAAATATATATTATATGCTGTCCTATGCTTTTCAAACGTTGAATCAGGAAAACTATGATGATGTAGCAGTTGAATCGTTTGATGAGATGTATGATCTATTGGCTGCGATTCTTGCAAGAGGGATTGGAATTCAGCTGAAACAAGGTCTCTACCGGGAGTACATAAACCGTCAGGAGGAGCTTCCGGTAATGCGCGGGAAGATTAACCTGCCGGGAACAATTAAGAATCGACTGGCACGTAAGCAGCTACTGACATGTGATTATGATGAGTTGTCTGAGAATAATCTTCTTAATCAAATAATCAAGACGGCGGTTATGTTGTTACTGCGAAATGCAAAGGTTAAGGCGGAGTACAGGGATGATCTGAAAAAGAAGATGTTATTCTTTTCTAACGTTGATCTAATTGAACCAACCTCCATACGATGGTCATCCATCAGATTTCAGAGAAACAATCAGACCTACCGGATGCTTATAAACATTTGTCAGCTGATAATTGAGGGTATGCTTATCACAACAGATGCTGGAGAGTATAGGCTTGCATCCTTTGTGGATGAGCAACGTATGTGTAGGCTGTACGAGAAATTTATTCTTGAATATTACAGTAAGCATTTTCCGGAGCTGTCAGTCAGTGCTTCTCAGATACCTTGGTCTGTGGACGATGGAATCAGAACGATGCTGCCGGTAATGCAGAGTGATATTCATCTGCAAAAAGATAATACCGTACTGATTATTGATGCGAAATATTATAGTCACACAACTCAAACGCAGTATGAAAAACACACGCTCCATTCGAACAATATGTACCAAATATTCACGTATGTGAAGAATCGCGATTATGAATTTGGAGACGAAGATCACAAGGTTTCCGGAATGCTGCTGTATGCGAAAACGGATGAGGAAATTCAACCGGATAATGTGTATCAAATGCATGGTAACCAGATTTCGGTCAGGACATTAGATTTGAATAAGCCTTTTTCGGATATTGCTAAGCAACTGAATACCATTGCAGAAACACACTTTGATTTGAGTAAGAGTGATTCGAAGGATCCAAGTAAAATATATTGTAATTAAAGTTCGAAGAAATCCTAATAATGGGCATAGAAGCGAATTTAATGCTGATAAAACCAAACTGTTAAGACCAAACTGTTAAGACCATCCTTATATACCAATTTTAGTAACGATGAGAGTATCAGTTTTTGTTATTATTCCGATGAAACAATGGAAAATGATGATGAAACAATATTAAAAAATTTTTCATCACGATAGTAATTGATAGTCTAATTCGGATTGTAGGAGACTAGCTTAAAATGAAAAGTATTAATAAAACAAAA
>OMGB01000620.1_pt1 | contig 12198 bp, 19 predicted proteins | sample 1645791 | NCBI WGS metagenome assembly OMGB01 (sample SAMEA103958120, study PRJEB25191) | human gut metagenome | biome: human-associated habitat [ENVO:00009003]; feature: intestine environment [ENVO:2100002]; material: feces | place: Germany | collected 2013/2015 | reverse complement strand
GGGCACAGACGCTTATATATCTGTGTGAAATGACATTTACGATAGCAATGACTGTCGGAAGCGTGAAGGGTGCACAGACACTTACAAGCAAGGCATTACCGTAAAGCAGATACAGAAAGCCTTGGACTTAAGAAACTGGGAATTGCCTTTTCAGGGAAAAAGGTATGTGTCAGGTGTTGAGAAAATTTTAAACCAAAAGTTTAATGATTTTTTCTTAAAAGTACGATATAATAGACACCTAGGTAAATCGTGTTCGGGATGGAAGAGATATTTACAGGAGGTACAAGCTTATGTAACCAATGTATTTGTCAATTCAGCAAAAGGAAACAGGGAGACAGATTAAGAAGCTGCTCATGGAAAATGATTATACCGTAAAGGACGTGCAGAGTGCCATGGGTTTTGAAAATCCACAGGCAATCTATAAATGGATTTCCGGTAGGTCATTACCGAGCTTAGACAATTTTGTAATCTTAAGCAGATTACTGCATACAAGTATTGAAGATATCCTCGTCGTTGACGGGGATGTTGTTCGTTTTAGGGGAAATTCTTTTAAACTATTGGTTCAATGACAAATGGCTTGCTTGGTAGTAAGCTAATATCAGAACGAAGGAAAACGAAAGAAACGGAGGAGACATAGAATGCAGAAAATGACATCAGCATATGCAAACAAAATGCTTAGAAGCTTGGAGGAGGATAAGGCTTTTTGGGTGAACAAGGAAGCAGCGTCCAGCACATATGTTGTAGCTAATAACGAGGAACCGGTGGTGCCGGAATATGACTATGCCGAGGTTGCTGCTACAATTGCGGAGATTGATGAAAAGATTGCCATCATCAAGCATGCGCTTAACGTGTCAAACGCTACTGCTAAGGTTTTGGTTGGGGATGAAGAAATGAGCATTGATACAATCCTTATCAAAATGGCTCAGTTAAATAAGAGAAAAGCGGTACTTGACCATATGCGTAAGCAACTACCGAAGGCAAGAGTAGAGCAGCACTCCTATATATCAAGAAATTCTGTTCCGGAGTACAGATATATCAATTATGATCTGGAATTGATAAAGAAGGAGTATGAGAGCGTTTCTGCGAAAATTATGGAAATGCAGATGGCACAGGATAAGTACAACCAGACCGTGCAATTTGAATGCGACTGCTAAACAGTTGCATTCATGAGCAAGTAGCAAAGCGAATTGCGAATGTTCTATTTACTAGGATATTTTCCGTACAAGGCTTCCCTAAATTTATGGTGATCCGGAAGTTTATGTTCAAGACTAAGGTTTGTCTGTTATCGGTTATTTATTATCGGTTTTGGTTCATTGTGGGTTGAAAATCTGATGAAAATTTATAACAGTCTGCCTTGTAGAAAACCTGCTTCGTAGAAGCGTGTGGAGGTTCGGTTCTAAGCACAGGCGAGCTACACCTCGCTGAAAGCGATTTCTAATGTGTAGCTCGCCTATAGCAGTTAGCCAAAGGCTAAACTGTTACAGGTCTTCGGATTTTCTGCGGCCATCTTAATGAAGAGGACAAGTAAGGAAATTATAGAACTGTTTGATGACACCTACAATTTGGATTTTTTCTTTCTGCAATTACAGCAGCTGACAGGAATCAGGTTGTATGAGAATGAGTCAGTGATTATATTTGATGAAGTTCAGCTATTGCCGAAAGCCAGACAGGCAATTAAGTATCTGGTCGCTGACGGGAGATATAAATATATCGAAACGGGTTCATTGTTATCAATTAAAAAAAATACGCAGGATATATTAATTCCAAGTGAAGAGCGTAAAATATCAATATATCCTATGGATTTTGAGGAGTTTTTGTGGGCTATTGGTGATGAAATAACTGCTGATACAATAAAGCTTCTTTTAAAAAACAAAAAGTCGGCAGGAAATGCAATGCACCGAAATCTGATGCGGATATTCAGATTGTATATGCTCGTAGGCGGAATGCCGCAAGCCATAGAAACCTATATTGAAGAGAATAATCTTCAGGTAGTTGATGAGGTAAAAAGAGAAATAGTTGATTTGTATGAGGAGGATTTTGTTAAGATAGATGGAAGCGGCTTGGCAGGTGACATATATGATGCGATTCCGGCAAATCTTAGCGGTAACGCTTCCAGATATATTTTGGCTAATGCAAGAGAAGGGGTTAGAAGTGCACAGGTGCGAGAACTGATACCTGATATGTTAAGTTCATTTACTGTCAATATCGCATACCATGCAAATGATCCGGGAGCAGGAATGTCGTTAGCGAAAGATAACTCGCGTTACAAGCTGTTTGCGTCTGATGTAGGATTGTTTGTAACACTTGCCTTTAAGGATAAGGATTACACTGAAAATGTAATATATAACAAACTTCTCTCAGACAAGCTTGATGCTAATCTTGGGTATGTATATGAAAATGTTGTAGCACAAATTTTATTGGCAAAGGGAAATAATTTGTTCTATTGCACAATGGAGAGCGATACCTCACATCATTTGTATGAAATTGATTTTTTGATTTCCCAAGGGGATAAAATAAGCCCGATTGAGGTAAAATCCGGTAATTACCACAGTCATAAATCGCTGGATGTTTTTTGCGACAAATTCAGCAGTCGGATTAGAGACAAATATGTGGTCCATACCAAGGACTATAAATGGGAAAAAGGCGTTCATTACATTCCGGTGTATATGTTGCCATTTATATAAAAGGGTATATATAAAAGGAATGACTGTTATGTGCAATGTCATTAAGTTAACATTGTATAATAGTTGACTCAAAAGTAAAATGGTAGGAAAGTTTTGTACTTTCCTGCCATTTTGCATTTTTAAGCATGCTAATTAGATAGATTTGCATCTGCCTAAAAAATGATTTCATTTTTGTAAATATCAGGTTATTCCGTTACGATTAAGTCTTGTCCTGCATCACTATTCTTTACTTCAAGACCAAAGAACCACTCAGTTGAATTTTCGAAGGAAAGGGATGCAAACTGTTCCTCCGTTGGGTAGAGAATCAAATAATTCCCATTGCTGGATATTTCACACGCGACATTTTGTCCGACTATTTTATGTTTTGCCGTTTTAAGCATTTCTGTTGTGTATGCTTGAAGTGCTTCTTCATATTCCGCTTCGGCGTTCATTTGATAATTTTCAATGTCGCTGTTCACCTTATCCCGAAGAAATTCTCCGTTTACAATATATCTTGCCAAAAATTCTTTTCCGTAAGATGCTACTGTTTTATCATAAAAATCTTTATCCCATTTTTCCCCGTCGGGCGTTCCTGTCTGATATAAGCTTTCACCGTATCGGAGATAATCGCCGTCTTTCAGCAATCCCCATAGTTTTCCGAGCGTGTTTTTTTCTTCAAGCATATCCGATTCATATTCGCCTAAAGTCTTTCCATTAAAAACAAATTGGCTGTCAATATAATTATAGCTGGCGGTAATAGCGAATCTGTGCTTTTCATCATAGGATAGAAATGCTGTTTGAAGCGAAATATCAATTTTCTTCCCATTCCAATCAATGATTGCCGAATCAACTGTATTTCCCTCTCCAAAAACAATCGGATAGTCATTTGGTCCCTGCTGTATTGTCGGCGGCGGTGTTACAGTCGATTGTCCCGGTTTTTCACTCGGAACAACATTCCCAAATAATCCACTTTTCACTCCGCCAAAGCCAATCAAAGCAACAAGGCAGACACACGATATTGCTGAGATAATTCCTATTAAATTTTTTCTTTTACTTTTGTTTTCTGCAATGATTTCATTGCTGCGTTGAAATACGCTATCAGCCATTTCTTTATAGTTCTTCATACTTAAAGCCCTCCTTATCAAGTTCTGATTTGAGTGACATTTTCGCACGATAAACAAGGTTTTCTATTTGACGATTATTTTTCTTCATTACGGTTGCCGCTTCGGTATTGCTGAAATCTTCAAAGAAGATAAGATAAAGCACCTGCTGATATTCAGGCTTTAATTTTGCGAGTGCCTTGTGCACAATAATTTTGTGTTCTTCTTGTATGTAGGATTTTTCAAGGTTTTCCTCATCACTTATCATATTCTGATAGTCCTCTATCGGAGCATTGGATGTTTTGGAGGTATGTCTTAAATAATCAATCGCTACATTTCGCCCAATAGTATAGAGCCAAGTTTTGAATATACTTTTGTTGGAAAATCTCGGCTTTTTCACTACAAGTTTTACAAAGGTTTCTTCTGCAAGTTCTTCAGCAACATAAATGTTTTGTGTAAATCCGTTCAGATAGAAAATTAAACCGTCTTTATAATCCCTTATTATCTCGACAATGCCATTTTCATCACCATCAAGGAAACGGCGGTAGCTACTTGCACCGTTATCCATTGACTGCCTCCTTCCTGAAAGGATGTTCTTTCTCCTTTCACTTATTAGACGGATAAGTATACTATTTCTCTCAGTAAAATTCAATTTATTTTCACTTATAGTTTGTTCCTTATGTCAAATAGCAATCCTTCCTTTGCAGATTGTGCTTCTTTTTTGAGAGTGCTGCCATTTTTTAGGAAGTTGATTCGGGGAGATGCTATTTTACTGCGTTTCACAACATAAAATCTCTCTTTCACAACAATTAGTCCACTTTTTCTGTTGTTCTTCCGATATAATAAGCATTATAAGAAAGTAGGAAGGAAAAGATATAGTGGTGCGGTTAGCATTTCTATATAAAAAATTAGTAGGAGTTACAATCAAATGGATAATAATGAAGTAGTAGCAGAAGAAGTGACAGCAGTTGTTGAAAATAATACAGGTATTGAGATTGAGCCATTATTTGTGGAAATGACTAATGAAATGTTACTGCCAGTGATCATAGTAAATGGCCACTGGCAGTAAATTTTAGTTTATTCGTTTTTTCTTACGTAGTGAGTCTTTCTGCCGGACCCAAGGCGTTCTATAGTGCCATCGGAAACAAGCTTTTTAAGAGCAGCTTCAACAGAGGAACTTCCAAGGCTTGGACAAGCGATGAGAGCATCCTGTTTCGTGAAAGTACCAATTTTGGAATGAGCGTATTGTTTTACGATGTCATAAGAGGTGCTTTTAGCTCCAGTCTGCCAAGCAAAACCTACACGATTTTCAAATTCACGATAGCAAGAGAGTATAACTCCGAGCATGTATTTGATAAATTCCTTTGGGTTATTTTTGGCTTCATGCCATCTATAATCGGATAGAGCGAGTGTGTCATAATAGCTTTCTTTGGTCTCGGCAATAGCTTTTTCAATACTGATATATTGTCCAACAGTATATCCGCACTTGTAGAGTAAAAGCAGAGTTAAAAGTCTGCTCATACGACCATTACCATCATTAAAAGGATGGATGCATAAGAAGTCTAGGATAAAACACGGTATCAGAATTAGGGGGTCAACAATTCCTTTACTTAATTCATTTTTGAAGGCTTCACACAAGGAAGCTACTGCCTCTGGAGTTTCATAAGGCTCTAAAGGAGAAAAAATAACTTCTTTTGTTCCGTCAGGAAGAGTCTTTGCAATCTCATTAGCAGTGGTTTTAAATTTTCCGCCATAAGAAAAAGCGGTATGTTTAAGCATTTCACCATGCAGTTGCAAAATATAATTTGGACTAATTGCTATATGTTCATAGCTTTCGTGAACAATATTTAAAGCATTTTGGTAGCCAAGAATTTCTTTTTCATCACGGTTTCTTGGCGTGGTTTTATTTGCTACTAATTGTTTTAGTCTTGCGTTGGTAGTAACAATTCCTTCAATTCTATTAGAAGCTTCAGTACTTTGAATTCGTGCTATTTTTATTAAACGTTCTAATTCAACAGGTTTTTGCCTGATATATAAATCCTGCTTTCCTTTGTATTCGTGTATTTGTGTAAGATAAGAAACGATTTCGTTATCCCATGTTCTGTCAGCTAAATTCGAATAATCAAATGTTCTCATAGGCAAAGTCCTTTCTCCCAATGGGCTATTCTTACTCCCAATTATACTGTGCTTTTGGGAGAAAAGCAATCGGCTTGGGAGAAAATATTTATAATAGTATTTGCAAAGTGAATAGATTATATGCTCAGTTTTTCTCCCAATAAAGAGAAATACTCCCCAAATATGATGATAATTGGGAGAAAACGATGTGACAATACAATAAGTAATTTGTGTGTTGAATTAAAAAATAAAAAAAGTTTGCTCGATTTTTGTAATCAGCTTTTTCGAACCCTAAGTACATATTAGAAGTCAACCAAAGATCTTCTGTGGAATTGGAGATACCGGAGAAGTTGGATGAATGTAATAAAGTACAACTTGAAAAGAAGGCGCAGCAGCATGGCTTTGTCAGAGATACATTTGAAAAGGTGTTATTGTGCTTGGTAAAAAGGGAAAATAGTGGTATAATTCTATTATTGATAGATAGTAATAATAGGTGATTTTTAAGTAACTATCAGGAGGATTACATCATGGAACGAGTAGCTAAATTTTTAAAAGAAGCAGAGACATATGTCAGCTTTTATAAGAGCATTGTTGATCAGGACAGGGCATCCGTTGTTATATGCAATCTTAAACATGAGATTATCTACATGAATCCGGCAGCTGTTACCAGCTATGCGAAGCGAGGCGGCGACAAACTTATCGGAAGAAGCCTGTTAGACTGCCATAATCCGGAATCAAGAGATAAAATACAGCAGGTAGTGGACTGGTTTGCAGCAGATGAAAGCCATAATATCGTTTATACTTTTCATAATGAGAAACAGAATAAAGATGTTTACATGGTGGCACTCAGAGATGAGAGTAAGCTGATAGGATATTATGAGAAACATGAATATCGAAATTCAGAAACCATGAAACCATACGATTTGTGGTGATGATATGACGAAGGATGAATGGTACAGGCAGTTGTTTGAACGGCTGGATAATTCCAAGTTCCGAAGCAGTTTCCATCTGAAACAGAAAGATATTGATTACATAAATGAAAAAGACCTTGATACAATAAGACAACATGCTAAGGACTTTATTGCAAAGAGAGAAGCTCCGGCATATATAGCAAATGATGGCAAGCAGACACCAATGCGTGGTCATCCGGTATTTATTGCTCAGCACGCAACAGCTACATGCTGTAGGGAGTGCATCCGAAAGTGGCATAAAATGCAGCCCGGCAAGGAACTTGTTTTCGTAAGATGCTGACATTGGAACAGTACAGAGAGCCACAGATGGCACAGCTATATCAGAATTATCTTGCAAGCGGACCATTAGCTTATATGGAAGCTTTGTTTTCAGGAATGCTGGGTGATGCAGAAAAAGCCAGACAGACAGCACTTGATTTTTATGGACCTATATTTTTGCTTTACAGCATATATGATGGAGCAGAAGACAAAAGTTATGTGATAAAGTTACTGGAAGAGCATATGGATCACTTTTTACAGGAAATGCAGATAAGTTGAAAGGGTGAAGTGATTTGAACGATGAATCAGAGCATCAGGAATGGATTCTTTGCCCCAAATGTGGAAATAAAACAAGATTAAAATTAAGGAAAGATACGGTATTAACAAATTTTCCTTTGTTTTGTCCAAAGTGTAAAGAAGAAAGCCTGATTGATGCAGAAAAATTTATAGTAAAGGAAGCTAGACGCTAAGACGCAGTGCAGATTGTAATATTACAGTTTTGCACTGCGTCATTTATATTATGGGAGGTCAGATAAGAATGAAACTCTATTTTGGGAATATGGTAACAACAGTTACTACACTTATGATTGTATCGCTGGTTGGGTTTGTTGGATACTCAATCAGTAACAGAAGCAACATTAATTTCTGGGGCAGAAGGAGCCTGTTTATTTTGGCATATAGTCTTGTTATATGCTGCTTTGCAGCTGCAAGAGACGGACTGGATAAAACAATTCAGTATACGATAGATGGAAGCTGTAATCCTGGAATATTTTCACTTGTGAGCGTTCCAAACATCGTTGGATGTGTCGGAGCTGCAATCATAATTATTGCAGCAATAGCAACACCAATTGCAAAGTCACAGCATATGCGTGAGATATGGTTTTATGTGATGTCCGGTGGAGTGATGCTAAAGATTGTAGTTATGGAGATTGCAAGAATTATACAGATGTTTTAGGAGTGTTTTCATGAGAGTAGAGACTGAAAGAATGGGAGGTGACATTACCGTAGAATATAAAAATGGTTTTGTAACAGTTGAAGAAAATCAATATATCATCATGGAACGAATAATAATGTAGAATGACAGGAGAAAAAAGATATGAAGAATAAGTTATTTTTGATGATTATGGTAGTTATGGTATGTTCATTGACCGCATGTGGGTAGCAGGAAACCGGAACTATCACTAATACCGGAAACAGTACAGAGCAGGTCGTTACGAGCAAAGATAATAGTGAGCTGGCAACAGCAGAAGATAATAATATGGAGCAAACAGAGCCAAAGAAACAAAATCAATTACAGGATGTGAAGCCGTCATATAAAGAATTCAGAGGTATATTAGATGAAATTGATTCGGATATTCAGCCGGGAACAGCGGGAAATGGAATGAATTCTATTAAAACTGCAGCACATTTGCTTAACTGGGGGGTGGAACCAGTATGACCACAGATGAGATTAAAAAAGAGACAGTATCATGGTTTTCTGATAAAGGAAACTCTGAACAGGTGGAATTTTCGAATAAGCTTGCATCTGTGTATGATGTATATCAGAAATTATTAGGTCCTGATGCAAAAGAATTACTTGAGCAGGCAGGCTGTGATGATGCGGCATATCCATGGAGTGATGCTCCGGTTGAAACAATTGAAGCAATTGTAGAGGTAGTACAGCTCCCGGATGAACCGTAAATGAAAAGTTTTGTTAATCCCCCATTTGAAATGGGGGCCGAGGCAAAGCCGTAGCGTTACCTAGAGTGCTAGAAAATAAAACCTCCCGTGTTATAATGATATTGGTTTCGCAGGCCATATCAAAACACAGGAGGTATCCAAATGGATAATTAAAGTATAACACACACACGCTGGAATTGCACATATCACATTGTTTTTATTCCAAAGTTTAGAAGAAAAATAATGTATGGTGAAACAAAGAGAGATTTAGTAGAAATAATCAAAAAATTGTGTGAGATGAAACAGGTAACACTAACAGATGGAAAAGTATGTATTGATCATGTACATATGTACATTGCAATTCCACCGAAACTATGTGTTTCAGAGTTTATGTCATATCTGAAGGGAAAAAGCACATTGATGTTGTTTGACCGACATCCGGAATATAGGAGCAAGTGGGGAGATAGACATTTTTGGGCGAGAGGATATTACGTATCGACAGTAGGAAATGTGAATGAAGAAACGGTAAGAAAATACATACAGGAACAGGAAGAAAACGATAAGTAAGAAGATGGAAGGAAGTAATGAGCTTCCTTTAGGAAGCAACAAGTAATTATGGTGTTGCGAAACCCCGCCTTTGGTGGAACCAGTATAATCCCCTGGAGGGGGCAAAATTAAACCCCCATTTGAAATAACTTTTTCCGCATTGAATATTAAGAGACTTGTTGGTGTACGTCTTTTGCTGTTTTATTATATTCTTTCAAAAAATGAAAGCTAATCTTTGAATAAATATTTTTTGAATTTAAGTGACGCTTGACACATTTTTCTCGTCTATTAGGGTGAAAGGCCTTAATACAAGGGGAAGGAGGAGAAGCTTATGGATGATAAGCAGATATTAGATTTATATTGGGAGCGCTCCGAAGCTGCTATATCCGAAACTTCAAAAAAATACGGAAAGTATTGCAGATACATAGCCTTTAATATTCTTCACAATGACGAAGATAGCGAGGAATGTGTAAATGATACTTATTTAAGAGCTTGGAACAGCATACCGCCTAACCGTCCATCTGTCCTAAAAACTTTTTTAGGGAAGATTACTCGCAACTTATCTTTGGACAGGTACGAACTGCTCAATGCAAAGAAACGTAATGGCGGGCAAATGCCATTGATTCTTGATGAAATACAAGAGTGCATACCATCGTTGGATAGTACAGAAAACATTGTTGAAGAAATTGCTCTAACGGATATTCTCAACCGCTTTCTTTCTTCCCTGTCATTAGAACAGCGAAAAATCTTTATGAGAAGATATTGGTATTTATCGCCCATTAAAGAAATTGCAACGGAATATGGTATGAGTGAGAGCAAAATCAAGATGTCATTATTTCGTTCAAGGAACGAACTTAAAAAATTATTAGAGAAAGAAGGTATCTCTGTATGAAAGAAAAGAAACTTTTGAGGGCATTGGGAAATGTCGATAATCAGTATATTAAGGAGGCTGAACCTATGAAAAAAACAAGTAAAATTACTAATCGGCAAAAATGGGTGTCTGTTGCTGCTTGCTTCGTACTCGTTGTTGTGATTGGAGTGGGAGTTTTTCAAAGCAATCTGTTTGGTACAAAAAACGATATTGCCACGCTGGATGGTGGAGAAACAATTACTTTTGTTAAAAATGACTTATCACAATCTTCAATTAACTTAAATGTAACAACAAGACCTTTGAGCAATGCTGAGATTGAAATGCTTTTTGCAGACCTGCCTGTTACCGCAGATGCTTACTTTGATGCTGACAATCATAATATTCTGGGTTTTGAGGGAAAAATTAGTGATACAAGAATGGTAGTATCTAAACAGGGTGTAAATCTATTAGATACTATCATTGATGGAAATACAATCACTTCAAGTGTAGACGGCGTTGATATCAATGCAGGATATTTCGTAACAAAGTCAAATAGTCAAGGTATCAAAACCGTAATATATTATGCAACCTTTGATATGGGAGAGAACACTATTTACGTAGAGTATTCTGGCGTTGAAAATGAAGGTGAAACTGTAAAAAACAACTTGGTAGACACAATTTTGAAGTTGATTGAGAACGGTGCATTTGATTTGAGCCAAATCCAAGAATAATTTGCAAATTTCATATACTAAGAACTTGATGTAACGTCTATACCCTTAAAAATATTTGGCTTCGGTATGTCAATATCGCTATGTTATTATAATGTGTATGCAAATTTGTACGACAAGGCAAAGCTAACAGCATTGTATTATTCATTATCAGGAAGAGTGGCTATCAGGCTTGATGAACTGATTGGGGGCTAAGTTATGAACGACGACAATGAAAATGTGTTGATTATTGCATATAACTTGTTCTGCACCATACTAATACCAGCAGTAATAGTATTGATAGGAATTTGGTCTTTGGAGTCGGAGAGCGATTTCACACATGGACGAACAGGAGGATTGCCGATGGGGGCATTGACTGTATTCGTTCCAGAGGTTATATTTGGTTTGAAGTGGAAAATGAAAAGGGCGTTTACAATTTCATGCTGTATTGCGTGGTGTATCTTCCTTCTTAAGATGGCACATTATTTCTTTGCTGTGGTTACAAATGCATCAATTACATATTATGGAACGGTGTGCATTGTGCTATTTGGATTAATGTGGAGTATAGTCATGGAATTGAAGCAGGAATTAAAAGAATACATTTTGGAGTTTCCACAGGAATATTGGCTTGTTCCTTGTTCTAATAGTTCGAGATATAACAAGGTGTTTCGCTTTATATGGTTAGTAGGCGTCGTTTTAGGAACGATATTTTTATTAATGATTAAATGGGGGATGAGTCTTTGATAAAAGTTATATTTTATTTTTTGCTTGTAAGTATAGGAGCAGGTTTGGTGCAGATGAAAATACCGCTGTTTGGTCGTCATAGCAAGCGGTGGGAAGAACAAAATTATGCACAGCGGTTTGGCGGTATCTTTTTTCCGGCATTCATTGCGCTTGTAGTTATCTTTTTATTTAATGAGTATAAGACGGCTCAATTACCCACTTTGAATGAAGAAATGCTGATGAATGGAGCGGAGTATTGTTTGGTAACTGATCTGAATGAGATAGGAGATGCGGATTATGCTTATGAGATAAAAAGCGGAAGCTCACAAGAGGAGATTTGCGGAATTATATCAAGTATATGTATAGACTTAAAAGGGGAAGATGATTTGGTAAATGCCAGATATGAAAACGGAGAATATATTATCATCAGCAATGGCATAACAATAGGACGGGCCGTCATAAATGACAAAGCAACAATAGATTTATTGAAGATATACTTTTATAACCAATAAAATGAAACTGTTTGTAAATATGAAACGATATTAATCAATTCAGGAGGATTACATCATGGAACGAGTAGCTAAATTTTTAAAAGAAGCAGAGACA
>OMGB01000611.1_pt1 | contig 12365 bp, 9 predicted proteins | sample 1645791 | NCBI WGS metagenome assembly OMGB01 (sample SAMEA103958120, study PRJEB25191) | human gut metagenome | biome: human-associated habitat [ENVO:00009003]; feature: intestine environment [ENVO:2100002]; material: feces | place: Germany | collected 2013/2015 | reverse complement strand
CCGCTCTTCCGATCTGAGAGTTAATCCCGGGTAACTTTGCCGCATTTGAAAGCCTCCCGGGAGATTTGCAGAGTTTCGGAAACACAGACTGGCAGGACGGAAGGAGGAAGCTCTTTTCTGCTGCGGACCGGTATCGTGATCTTTCTTCTTTATTTCGTGGTATTTCTGGCAGTTTATCCCGGATTTTTCGTTTATGATGCGCAGGAGGAATATCTGGAAGTGGTAACGAGGAGCTTTACCACACATCACCCTCTGTTTCATGTGCTGATGCTGGGAGGAATTGTCCAGCTTGTGTATAAACTGACAGGCTCCATCAATCTGGGAATTGCAGCCTATACCCTGTTTCAGATGGCAGCTTTGTCACTGATTTTCGGGTATTTTATCTGGAAGCTCGGGGAACATGGACTTAGGAAACGGGGGCAGTGGATCCTTACTCTTTATCTTGGCATCTGTCCGCCGCTTGTCATGTTCAGCCTGTGCTCGGCAAAGGACGGTCTGTTCATGGGGATGCTGCTGATACAGGTACTGCTTTTGCTGGATCTGTGTGAGGATGTGGAAGCCTTTTGGACCGACAGGAAAAAAATGATTCTGTTTGCGGTATCTGCCATACTGATGATGCTGTTTCGCCATAACGGCTGCTACGCATTTCTGGTATTCCTTCCGTTTCTGGCTGTTTTTGTTAAAAAGAAAGCGTTCTCTGGCAATGATCGTGCACAGGCAGGAAGACGATCTGCCAGGCTTCTGGCTTATGGGGTATTGCTGATCTGCCTGTATCTGATTTTAAATAAAGGACTTGCATTTGTAACAAAGGCAAGTGGGGGTGAGCATCAGGAAATGCTGACGGTTCCCATTATGCAGCTTGCACGAACCTATGCGTATGAGCCGGATGCCTTTACACAAGAGGATCGCGAAGTGCTGTTCCGGTATCTGCCGGAGGATGCCCTGCAGCGGTATACACCGAAGGTATCTGATGGGGTGAAAATCTCCTTTTCCAATGCAGCCTATGAAGAAAATTCCGGAGATTTCTGGAAGCTGTGGGCCGGGACGCTGATTCATCATCCGTTTTCTTATGTGAATGCATGGCTGATGACCTCGTATGGATTCTGGTATCCGGATACGGTGATTGACGTATATCGTGGAAACACGGTGTTTACTTATACGTATGAAGACAGCTCTTATTTTGGTTATGAGGTGGAAGAACCGGGAGCCAGAACAAGCTTTTTGCCGGCACTTGACGAGCTTTATAGGAGGATGTCCCTTACGGTATTCCAGCAGAAGGTTCCGTTTATTTCCATGTTGTTTTCACCGGGGTTTCTGTTCTGGTGTATGCTGTTCGGACTGGGATTCCTGCTGGATCAGAAGGAGCAGGGAAGATACCCGGAAGTGGTTCTGCCATTTCTGCTTCCGATATTGGTTTTCCTGACATTTTTACTGGGACCGACCTATCTGGTACGTTATGTGGTGTTCTGGTGGGTACTGGTGCCGTTGCTTGCAGTACGAATCTATGTTATACTTAATAGTCAACGATGAAACGCAGGCTGTTTTAGCTGCCTGCCATAATTAAGGAAGAAGTATGAAAAAGGTTATTTATAAAAGTACGGCGATACAATTTATCATCCTGCTTGTGACAGTGATTGTTCTTTCGACACTCTGGCCGATGCGCCTGTGGAAGAAGGATGTGACACTTTCGGTTACTCCACGTTCCGGTACATTCTCAGAATATGTGGATAAGGATAAGATCATCAGGCAGACATTCCTGTCTCAGGGGACTCACCTTGAGAGGATGCGTCTCTATATCGGAGAGGGATCACAGGGTGAGTTCTTTTATGCCAGAATGTATGATGAGAAGTATCAGCTGGTAGCAGAGGAAGAGGTGCAGATACCGACAGAAGGACTTCCGTGCTATGTTGAGATGCCGATGGATCTTGACATGGAAAAAGATAAAACTTACTTTTTCACCTTGCAGGGAGTGGATCTGGTGGCAGAGGCAAGACAGGGAGAGGAAGTCCGTGTCTGTTTTGCCTATGAAATGATTGCACCGGATGAACTGCCGGGTGCCGGTATTATGTATTACAACGAGGAACAGATCTATGGAGCCGGAATTGTTGCGGATTATGTTTATAGCACACCGATCGGTATGAAGAGAACACTGGCCTGTATGGTGGGTATTTTACTTGTGGCCTTATGTCTGATGGCTGTGGTCAGGTGGCTGTTCCGTAAAGTGCTGCATGATTCTCTTACCACGGTAGAACAGGCGGTTCGTGCGACTGTCAATCCCTGTATCGCGGCAGGAGTAGCTGCAGGGCTTGTAACCATTGCTATGGGCAGGTGGACCTCCTATGCAGCAGACAGCATTTTCTATATGGTGGCTGTAATATTACTGGGAGCAGTACTTTTCTATGGAGTAAATCATAACAGGGATGGTCAGGGAACACTGCTTACCGGAGATTTTATCAGAGAACATCTGGCAGATGGATTACAGATATTGTTTATTGCAGGTGCGATTGCTGCATGCTGTGATTACATGAACGGACTTTATGAAATTCACCATCAGGTAGCACAGCGCAGGGAAATGCTGTTCTTTGCACTGGTGATTCTGACAATGTTTTCATGGAAGGAACTGATGAACCGGTATACCCTGCTTTATGTGATTATTGCAGGCATTGCCGGAGCAGCTTATTATCATAATGGACTTAATGCCCTGATGGTACGGGAGTTTAAAGTAGAGTCAGAGTTTGGAATGAATGTGGAAGTACTGCGAAATACCGTGCTTATTGCGATCCTGTTCGGGTTTATTCTTCTGCGTACCCTGATCTGCTTATGTAAAAGGAAGCTGGCAAAGCCCAATTACTGGTATGGGGTGCCTGCACTGCTTTTCTTTGCAGGTATTGTGATTTTCCGGAATACCAGATGGTGGACAGTTGTGCTGGCCGTCAGCTTCACTTTATTATATTTAAGCTATGGAATGTGGGAGCATCGCAGCCGTTTCCTTACGAATGTGCTGTATGGTGTGGTTTTTCACTTTATACTTTCCCTTATTTATGCGTTGCTGCACCGGCCGTATGGAGCCTATGAGTATGCCCGTTATCCTTTTACCTTCCATACTGTGACAACAACAGCCACTTATCTGGTGATTGTGGAGTGTGCAGTGATTGTATTGCTGTTTGGGCGTCTGCGTCAGAGCAGCCGTCTGCGTGATGTATGGAAGGAATTATGTCTGTTCGGAATTGTGACGTCCTATATGTTATTCACGATGTCCAGAACAGGGTTGTTTACCGCCGGTGTTGTTGGAATCATTGCCTGGCTTATAATGACCGATGGAAAGGGGAAGAATAAACTTAAGAAGCTCGGATATCATCTCGGTCTTGTTGTGGCAGCTGTTATTGTAATGTTCCCGATCACATTCACAGCGCAGCGTAATGTACCTATTCTGGCAAGTGAACCGAGAAAATTTGAAATTGAAAACTGGCATAATAAAATTATGCGTGAACACAATTTTACCTCCACACAATATATCAGTGTCGGACGATTTGCAGAGGTGTTCCTGGATAAAGTATTCAGCATCCCCGAAGGAACATTTGATTTTTATGGTGAAGATGAAAAGTATCGTACCCTGTATATGCACAATGAGGCTGCAGGAGAGCAGCTCGTGGCTTCCCTGGTTCTTCCTTCTGCGTTTTACAGTGAGCCGGATGCGGTTCCTTATGAAGAAACAGAAAGCAGCGATGATTATTCCAATGGACGTATGACTATTTTCCGGTCATATCTGGAACAGCTGAATGCAGATGGACATGATACGATGGGGGCGGTACTGCCGGATGGAGAGATTGCGGTACATGCACATGACATTTATCTGCAGGTAGCTTTTGATCATGGAATGGGTGTGGGAATTCTGTTTTTACTGTTTGGAGCAGCTACACTTCTGCGGGCGGTATTTTATTACAGAAAGAACAAAGCAAAACCGTATGCGGCATTTCCCCTGCTGATGACGATTTCCTTTGCCGTAGCGGGTACTGTAGAATGGATTTTCCATCTGAGCAATCCCTGTACACTTGTACTGATGATGGTAATAGCACCTTTATTATACAAAGATAATGCAAAGGTCGAAGAATAGAATGAAAAAGCCTTTTAATGTGAAAAAATTTTATCGAAGAACGTTTCTTGTGATTTACGATATTATCAGTGTGATTCTGGCAAGCTATCTTGCACTGATGATCCGTTACGGATTTTCGGTGTCGGAGATTCCGGAACATTTTTTGAAGCCGATTACGGATTTCCTGCCGTTCAGTATTGTGATTACACTGATTGTTCTTTATATTTTCCGGATGTATAACAGCCTGTGGGCTTATGCGGGAGAGACGGAATTGCAGAATCTGATCTGTGCGTGCATCATTTCCTCCGCATTACAGGCGGTTGGATTACAGTTTTTCCGTTTCTACGGAAGACAGGCCGTACCGAGCAGTTACTATTTCCTTTATATGTTCCTGCTGATCAGCTTTATTTTTGCAAGCCGCTTTTCTTACCGGTTCCTGAGAAGTCTGAAGCACAAGAACCAGAACAGGAAAAATGCCATTTCAGTCATGATTATAGGTGCCGGAGAAGCTGCAAATGTTATTATCAAGGAAATTGTGAACAGTAATTTTTCCACCATGGTCATCCGCTGCATCATCGATGATGATAAGGGAAAATGGGGAAAATTCATTCAGGGAATCAAGGTTGCAGGCGGTCGTGATAAGATCATAGAATGTGCGGAACAATATGATATTGATGAGATTATTATTGCGATGCCTTCAATATCCCGATCCCAGATGAGCAGTATTCTGGATATCTGTAAAGAAACGAATTGTAAGCTGCGTTCCCTTCCCGGAATGTATCAACTGGTAAACGGGGAAGTCAGCGTCAGCAAGCTCCGCGATGTGGAAGTGGAAGATCTTTTGGGAAGAGATCCGATTGAGGTTGATCTGGAATCAATTCTTTCCTATGTGCAGGGCAAGCGCGTTCTGGTAACAGGAGCCGGCGGCTCCATTGGAAGTGAGCTGTGCCGTCAGATCGCTTCCCATAAACCGTCACTGCTCATCATGCTGGATATTTATGAGAACAGCATTTATGACGTGCAGCAGGAGCTGAAAACCCATTTTCCGGATCTGAATCTGGAAGTGTTGATTGCATCGGTTCGTAATACGAACCGGATGAACTGGATTTTTGACCATTATAAGCCGGAAATTGTCTATCATGCAGCAGCACACAAGCATGTTCCGCTGATGGAGACAAGTCCGAATGAAGCTGTAAAGAATAATGTTTTCGGAACCTGGAAGACCGCCTATGCGGCAGCCATGAACGGAACGAAGCGTTTTGTTATGATTTCTACAGATAAAGCGGTAAACCCGACCAATATCATGGGAGCCAGCAAGCGGATCTGTGAAATGATTATCCAGACCTTTAATAAGCACTTTGATACCGAATTTGTAGCGGTACGGTTTGGAAATGTACTCGGAAGTAATGGAAGTGTCATTCCGTTATTTAAAAAGCAGATCATGGAAGGGGGACCGGTTACGGTAACCCATCCGGATATTATCCGGTATTTCATGACCATTCCGGAAGCAGTATCACTGGTGTTACAGGCCGGTGCCTATGCGAAGGGCGGAGAAATTTTTGTCCTTGATATGGGAAAACCGGTGAAGATCCTGGATCTTGCCAGAAACCTGATTAAACTGTCCGGCTATCGCGTCGGAGAGGACATCAAGATTGAATTTACCGGCTTACGTCCCGGTGAGAAGCTCTATGAAGAGCTTCTGATGGAGGAAGAGGGACTTAAGGAAACCGATAATAAGATGATTTATATTGGAAAGCCCATCGAACTGGATGAAACCGAATTCTTTGTACAGTTGAAGAAGCTCAAAGAAGAGTCTAGGGATGAGAGTAATGATATCCGGGCACTGGTTAAAGAAATCGTACCGACGTATCACTATGCCGACAGCAGTTCCATCATTTCTATAGGGCGGACGCCCGACATGAAATAAGCTGCTTTGGAAGAAGTACAATTTAGACAGAGAACCAGAAAGCAGCTTATGAATGGGAAGGGCTGAACTGCAACAGAAGACCATGCAGAAATGATTGTGCATGCTGAACAGTCACATAGAAAGAAAACAGAAAGAAGGATGCAGTATGGAAAAGAAGCGGATTTATCTTTCTTCCCCGACCATGCATGGCGAGGAACAGGCATTTATTAACGAAGCATTTGCAACGAACTGGGTGGCTCCGTTGGGACCGAATGTCAATGCACTGGAGCAGGAAATGACAGCCTATATGGGTGGCGGACATGCCTGTGCACTGAGTGCCGGAACAGCAGCCATTCATCTGGCACTGCGCATTTTAGGCATCGGACAGGGAGATGTTGTATTCGCACCAAGCCTTACCTTTGATGCAACCTGTAATCCGATTGTATATGAAAAGGGAACACCGGTATTTATTGATTCCGAAAAGGACACCTGGAACATGGATCCGGAGGCACTCCGCAAGGCATTTGAAAAGCATCCGGATGCCAAAGCCGTAATTGTGGTCCATCTGTACGGAACTCCGGCAAAGCTTAATGAAATCATGGCGATCTGTGAGGAACACCATGTGCCGCTTATTGAGGATGCGGCAGAGTCCTTAAGCAGTACCTACCGTGGAAAGCAGACCGGAACCTTTGGAAGGATTGGCATTATCTCCTTTAACGGAAATAAGATTATTACCACCTCCGGCGGCGGCATGCTGCTATCCGCAGACGAAGAAATTACCAAGAAAGCACTCTTCCTTGCCACGCAGGCAAGAGATCAGGCCAGATATTACCAGCATTCCGAGCTTGGCTATAACTACCGTATGAGTAATGTGGTTGCCGGAATCGGCAGGGGACAGCTCCTTCACCTGGAAGAGCATAAAGCATTGAAGAAGGCCATTTATCATCAGTATAAGGAAGCCTTTGCAGATATTGATGAAATTACTATGAATCCTTTAAACCCGGATGGAGATGCCAATAACTGGCTTTCCTGCATCACGCTTAAGGAGGGAAGCAGGGTAATGCCAAATGACATTATGGATGCACTCGATGCTGAAAACATTGAATCCCGACCGATCTGGAAGCCGATGCATTTACAGCCCATTTACGCGGATGCCGAATTTTTTATGGCAGATGGGCAGCAGCTCAATGCTGCAAAGGTAAAGGGTGATAATGGCGAAGACTGGGACAGAAGCGTAAGCGGTGATATTTTCCGCAGAGGCTTATGCCTGCCAAGCGACATCAAGAATACCGAAGAAGATATGCAGAGAATTATTGAAATTGTTAGAGGCTGCTTTAAATGATCTTCTGTGGGTATCTGCATTCATTGAATTCTGCGGCACAAGCATACTTAGTTCCAGGGCATAGCGGAGGTGCTTAGAAGTTCATTTATTTCGTACGCAGGCAGCAAGGATTGGACATGGATGTCCAATCAAGCAGCAATCGAGCCCGGATGGCTCGTTGATGCGGTTGCGTCCGTATTTAATACACTAGATCGAAATAAATAGAACTTCTTAACACCGCAGGTCCGCCCTGGAACAAGTATGCTGTGCCGGAATTGAATCAGAATTAGAATCGGAATCGGAATCAGAACCAGAATACGAAAGGAGGCCTCCTCTATGTACAAAAACTGCATCAAACGCCTGCTGGATATCCTTTTATCCTTAACCGGAATCATCCTGCTTAGCTGGCTCTACCTGATCCTTTTTATCTTGGTACGGGTCAAGCTGGGAGGACCTGCGATCTTTACCCAGGAAAGACCGGGAAAGAATGGGAAAGTTTTCAAATTATATAAATTCCGTTCCATGTCCAACGAGAGGGATGAGAACGGAGAGCTTCTTCCGGATGAAGTCAGGCTGACTTCCTTTGGCAGGTTTCTGCGTTCCACCAGTCTGGATGAGCTTCCGGAGTTTTTTAACATCTTAAAAGGAGACATGAGCTTTATCGGGCCGAGACCCTTACTTGTGCGGTATCTGCCTTATTATACAGAGGAAGAAAACCACCGCCATGACATCCGTCCGGGACTGACGGGACTGGCGCAGATTAACGGACGGAATGCCCTGGGATGGGAACAGAGATTTGCCTATGATCTGGAATATGTCAATCATTGTACTTTTCTCATGGATCTTAAGATTATTGGCATGACTCTCGGAAAAGTATTGAAGCGTTCAGGAACACTATCCGGGGCAGATCAGACGGTAGCAGACTTTGATGTATATCGGAGGGAACAGAACCGGAACGGAGAGAAATAGATGCAGACAATCCCCTTTTTTGAGCAGGAGTTAAAGGAAACACCGATTCAGAAGCTGAATCTGAAGGCTGGAAATAATGAGATCTATATCAAACGGGATGACATGATTCCGTTCAGCTTTGGTGGAAACAAAGCACGTAAAGCGGCAGAGTTTTATCGTGATATGATAAAGACCGATACAGATGTAATTGTGACTTATGGGAGTAACAGCTCCAATCATTGCAGAATTATAGCCAATATGGCCAGTGCAATGGGAATTCATTGTCATGTGATTTCGCCTGAGGAGAACCGAACGGTTTTATATAATACCAGACTGGTAGAACAATTCGGAGCGACGATAGAAACCTGTCCCGTGACCGAAGTATCTTCTGTGATTGACCGAAGGCTTGCCGCATATAGAAATGAAGGGAGACATCCCTATTTTATCATGGGCGGTGGACACGGCAATCTGGGAACAGAAGCATATGTAAAAGCATACCGTGAGATTGGCAGCCAGGAAGAAAAGGAACAGCTTCATTTTGATTATATTTTTCATGCATCCGGTACCGGAGCCACCCAGGCAGGACTGGTTTGCGGGAAGCTGTTGGAAAAGATTCCGTCCGAAAGACAGATCGTAGGAATCAGCATTGCACGTACGGAAGAAAGAGGAAGAGAAGTAGTTAAGGAGAGCATCCGGGACTATCTTGGAGAGCAGTTTGAGACACTGTACCGTGAGAGTGATCTTATTTTTACCGATCATTACCGGTGTGACGGATATGGAAATTATAGCGCGGATGTTACACAGACGATTGACCGTATGATGAGGGAAGAAGGAATTCCCATGGATACCACCTATGTCGGGAAGGCATTTACGGGAATGCTGCAATACCTTAAGGATAACCGGATTACGGATCAGAAGCTTCTGTTTATCCATACGGGTGGTACACCGTTATTTTTTGATCGATTGGGAAAAGAGGAAAATGCCGAATGAATCTATTGATTTTAAGCGCCGGAACCAGAGATAAGGTCGTACAGTATTTTAAACAGAATATGCAGCCGGAAGACCGGGTGATTGCAACAGACTGTTCGAATGTGGCGCCTGCGGTTTATGAAGCGGATGTGTTTTATCTTGTACCGCGTATGACAGCACCGGGATATATCGAGAAGATTTTGGAAATCTGTGAGAAGGAACATGTGGACGGTGTGTTTTCCCTGATTGATCCGGAATTATCCCTGCTTGCAAAGGAGCGTGACCGTTTCCTTGCAATCGGAACGACACCGATTGTTTCTTCTTATGAGTTATGTGAGATGTGTCTGGATAAGTTCCGGATGTATCAGAAGCTTTGTGAAATGCAGATTCCGACAGGAAAATGTTTTGTAGATAAAGAACTTTTTAAAGCAGCCGTAGCAAAGGGGGAGATCACATTTCCTGTATTTGTGAAGCCAGCGAGAGGAAGTGCCAGCATCAACATCAATAAAGTGAATTCCATGAAGGAAATAGATTTATTGTTTGAACTTTATGATGGCTTAATGATTCAGGAGTTTATGGATGGGCAGGAGTACGGTGCAGATGTGTATATCGATCTGTTAAGTGGAAAATGTACTTCCATCTTTGTCAAAAAAAAGATCAAAATGCGTGCCGGTGAAACGGATAAGTCTGTATCCGTTAAGGATGAGGCATTGTTTTCCATGATCCGCAATTTTGTGGAGGCCTGCGGTTTCCAGGGAATGATTGATATTGATATTTTCAAAATTGACGGAACCTATTATCTGTCTGAGGTAAATCCCCGTTTTGGCGGTGGATATCCGCATGCCTACGAAGCCGGTGTGAATATGCCGGAGCAGGTGCTTATGAATCTTAAGGGAGAAGAAAATCCGGTCACCATAGGGGACTATGAAGAAGGAATCTGCATGATGAAATACAATGAAGTCATGATCCGCAGGATTCCGGAAGCAGACATTGTGTGACAACTGAAACGCTCCTGAAATTTAATAAACCTGCTTATGCAGATTTTAATTTGCACTGCCGGTTATATGTTATACAGGAAGTCTGTGCAGACAAATCTAAATTTGAATATCAGTAAATTATGACCTCTCAACAGAGGTTACAGTGTTTTAATAAAATCCTCCAAAAGCCCTGAAAATAAAGGATTTATCGCAATGTATTCTCCTTATCTCTTTATACGGTTACACACAAGTTTACTCTTTCCCTCCTTGCTCATAAGGGCAAATGCAAGGGCAAGAAAATCTCATAACAAGATATAACAGAGTGTGGCAATCGGAGAACTGTGATGTATGTGCGAATATTATAACGGAGGATTTTTCAATGGACAAGTACATTTATAATGATAAAAATGGTCTGTGGTATGAACTGCAAGGAGATTATTATATTCCTTGTCTTACCTTATCAGCCGAAAAAGAACAGCCTATTGGTTTGTGGGGACAGCGGCACCTGTGGTATCTGAAAAAATATCGCAGAAATACATACACAACGCTACTGACAAGCGGCAGGCTCAATGCTTACCTTGCCGACATCGACAGACAGGCACAGGAACGCTCTGAAATGCTCACAGAGCAGATGAAACAGGCGCAGGGAATCACGGAGCAGTTAAAAGCAGAAAACGCCTTAAAATGGGTACAAAGAATGAATAATATACGGGCGTGTACAAGAGAGATCGTGGAAAGGGAAATCATCTTCGCATAACGAACAGTGGCGGCAGGGAGAAAAGTCTTTGCCGCTTTTCTCTTTCGGGGAGTGTTTGGCGAATAATGAAAAAATTTGCAGAAAAAGTTTGCAAAGCATTGACTTTAAATTTATTATGTGGTATAATAAAAATATAAAATTGTTCTGCCACCGGGTAGAAAGAACAAAAGCATTCATTTACACATCGTTAGGTCTTAGAAGATGTGTAGAGGGATGCTTATTTTTATTTATATGGAGGTATTTATATGTGGAGAGAGAAAACAAAATCTTTACTAAATTATTTTACAAAAGCGGAAATCCTATTGTGGTGTATATCGGTTATGCTGATCTTAGTCTCCTTTATTATTTTTGACGGAGAGAGCATTTTGACACTGATAGCTTCTTTAATAGGCGTTACCTCTTTAATTTTTAATGCAAAGGGAAATCCGTTTGGGCAATTCCTTATAGTCGTATTTAGTCTGTTGTATGGAATAATCTCTTTTACTTTTTCTTATTATGGAGAAATGATAACTTATTTGGGAATGACAGCGCCAATGGCAGTTTTCGCATTGATTTCGTGGATAAAAAATCCATATAACGGAAATAAGGCGGAAGTAAAAGTGAACCGGTTAAAGAAGAAAGAAATAGTTTTTATGTTTTTGCTGACGGCTGTCATTACATTTATTTTTTACTTTATACTGGCAGCTTTTAACACAGCAAATTTAATACCAAGCACAATATCTGTTGCAACAAGTTTTCTTGCTGTATATTTAACATTTAGGAGAAGTGCTTTTTATGCTGCCGCTTATGCTGCAAATGATGTAGTTCTGATAATTCTTTGGATAATGGCTACACTTTCAAATATAACTTATTTGTCAGTGGCTATTTGTTTTATAATATTTTTAATTAATGATGTTTATGGATTTATCAGTTGGTCAAAAATGCAGAAACGACAAGAAGTAAACCTATGATACTTGTCAATAATAACTTGAGTTTTAGCAGAAAGGAATGAATGTTAAATGTTTAGAGAAATGAGAAGGAAAAGACAGCTTCTGAGCGAAAAAGAAAGTATTGATGTATTAGCCCGTGGAACTGCTGGTGTATTGGCTTTATTAGGGGATGAGGATTATCCTTATGCAGTACCAATCAGCTATATATATGATAATTCCAAAATATATTTTCATGGTGCAAAAGCAGGACATAAAATAGATGCAATCAAAAAATGCAGTAAAGCGTCTTTTTGCGTGATAGACCAAGACAACATAGTTCCAGAGGAATACACGACTTATTTTAGAAGTGTAATTGTTTTTGGAAAAATCCGCATTTTAGATGATGAAAAAGAAATAAAAGCAGCGATTGAAAAGCTTGCGATAAAATATTATCCAAAGGATAGTGAAACTAATAGAGAAAAAACT
>OMGB01000579.1_pt1 | contig 12721 bp, 10 predicted proteins | sample 1645791 | NCBI WGS metagenome assembly OMGB01 (sample SAMEA103958120, study PRJEB25191) | human gut metagenome | biome: human-associated habitat [ENVO:00009003]; feature: intestine environment [ENVO:2100002]; material: feces | place: Germany | collected 2013/2015 | reverse complement strand
TGTTGCTCAGGCACTTATAAATAATGTTAAACTATAGTGTTGCGGAATTAAGGTTTAATTTAATGTGCTTATGAAAAAAATCTACATGACTTTCCTGCTGCTCATGATAGCTATCGTGAGTTTTGCAGAAGATGAGGTGGTTAAGAACGGTATCCGTTACAATCTTTTGGGCAAGGAAATTTCTGCTACCCTTGTTGATAAGGAACTTACGGATATAGTTGTAGAGCCAGAGGTTTCTATTGAAGGTCAGGTTTATCCTGTTACCTATGTGTCTGCAAACTCCAATTTAGATGTATTTCCGAATGCCAAGACGATTAGTGTTCCTTCTAATTTAATACTTCTGCAGAATATTTTCCAGTATTTGAAGAATGGAAAATCTCAGGAACTACGGTTGAAAATGGAATGTTTGTACAGGACAAATGTTTGTATGCCCAAAATTATGGGGAATGGAGCATATCTGTTCCTGCTCAATTAAAGGGAAAACTGAATATCTCAGACAAACTGACTGATTTAAACTTAGGACCTCAGCAGTATCCGGGTGTAACGTCCTTGCACTTGGGCAAGTCGGTTAATGCCATAGAATTATGGTATTTGCCAAGTCAGTTACCATCGCTTCAGTCTATCTCGGTAGATCCTGAAAATACCTCTTTCAGTACTGATGCCGAAGGAGTGATGCTGATTCAAAATTCAGAAGTACAGTTCTGTTGTGCTGGTGTCAGTTCTATCAATGTTCCAGAGGGTGTGACTTATTGTCTTCTTTCTTATAGTAGTTACCCAAATCTGAAACAAATTACGTTGCCTTCTACCGTCACGAATTTTAGTGTTCAGGATGCTCCTAATTTGGAGAAATTTGTCATGCCGGTAGCCAATAGCAACTATAAGGTAGTTGATGGAGTCTTGTATGATTTGAATTATAATGGGTTTATATTGCCTAAAAAAGCGAAAGTGCTCGATCTGGCAGCTGCTGGTTGTCAGATGACTGATATCACACTGACAGATTATCCATACTTGCAGAAATTGGTGACAAATGACAATGTACAATCTATTTCTCTCGTAAATCTGCCAGGTCTGCAGACATTGGTAATGGGTAAGAACGTCAACTCTTTTGGTTTTAGGGATACGTATAACATCGCTGATTTTGAGATTAACAGCGAGAATGAGACATTTGTCAAGGATGCCAATGGTGTCGTCATGGAACGTGACAACAGCTGGGGAACCGAGCGTCTAATTCTTTGCTATATTCCTGCCACAGTAAGCAACTATTGTATTCCAAAGGATGAGGATATAAGGGAGGTAACATATGCAAGATGGCCAAATTTGAAGACGCTGACCATGGAAGAGCGTGATCAGACTGATAATTATCAGCGTTATTTTGTCAAGAATAATATTCTTTATAAGTCTTATTACGGTAATGGTGCCATTGCCATTGATGCACCTGGTGGAATTACAGATCTGACTTTCTGTAAGGAGATGGATCAAGTAAATGATGTCTATGGATATTCATGGCTCAACTTGTTGTCTAAGGTGCAGAACATCAGTGTAGAGGAAGGTAACACTACCTTTAGTGTAGTGGGCGATTACTTGTGTCAGAAAGTATATATGCCGGGCTACACTGGTGAGAATGAGTGGGATCCTTATCAGTTGAAATTGGTCATGGCTAAGCCATTTACAGGAACCACGTTGTCTTTATTCACGACTTTGCCTGAAGGTTTCAGTACAGATTATCCATTTTTGGGTATTTCTATCGGTAGTTATCTTTATGACAAAAACGCTCACATCAAAGAACTTATCGTTGGAGAAAATGTCGTAGAGTCAGACCAGTGCTGTTTCAATGAATGTAAAAATTTAGAGAAGGTTACATTTTTAGGATATCAATTTAGGCTTGGACACATGTCTTTCTACAATTGTTCAAAGTTGAGTGATATTACTTTCCCAGAACAGTTGATCATGCCGAATGCGAGTGCATTCTCCAACACAGCCTGGTGGAGAACTCAGGAAGGCGATATGCGTTATGCCGGCAATACCCTTTATTATGTAAGTAATCAGGTAACAGACATAGATATTCCTCAGGGAACCTGCTGCGTTTCTCAGAATGCTCTTAGCAATGCTTCTGAGGCCAAGAGTATTACGATTCCTGCTTCTGTAGCGTATTGGTATGATGAAAGCAGCATGCAGAAGGTAGAGCAGTTAACTATCAATGCTGATTACTTCGATAATCTTGTCAATCAAGCATTTGTAAATTATTCTGGCCTGAAGAGGGTTATTTCATCTAAGCTTCATCCTCTTTATTTTTCTGATGATAAGATTGGACATGTCTTCCCTTATGACCTTTCACAAGTGGAATTGATTGTACCGGATGATGTTGAGGAGATTGACGAGAAGACAGGAGAAAAGTATTTGGTTACTCCAAAGGACAACTATTCTAAAGCTAATGAATGGAGTCGCTTCGGTAAGATTGTAGATAATACTACTTCCGGTGTTGGTTCTGTTACTGCGGATAAGCCATCTTTGGCTGATACTCGCATTGCAGTACGTGGCAATGAGGTGGATGTCCTGACCAAGGGTGCTTGGAGTATCTTCTCTATGGCTGGTCAGCTTGTCAAGAGCGGTTGTGGAAATGGTTCTGCGGTTCTTCCTTCTGGCATGTATGTCATCAAGGGCGCAGGTAAGGCTGCTAAGTTTATCGTAAAGTAATTTATAATGAGAAATTAGAAATGAGAAATTAAAAAGAGGGTGTGTCATGGACTTTGACACATCCTCTTTTCATGTCATATTCATTTCTAATTTCTCATTTTATCGTCTTTCTCATTTGTCATTACTAATTTAGGCTTCCATGAACTTCTTGGCAGCTCTGAGCTGGTGTCTCATCACGCTCAGAAATTCCTGACTCTCCTGGAGGATGTTGAGATAAACCAAGGAAATCTGCATCAAACTATTATCCTTCATGTTCTGCAAGCGGTCGATGTGTTTCTTGCGAAGCACTGAAAGTTCATCCTTGCAGGCATCAGCCTCGGCGAGAATTTCACGATAGTTCTCATATCGGTTGGTCTCAATCTGTTCGCAACTCATCTTCATCAGGTCATTGATCTTCTGACGTACAGGAGCAAACTCGTTGATGTATTCTGCTGGCAAAGGATTGAAGTTGTTGTCCACATGTTCCTTCACCGGGTCGAGCATACGGCGGAGAGAGTAGATGAACTGTTGGTTGCTGTTGGCGCCCAGATGGAACCAGGTGTTGCGCTCGATGGCAATCTCCATAGGAGAGCGTTTCAGACCGAGCATCTCCTGACGGCGGAATTTCTTCAGCATGTCCTGCTCTTTCTTCAGTTCCTTGTTGGCATGGCGAAGATCACGGGTGCTCTCGCTGGCAAGACCATCTACGATGAGATTGAACTCATTCAGGGCGAATTTGCAAACGAAGCTCTGGGTGCGAGATACCTGGCGACGAAGCAAATCCCATACAATCTCTGGGTCGTGGGAGCGCATCATCAGCTGGAAGGTAGTGCCCTTGCTTTCCTGCTTAGCCTTCTTGTTGTACTTGATATTGCTGCGGATAAGCAAGAAGATAACAAGAATCATGAAAGCACTCTGAACGAGGATGCCACCGAAATGCATGGCCATACAAACGATGGCGCAGGCTGCGAAAGCAACACCGGCTGTGATAAACCATCCACCGATCACACTCAATACACCAGTAACACGGAATACGGCACTCTCTCGGCTCCAGGCTCTGTCGGCAAGTGAAGAACCCATTGCCACCATGAAGGTAACGTAAGTGGTAGAAAGAGGCAACTTGAGGTTGGTACCGATGGTGATGAGCATAGAAGCAAGTACCAGGTTGACTGCAGCACGAACTACATCGAAAGCAGCACTCTCTTCGAGTTCTACGGCATTCTTGTCGAAACGGGAATTGATCCATCTTTTCAAGGAATTTGGCAGATACTTGTTGAGCCAAGAATCTGTAGCCTGGCAGTTGCGCACGATGACACGGGCAACAGAAGAACTGCCAAACATCTCATCGCCTTCATCCTGACGGCTCAAATCTACAGAAGTCTTGATCACATTCTGTGCCTTCTTAGAGGTTGCCATTGCAACAATCATCACGAAACCGGCAGCGAGAAGATAGACAGGAGTGGTCTTGGCACTCTCCATCAGTGAGGTCATCATAAAGCTGTCAGGTGCAGCACCGTTGGCATTTGCCATATAGTCATTGTAAGAAGAAAGACCAGCCAGAGGCACACCGATGAAGTTGACAAGGTCGTTACCAGCGAATGCCATAGCCAGGGCAAAGGTACCCATCAGTACGGTGAACTTGAAGATATTGACGCGGCAGAGGTGGAGGAATTCCATCACGATAGCAGAAACCACGAAGGTAATGACAAGCAGCAACCCGATGTTTTGGTCGATATAGTCGCGCCACTCACTTGGCAGATAAGGACTCTTGCCAAGACCCTTCATGAAGATGAAGTAGGAGAGGGCAGTAAAGGCGATTCCACCAAAGATAGCGATGGAATAGCGGGAATGCTTTCTGTAATTGAACGTGAAGACGATACGGGAAATCCACATCACGAGCGCACCGAAAACAAAGGCGATGATGACAGATGAGAAGATACCCATGATTACCTCCAAAGCCTTGTTGCTGTTGAGCAATACACCATAGTTGAGGCTATCGTCACCGATCATCTTGAGGGTGGCAAGGATGAAAGCACCTCCCAACAACTCGAATACCAATGACACGGTAGTAGAGGTAGGCATACCTAAGGTGTTGAACACATCCAGCACGATGACATCAGTTACCATGACGGCAAGGAAGAGCGTCATCACTTCTTCGAAGGTAAAGTGGTCCGGACTCATGATGCCATGACGGGCGATGTCCATCATACCTGAAGACATGATAGCACCGAGAACCACACCGCAGGATGCGATGATCAGCACCGTGCGAAACTTAGCCACCTTAGCACCGATGGCGGATTGCAGGAAGTTGACAGCATCATTGCTGACTCCCACAAAGAGATCAAACACTGCCAGACAGAGCAGGAAGATCACAATACATAAATAAATTGTACCCATTTATTTCTATTTAATATTTATAATGATTATCTGATTTTACAATCTATCCATTTCGTGATGATAAGAAATCTATCATTCGGCTTTCTGCCTGAGGCATTCCGCCTCTGGTTTTCCGGGTGCAAAGGTACTATGGGGATATTACAGGCGATTTAAACAGATATTACAATCCGGTTAAAATGTATTTCTATTGCTTTTTCAGGCACCGTCTCATCATAGAAAAAGCGAGGATTACACCAATTTCTCTGTGTAATCCTCGCTTTTTAGTGACCTTCATATAGCCCATCCACGATGCTGTCGGCAAGTGAGATGTTCGGCACCATGATGGTGTCGCATTCCAGATACTCGCATGCCCGGATGAAGATTTCGGCAGCAGGAATGATGACATCGGCACGGTCTTCCTTCAGCGAGAAGGAAATCTCACGTTCCTCGATGCTCAGCGGCTGCATCATCTGGTAGAGACGATTCAGCTCGCTGAGGGACAGTTCCTTGCCGTTCGTCTTGTTGTGGCGGGCCAACTTGTTGAGCTTGTTGATGTTTCCACCAGAACCGATGATGCGGATATTGCCATATTCCTTGGCATATCTGCAGAGGTTTTCCTTAAACAGTTTTTCTGTATCAGCCGTCACCTTCCCACTCAGCATTCTCAGCGTACCCATGTTGTAGGAGAAACTTTCAGCCAGCGTTCCGTCGTGGATGATGGAAACCTCGGTACTTCCACCGCCCACGTCGATATAGGCGAAGTTTCCCTCATTAGAGTCGGTCTTCTCCACCAGGTTGTTGTAGAGCATTTGCGCCTCCTCCTGTCCTTTGATAATCTCGAGTTTGATGCCAGTCTGCTTTTCTATTTTTTTCAGCACCTTCTTGCCGTTTTCAGCATCACGCATGGCAGAAGTGGCACAGGCACGGAAGGCTTCCACATTGTTGAGTTTCATGAATTGCTTGAATCCCTTCATCATGTGGAGCATCATCTTCTCCCTTTCCTTGGAAACCTTGCCGAGGGTAAACACATCCTTACCCAGGCGCAGCGGAATGCGGATGAACATGATTTTCTTGATGCGGTCTTCCTCGCGTGGTGCTTCCGGATCAAATCGCTTGATGAGTAGTCTGGCTCCGTTGGAACCAATATCTATAGCAGCTAAAGTTGTCATTACAATTACTTTTTATGATTCTTTTAATTCCTCCTGATAGGCTTTATACAATTCCTCCTGGCTTCTGAATGCAGGTCCTTCTATGAACTCGTTGTTTCCCTTTCCATCTACTATGCGGCCGTTTGCGGTATCTCTCATGCCGTATGATACGGTGCGGAGCAGGTCTGCCTGCATATCCTCGTCATATACTGGGGTGAGCACCTCGATGCGGTTGAGGAGATTTCTCGGCATCCAGTCGGCAGAACCGATGAAATATCTTGGTTTGCCGCCATTAGCGAAGATGAGGATACGGCTGTGCTCCAGGTATCTGTCGATGATGCCCACGCAGTGAATGTTCTCGCTGAGGTTGGCGATGCCCGGCACGAGCGAACAGTTGCCACGTATCACGATGTCTATCTTCACTCCAGCCTTGGAAGCCTGATAGAGTTTAGCCACCATGTCGGTATCGGTGATGTGGTTGATTTTCATCTTCACCCAAGCTTCCTTGCCCTCGTTGGCATTCTTGATTTCCGTATCCAGCATTCTGAGGATGCGGCTCTTCATGGAGTTAGGAGAGACGAGCAGTTCGTTGAAACGGAAAGGCGAGAAAGGACGGTCGATGAAGTCGAACACCTTAGCCACCTCATTCACAATCTTTGGACGTGCCGTCATCATCAGATAGTCGGTATATATCTTGGCATTTCCCTCGTGGAAGTTACCCGTTCCGATGCAGGCGATATTTCCCTTCTTGGATTCGATATAGAGGAGTTTGGAGTGAATCTTCAATCCCTCCACACCGAAGATGACGTTGACGCCTTCCTCCTGCATACGCTTGCTCCACTTTATGTTGCTCTCCTCGTCGAAGCGAGCCAAGAGTTCTACTACTGCAGTTACCTTCTTGCCGTTGCGTGCCGCAGTAATCAGGGCCTTCACCACCTTGGAGTCCTTAGCCAGACGGTAGAGTGTAGTCTTGATGACCTTCACCTCTGGCTTCACGGCAGCCTCACGCAATACACGGATGTAGCCGTTGAAACTGTGGTATGGCACGTGGATATAACGGTCTTTCTGGCGGATCTGTTCGAGAATGCTCTCGTTGGATAGGAACTCCGGTTTCATGATAGGCGTCCACTTCTCATATTTCAGTTCCTTGTGTCCGCAGTCAGGAAAAGACATCAGGTCCTTGTGGTTCTGGTATCTTCCGCCGGCAAGCGAAGCATCGAGTTCCTTGGTGTTCAGGCGCTCGCGCAGTTTCTTCTGCAAGTCCTTCGGCATCTCGCGGTCGTAGATGACGCGCACCGCCTCGCCCTTCTTACGGCTGTTCACACCCAAGGCAATCTTCTCCATCGTACCGAAGTCAGCATCATTGTCCATCTCCATTTCTGCATCCTTGGTAAACTTGAAGGAATAAGCACGGTAAGAACTCTCCTTGAAACCGAGGAAAACTAAAGGCAGACAGTAGCGGATCACGTCGTCCAGATACATGATATTGTCGAATCCGTCGCTTGAAGGAATCTTCACCCATCGTCCATACACACGGTCAGGCACCTTCACCACGGCATATTTCTTCTTGCCCTTCTTGTCTTCGTCTTTCTTTTTCTTACCCTTTCCGTTTTCATCCTCGTCATTGTTTCCCATTTCAGTCTTTTCGATGGCGAGGTAGATGCGGTTGTCCTCCAGGGTAGAGAGGTCGTCTATTTCGTTGAGCCAGATAGGATTGACAGAGCCATTGAGCTTGTCGTAGAAGAACTGTGTGAGGAAGTCCTTCTGCTCGTCGTTGAGATCGTTTTCGGTGACAAGTCTAACCTTGTGAACTTCAAGTTCGCGGAAAACCTGATCCACCGCTTCAGTGTATTCTTTCGAGTAAGATTCATTGAGTTTATTGATCGTTTTGAGAGACTTTTTGATTTGTGCTTCCATATCCTTGGTGAGGTTGCGGTCGATCATACGGTTGAGCGAAGCCACACGTACACGGAAGAACTCATCGAGGTTGTTGGAATAAATGCCGAGGAAGGAGAGCCGTTCGAGCAATGGAACAAATTCCTTCTCGGCTTCCTGCAGAATGCGGTGGTTGAAGTACATCCAGCTCACGTCGCGTTCTACGTATGCTTTTTTAATAATTTCTTCTTTGGTCATAATCTTCTAAGTCGATATAAAATTTTATGAGACTATGTGTGAAAATCAAGTTAGTGAGAGAAATGTTATGCTTTAGCCTTCTTTTTCTCTTCCTTCTTGTTTTTGTCCGCAGGCTTCAGTTCTTTCTTTTCCTCAGCTTTCTTAGAATCTTTCTTTACCTCAGATTTCTTTTCCTCGGTCTTTTTGGACTCTTTCTTGTCTTCCGCCTTTACGTTTTCCTTTTTATCGTTTTGCGCTTTGGCATCATCCCTTTTTCCTGCCATTTCAGTAACGAGGAAATCAGTATCTCCGTCAATAAAATGGAGAGCCTTGCGGAAAGCTTTGCTGGCACCAGTAGGTACAATAATATCGTGGAGAAGATCGCAGTCATCGAAAGTATGACGGCTCAGTTTGGCAGGAACGCCAGCAAAAGTAATCTTCTTGAGTTTGTCGCATTCAGCAAAAGCATATCCCCTTATCTCCTTGACACCGGCAGGGATATAAACGTTATCCAATTCATCACAATCATAGAAAGCATCGTGCTCTATTTCCTTCACAGAGTTGGCTATGATGACATTCTTGAGTTGTTTCTTGCCACGGAAAGCCATTTCGCCAATAACGGTCACACCCTCAGGAATGGTGAAAGTGGGTTCATTACTCATGCAATAGATGAGGCGCTTCTTGTCTGTAGAATAAACAGCCTCTCCATCATAGTCAAAGTCATCACTGTCAATTTTCTGAAGGGCGAGGTTGAGCACTAAGCTTTCAAACTTATCATCCTTCTTACCTTCTTTCTTGGAACTCTTTTTCTTGAGAATCTCCAGAATTGCTTTCTTGTTCTCTTTCATTTGTTTATAATGTTAATATGAATGTCTTCTCTTGCTCCAACAAGCAGGAAACATGTATTTCTTTTCGGGTGCAAAGTTACGACGATATTTTGAAAGCAGGGGTGTAAAGCGCATTACGTGTTTGTGACGATTGTGTTACAAGGTAGTATTGTATGTTACAGATATATTTCTGATGTATTTCAGAGAGGGATGGGGATAAAAAAATCCGGTTAGGACCCCATGAGTTCCAACCGGATCTGTTCATTATATAGTTAGGATTATTATCTAAACCATATTTTCATCTCTGTTTAGATGAAGATATATTTCAGCACGAAGAGGATAGCCAATACCCACATGGTGATGCTCAGCTTCTTGATGTTTCCGCAGCAGGCATTGATGGCCACATAGCTGATCATACCGCAGAGAATACCATCAGAAATACTATAGGTGAGTGGCATCATGATGATGGTGATGAAAGCAGGGATAGACTCAGCGTAATCGTTCAGGTCGATGTCCTTGATAGGCGACATCATATACAGACCCACTATGACGAGCACTGGAGTAGTTGCTGCAGAAGGAACTGACAGGAACAGTGGTGCGAAGAACAGGGCCACAACGAAGCACATGGCAGTAATGAAGGCAGTAAGACCCGTACGACCGCCCTGGGCAACACCCGAAGCGCTCTCCACATAGGTGGTAGTAGTACTTGTTCCGAAGCAGGCACCAGCCACGGTAGCCACGGCATCCGCCATGAACGCCTTGTTGAGTCCATGAATTTTTCCGTCCGGTTTCATCATGCCCGCTTTGGTGCAGACGCCCACGAGCGTGCCCATCGTATCAAACATATCGATGAAGAGGAAGGTGAAGACGATGACCACCATATCGATGGAGAAGACGTTGGAGAAATCAAACTGGCAGAAGATAGGCGAAACCGAAGGTGGCACATCTACCAGTCCGTGTATTTCCGTGATGCCCATAGGAATGCCGATGAGCGTAGTAGCGAGAATACCGATGAGCAGGTTGCCAGGCACTTTCTTGATGACGAGCACGCTGGTCAGGATGATGCCGATAACACCGAGCAGGGCAGAGCCTTCGGTGATTTTACCGATGGTGACGAAAGTAGCCTCATTGGCAGCCACGATACCTGCATTCTTCAGACCGATGAAGGCGATGAAGAGGCCGATACCAGCACCGATGGCACGTTTCAGGGAAGCCGGAATAGCATCCACCATCATCGAGCGGATACCGGTAGCGGAGAGGATGATGAAGATGAAACCTTCGATGAGAACAGCCGTGAGCGCCATCTGCCAGGAATAGCCCATAGTGAGGCAGACCGTGAATACGAAGAAAGCGTTCAGACCCATACCAGGAGCCAGTCCGAAAGGTTTCTTGGCATAGATCGCCATCACGAGTGTACCCACGATGGCAGCCAGTACGGTGGCAGTGAACACAGCGTGTGTATCCATGCCCTGAGCGGCGAGATGACTGAAGATGTTAGGATTAACGGCCAGGATATAGGCCATGGTGAGGAAGGTGGTAATACCCGCAGCCACCTCCGTTTTCAGTTTGTTTTGAGCAGGGTCAAAACCGAATAACTTTTGCAACATGTTTATTTAAAATTAATATGTGTTTAGAAATTTGCTGCGAAATTACAAATAAAAACTGAAAATCGTATAAAATTATTGGGGAATTTTATCAAAAAAAAGAATGTCGGAGACTTTCGAGAACGATAGAAAGTGATTTGGCGGTAATAGTGGCGGTAATGTGGCGGTAATGAAAAGCTCTTATAGCGAACTATTTATTTTGTTTTATAACTTGAGGAATAATAACCTTTCTTTATAATATCGTAAATGATTTTGACCGGGAATGACTTTGACTAAATGACCGGAATCATGAGAGCTAACGTTCAATGTGCCATCTTGTCCGGTCAGTTTCACATCATTGCTTGGAAAATAAGCATACCAGTCGGCAGCCTCGTTAGTAGCCTTGGCATTTGCACAGGTAAACTGCTCGTCAGTTTTTTGGGAACGTATAGATATTCTCAATCATACTATCGTTACTTGATAATTCTCGAAAATCCTCACCCAGGTTTTGCCATGTCGAAGAATTTACTTATCTTAGTGTTACGAAAAAAAGGGTGCGTCACAGACTTATGACGCACCCTCATCTTTATATAAATCTCTCTCTATTTCTAAAGTGATTCACATATATATATATTATGTATATCGTAGTGTTCTATTCTTACTTGCTCAAGCTAACAGAATGGCTCATGTTAGTCATTTCTGGAATTGAGTTTACTACGTGTTTCAAGAACATGCCCATGCAAAGAACCATACCTGAAAACATAACTGCAGCGAAAGCCATTGTAAAAATAGTCATCATAATTATTAACCTTTTTAAAATTTATTATTTGTTATTCCTTAAATACGAGTGCAAAGTTAACACTTTTTTATCGAATAACGGCATCTTTTGCCGAGAAATATCATTGCAATATGTTTTTCTTGATATGGGTCAACCACTTGTTTTTAGCCTTGAAAATGACATTTTGCTATCGGATATGTTGTTTTCGTGACAATAATTTATATATATCATTTTTCTCGCTTTGTTATGTGTGTAACAAGATAGGACTTCCTGTCAGATGATTTACTATTATGGAGCAATTTGATGCTCTTTTGGCTCAAACCATAGATTCCACTTTGGTGAGATGCTACAATGGTTATTATTGTGATAAAACTCTCAAACATCCAAATTTGCGTATTTTCAAAGGATTTTTCAATATAAATTTGCGTATTTTCGTATATTTCATGGAAATAAATTTGCGTATTTTCAATATCATTCGTATCTTTGTACTGCGTAAGTATCAAATAGTCAGTAACTTTTATATAAAAAATAAAGAAAAGAATATATGAATTGAATATTTAAGCGCAAATGGCCTAAGGATGCTACTCACAATTATGAGATAGACTTTTTGGTGTCTTAAACTTAAATTCTTTGTGTGTTTCACATGAGGTTAATATTCCTTCTACAGTTCGTTATCCTCGCCGCTGCCGTCCTGTCCTGCGTCGCCCTTATTGTCGCCGCTTGGGTTGGAACCGGTGCCTTGGCTGGTGCCGCCGCTCTGCTCGGTGTTACCTCCTGCAGGAGTGCCACCGCTTGGGTTAGAGCCACCGCCATCTGAACCGTCGCCAGGAGTAGTTGGAGTGCTGATGTCCACGTTGGCTTTGCCCTCCTTGATGGCCTTGATGACTGCAGCCTGAGCGCTACGGCTGGCTACGAGGTTGAACTCTGCATCGGCAATGAGGTTCTTGAACTCAGCGCCTGGCTCCCACTGAACCTTCACGTCAGTGATGTTCTGAGCGGTGAACTTGTCGGCATCCTCAGCGCCCTTGGATGAGAGGAGGATGGAGAAATCACCGAGATCGCCCAGACGGATTTTCTTGCCTTCGAGGAGCTGCTCTCTCATGCAATCCACGGTCATGTAGAGGATGGCAGAGATGTCTGCGCGAGAATAGACGCTGCCGTGGCTGGAGATGTGCTTGGCAAACTTCTCGATGGTCATCACATCAGAATACTGAGATACGGCGA
>OMGB01000556.1_pt1 | contig 13038 bp, 8 predicted proteins | sample 1645791 | NCBI WGS metagenome assembly OMGB01 (sample SAMEA103958120, study PRJEB25191) | human gut metagenome | biome: human-associated habitat [ENVO:00009003]; feature: intestine environment [ENVO:2100002]; material: feces | place: Germany | collected 2013/2015 | reverse complement strand
CTGGTTTTGTAAGGAGTTTTTATGCTTAACAATCTTTTTAACCAAATGTGTCCGGTTATTTTCAACCCTCCTTTTATGCAAAACCGAACCGGATACGGATTTAGAAAGGTTGTTGTTATGTCAGACAAACAAATCAGAAAACAAAATCTACGGCAGTTACGTTTAGAGTACGGCGAGAGTTTTCGCCGGGCTTTGGAAGAACGGCATCTGACACCGGAAGAGTTCAGCAAACAAAGCAAAATACCGCTGAAGTTTGTTAAAGAACATTTAAGCGGTGAAATACGCTTTTTTGGACATCTGAACTATATATCGTTTCTTTTGAACAAACGCATAAAAATAAAGCTGATTGATTAAACAGTTTCCACTTGGGAACCTAATTTCGTATCGGTTGCTGACGCGAACCTCACTCAATAAGGTTTACCAAGATTTTGCAGACAAAACCAGCCGGAGCAGCGGCTGGTTTTGCTTAGCAATCCTCCGCCTTTTCCAAACGAAAGGGCGGTTTTGTTTTAACAAAACATTGAAGGAGTTGAACATAATGGCAACCAAAAACCACGAAATCATCAAAATCAGGAACGGCATTGCCCGCCAGCTGCGCGATACCCGAGTTTGTCGTGTAAGTCTTGCGGTTTACGCTGTCGCTTAACCGCTCGTCAACAGGACTGCACCGCAGCCGGTTCGCAGCTTCACTGGAGCTGCTCCCCACGTTGCGCCAAACATGACAAGGGAAAAAGGAAAGCACGGGAATCCAGAGATTGTCGGGGCAAGTCCGACAATGACAGCAAGAAAAGCCCCCCAGGGCAAGCCTGAGGGTGACTGTAGTATAAGAATGGCAAAGAAGAAAAATAAGCCCGTTATGTGACCTCGGTAATGGCGCGGAGGTTGCCGTCGCGGTTAATTTGAACGACACGCAGCTTATGGTGCATTTCTTCAATTGTCTTATTACGGTCGATGGTCGGATAAGTGTGCAAAATACGGTCGGTAAAGGCCTTGTAAGCAGCTTCGGAACTTTCGGCGTGAATAGTAGCCAGACAGTTGTCGTGACCTGATCCCATCAGTTCCCAGATGGCACCGGCGTTACTGGTGGAAATTTCGCCGCCGATAATGGCGTCAGGCGTAAAACGAACGACCAAGTCGATGATTTTGGCATAGTCCATTTCATTGGTCTGTTCGGTACGTGACAAAACCAAATGGACGCGGTTGGGATGCGGCACCAACAGCTCGCGCGTATCTTCAATGGTCACAATACGCTTGTTGATATCCAAAATCTTCAACAGGTTATTCAGGAAAGTCGTTTTACCGGTTGATGTCGCACCGGAAACCAGGATATGGTCGCCGCGCTTAATGCTTAGCAACAAACGTTCATAGGGGTCTTCCGGGTCTTTGATGTCTTTCAACGGATTAATTTTGTGCAGTGCCTGCCCCTGCGTCAGACCATAATCCGACAGACCAAATGCCACGTCGTCGCTGTGAACACGAATGGTAAGCGCGACACCGCCGGTAAGGTCGTCCTGATCATACATGACGTTACGTCCGGCAATAGCCGAAAAACGGTGTTCGCCGGGAATGGTGGCATAAACGACCGGCGAACCCTCGACCGGATCAAAAGGCAGCTCATAGGTATTGGCGACAATATAGAGCAAATCGACCAGATATTCTTTGCTGAGTTTCTCGTCTTTATACATTACCCAGGGATAGGCGCGTTTGCCGCGCAGGCGCAGCCAAATCTGGCCGGAACGGTTGACCGCCACTTCCTCAATGTTGTCCTGATTGTACCAGTAGGACAACGGGCGCAAGACTGATTCCAAAACCTTAAAGCTCATATTTTTCTCCTGTCAGAACAACTGAGGAACGCTGTTATCCGTTTTTGCCGCGGAAGACGACGAAGATGAAGAGGACGACGAACCGCTGCTGAACGAAGGCGGCGGAGGCGGTGTCGAACCACCGGCCGGCGTTGTCGGCATCAGCGCCGGAGCGCCTGCCGTCGCGGCGGGTTTCTTGCTCTTGACCTTGCTGTCGTCCATCAGGCGCGGTGCAGCAACAGCTTCGGCATCGGTTCCTTCGGCCTCATAGACAACGGAACCGGCAGTGGCGGCACGGTCGGCATCGGTCATGCCCATTTTACGCCTGTTCTGCGTATCGGTACGATCCTGCTCAAGCTTGTTATCATCGATAAGCACATCACGCTTGGAAAGGTTCTTGGCGACTTCGGCTTCATCTCTTTCCGGCGTTCTCAACCATAAATCTATGTTCGGGTAAACGATAATTCTAGTACCGGCCGGAACATAAGTCAGCGGTTTGATATTGGTTTTATCAGCCAAAATCTGTTCAAAAATGCGGTTCATGTCCTGCAAAAAGTTCTGACGCGCGTCGTTGGCAGCCTGCTGGCGCGGAGATTCCGTATCGGAACTGCTGTCATCATCATCTTTCGGCGCCATGATGTAGGACGTATAGCTGGTCAGAGCCGTAGTCATAATCGGCAGCGTATATTTCTTGAACAGCTGTTGGTCAAGATAGCCGAGTGCGCCGCCGCGGCCCTGTGCATCGCCGGTAATACCCTGGAAGACAAACAGCGAACCATCCGGACGGATCAGACGTTCCCAGGTAATCTGAACCTTAGCCGACGAGGAAGTCGTTTCCGTGCCTGCAGTCAGACCGCCCAGCGTACCCATCAGACGGCTGCCGGCCGGGATTACCACATTGCGTCCTTCTTCGGCATAAACGTTGCGTTCAACAAAGGCGGTTACCGGGGTCGGGTTGTTGCTGTCGATGGAGCGGGCGATAACCGCCGGAATCGGTTTGTCGGCAAAAATCATTTCGCTCAGGTTGACGCGCCATGAAGAAACGGCCTTGGCAATACCCTGTTCATCCCAGTTTTTCTGATAACCGTCAAAAGATTCCGGCCTGATGCCCGAGCTGATTTTACCGACGGACATAGCCTGCCGACGCTGATTCTGCGCCGCAGCCAATGCCGCGGCACGCTGCGGGTCATAACGCTCGCCGGGACCAAAGCCGCCGCCGGGGCCGAGATTGCCGCCGGCCCCCATACCGGTTCCGTAAGCGCCGCCGGGGCCGAAAGTGCCGGCAGGAACAAACATTCCCGACGAATCGGGCTTTTTGACTTCTTCAATACCGATAAGCGTACCGTCATCGTCAATAATCAGACCGTCCGGCATTTTTTTGCCGACGACATTGCCTTTTTTATCAACAACGCTGCCGTCGTCCATGATATCGCCGAGATATTCGCCGTCCGGCGTCAGGGCAATGCCGAGCGACTTGCGGTATTTTTTCATTTCTTCTTCCCCAACGACACCGATTTCGGGAATGGCACCAATTTGTACCGGTTTACTGTACCAATCGGCTCCGCCACCGTTGACCTTACCCATAACCTTACCGTCAAGGCCTACAAATTCGCCATTTTCATTAATATGGCCAATAACGTTTCCGTTCAGGTCGACAACCGTGCCGTCCGGCAGCACCCGCCCGATGATATTACCGTTCGCATCGCGCAGATAACCGTCATCTCCAACGACATAACCGTCTTTTGAGGTTTTGCCCCTGACTTTGCCGTCCAAACCGACGAACTCGCCGTTTTCGTTGATATGTCCGATAACATTACCGTTTAAATCGACAACGGTACCGTCGGGAAGAATACGGCCGATAATGTTGCCATTGGCGTCACGAAGGTAGCCGTCATCGCCGATAACATAATTGCCGGCAGCCGCAGCCTGTTCGGCGGCCAATCTTTCGGCTTCGGCCTTTTCGGCAGCCAAACGAGCCGCTTCGGCCTCGGTCAATTCCTTAAGCAGGCTGTAATACTGCAACGGTTTGGCTATGGCCAGAACGTTGCCGTTGCTGTCCAGAATACGGCCGTTGTCTTTCAGCGAACCGATGACATGATTGGCAGAATCGACCAGACTGCCGTTCAGTTCCAGTTCGCCGAGGACGACGTTGTTTTGGTTGCGAATGTAAAAATCGCGGTTACCGCGGCCGGCAACCTTGTTTTCGCCGTTAATCAGAAAGCCCTTGTCAATGCGGCCGAGTTTTCGGCCGTTGACGGTAAGAACGTTGCCGTCACGGGTAATATAGCCGATGACATTGGCGTCATTGTCGTAAACGTACATGTCATACAGGGCATAACCGATATTTTTGCCGTCTTTCAAGACCGCACCGCCAAACTCGACTTTTCCCACCTCTTCGTTTTTGGCATTAAAGACGCGCGCGTCAGAACCGACCCGCCCCAGAAAATTATTGTCGTTATCGAAAGCAAAGCGGTATTTGAACAACTGACCGACGGGTACGCCGGTTTTGGAATTGACATTGTCATTGGGCTGCATGTAGCCGATAAACTCGTTGGCTTCGTTGACGACCGTACCGTCAAGAACCGTGCGGCCGATAAAGACGCCGTTAACATTCATAACCGGATAAAACTCCGTCTGTCCGGCGATGATTTCACCGTCGGCATTGCGCAGTTTTCCCCGCTTGTCAATGCAGCCGAGCAGTTCGCCGCCATAAGCCGTTACCTGTCCGGAAGGCGATATGGTTCCCTGAATATTGCCGTTGAAGTCTATTACACTGCCGGGAATTACCTGATAACCGATGACGGCACCGGTTTCCGAAACCGCCTGCCCGTTCCAGAGCATGCGGCCGATAAACGTTTCGCGATAATTGCGGATGTCCCCCTGCGGCGTAACAACACCGAGAAGCGCACAATCGCCGTCGACCACGGCTTTATAACCGCTGGTTTCGCCGACCGGCAGGCCGGAATTGTCAATTACCAAACCGCCGTCAACTACTTTTCCGGCGACACGCCCGGCCGGATTGCGGACAGCACCGTCAATGTCCGCATAGCCAAACAAACTGCCGGTTACGCCGAGGACCAGATGCTGATCGGACGCCGTTCCAACCTGAGGATTAAAGTTGACCTCGGTATTCTTTCCGGCTTTGACAACCGAATTGTCCGGCAGAATTTTGGCTTTCGGTTTAAGTCCCTTATCCAGGACCATATTGGTTTCGGATAAAATACCCAAGAGTTCTCCCGCCGCCGAAAAAGCATAGTCGGCTGCAATATTCCGCCCCAGAATACGGTTGCGCTCGTCAATGTTGATGCCGGCTTCAGTCAGCCTGCCGAGAGCAACAACCCCCTTGTTATACATTGAGCCGTTCGGCATCATATAGGCAATAACAGCACCGGTCAGGTTATACACCGGCGCCAGCGTCATGGTCGAGCCGCTCAGGACGCCGTCGGAAGAAAACAAAAAGCCGAAAGGCGAAACGAATTTGCGTTCGCTGCCATCCATAACCGAGGCGTTAATACCGCTCATACCCAGCGATTTGCCGCCGGGAGCAATGACCAGTTCGTTATTAAGCGTCGCGCCGAAAACAAGACCATTGTTGTCATAAGCCAGATTGGCGCGGACATTGCCGAGCGGCGTACCCTCAAGCGAAATAACCGCGCCGCTTTTCAGCGCATGGGCGCGCAGGGCGCCGCGGAAGTTGAACACAGGGCCGGCATTGACCAAGCGTCCGATAATCTTTCCGTCCTTATTTATAACCGTGCCGCGCGGACCGACCTGTCCGATAACTTCACGCGCCTGAGCCAGACTGCCGCCGGGCATAATCCGGCCGAGATAGCGGCCTTCCAAATCTGTCGCCGTTGCAGCCAAATCAACGGCAAAACCGATAATTTCTCCTTTGGCGTCGGCAATACGGCCGTCCGCGCGCATTCGCCCGACCAAATCGTCCTTATTGACAACCTCGCCGTTATAAGTAACAAAACCGATGTATTTACCGTTGTTGTCAAAGGCAAAACCAGACCTGACTATTTGACCGATAATCTGATTGTTTTCATTATAAACATAGCCGTTGGCCTTAACAAAACCAATTGTCTGCGCCTCAAAATCGGTAACGTTGCCGCCCGGCGAAACGCTTCCGATAAAAGCGCCGTCCAAAGAAATGACCATTTTGGAAGATATCAGACGTCCATCCAACAGATAATCGTTGCCAACCTTGCGGTAGGCATAACCGTCCGGCGAAACGAAACCAATCTGCTGTCCCTGAAGATTGGTATAAAGACCGTCACCGGTCAGACGGCCGACGGTTTTGCCATCGTCGGAATAAATCAGTCCCGGAAACAGAACTGCGCCGAGAACATTGAAATAATCGTCGACAACCAGACCATTCGGCAGAACCTTGCCGACAATCTTTCCGGAAGCCAGCCGCACCGAACCGTCGTTGGAAACCTTACCCAGAAGCTTGTTGTCGTTGCCGATGGCAATGCCCTGCGGAATGACGCCGCCGATAAGCTCGCCGTCAAAATTAACAATCAAGCTGTCGGCGGTAACATTGCCGATAAGCTGATTGTCGAGACTGACAACCTTACCGTCGGGAATAACCTTGCCTATAAGATCGCCGTTGAAGTCGATGGCCGTAATTTCAATTGCCGCAGCCGGAGCAGCAAAAAACAGCACGGAGAAAAAGGCAAGTGTCCACACACCCGACCTGATTTTATTCAAAAGTTCTAATCGTCCGCCGTTCAAAGTCACCCTAATTCCTCCGGTTTTTGGCTACTTCCTGCAAAGCATAGCCGGAAACTTTTTTATCCAAATCTATAAACGAACCGTTATTTTTGATATAACCGATATTTTTGCCGTCTTTGCTGATTACGCTGCCGTCCGGCGCCAGCCTGCCCATATATTTACCATCATTTCCAAGAATTGTCGCGCCGATTTTGTAAATTCTGCCCAGAATATTGTCATTGGCATCAATTGCCAGACCGCCGGACAGGCTGCGGCCGATGACCGTGCGGTCACGGCTGACGACGTTGCCTGCCAAATCGACATAACCGGCCACTTTGTCGGCGTTGTCAATAACGATGTCGCCTTCGGCAATTTCGCCGACCAGACTGCCGGCCTGATTGATGACGCTGCCGTCGGAAAGCGTGCGGCCGAAAACGACGTTGTTGACATCAATGACCGTGCCGTCCGGCATTACCGCGCCGATGACATTGCCGCCGAAATCAATAACCGAACCATGCTTGACCAGGCTCAGGTTTTTGTCCGTTGAACCACCCGGCAAAACGGCGGTAATGTTTTCGTTCTTATTGTCCAGAACGTCGCCGAGCGAATTGACCCGGCCTTTGTAGTTGCCCCAGATGTCAATAACGATGTCTTCGGGAATGACTTCGCCGACGACTTCGCCGTCTTTGTTTAAAACCTTTCCGTCGGAACTGGTTATGCCTTCGTGTTTGCCGTCAAGGTTGATTACCGTACCGTCGGAAGTCGCATAACCGAGATACGAACCGTCATAACCGATGGCCGCACCATGCAGCAGAACCGCACCGCGATATTCGTTGTTGTTGTCAATAAACAGGCCTTTGGCGTCAACCCGTCCCTGAAGCTCGCCGAAACGGTTGAGAACACGGCCGTCGTAATTGACCTTGCCGACTTTTTTGCCATAGAAATCGACAACTTCGCCACGCGGCAGAAGTTTGCCGAGCATACGGTTGAAAAAGCCTGTGCCCCGACCATGTATTTTGCCCAATGCAACGCCTTTGTCATTATAAACGTTGCCGTCAGGGAAAACGCGGCCCATAAACTTTCCGGAAGGATCGACGACTATCGACTTTTCGTCCAGTGCCACGCCGATAATCCGGTTGGCATCATCGGCAACCAAATTGTTGGCATAAAGTTTGGCTTCACCGCCGCCGGGTATCGAAACTTTGCCGTTTTCGCCGACAACGTTAAGAAAATTGCCGGAAAGATCATAAGCATAGCGGTTTTCCAAAACCTTACCCATGTAACCGCCGTCCTTGTTGAAAACATCGCCGTAAGTTCCGACGCAGCCGACCGGCAGCAACGCTGCCGACTGGACAATGCCGTTAGCACCGACTTTGCCGAGATATTCGCCGTCATAAGTGACAGCAATGCCGGAACGGGAAACACCGCCGACAATTTCGCCGGTTTCGTTCAGCACCGTACCGTCAGGATTGACGCAGCCGACGTAATTGTTGGCGGAATCGCGGACAATGCCGTCGGTCCCGACCTCACCGATAAGCGTGCAGGTATTGTCAAACGCACTGCCGGGCTGAACGACTTCGCCGATATAAGAGCCGGCGTCGTCAATAACAATGCCGTCCGGCATAATCTTATAGGGAAGCTCCTTGTTGCCTTTGGTTATTTTACCGTTTTTATCAAGATAGCCGACGTTTTTGCAGCCATAACCGACCACCAGTCCGCCGCGCACCAGTTTGGCGATGACCTGATTTCCTGACGGATCCTTAACCAGACCGTTGGCAAGAATACGGCCGATAACCTGACGTTTGTCATTTTCAACCGTACCGTTATTGCTGATAACGCCAAGCACCGTTCCCTGCGGCGTAACCGGAATCAGTTCGACACGCACCAGCGAACCTATTTTCTTTTTGACGTTGCTGACGATATTGCCGTCGGCATCAACATAGCCTATGACATTACCGTTTTTATCATAAACCCTGCCATCAGCGCCGACATAACCGATAACCTTTCCGTCTTTGTCCAGCGCCAAGTCAACATATTCGCCGGCCCGACCGATGACATTGCCGTTCAGGTCAACCAAGGTTCCGTCTTCAAGCATTTTGCCGATAACGTTGCCGTTAAAATCAACCACATTGCCATTTTCGTCAATATACCCGATAACGTTGCCGTCCTTGTCATAGGCCAAACGACGTTTTGGACCGGTCTTGCCGATAATTTCGTCGGTAACGACATTGCCGTTCTCATCAACATAACCGACAACATTGCCGTTAGCGTCGACGACGGCGCCATTCGGCATGACAACGCCGAGAACATTGCCGTTTTCGTCAATCGCGGTACGTCCGGGTTTGGTCACGTAGCCGATGACGTTGCCGTTGGCGTCGACAACCTCGCCTTTTTCGTTCAGACGACCGATAACGTTGCCGTCCATATCGACCACGGTACCGTCCGGCAGCACGCGGCCGATAATGTTGCCGTTTTCATCATACACATAACCGGCGTCAACGGCTTTGCCAATCGGCGCGCCGTCATTGTTAACCACGGTGCCGTCCGGCAGCGTACGGCCGATAACATTGCCGTCCTTGTCAACAACGGTACCGTCCGGATTAACATGGCCGATAACGTTGCCGAATTCATCATAAACAAGTTTGCGGTTGTCGCCGACGCCGATAACATTGCCGTTATCGTCAACAACCAGACCGTTGGCATTCATCCGACCGATAATGTTGCCGTCGGCGTCGCGAACATAGCCGTCTTCATCAATGGTACCGATAACCTCGCCGTTAGGACCGACAGCGTTGCGCACCTGCTTGGCGGCAATCTCGGCTTTGGCCTGTTCGGTTGCTGATGCAGCTCCCTGAGGCAGCGCGGTTTCGCAAAAATTGCAGTCTTCCTTACGAATGGCGCTGCCTTCGACAGGAACTTTGGCCGATTTGGCATTGCTGCGGGTCAGATTGGCTTCGTGCCATGAAATGATAAAATTGTTCTGCACGTTGCCGTGAATGACCGGAATCCAGTTCATGGTAATATTACAGGTCTGTTCGCCGCGCAATTCCTCGTCCGTACAGTTATCCTCGTAAGTAAAACCGTCAAACGGCGGCTCGGCCAGTTCGACGTCGTCAATTTTAATCGCGGTTTTGCCGTTGGTGCCGATGGTCAGAACATTCTTGGCTTCAGTACCGAGCACAACCTGCCCCATGGAAACGGGATCCGGCGTCATGGTAATCGGCACTTCGCCGTCATCAACGATACCGAACTCAAGATTGTCGGTCAAAGGGCTGGTATTGCCGATGTTAAGCGCGTCGTCATTGTCGGTAAAAACCGGTTCTTCATAGTCATCAACAACCTTATTGCTTTTAATCAGAAGCACAACGCCGAAAATAAAGATAATAAAAGAAGTAATACCAACCGCAAGAATTATGCGGTTGGTTTTTTTGACGTAACTTTCGGAATGTGTAAGTACTTCTTTGCTCATTGGGTCCTGACTACACTACAAAATACGCCGTTGCGTCCCAGGCGGCTACAGGCGGAATCGCCGGCATCAAGCGACTTGACCGGGCCAACGCGCAGATGAAACAGCTCTTTGCCCTGACCGTCCGCCGGCGTATCTACCGAGAAGAACGGCTGATAAACGCCGAGAACGTCGGGATATTTGTTGACCAGGCTGTCCCAAAGCCGCTCGAGGTTGGTAACGTCGGCATCAGTGCCCAGCTCAATGGAAATGTTGGAACCTTCGCCGCTGAAACCGCTGCCGTAACCGTAGCGCTGCGCCATATTGCGCGCGCCGGCATCATATTGGTTGTTGTTGCTGATACGCTGCATTTTGGAATAGTCAATACCGTCGCCGCCCTGATAACCGACGCTGACATTCTGGCCCTGACCGTTGGCCGGGACTATCAGCTGACTCTGGCCGACCTGAATATCATATTGTCCGGGAACGCCACCGTTGCCGCCGTTAAATTCGCTGCCGCCCGCAGCTCCGCCATTCGCACCGGCGCTACCGTTGCCGGGCAGCGCGGGAGGAACATCCCAGCGGTTGTCTTCAAAATCGGTTGCATAAGTGGCATCTTCCAGACCGGCATCGTCTGAACGCCGCATTTTCAGGCAGACAATCCGTTTGCCGTTGCGCATGACCATATCGCCGATACCCTCAACGATTATCAGACGGTTGTTCGGTCCTTTGGTACGAAAACCGACCGGAACCTCAATACGTTCAACAATCAGGGTCACAATCGGGCGCTGCGTCATATTCAATGCTTTCTCGCCCAGATCAATGTAAGTGAAAATATCGTCGCGCCAAACGCGTTCCGGCGCAATAACGACGTCATCGGGGTTGGGAACATAAACCTCAATGTCAAAACGGAATTTACTGGGGTCAAGCGGAATATTCTTAATCCAGTCCGCCATCTGGAAACGTTTGGTAAAAGTCGAATCGACCGACATTCCGGAGCTGCCGCCGCGATTGTAATGGCTGGCATTAACACCCAACCCGCCGCCTATCGACGACATCCGCGCGCTGGAGGCGCCGGCGCCGCCGGAACCGGATGGCCCGTCAATGACATCTATGTCGATAATCGAGTTGGTCAGGCGTTCGGTATTGACACCTTCGCTTTTGACATAGAAAACATATTTATTGCCGGAACGGCCGAAAACGATGACGTTGGTGTCAACGCCGACATTGGCACCCTTGCGGGGATACAGCAGCAAGGTGTTCGGACCGGAAATCTGGCCGTCAAAAGTCGCGTTGTCACCGATGTAAATATCTTCAATCAATTCCCAGTTCGGAAAATTAATAAGCGTCATCATGCCTTCGCGGAGACGGATGGGCAACACCAAATCAGGCGACCAGTAATATTTCGAGTAAGCAGGCTTGCTTTGCCCTTCGCCGAGGTTCTGCATCGGATCCAGCCAGGCACTTTGAATCATGCCCAGAGAATTGAAACCGGCATATCCCATATTCATCGGCATATATTGTCCCTGGCTTTGATCCGCATTCTGGTCAAGACTGTTCATGGTCGTCTGCGCAACGGCATTACCACCGAAAACCACCAGCATTAAAAGAAGGAATAACTTAGCCGACCGTAAAATCATTATCTGAATACCTTATAAACCTACTTAACCTTGTTATATGTCAGAGAATATCTGACCACCGTAAAACCGACCGGATTTTTAAGACGCTCGCCGTACTTGACGCTTTTGCGGTTGTAGGCGATGCGCAGCGAAGCCGTCCAGTAGTTGACTTCCGGCGCGGGAGAATCCGGATACATGTCCTGCGTTTCATACTCGACCTGCCAAAGGCCGCGGCCAAGTTCGTTAACCGTCAGAATACGGACATTGCGCTGCAGGGATCGCGCACGAATCAAATCCAGCGCTTTTTTGGCCGTTTTTTCCAAAAATTCGGTATAGACAGCGGAAGAAGACATCTCCTGCACGGGACCGCCGGGCATCCAGCGCGCTTCCATCTCCTGCACATCGCGGTCAAAAGAACTGCGCAGCAGTACATACTGGCGGACAAAGACCTCGGTAATGGCCTTTTGATCCTCCATGCGCCCCTTAATCGGCTGAATATTGTAAACCTGCTCTTCCTTGTTTTGAAACGTAAGCAAAAAAGGTTCGACGCGATAAAGCGGCAAAACCTGCATAATGGCAAGAATCAGCACAATGTTGCAGCAGAGGCTGATTGCGGTAATAATTGCGAAAGCGCGCGCCGTCCAAAGATAACGTTTTTCGCCGACATTGGCGACGAAAACGTCTTCGTTGCGCACCTGCCGCCGCGGCTGCCGCGCGGCGCCGCCGATAAGCTTCTGCTGAGTGTTATTTCCTTCTAACTGATTTGCCATTTTTTACATCAGTCCCGGTTAAATTGTTTCAACAAACCAATCCGGCAGGTTTTGAGGAAGTTCGACCTGAAGACAGGCGCAGGGAGAAAGCTTGAGTTCGTCCACGCCTTTGCCGACGCCGACCGGTTCTGCCTCATAATATGAGCCGAAAATACCGCAGGCCGTAAGCATAAGCAGCACGAATAACATAATAAATTTTTTGCACATTGCGATATATCCTTATAACAGTATACTAGTATAGATATTATGAACTTAAACTTTTTTATTTTAAAAGTCTAATCCCATAAGGCCAAAATCCCCAACTTATCAACAGGCAAAGAAGTTTTCAGAAAATTTCGACTTCGGTCTGCGAATAGCGGGTTACGGTAAAGCCAATCGGATTGATAAGACGAAGACCGACAAACTCGCGGCCGCGGAGGAAATAGGCCGTGACGGAAGCCGTCCAATAGCGCGTGCTCAGAATCAAAGCCCGGGTATTCTGATTGCGCATGGTGGTCGAGAGGTCGTAGGTTTTGAAGTCCACCTTCCAAACCGGACTTTTTTCGCCGCCGAGCTTGCCGATGGAAATAATTTCGACTTCACGAACCATTTCGGCGTCGATGATTTTGCTCCAGATACTGTCGCGATAAGTGGAAAACTGGCCGAAGACATAGTCAGAAGACAAAAAGTTCATCATACCGCCCGGA
>OMGB01000555.1_pt1 | contig 13077 bp, 17 predicted proteins | sample 1645791 | NCBI WGS metagenome assembly OMGB01 (sample SAMEA103958120, study PRJEB25191) | human gut metagenome | biome: human-associated habitat [ENVO:00009003]; feature: intestine environment [ENVO:2100002]; material: feces | place: Germany | collected 2013/2015 | reverse complement strand
TTCTGGACGACTACACCCTGTTTCTGCACCGGGGCGGCGGAGACTTCCTCCGCAGATACCGGGAGGCAAAAGGCTGGAACCGTCAGCAGCTTGCCGACCATGCAAAGGTCAGCAGGACAAGCATCCGCTGCTGGGAAAGTAGACAAAAGACCATCAGTCAGAAGTGCTTTTGCCATCTGGTGGAAAACCTTGGTTCCGATTTTCCATCTATGCTTCGCATGTGAGGTATGGCAATTTTTCTCCGGGCAAACGAAAAAGCTCGTCTGCAAGCCACGATATGTGGCAGCGCAGACGGGCTTTCGTTATGGAATCATTCTGTTTCAATTATTCTGATATTCGCTCTGACTTACATGGCGTTCCGTAAAACACGCAGTCGTTCTTCAAACGTTGCTTTCCATGCCGGATGCTCGGAGAATACGGTGTGCTCCACCTGACGGACTTGGTTCAGTCCGATGTTCCGCACCGCTTCCACTGCAGCATCTTTTTGGCTCAGATGGCGTTTTCCCACGGTCAGACAGTTTGCGCCTTCTGGCGTGTCGTACTGCTGAAACGCCCGGTTGAAGTCCATCAGGTCATGCAGACGGATGGGCTGATTGGTTTCGTTGTCTACCAGCAGACCCCAATTTTCCCAATGACGGTCAGTATTGCCCACCAGATAATCCAGAATGTTCATCATATAGTAGTCGGGAGCATCCAGCTCTGAGATCTTATCCAGCGTATTCCAATCACGGTTTGTGCAGTAGACGTCATAGGCTGCATAGGTCACAAGACTGTATCGCTGAGATGTCATGATTTTGCTGATAGAAACCGGCTCATTTTCAAACATCCCCTGCTCATACAGTACCTGATGGCAGTCAAAGCACCGGCAGATTTTGCTTGCCAGCACTTCACGTTCCACCGCATCCCTGCCGCCATCCTTGTAAAGATAGAAGCCATCCTCTTTGTGTACCCACGCCTTGGGGTACAAACCGCCCGTAGACAGGTCATTTGCCAGAAGATGGGCGTTTGTCACCGTCATTTGGTGCCCCCGCAGCGCAATATCCACAAGCGCATTGCTTAAGGAGTGTGCAAAAAGGTTGATATCCTCGAATCGAATCTTCTCGTTTTCTTCTTTCACCCAGAACACATCCAGCAAAGACAGACAATGGTAGGATAATGCAATCTGTGCTCGTTCCCTGTCCGTAACACTCTGAGATGCACCGATACTGTTCAGGATTTCCTTGGCGTAGGTGCGATCCAACGTCAACATCCGGGAGGCGCACCAATAGTAAAAGTTCGTTACATTATTGATGCGCTCGTCAAAATCATCCGATTCCACCAGAACCAGATCACAGGGCATGAAATCCTCGAGGCAGACCCTGCATTCCCCTGTCGTGCTGAGTTGTGCCACACAGCTTTCCCGGTGCATGATCTCGTAAAACATGGTTTTCATCCCTCCCTGCGTTCTGTGTCTTGCTCTGTATTTATATTACCTTCTTTTTTCACGGGACGCAAGAGCTTTTACTTTTCAAAAAGCTTTTTCTGCTGCTCCATCAGGACGGTTTCGATACGCTCTTTCAGCAAAAAGTGGAACTGTTTTGCGTGTTATGCAATGCCATAGGATACCATATTGGCCGCCAACAATCAACAGTTTTGTTGTGTCAGCCGCATTTCAAAACACTTATGTAACACAAAAAGCCCCACGCTCAACACTGCCTCTGAATCTGACCGTCTCTGGTCAGAGCAGAAAAGCATATGTTGAGCGTGGGGCTTTGTTTATCGGCTCGGCTGCCAGCCGGGCTTTTGGTGTTCTTTGGGTTTGTAGGTTCCTTTGGTAGTATCGATCACCGCCTGCAGCAATTCGAGCTTCTGCCATGTGGGGCAGTTCAGACGGTCGATTTTTTCGATCACATAGTTGGCGTGGGCGGTTGCGACCCGTTTTCCGAGTTCGTCCCATCCCTCTTTCGTTTTGGGGTAATGTACCACCACTTCAATGGGGGCACTCTTTCGCATGGCTCACTCACCTCCGATTACATCGCTATCACCTCATTTTTACGGGTTACTGGTTGTCCGCTATTCGCTGCGGTTTCCGCTCAGAACGTTCAGAGCCAGACTGACCAGCAAAGCCATATCAATGCGGAGCATTTCAGCCTTGCTGGCATAGCCCATAAAGCGTTCGATCCTTGACGAGCTGCCTGGGGTCGGCTCTGCGGAGACGGACGCCCTTTGCGTCCAAAAATGCCCCTCGGCAGACGGCGCACAAAGTTGTCAGGGTGGATTCATCCACCTTTTTTGTGGTCTTGCGGTTCATTTGCGTACTCCTTTTCGCTGATATATAAAACCGCCGTCCGTGGTTATCCTCGAACGGCGTTTGGAAAAGGTTTTGTATGGTTTCTCTTAATTTGCCCCCGGCACCCCTGAGAAAGGGAAACATTCAGGCGTTGGATTTGCACCACTCCATTGGCCTCTCGGCCACCCCGTCTTCTTTATGACCGGGCCGCGAATTACGGAAGTATCATTATCTGGAAGTACCTGAAGCTGCATATTCAATTTTCAAGGTCCGCCCGGCTGCGGCTCCCGCTCCCTTTCGGAGCTGGGCCGCTGCCGTGACAATAGTGTATCGTACTTTCGAGCAAAAATTTATGGACTCGTAGTCCAAGTCACCCACCCTCTTAGTCCATGTATTGTATACAACACCCTCAAAAAGGCAAAAAAATTCCCGCATAAAAGCAAAACCTTCGCTTTGCCCTCAGACGGGATGTCTTTCTATGCGACTTCTATAAATTCAAAAAGCCATTGTCCAGCATTTCCGCGCTCAGGCTGCCCGCATCCGGGGTGCCTGTCATGATGCCGCACGCTCCGTGCGCTACCATTTCGCGGGCGCGCTGCCCGGCTTTTCCTGCCAGCTGCGGTCCGCTGAGAAAGGCAACGCCTTTTTCCCGGCTGAGGAAAGCATCCGGCTGCACCCAGTCCGCAAAATGCGGCGGCACAGGCCGCAACCACGGTCCGCCCAGCTGGATCTGCTGTACCCGACAAAGGAAATGCGCATCGCCGGAAAATTGCATGGGTTTTACCGCAATTTGATTGCAACCGCCTTGAAATTATCTTACAATCATAAATACTTTCTTTTCACAAGAGAATCGAGGAACAAAAAATGACATATAAAGATATCAAACACAACGAAGAAGTCAACGAACTGCTGAAAAAGGGCAACCAGAATCTGGGCCTGCTGGGCTATACCGACCACTCGCAGGCTCATTGCGTCCGGGTAGCAGAAACCGCTGCGCAGATCCTTAAAAAATTCGGTTATTCGGAACATGACATCGAGCTAGCCCGGATCGCAGGCTATATGCACGACATCGGAAATGCCATCAACCGGAACCGCCACGCCGAATACGGTGGGCTGCTGGCCAACGAGATTCTCAAACAATATGACCTAAGCATTCCGGACCGCATCACCATCGTGTCTGCCATTTCCAATCACGATGAATCTACCGGCGGAGCTGTGGACCCCATCTCGGCAGCCCTCATCATCGGTGATAAGACCGATGTGCGCCGCAGCCGCGTGCGGGAAAAACCGAAGGCAACCTTTGATATCCATGACCGGGTCAATTACGCGGTGACAGACCAAACTCTGAAAATCAACACCGAGAAAAAGGTCATCTCGCTGAATCTGCAGATCGACACCGACATTTGCAGCATGTACGAATATTTTGAGATTTTCCTGCAGCGGATGCTGATGTGCCGCGGGGCTGCCGATATGCTGGGAGCAACCTTCAAGTTAACGGCCAATGGGGCCAAAGTTCTTTAATGTGTAGCCATCTCCTTAAAGAACAGGAACCAGCCTTTACAATAAAAAACAAAAAGTCCCGCCTGAAAGTAAAGCTTTCACTTTCAGGCGGGATGTCTTTCAATATGACTGCTATGGCGGCATGCGTGACCATGAACTCTGCACGATGTCAAGTCCTAGACAACTTTTTTCAAATACAGATTTAAAAAGCAAAAAATAAGCCCTACAAGGTTTTCAGTTGGTCTTGTGAACCAATTTGAGCCTTGTAGGGCTTTCTCCCTATTTTACTTCTAACACTTCATCGGATAGCGAATTATCTCAACAAATCGGATAAGCTGTATTTTTCTCTTAAAACAGCCGCGGGCTGTCCAAAAGCCTTTGCTTCGGACAGCCCGCGGTCTTGGTTCTTATGATGCAGGATTCAAATGAAAGCCTGCAAGTGACTCACTTTTTCTTTACCATGCAACGCTTTTTGAAAAACGAAATGCCGTAACAAAGAATCTGATCGTAGTCATCCTCATACTCTTTTGCGTACATCCGATCATCACTTTGCTGCAAAGCCGTTTCGCATTCACTCTCCAGATTTCCCAAGGTCTTTGTATAGCATGAATCCTGTGCTCTTACCAGAAAAACAAGGAACCACCATCCTGCTCCAACTGCACGTCTCCATTCAGCAAAGCGGAGGGCAGCTTTTATATCGTTCTCCGTTATTTGCTCTTATTTTATCTGCGGTGCATCCTTTTGCTGCCGGGAGGATCTCAGATATTCCAGCAGCGTCCGGCTCACCACAGAGCTTTCCGTCTTGGAAAGCACCAGCCCCACTTCCTGTTCCAGCTCCAGGATAGCATTGGTCAGGCTGGGCTGAGAAATATAGAACTGCTGCACTGCATGGCTGATGGTGCCGGTGCCGGCAACAGCCGTGACATAGCGGAGTTGTTGAAGGGTCACGGCAGTTTCCTTTCGGCGTGTTTTTTCTATCCTACCGCAGAGCCGCCAAAAACGCAACGTATTTTCTTCTTTGAAATACCAAACGAACATTGCCGGCATATCCAAGATACGTTTTACCCACCCTGCAATTTCCCTTATAATAGCACCGCAGTCTTGAAACGGCTGCAATATTCCCATATCACAAAGGAGGCTTTCCGGTATGGGACAACGGCAAAGTGAGATCATCAAAAATCACATGGAAGTCTACTGGCACGACTATGCGTCGGCCAGCAAGGGCGTTCCCATTACCGAGGCGGGGCTTGTGGAAAAAGCCTCCGTCATTGGACGCACCGGGCTGATGCTGCTGGAATGCGGCACCGGCGCATGGCGTGTCCGAAGCTCCATGAACACCCTTTCGCGGGAGCTGGGAGTCACAACAACAGCGGACATCGGCCTGTTGTCCATTGAGTTCACCTGCTTTGACGGTGACCAGTGTTATACCCAGTCACTCTGTCTGACAAACACGGGCGTGAATACCTCCCGGCTGAACCGACTGGAGCATTTCGTCAACGACTTCGACCGGGAAGGAAAATTTATGACCGGCGAAGAACTGCACAGCCACCTCGATGAGATCGAGCGCATCCACGGCTTGTATTCGCCCATCGCACTGGGCTTTGCAGCTGCGCTGGCCTGCGGCTGCTTCACCTTTCTGCTTGGCGGCGGCATTGTGGAAATGCTGTGTGCCTTCTGCGGTGCAGGTATCGGCAACTTTGTACGGTGCAAGCTGACAAAGCACCATTTCACCCTGTTTCTGGGCATTACGGCGTCGGTCTGTTCAGCAAGCCTCGTGTATGCCATCCTGCTGAAGCTGGCAGAGGTGCTGTTTGCCGTATCGGCGCAGCACGAGGCGGGGTATATCTGCTCCATGCTCTTCATCATTCCGGGCTTTCCGTTCATTACCAGCGGCATCGACCTTGCCAAGCTGGATATGCGCTCCGGGCTGGAACGTCTGGCCTACGCCATCCTCATCATTCTGGTGGCGACCATGACGGCATGGATCATGGCACTGCTGCTGCATTTGCAGCCGGTGCAGTTCCCGGCTTTGAGCCTGACACTCCCGGAAGAGATCGTGTTCCGGCTGCTGGCAAGTTTTGGCGGTGTGTTCGGCTTTTCGCTCATGTTCAACAGTCCCCGGAATCTGGCGATCTGCGCCGCCCTCATCGGTGCGGTGACGAACACGTTCCGGCTGGAGCTGGTGAGCCTTGCGGGCTTTCCGCCCGCTGTGGCAGCGTTTCTGGGCGCACTGCTGTCCGGACTGCTGGCCTCCTGCCTGAAGAGCGCCGTCGGTTATCCCCGCATCTCCGTCACCGTGCCGTCCATCGTTATCATGGTACCGGGACTGTATTTCTACCGTGCCATCTATAATCTGGGCATCCTGTCTCTGATGGACTCCGCCACATGGTTTGCAGATGCCATTCTCATCATCGTGGCACTGCCGTTAGGGCTGATCTTCGCCCGTATTGTCACTGACAAGACTTTCCGTTATTGCACCTGATGTGCAGCATTTCCATTCTCCCATATAAGGCAAAACGCAGCGAATCTTTTAACGGTTCGCTGCGTTTTGTTTTGCTGTGATGCACTTATAAAGGGAGTTCGTTTACAGGGCGTTTACTCGCCGTAAACGATCTTGGTAGCAGTTTCCACATGGCGTTCCAACCGGTCGGCAAAGTGTTCCAGCGGCAGAAAAACGCCAAGTTCATCGTAGCGGGTTCCGCCGTCCTTGAGCGTATCCTGTCCATAGTAGACCACGGAACGGGGCAGTGCGTGCTGCAGCTTCATCTGGATATCCCAGACGGTGGAGTAGGCCTCCGCTTCCGTTACCTTCTGCTTCACGGTGTCCGGCAGTTCGTAGATCAGCAGCAGCCCCAAATGCTGGTTGTAGTGGTACTCCACCACATCCATCGATCCTTCGTCGTAGCCGTGATACTTGCAGTAGCCGCTGGCAAGGTACATTTTTACCTTTTCCTGCTTCTGGAACACCCGGATGAACCGGTCGTATACTTTGCTGCTCACGGCAAATTTGTTGTTCGGCAAAAGAACGCCGGCATCATCCGTCAGGATCACCGGGTTCGGCTGACCATCGGCGTTGAATTTGAACGGGATCAGGGCAGCGTTCCGTAGCAGGTCAAACATACTGTGCTGGCAGATCGCCATCAGAAAGGCAGACAGATCCTTGTTCTCGTAGGCATTGAACAGCGCTGCGGCAAACTGCTGTGCACTCACGGTCGGCGCATCCAGTACGTCTGCCATGTCCAGCGAGTCGTTGAAGGTATCCATCAGGCGTCGGCAGGCTTCTGGATTTTTCAGGATCTCCCCGAACAGTGCCTCTGCCTTTTCTTCTCTTGAAAATATCGTTGCCATCAAAAAGACCCTCTTTCTGTTTATTTCCAACTACCTATTATAGATTCATAATGCCCCGCTGTGAAATACTGCTTTCATATCGCTGCTATATACAGAACACTTTTTACACATTTTCCAAGTGACCGTATAACGGACACTGCAATCATGAAGTTGCACGAGGGAAATCGAAAAGTATATAAGTTGGTTTGAACGGAAGCAGTTCCTATGTCTGAGGTCAAAAAGGTCGTGCTGACATATTCCGGCGGTCTGGATACTTCCATTATCATCCCGTGGCTGAAAGAGCACTATAACAACTGCGAAGTCATTGCCGTGTGCGGCAATGTGGGCCAGAAGGGTGAGCTGGAAGGCTTGGAAGAGCGTGCCAAGGCAAGCGGCGCATCCAAGCTGTACATCGAAGACCTGACCGACGAATTTGTAGAGGATTACGTCATTCCCACCATGCAGGCCGGGGCAGATTACGAGGGTTATCTGCTGGGCACCAGCTTTGCCCGCCCCATTTTGGCAAAACGCGTGGTGGAGATTGCCCGCGCCGAGGGTGCGGATGCGGTCTGCCACGGCAGCACCGGCAAAGGCAACGATCAGGTGCGCTTTGAGCTGGCCATCATGCACTTTGCACCCGACCTGAAGATCATCACCCCGTGGCGCGAGTGGGACATCCAGAGCCGCGATGAAGAGATCGACTACGCCGAGGCTCATCACATCCCGCTGAAGATCAGCCGGGAGACGAACTACTCCAAGGACAAGAACCTGTGGCATCTGAGCCATGAGGGCCTTGACCTCGAAGATCCGGGCAACGAGCCGCAGTACGACAAACCCGGCTTCCTTGAGCTGGGCGTCAGCCCCAAGACTGCCCCGGACAAGTCCGAGTTTGTGGAGCTGGAATTTGAACAGGGCGTGCCGGTGGCTCTGAACGGCGAGAAGCTGAAGCCCGCCGCCATCATTGCAAAGCTGAATGAGATCGGCGGCCGCAACGGCATCGGCCTGTACGACGTGGTGGAGAACCGTCTGGTGGGCATGAAGAGCCGCGGCGTCTACGAGACCCCCGGCGGCACCATCCTGTACAAAGCCCACGAAGTGCTGGAGACTTTGACGCTGGACAAGCTCACCGCCCACAAGAAGCGTGAGCTGGCCATCACCTTTGGCGAACTGGTGTATGATGGCCAGTGGTTCAGCCCGCTGCGCAAAGCTCTGAGTGCCTTTGTCACCTCCACACAGGAGCATGTCACCGGCAAGGTGCGTCTGGAACTGTACAAGGGCAACCTCATCAATGCAGGGGTCTGGTCGCCGTTCTCTCTGTATCGTGAAGACATCGCCACCTTTGCCGCAGGCGGTGACTATAAGCAGAGCGATGCCACCGGCTTCATCAGCATCTATGGTCTGCCCACCAAGGTGCAGGCTATCGTAAACAGCGAAAAAGAAGGGGAATGAAGTAGTTTATAGCAGTCCCTTTTTGAGAATCTGCCTGACATGGAGATCCTGACCCACCCGGAGCGTCTCGACCAGATGCTGCCTTGGGGAAAGATCATTCAGGAAAACTTTGCATGACAAAATGAGACACCCGATTCTGAGTCGGATGCCTCTTATCTTTCTGTGAACACACTTTCACTGGGCGGTCACTTTCTTGTATGGTGGCCATGAACTCTGCACGATGTCAAGTCCTAGACAACTTTTTTCAAATACAGATCTTCAATGATGGTGGTTTCATCGTATGCAGCAACTGTGCAGGCGATCCCTGTTCTGCTACTACTCCATCTTTGAGCACCACAATCTTATCTGCACTGGAAACAGTGCGCATCCGGTGGGCGATGATGAGGACGGTTTTGTTTTTTATGAGCCGGGATAGAGCCTCCTGAATGGCAGTTTCGTTTTCCACGTCCAAGCTGGCGGTGGCCTCGTCCAGCAGGATGATGGGCGCATCCTTCAGGAAGGCGCGGGAGACGGAAATACGCTGACGCTCACCGCCGGAAAGAGCACAGCCGTTCTCGCAAATCCAGAAATAAAAACCGTTATATTTCATATCGCTTTTCCTCCCGTGATTTATTTGCAGACCCGAAAAATGCAGCCCAGCCGCCGAGGGGACAGGCCATCATTGCATCCATATACCGCTTAGCAGTCTTGCCTACATAATTTCCACTTTCCCTGGGGATTGCGCTTTGCGCAGGCAATGGTCAGCGCACCGCTGCCGCAGCCCACATCCAGCCCAATGCCGCCCTCCGGCAGGGTGACATAATGCGCGGTTCCTTCGATGATCTGCTTTGAGAGCTTGCGCTCGCCGTCATAGGAAAAGCTCCGATAGGCATGCACGCCCCATTGGGTGCACTTTGCACAGACGACAAAGGCGATGCCGAACACCACGCCCAGCGCAATGCGCAGTTTTCCGCTCACTCCGATGCCAAATACGCCGAAAACAAGCGGCAGCGCAAACGACAGCACCGTTCCCGCGATGAGCGAAACCAGCATTCCCTTGGGAATCCAGTTTTTGTAGTCAGGCTTCATATTCAAGACTTCTTTTTTATTGAGTGTGACTTCTCTCATAAACCGCAGCCGCGATGCACCAGATCACGATGGCGGTATTGGTACTGCTCTGGCTCATTACGGACATCCATGTGGCCACCGGCACCTGCATGGCCTGTGCAATATCCGGTACTGCGGCCAGCAGAAGATTCCATGTGACCGGGTGAAAAGCCAGCATCCACCGGGAATACCGTGTCTTGCCCGCAAGCAGCATCACGAAATGGATGCCGAAAGCCAGTATCATCGGAACGTACATCGGCGCAATGGCGAGGAGCATGCCGTCTTGATAGGCGGTGACCGCCGCGATGGCAGCTTCTTCTCCGATGCGCGGGCCCAGATAGGTGGTGAACCACGCCATGGTAGCCACCCAGGTGTGGATAGTCAGCGCCACCGCAATGGTGAAAATTCCGCACAGATACTGGACGTTTTTGATTTTTCTGTATTTTTCGTCGATGTCCGCATTCAACGCTTTTACTACGAAGTAATAGAGAAAGCCGCCGACCGCTCCCAGCCCAACGGTAAGCACAGGCTTCCACAGCCCGTAGGAGCCGGACAGATAATAGGCTCTCTTGAAAAGACCGGTGTCCGTTTCCCGAAGCGGAATACACCCCAGCAACCAGTCCCCGGCAGCCATCAGAACTGCTCCGATCGCACCGAGAATGTACCATCGAATCAGCTTTTTCGGTTTCTCCGTCTTCATCTTTTTTGCCTCCGATTGCAGTTCATGATTCTGCTTTTCATTTGGGCAATTTCCAACTTCTTAGAAAATCAAATGGACAATACCGCCGACAATTGCCGCTCCCGCAACCCAGATCAGCGCCAGTATGCTTCGCTTTTTCAGCACCTGCCTCCAGGTCTGCACGAACGGCGCATCTTCAAGCCCTGGCAGCACCCAAAACTGGCTGTGCCCGACCCATAGCTTGTCGATTACAACGCCGTCATAGATATTCATAACCTCAAGAAACAGCAGCGCCTGCCAATAGGCCTCACCAAAGGAGGAAGCCCCGTTCCACAAACCGATAATCAGCACAAGAGCAGCAAGCATCACGATAAAGAACGGTATCATAAAGCATTTTCGTTTCCGGTTCATCGTATTGCGGTCGATCAGTCCCAGTTCGATGGCGCGATCCTGCACCTCCTTGGGATAAAAGTACAGTCCATTGACAGCACCGCCGATCACAGCGATTTTTACCATTGCGGTAAACAGCAGACAATAAAGCAGCAGTTGCAGTACGATCATTGTTTTTCTCCTCTCAGTCTGCGTGCGAATCGGGCATCTGGCATCATCGCGGTGTAGCGGATTCCTTGTTTTCCCTTATGCTGAAGCTGCTGGATATGGGCTTCTGTTGTTTTTCTTTTTTCATGCAGGACTTTTTTTATCACACGCATAGAAAATCTCTGCCTCCCAAAACTATTGCTTCTGTCACACGTCCTCAAAGCAGTGCGCAAAGCCACGCTGCCACAGCGGAGGCGGGAATGTAGATCACAAAGTGCCGGATATGTGTTCGCTTGTTATAGCCGAACATATGCGAACCGACCACGCCCTTCAGCTCCGGATAGAAATGCGGAAAGAAATTGGAGTGACACAGCAGCACCCAGTCAAAGAAAATGATGTCGTAGATCTCCATGGCGTAGAGCACGGCGAGAAACCGCACAAAGAAGTCCAGGAAGCCGAAGCCGTTTCTGACGCCGTCCCATACGCTTAGTGCCGCCGCAGCGAGAAAAAGCAGGATGGCAATGATCTCAATCACCCAGCCGATACTATGTGCGCCGGGAAATCGTTCCTTTGTATCGGGGATTGCGTCCAGATTTTCCTTTGGTGCGGATGAGAAAAAACGCTTGTCCTGAATGAAACCCACCCCGCCGTATAAAACAAGAAAGTATGCCAGAAATACCATGAGCGCAGTAAGAACCGTAATTTTCATTTCGACTTTACTTTCTCTCCTTCACGTCCGCAAATATGGCAGATCATTGCATTCCCGCGTCGGGGTATTTGATGAGGCCATACAGCGAGGAGCATCTCCCATGTATTGTTTCAAAGTACGGTAACGATCAGGGCTGTCAGCGCGGCGATCGCGGCAAACAGCGGCATTCCGTGCAAAAACGATTCGATATGCTTTTTCGGATCCTGATAGTATTTCTTCTCCGGCAAAAACGAGAAACGGATGCGTTTTGTACTGCGCCACCAGAGCAGATCAATCACAAGGAGATCGAACAGGCCCAATCCCTCGCCGAATGCAAGGAAGTACCAAAATGCTGACAGTTAATTGTTTAGGCCCAGCACACTTTTCAACGCAAGCCCCAAAACGGAAAACACCACTGTAAACAAAAGAAGATTACTGAGCAAAATGGCAGCGGTGGATTTTTCCTTCGGAACAGTCTTCCCAAGTTGAGGGTCGCTTCGCACACGGGTCTGAACCTCATCGGGATAGGAACACAATCCGATGAGATTTTTCCTGTCCGTGCCTGTTCCGAGAAAGCATACGCCCCAATACAGAAAATAAAATACAGCGGCGATCATGATTTTCATATATATCTACGCTCCCATTCCATTTGCCGACCATCTCCGCTCCTGACGAACGCTTTTCATACCAAACTGCCTCCCCGCTATTATCGAACCTTCATGCAAAAATCGCAGCGGTCATTTCCGCGCCCCAGCGTCATGCTTCTCTCCCAGATCAGCTTCGGATGCAGCCCGGTATAGCTGATGTCATCACTGTCGCAAAAGCAGCGGCACAGCTCCGGGCAGCCGTATTCTGTGCAGGTGTCGTGATAGGGACACTTCATCATATCCACACGCCAGACGCCGTTACCGGTCTGCAGTTCTTTTGGGGCAAAGCCCGCCGCCGGGCCGAAAACGCTCCGGGTGGATTTGACGAAAACGCCGGGAACAAGGCGGTAAAGCCCCGGTATGTGCAGCAGGGCGGCAAGCTGTTTGTGGCTCGTTCTCGCCAGCCGCTCCACATAGCCGTGAACGGTTTGCAGTGCCTCCTCTTTCGGCATGACCCGCTGCAAGGTCTCGTAGGCCGCAATGCCCGGCAAGATCTGCCGCTTGAGGTGGTATTGCTTTTCCTTGCTTGCACCCACGTTTTCAGCCAGCAGCGCATTCAGGCGCATATCAAAAGCGGCGTTCAGCTGCTTTGCCTGCGCGGGAAAGCGCTGTGCCGCAGTCTCCCGGAAATCATGGGAAAGATAGGTTTCCTTTCTCTTCATCGTCCGTTACCCTTTCTTTTTGTACCCGCAGTCGCAGTAGGGTCCGCCGGAAGCAAGGGTATACTGCCGCACAAAATTTGTCACACCGCCTGCTTCGCTCATGGTGTAGTCCAGATGGCACAAAGCAGGGGTCAGGTCATACAGCCCCAGCTCCTTCATCAGCACACAGATGCCGCACTTGGTAAAGCGTCCCTCGTAGCCGCTGCCATCCGGGTATTCGTAAAATTCCATGT
>OMGB01000524.1_pt1 | contig 13465 bp, 10 predicted proteins | sample 1645791 | NCBI WGS metagenome assembly OMGB01 (sample SAMEA103958120, study PRJEB25191) | human gut metagenome | biome: human-associated habitat [ENVO:00009003]; feature: intestine environment [ENVO:2100002]; material: feces | place: Germany | collected 2013/2015 | reverse complement strand
TTGCAAAAGCTGTCTGCCGAGACGAAGATCACTTCCTGTGAGATCGCGGAGATCTTGAAAAAGCATGATGTCTGCGGAGATATGGATGCGCTCCAGGACGCCTACCGGAAACGGCTGGGACAGCGGCTCCTGTCCAGCATCCGGGACGAGAACGGCAAGCGGGAAATCCTCTCCACCAGCGGCGGCGAGTATGTCATCGTAGATTGCTGCAATGACCCACAGAAGTTGAAAGCCATCCAGCGCCGCATTCAGGCGCAGATGAATGGGCTGGATGTGTCTGCCGGGAAGGTGCATGGGCGCGTTCACTTTTTAGAGCGTTTTGCGGGCTGGGTACCGGCATCTATTCCGATGATGTGCTGGAACAGGCTGTCCGCACGGTATTCAACCTGACGCCGGACGGCATGATCGGAACGCTGGGACTGGATCAGCCCATGTTCCAAAAGTTCTGCAATTACGGACACTTCACCCATGCGGACGCGCCCTGGGAGCGCACGGACATGACAGAGGTTCTGGAATGTGCCTGTCGTGCCAAGGACATGGGCGTATCGCACCGATAACAGAAAAGGCCCGCGAGAGATGGCCTCTCGCGGGCGTGTTATCACTGCACGAAATCCTTGAACGCCTTGCCGGGCTTGAAAGCCGGCACCTTGGAAGCGGGGATTTCAATGGTGGCTCCGGTGGCGGGATTCTTGCCGGTGCGGGCGGCGCGCTTCTTCACCTCGAAGGAGCCGAAGCCCATGAGCTGCACCTTCTCCTCCTCGTGCAGGGCGGCGGTGATGGTGCCCAGGGTGGCGGCGATGACAGCCTCGGTGTCCTTCTTGGACATGCCGGTCTTTTCCGCCACGGCGGCGATCAGTTCGGTCTTATTCATGATAGTCCTCCTAAAAATTTTCCTTGGTCAAAATCTATCCCAAAGCGATGAATATCGCATCAGAAACCTGGGTCAGATGGGGGCCGCCTCACTTGGCGGCGTTCCACAGGCCGGTCATTTCCTCCAGGGTCAGGTCCGACACGCTGACGCCCCGGTCCCGGGCCCCCTGCTCCACCGCCCCATAGCGGCGGATGAACTTTTCACAGGCGGCGTTCAGGGCGTCCTCCGGGTCCACTCCGGCAAAGCGGGCGGCCTTCACGGCGGCAAACAGCACGTCCCCCAGCTCCTCGGCCACGTTGGCGCCGTCCTGCACCGCCTGGTGCAGCTCACCCACCTCCTCGTCCAGCTTGGACAGGGCCCCCTGGATATCCGGCCAGTCGAAGCCGTCGTCCGCGGCCTTTTTCTGGAGCTTTTCCGCCCGCCACAGGGCAGGCAGGGACCGGGCCACGCTGTCCATGGCCTGGGTGGTGGTGCGCTGGTGCTTCTCCCGGCGCTTGATGGCGTCCCAGCTGACAAGGACCGACTCCGCGTCCTTTTCCGGCTCCGCGCCGCCGAACACATGGGGGTGGCGGAAGATCAGCTTCTTCACCACGCCGTCCACCACGTCCTCCATGGTGAACCGGCCCCGCTGGCGCTCGATGTCCGCGTGGAACACCACCTGCATCAGCACGTCCCCCAGCTCCTCCCGCAGCAGGTCCGCGTCGTCCCGGTCGATGCCCTCGGCGGCCTCATAGGCCTCCTCCAGCAGTCCCCGGCGGATGGATTGGTGGGTCTGCACCTGGTCCCAGGGGCAGCCCTCCGGCGAGCGGAGCACCCGGATGATCTCCAGCAGGTCGTCGTAGTCGTATCGCGCTTTCTCTTTAAAATGTACCATATTCCCGCTCCTATTGCAAGTCCTCTTATCGGAAAAATAGCCTGGTGAGGCTGTTTTTCGTGAAAAATGTACGGAATTTTCGTCTATTTCAGCCGCAGCCAGCGGACAAGACGCTCCCCGCCGGGCAGGGCCATGGCCTCCTCCCGGCCCACGGCTCCCAGCAGCAGCGCCGCCCCGGCGTAGATCACCGCCGCCAGGGCCACCGCCAGCAGGGTGGCCAGACCCCCGGGCAGCAGGTCTGCCAGCAGCCGGTGGAGCCACCATGCCGCCGCTCCCATCCCCAGGGCCGCCAGCCCCGGCCGGGAAAACACCCGGAAATAATCGGGCCTTTCCGGCACATACCGGGCGATGGCCCCCAGGTTCAGCACCGTGATCAAAGCATAGCAGCACAGGGTGCTCACCGGCAGGCCCCGGATGCCGTAATCGGGGTTGGAGATCATCAGATAGTTCAGGGCGATCTTCAGCCCGCCTCCGGCCAGCAGGGTCCAGAGGGGGACTTTTTCCCGGCCATAGGCCTGCAAAATCCCATTGGACAGGGCCATCAGGCACACAAAAATGCTGCCGACGCCCAGAATTTCCAGGTGATACGCCGCGGCCTCCAGGGTGGCCGCCCCCTTGGCGGGGTACAGCAGCTCCAGAATGGGCCGGGCCAGAACGCTGAGTCCCACCCCCGCCGGCAGGGCCAGCAGGGCCGTCAGCCGGAAGGCGGCGGCGGTGTGCCGCCCGGCGGCGGACCGGTCCCCCCGGGCCAGAGCCGCCCCGATGGCGGGGATCAGGCTGATGGTCAGCGGATAGATAAACGCCGCCGGAAGGGCAAACAGATTCCCGGCATAGCTGTAGGTCCCGTAGAGGCCGGCGGCCTCCGGCTCCGTCAGGCCCCAGGTGTTCTGCAGGATGCCCATGGTGATGGACTGGTCCAGCAGGTTGATCACCGACAGGCTCACGGAGCCCACGGTGATGGGCACCCCGATGGCCAGCAATTGGCGCAGGATATCCCGGCTCTGTCCCGGATCGTCCCGGCCCTTGTCCCGGGACAAATGGGTCGCTGTCCACACGGTCAGGGCCAGCAGGGACAGAATCACCCCCGCCGTGACCCCGGCGATGGCACCGGCGGCGGCTATGTGGGAGGGGTACCCCTGCCGCAGCAGCCACCAGGCAAGGCCCAGACCAACCACCAGCTTGCTGGCGGATTCGATGACCTCGCTGGCGGCGGTGGGACGCATATCGCCCATGCCCTGGGTATAGCCCCGGATCACCGACACCAGACACACGCACAGCACCGCCGGAGACAGCACCCGGATGGCGTCCTCCGCCCGGGTGTTGTGCATCCACCCGGCCAGGTCACCGGCCAGGAAGAACATCAGGCCGCTGCTGAGAAGCCCCAGCAGCAGAAACAGCCAGAAGGCCACGGAGACGATGCGCCGCCGCCGGTTCACCCGGCCCAGAGCCTCCGCCTGGGACACCAGCCGGGAAAGAGCCAGAGGAAGCCCGGCGGTGGACACCATCAGTAGCAGGTTATAGATGTTATAGGCGGCGTAGAAATAGTTCATGCCCTGCTCGTCCAGCAGGTTCCCCAGAGGGATCTTGTACAGGGCGCCGATGGCCTTGGTGACAAGCATGGTGACCGTCAGCAGGGCGGCACCCCCTAAAAATGACTGCTTCCCCCTGGTCATGGACCCTCCTCATTTCACTTCTTCATATTTTCATGGAATGCCCGGAAGGCCGACAGGTTCTCGGCGATCTTTTCGGGCCGCTGGATATACTCCGTGGGGTACTTGGCGTGGAACACCCGCTCAATGCGGCCCCGGACCGGGTCCACCATCTTGGTGGAGCCGCCTGCCCCCAGGGAGAGGATGCTGTGCAGCTCCTCCATGATGTAAATATTATACAGCCCCTGGGCTCCGGATATGCACCAGCCCACGTTTTCAAAGCTGCCGGACATATACTTCTGGCGATAGAGATAGTACGGAGAGAATCCGGCGGCGCGGAGGGTGGGGTCGGCATAGTCCAGCATCCGGGCCACGTCCTCCGCCGTGGGGATGGGCAGCCCCTCCAGCAGGATGCGGCTGCCCTTTTTCAGGCTCAGGGTGTGGACGGTGATGTTGTCGGCCCCGAAGGTCAGGCACTTGTCCAGGGTCCGGCGGAAGCCCTCCGGCGTGTCGGCAGGCAGCCCGGCGATCAGGTCCATGTTCACATGGGGAAAGCCCATGGACATGGCCAGGGCCATGGTGTCCTCAATGTCCCGGGCGGTGTGGCGGCGGCCGATGGCCCGGAGCACTTCGTCCTCCAGGGACTGGGGATTGACGCTGATGCGGTCGGCCCCGTGGTCCAGCAGCACCTGGAGCTTTTCCCGGGTGATGGTGTCGGGCCGTCCGGCCTCGATGCAGTATTCCGCGCTGCCGGACAGGTCGAAGCTGCGGTTCAGGTGGGTCAGCAGCCGGTCCATCTGCCGGGCGGACAGGGTGGTGGGGGTGCCGCCGCCCATATAGAAGGACTTGATGCGCAGGCCCGTCTCCCGGACCATTTGGGCGGCGTCGGTGATCTCCCGGCACAGCACGTCCAGATACGGCTCCATCAGCCCCAGGGACTTTTCCACCGACTGGGACACGAAGCTGCAATAGGCGCAGCGGGTGGGGCAGAAGGGGATGCCGATATACAGGGAGATGTCCTCCGGGCGCAGGTCCGCCTTGGCCCGCAGGCCCTCCTGGGCGGTCTCCACCGCCAGGCGGCGGCGGGAAGGGGAGACATAGTAGGTGTCTCCCAAAATGCGGCTGACCTGGGCGGGGGTCTTTCCCTCCTCCAGCAGCCGGGCCGCCAGCTTGCCGGGGCGGATGCCCGTCAATGCGCCCCAGGCCGGGGTGACGCCGGTGATGCTTCGGGCGGCCTTGAAGAAGCTGAGCTTCACGGCCTTCTGCCGCAGGCGCTCCCGCTCATACTCGTCCGTCACGTCCCGCAGCAGGGCCCGGGAGGTCCCCCGGCCCAGCCTGCCGCCGTGGGCGATCTCGGTGACGGCGGTGGCGTATACCGGCCCCTGGTGCAGGTCCACCCGGGCCCAGTTGTCCTCCCCCGGCTCCGGCTCCTGATACACGGGCCGCTCCTCCGGGAAAAAGGCCAGCAGACTCTGCTCCACCGCGTAGCGGTCGTCATGACCGCGAAAAACCAGTTTCATAGCCCCGCCCCTTACTTCATGCCCTGGCGGACATAGGGATTCACCCGGCGCTCATAGTCCAGGGTGGTGGGCTGGTCGTGGCCGGGGTAGACCCGGTAGGACCCGGGCAGATTCCCCAGGCGGGCCAGGGATTGCAGCATCTCCCGATAGTCGCCGCCGGCGAAGTCCGTCCGGCCGCAGGAGCAGCGGAACAGGGTGTCGCCGGAGAAGATCACATCCTCCACCACCAGGCACACGGAGCCCTTGGAGTGGCCCGGGGTCTCCAGCACGGTGACAGTCAGGCTCCCCAGGGTCAGGGTGTCGCCGTCGTGATAATACCGCTGGTTGTGCTCCGGCAGCCGGGAAAACACCAGCTCCATGTCCCCCACCCGGCCGTCCACCACGTCCTTATCGTTGATGTACACCGGCAGGTCCGGGTACTGCTCCAGGATGGGGCGCACGGCGGTGGTGTGGTCAAAGTGGCCGTGGGTCAGCAGGATATACTGCAATTGGCAGCCGGACCTGGCCACCATGTCCAGCACCCGGGGGGCCTCGTCGCCGGGGTCGATCAGGGCGCAGACCCCTGCCGTCTCGTCGCTCAGCAGGTAGCAGTTGGTCATAATGGGGCCCACCATAATGGAATCAATTTTCATGGGTTCAACCTCCTGTTCAGGATAAAAGCGGGCGGACAGCGGCGTCCGCCCGGAAGAATGTGGAATACGTTACGCATTCAGCTGGTCCGTGTCCACCACCAGGGTCAGAGGTCCGTCGTTGACGGATTCCACCAGCATCTCGGCACCGAACTCGCCGGTTTCGGTGTGGATGCCCTTTTCCCGGCACAGGGACACGAACTTTTCATACAGGGGGATGGCCACCTCCGGCCGGGCGGCGGCCAGAAAGTCCGGGCGGCGGCCCTTGCGGCAGTTGCCGTACAGGGTGAACTGGGATATCACCAGAATTTCACCGTTGACGGTTTCCAGGCCACGGTTCATCTTGCCGTCCTCATCCTCGAAGATCCGCAGTCCCGTCAGTTTGTCCGCCAGCTTCACGGCCTGGGCCTCGGTATCGTCATGGGTGACCCCCAGCAGGATCAGAAAGCCGGGGCCGATCTGGCCGATGACGTTGCCGTTCACGGATACGGAGGCGCTTTTCACGCGGGTCAGCACTGCTCTCATGGTAATATAGTCTCCTTTTCAGTTGATATATTGTGTTTTTTCTCAGCCTGCCGGGCGGGTGACCCGCATGACGCCGGAAATCTGCTCGATGCGGCGCATGACGGTTTTCAGCTGCTGGCTGCTGGACACGTCGGTATCCAGGGTGATCAGGGCGAAGCCGTCGGGGGTGGAGCGGGCGTTCATGGAGGCCACATGGGTCTTGGTGGAGGAGAGCACCGTGGAGATATCCACGATGAGGTTGATGCGGTCCTTGGCCACCACCTGGAGGGTGGTGCGGAAGGTGCCCTCCACGTCCTCGGCCCAGGACACCTTGATCCAGCGGCCCTCCTCGTCGGGACGGCGGCGGGCCGGGTCGGCGTTGGGACAGTCCCTCCGGTGGACGGACACCCCGTAGCCCTTGGTGATGAAGCCCACGATGTCGTCCCCGGGGACGGGGGTGCAGCACTTGGAGAACTTCACCAGGCAGTTGCTGAGGCCCTCCACGATGATGCCCTTTTCGCTGTGGGTGCGCTTGGGCACGGCGGGGCGGGTGGCATCGGGGCGGCCTTCCAGCGGCACCTCCGCCTGGCGCTCCTCCTGGTGCTGGTGGAGAATGCGCTGGATATCCTCCCGGATGCGGCCGATGACCTTCAGGCTGCTGATGCCCCCGTAGCCGATGGCGGCGTACAGGTCGTCCAGGCTCTTATAGGTGAGCTTTTTCAGGATGCCGGGGAGGTTTTCGTCGTTGGTAAGCTCCTTCAAAGACACGCCGCAGCGCTTCAGCTCCGACTCGAAGGAGGCCCGGCCTGTCACCACGTTTTCGTCCCGGCGCTCCCGCTTGAGCCACTGGCGGATCTTGGACCGGGCGTTGCTGGACCGGGCGATCTTCACCCAGTCCCGGCTGGGACCGTGGGCCGACTGGGAGGTGACCACCTCCACGATGTCGCCGTTTTTCAGGCGGCAGTCGAAGGGCACGATGCGGCCGTTGACCTTGGCGGCCACCATGTGGTTGCCCACGGCGGAGTGGATGTTATAGGCAAAGTCGATGGGGGTAGCCCCGGCAGGCAGGTTGATGACGTCGCCCTTCGGGGTGAAGGCAAAGACCTCCTCCGGCAGCAGGTCGCTCTTCAGGTCATGGAGCAGGTTGCCGGAATCCTCGCTCAGGCGCTGGTTTTCCAGCAGCTGGCTGACCCATGCCAGACGGTCGTCCAGCTTATCGTGGCCTTCGCGGCCTTCCTTGTACTTCCAGTGGGCGGCAACGCCGTACTCGGCCTGCTCGTCCATTTTGCGGGTGCGGATCTGCACCTCAAAGGGGATGCCCTCGTGCCCGATGACGGTAGTGTGCAGGCTCTGGTAGCCGTTGGGCTTGGGGGTGGAGATATAATCTTTAAAGCGGTTGGGCAGCGGGTGGTACATATCGTGGATGAGACCAAGGGTGCTGTAGCACTCAGCCAGAGAATCCAGAATGACTCGTACCGCGTAGATATCGTAGATCTCGTCAAAGGACTTGTTCTGCATGATGGTCTTGCGGTAGATGCCGTAGATGCTCTTGACCCGGCGCTTGATGGTAGCACCCTCGATGCCGCTCTCCACCAGACGGCGCTCAATGACGCCGGACACCTTGATCAAAAACTCCTCGCCGGAGCGCTCGCTGAGCATCCGGCTGATCTCGGAATAGCCCACAGGGTCCAGATAATGCAGGCTGCGGTCCTCCAGCTCTTCCTTGACGTTCAAAATGCCAAGGCGGTTGGCGATGGGGGCGTACACCTCCATGGTTTCGCGAGCCTTATCGCGGCGCTTCTGCTCCGGCCATGCATCGCCGGTGCGCATATTGTGCAGCCGGTCGCACAGCTTGATAATCATCACGCGCACGTCCCGGCTCATAGCCAGCAGCATCTTGCGCAGGTTCTCGGCCTGCAATTCTTCAATATTGGAGAACTGGATCTTGGTCAGCTTGGTCACACCGTCCACCAGCAGCGCCACTTCCTCGCCAAAGGCGGCTTTCAGGTCGTCCAGCGTGGTGGGGGTATCTTCCACTACGTCATGCAGCAGGGCGGCAGCAATGCTCTCGGAGTCCATGCCCAGATCCAGCACCAGCCGGGCGACTGCCAGCGGGTGGCAGATATAGGGCTCGCCGCTGCGGCGGCACACGCCGTTATGGGCGTTATTGGCCAGCTCGTAGGCCTTTTGGATCATCTCCATATTGTAGGCCTTGCCGCTGGCCTGAATGGCCTCGCACAGCTTTTCCCACGTTACGATCTCCGGGCGCACCTCAGAGGGCAGCGCCCCCTCCGGTGCGTCTGCCAGCAGTGCCGTAGCAGCTACGGTGGCGGTCTCCTGCACCGGCTGGTGCAGATGGGTCTTGGCAGAGTAGCCGTCCTCGTCCCGTACCGGAGCCGGGACCGGGGCAGTATTTTTCTTTCCCTCAGGCATTTATAGTTCCTCCAGACATTTCAGGATGGGGGCATCGCCAAGGTTCTTTTTGCCTGCTGTCGGCACCAGCTCCCAGAACTTTGCCCCGCCTTTTTCCGCTGCGGTGATCAGCCCCACCTGTTCCAAGGCGGCAACTGCCACCAGCGTTTTGCCGGTCTGCTCCTCGCCCAGCTTTGCGCACAGGGGCTGCAGATCTTCGGCGTGCCAGCGGCGGGACTGCAATTCCCGGTACACGGCAATGATATCCGTGCGTGCGGGGGCGATCTGTTTCTTTTGTTCATCGGTCAGGGGGGTGCCCCGGCGCAGTGCCTGCACCAGTGCAGCCTGCCGCGCCAGCTCTGCGCCCAGCCCTGCCGGGTGCAGGTCGATGATGCGGCCGGAAAGCTGCGCGCCCCGGGCGGACTCGTAGACCGAAAGGTTCAGCGCTGCGTCCACCACATCGCCCAATGCGTAGGGCAGCTGCTCTGCGGGCATCCCGAACCAGACGGCGTACAGGCAGCTATTGCCCTGCCGCAGCCGCAGGCGGCTGTGCCGCCCCTCCGATACCGGGTATACGCCGTCCACCACGGCGCTTTGCAGCAGGAACACCGGGGTGGGGTTCTCCGCCCCGTAGGGTGCCAGCTGGTCCAGATGCCGCACGCATTCCACCGTGATACGATCCAGATGGATGGCTACATCACAGGTAAGCGGCGGGGTGTGCAGCACCGGGCACTCCCGGGCAGCCCACTCGTTCAGGCGGCGGCGCAGCTGGGGCAGGTTTTCTTCCCGGACGGAAAGTCCCGCCGCCATGGCGTGACCGCCGTAGCGCACCAGAAGGTCGGCACAGGAGCCGATGCAGGCGTGCAGGTTGAAGCCCTGCACACTGCGCCCGCTGCCCTTGCCCTCGCCGTGCTCGTCGATGGTGACCACGATGACCGGGCGTCCGGTGCGCTCCACCAGCCGGGACGCCACGATGCCGATGACGCCGGGATGCCAGTCCCGTCCCCACAGCAGCATGATGCGGTCGTCCAGCCGCTCGGGCTGCTGTTCCAGCAGCTCTTCGGCAGCTTTGAAGATCTGCTGCTCGGTCTCCTGCCGGTGGGCATTGATCTCGTTCAGTTTGTGCGCCAGTTCCTCGGCCCTGTCCGGGTCCTCGCAGAGCACCAGCTGCAAAGCGGTGACGGCGTTATCCATGCGGCCTGCCGCATTGATGCGGGGCGCGATGGCGTAGCTGATATTCTCGGCGGTGATGGGCTTGCCCGCAAGGCCGACTTCCTCTAAAAGTGCCCCAAAGCCGGGGCGGTCGGTCTGCTGCAGCTGCCGCAGCCCGGCTTTGACTAGAGTGCGGTTCTCCCCCACCAGCGGCATCACGTCCGCCACAGTGCCCACTGCGGCAAGGTCGCCGCAGTAATCCAGCATCTCCTCCGGCGGACAGCCGTCCAGCGCGGCGCAGAGTTTGAAGGCTACGCCCGCGCCGCACAGACCCTTGAAGGGGCTGTGGTCGTCCTCCCGGCGGGGGTCCACCACGGCCACCGCCTTGGGCAAAGTCTCCGGCGGCAGATGGTGGTCGGTAATGATCAGGTCCATGCCCAGCGAAGCCGCAAACTCGGCTTCCTCCACGGCAGAGATGCCGTTGTCCACCGTCACGATGAGGGTGCAGCCCTTGTTGTGCATGGACTGGATGGCGTTTTTGGACAGGCCGTAGCCGTCCCCCTCGCGGCTGGGCAGCATACACTTGACGGTCGCACCCATGCCCTTGAGGTGCTGGTACAGCAGGGCGGTGGCAGTCACGCCGTCCACATCGTAATCGCCAAAGACCGCGATGGTCTCGCCGTCATCAATGGCCTGCCAGATACGCTGACAGGCGGCGTCCATATCGGTCAGCAGGGCGGGGTCGGAAAGTTCCTCCTCCCCTGCCAGTAAGGTCAGCGCTTCGGCGGGGTCGGTAATGCCACGGGCGGCAAGAATGCCCGCCAGCAGGGCGTTTTCCTTCTGCTGCGCAGCCAGCACGGCCTTATATTTTTCGTCTGACCACGGCGCTTCGTCCATGGCCTGCTCTTCCAGCTGCGCCGCTGCCTGCTCGGCAATGGCGGCGGTCAGCTCCCGCACAGCGGTGCGGTCCAGCGGTTTTTGTTCCCAAGCACGGTAGGTCATTCAAATTCCCTCCCGGTCAGGCCATCGTTGGCCAGCATTCCCTGCAAAGCGGCGATCTCGGAAGAAATATCCATGGCTACGTCCGAAAGCAGATTATTGTACAAGTTCTCATACGCCTGATTCAAGGTATGCAGGATGCCCGCGATATCCCGGCGGATGGTCTCGGCGTTTTCGCCCTGCTGCCCCTGCACATCGTTATAGGTGTGCAGCAGCTTGAGGGTGGTGGGGATATAATATTCCGCAAAGCGACGGGTCTTGGGCTGGCTTTCCGGGTGTGCTTCCAGCCAGTCGCAGATGGCGGTAGTGGTCTTGTGCATCGCCGCCAGTTCTTCCCGCGCCTGCGCGTCCTGCATGAGCTGCTGCTCCTTTTCCAGCACGGCGGCAAAGCGGCGGGCGGTATCGAGATTGAGCGGAGTATCGCCGGTTTCCACCTTTTCCGGCTGCGGCTGCGCGGCGGCTGCGGTTGCTTTTTCCTTGGCGGCGCGGTAGTCCTCTGCCGTCAGGTAGAGCGTTTCAGTCTCATCGTCCAGCCATGCGTTCAGCCAACCCTTATGGATGTAGCTGCGCAGCTTTTTCAGCGCCTTTTTCTTGGTCTGGTGGGTCAGGTCTGCCAGCATCTCCACCGAAAGCCCCTTCTGTACGTTCAGCTTTTCGGCTGCATCTGCAAGCGCCCCCAGCTTTTTGGAAGCAGAAAAGCGGCTTGCACCAGCGGCGATCATCGCGCCAAAGCCGCAGGCGACAAGGGTCAGCACATTGCCCGTGATCTCCAGCACCGTCGTGGCCATAGAAGCGCCGGTGGTAAAGGTATAGGTCACGCCCTCTGCGGCCGTGGCCACCGCGTCACCGATCATGGTCTCTGTAATAAGGCCGGGCAGAACGGCCTCCGCCGCCGCGATGCAGCCAATGCCGCCCAGCCCGAAGATCACCGCAAAGGTGATGCCTACCGCCAGCAAAGTGCAGCCTGCACTGTACCGTTTTTTTGCGCTGATGCGGATACTTTCCACCGGGGTAGGCTCCGGCTTTGCAAAGATCTGCCGGAACCAGCCGGGCATCCCGGCGGCATCGGCATCCGCAGCACCTTCGTCAGAGGGCTGCTTTGCATCCCCGTAGGGGGAGCTTCTGCGCCCCTGCCGAAAGGCCTTTGCCGCCTGCCCAATGCCGTAGTTGGCTGCATGGACGGCGGCCTTGCCCACATCCCACGCCCGGTCACCAATATCCATACCCCTGCCCTCAAAGCCGTGGGCAAAGGCATCGGTCATGGTGTCACCAAAGGCGCGCAGCTGGTCTTCCAGCTCCTGCTGTACCTGCCGGCCTTCGTTATTTCGGTTATCGTTTTCACGATCGTTCATCAAAATTTTCTCACCCTTCTGCCGGTGCATACCGGCTGATGATGGCGCGGGCAACCCGCAGACCATCCACGGCGGCGCTCATAATACCGCCCGCATATCCCGCACCCTCGCCGCAGGGGTAAAGCCCTGCCAGCTGGCTGCACACAAAGTCCTCTTCCCGCTTGAGCCGTACCGGGCTGCTGGTTCGGGTCTCAAGTCCGGTCAGGATGGCGTCCGGCGCGGTGTAGCCCGCGATCTTGCGCTCGTAGGCGCGCAACCCTGCCCGCAGGGTATCCGCCAGCTCCCCGGGCAGCAGTGCGCCCAGATCTGCGGCGGTCACACCGCGGTCGTAGGTGGGCTGTACACTGCCAATATGCAGCTGCCCACGCCCTTCCAGAAAGCTTTGCACATTCTCTGCCGGGGCGGCGTAAGCCCCGGCGGCGCGACCGGCGGCGTAAGCCTTTGCTTCCAGCTCCCGTTGGAAGGCGATGGCGCGGCGGGGGTCGTTGGCAAAATCTGCCCCGCCTACGCTGACCACCACCGCCGCGTTGGCGTTTTTGCCGCTGCGGGCGTGGTAGCTCATGCCGTTGGTCACAACACGCTCTTCCTCACTGGCCGAAGCCACTACCTGACCGCCGGGGCACATACAGAAGGTGTACACGCACCGGTCGCCAACGTGCTGGGAGAGCTGGTACTCGCCCCGGGGCAGCGCCGGATGCCCGGCGGCTTCGTGGTACAGGCTTTTTTCGATCTCGGTTTGCAGGTGCTCGGCGCGGAAACCCACGCTGAAAGGCTTGCACTCCAGCACAAGGCCGCTGTCCATCAGCATACTGAAGGTATCCCGTGCCGAGTGTCCCACTGCAAACACCAGCGTCTCGCAGGCAAAGCTGCCATTTGTAGTAGTGATGCCCACAAGCCGGCCGTTTTTGCGCTCCAGCCCGGTAAGGGCGGTGTTGAAGTGCACCTCGCCGCCCAGAGACTCGATCTCCCTGCGGATGGAGGTGATGACGCCGCGCAGCAGGTCGGTGCCCACATGGGGCTTTTGCTTCCACGCGATCTCTGCCGGGGCACCGTGCTGCAAAAACACCTCGGTGACAAAATCACACAGTTCATCCCCGATGCGGGTGGTCAGCTTGCCATCCGAGAAAGTGCCCGCGCCGCCCTCGCCGAACTGGATGTTGGCGTTGGGGTCCAGCTGACCGGTGGCGGAAAAGTGCTCCACCGCCTGCACACGGGCATCCAGCGCGGGGCCGCGCTCCAGCACGATGGGGCGGTAGCCCTGCCGTGCCAGCAGCAGGGCGGCAAACAGCCCCGCCGGGCCCAGTCCGCACACCACAGGGCGGTGCGCAAGCGGCTGGGTGCCGGGTTGCAGGGTAAAGTCTGCCCGACGGTGCAGGGCGGCGTCCGGGCAGCGCGCCGCAAGGGCGGCTTCCTCCCCGGGCTGCCTGAGGGTGACCGCCACGGTATACACCAGCTTGGGCTGGCCGTGGCGGGCATCCACCGAGAGCTTAGCCACGCCCAGAT
>OMGB01000520.1_pt1 | contig 13564 bp, 10 predicted proteins | sample 1645791 | NCBI WGS metagenome assembly OMGB01 (sample SAMEA103958120, study PRJEB25191) | human gut metagenome | biome: human-associated habitat [ENVO:00009003]; feature: intestine environment [ENVO:2100002]; material: feces | place: Germany | collected 2013/2015 | reverse complement strand
AGCTTTTCAAGCTTTTTAACAGGTTTTGGTATGAGAGGGCAAAACGGATCACCGCCAATACACACCAAACACCAAAATAACACACTCCCGGCCACCGGCCGGGAGTGTGTTATTTTAACGATGATTTACTTCACGATCAGCGTCTGGCCGTCCATCTCCTGGGGGGCGGCCAGGCCCATCACATCCAGAATGGTGGGGGCGATGTCCGCCAGGCGGCCCGGGCGCAGCTGGGTGCCTGCACCGCAGAGGATGAAGGGCACCAGGTTGGTGGTGTGGGCGGTCATGGGGCTGCCGTCGGGCTGGAGCATGACCTCGGCGTTGCCGTGGTCAGCGGTGACCATGGCGATGCCGCCCATCTTCAGGGTGGCCTCCACCACACGGCCCACGCACTCGTCCACCGTCTCCACGGCCTTGACGGCGGCCTGGAGGACGCCGGTGTGGCCCACCATGTCGCAGTTGGCGAAGTTCAGGATGATGACGTCATACGCGCCGGAGTTGATACGCTCCACGCACTTGTCGCAGACCTCCCGGGCGCTCATCTCGGGCTGGAGGTCGTAGGTGGCCACCTTGGGGGAGGGCACCAGCACCCGGTCCTCGCCGGGGTACTGCTTCTCCACGCCGCCGTTGAAGAAGAAGGTGACGTGGGCGTACTTCTCCGTTTCGGCGATGCGCAGCTGGGTCATGCCCATGGAGCTGAGGTACTCGCCCAGGCCGTTTTTCACCGGGATCCGGGGCCAGGCCACCAGTACGTTGGGCATGGAGGCGTCGTACTCGGTGTTGCAGACGTAGGTGGTGGGGAAATACTCCCGCTGGAAGCCGTCGAAATCCGGGTCCACAATGGCCCGGGTGATTTCCCGGGCCCGGTCGGGGCGGAAGTTGAAGAAGATGATGCTGTCGTTGTCGGAAATGGTGCCCTCCGGGTCGCAGACCACCGGCTCCATAAACTCGTCGGTGACGTCGTTTTCATAGGACTGGGCCACGGCGTCCACCGGGTCGGGATTCTGGATGCCCTCGCCATAGACCATGGCGTCGTAGGCCAGCTGCACCCGCTCCCAGCGGTTGTCCCGGTCCATGGCGTAATACCGGCCCATGACGGTGGCGATTTTTCCCACGCCCAGGGCCCGGCACTTTTCCTGGCAATCGGCCACGAAGCCCTTGCCGCTGGTGGGGGACACGTCCCGGCCGTCCAGGAAGGCGTGGACATACACCCGGGTCAGGCCCTTGTTCTTGGCCATCTGCAGCAGGGCGTACAGGTGCTGGATGTGGGAGTGGACGCCGCCGTCGGACAGCAGTCCGTACAGGTGCAGGCTGGAGCCCTTTTCCAGGCAGTCGTCCATGGCCTTGTTGTAGGCGGCGTTTTCAAAGAAGCTGCCGTCGTCGATGGCCCGGGAGATCCGGGGCAGATCCTGGAACACCACCCGGCCGCCGCCGATGTTGGTGTGGCCCACCTCGCTGTTGCCCATCTGCCCGGCGGGCAGACCCACGTCCAGGCCGCTGGCGGACAGGGTGGTGTGGGCATATTCGGCGAAAAGCCGGTCCAGCTGGGGCGTCCGGGCCAGGCTCACGGCGTTGCCGGGGCCGGGGTCGGTGAGGCCGAAGCCGTCCATGATGATCAGGGTAGTAGGCGCCTTGTTCATTGCGGAACCTCCTGTCGATTCGCTTAGTCCTGGTTGGCGGCGTTGATGATCTCCACAAAGTCGGCAGGCTTCAGGGAAGCGCCGCCGATGAGGCCGCCGTCGATATCGGGCTGGGCCAGCAGCTCCGCTGCGTTGCCGGGCTTCATGGAGCCGCCGTACTGAATGGTGATGGAGCGGGCGATGCGGGCCCCGTACAGATGCCGCACGGTGGTGCGGATGGAGGTGCAGACCTCGGCGGCCTGCTCGGCGGTGGCGGTCTTGCCGGTGCCGATGGCCCAGATGGGCTCATAGGCGATGACGCACTTGCGCAGCTTCTCGGCGGGGACCCCGGCCAGGGCGGACTTCACCTGCAGGGCGATGAGCTCCATGGTGATGCCCAGCTCCCGCTGCTCCAGGCTCTCGCCCACGCAGATAATGGGGTGCAGCCCAGCCTCCAGAGCGGCCAGGACCTTCTTGTTGACGGTGAAATCCGTTTCGCCGAAATACTGGCGGCGCTCGGAATGGCCGATGATGACGTATTTGACGCCCAGGTCCTTGAGCATGTCGGCGGAAACCTCGCCGGTGTAGGCGCCGGACTTTTCATAGAACATGTTCTGCGCGCCCACGGAGATGCGCAGGTCCTTGAAGGCCTTCAGGGCGGCGGGGATATTCACGAAGGGGACGCACACCACCACGTCGCACCACTTGGCGCGGGGCATGATGGCCTTGATGTCGTCGGCAAATTTCTTGGTATCGCTGGCGGTCATGTTCATTTTCCAGTTGCCGGCGATGATGGTCTTGCGGTATCTGCGGTTCATAGCGATTCTTACTCCTCTTATCTATATTTCAAAAGGGTGAAAAGTTTCCCCTTTGGTGTCATTTATCCAGCAGGCAGGCCACGCCCGGCAGCTCGATGCCCTCCAGGAACTCCAGGGAAGCGCCGCCGCCGGTGGAAATGTGGGTGATTCTGTCGGCGAAGCCCATCTGCTCCACGGCTGCGGCGCTGTCGCCGCCGCCCACGATGGTGATGGCCCCGCTGTCGGCCAGGGCCTGGGCCATGGCCCGGGTGCCGGCGGCGAACTTCTCAAACTCGAACACACCCATGGGGCCGTTCCACACCACGGTGCCTGCGCCCCGGACGGCGGCGCAGAAGGTGCGGATGGTCTCGGGACCGATGTCCAGGCCCTCCATGTCGTCGGGGATGGCGTCGGTGGGCACCACCAGGCTGTCGGCGTCGGCGGAGAACTCCGCCGCGGCCACGGTGTCGGTGGGCAGCAGCAGCTGCACGCCCCGGTCCTTGGCCTTCCGGATCATCTGAAGGGCATAGTCCAGCTTATCCGGCTCGCACAGGCTCTTGCCGATGGAGCCGCCCTGGGCCCGGGCAAAGGTATAGGCCATGCCGCCGCCGATGATGATGGTGTCGGCCTTTTCCAGCAGGTTGTTGATGACGCCGATCTTGTCGGACACCTTGGCTCCGCCCAGCACCGCCACGAAGGGACGCTTGGGATTCTCCAGAGCGCCGCCCATGATCTCCAGCTCCCGGGCCACCAGCAGGCCGGACACGGCAGGCAGGAACGCCGCCACACCGGCGGTGGAGGCGTGGGCCCGGTGCACGGTGCCGAAGGCGTCGGAGACGTACAGCTCCGCCATGGAGGCAAGCTCCCGGGCAAACTCCGGGTCGTTCTTCTCCTCCCGGGGGTCAAAGCGCAGGTTCTCCAGCAGCATGATCTGGCCGCCCTGCAGGGCCGCCGCCTTGGCCTTGGCGTCCTCGCCCACGATGTCCTGGGCGAAGATGACCTCCTGGCCCAGCAGCTGGCTCAGACGCTCCGCCACCGGGCGGAGGGTCAGGCTGTCCTTCCACTGGCCCTTGGGCTTGCCCAGGTGGGAGCAGGCGATCACCGCCGCCCCCCGCTCCAGCAGATACCGGATGGTGGGAAGGCTGGCCACGATGCGCTTGTCGCTGGTGATGGCGTGGGTCTCCTTGTCCTGGGGCACGTTGAAGTCGCAGCGCAGCAGGATCTTCTTCCCTGCCACGTCCACGTCCATGATGGTTTTCTTATTGTAATTCATATCGGTCGCTCCTTTATGAAAATAATACGCGGGATCAATCGGCCATTTCGCCGCAGTGCAGCAGACCGGGGAAGCCCTGCTGGCGCAGAGCCTCATAGGTCAGCACCGCCACGGAGTTGCTGAGGTTCAGGCTCCGGGCCGGGGAAACCATAGGCAGGCGGATGCAGCGGTCATAGTGGGCCAGGCGGAACGCCTCCGGCAGGCCCGCCGTCTCCTTGCCGAAAAACAGCCAGCAGCCCTCCCGGAACCGGGCCTGGCAGTAGTCCTGGGGGGCCTTGGTGGTGGCCAGCCACAGGTCCTCCGCCGCCTCCGGGCGCCGCCGGAAGAAATCCTCCAGGTTTTCGTAGTCATACACGGACACCAGGTGCCAGTAGTCCAGTCCGGCCCGCTTCACGGCCCGGTCGGAGATGTCGAAGCCCAACGGACGGATCAGATGCAGATCGCAGCCGGTGGCCGCACAGGTGCGGGCGATATTCCCGCAGTTCTGGGGAATTTCCGGCTCAACCAGAACAATATGCACCATTTTCCCGTCCCTCCCTTCGGCCTTCGCCTGACATGACCAGCCTATTGTAATGCAATTCCCTAAAGAATGCAACCGGAAATTGTGAATTTTGGGTACTTTTTCTTAAAAGTACAAAAATATGCCGGTGAATTGTAAGTGTTTTCTCATTTTGTGAACGGTTTTGCAGACCGGAAAAATTATTGCCAGAAAAAAACGCAAAAATACTGGATTTTCCCGCAGAGCATGATATAATGGGATGGATTATAGAAAGGGGGATGGTTCCCGTGAATTGTGAAATTGCGATTTTTGACCTGAAGGGTGCTCTGGCCCCCCAGGATAAGCCGCTGATGCTGCAGCCTGTCCTGTTCTGCCCGGTGCTGACCTGGGCGGCGCAGGAGCTTATGGACTGCGGCGTGCAGCGGTATTTTATTGTCTGCCCGGAAAACTGCCGCCAGGAGGTCCTGGACGACCTGCCGGGCTGTGACGTGACGTTTTTTGACGACGCGGAGGCGGCCCTTTCCGCCGCCGGCGGGGACGTGGTAATGGTCCCCGGGCCGGTGGTGCCGGTATACGGCCCGGAGGACGGACGCAGCGTGTATGCCGCCGACAGCCAGGTGCTGCTGGCCCGGCTGCGGGCTGGGACCCCTCTGACCGACTGCCCGGCGGAGGCGGCAGGCGTCCGCTCCCTGTGGGGGCCCCAGACGCTGGCCCCGGCCTTCCGGCCCTTTGACTCGGCGGCGGCGCTGGCGGCGGCCATGCCGGACGCCCGGGAGCTGATCCTGCGCCGCATGGCGTCCAACGGCGTCACCGTGGTGGACCCCGCCGCCACCTATGTGGACCCCCGGTGCTCCGTGGCCCCGGGCGTGACCCTGCTGCCGGGGACCATCCTGCGGGGACACACCGCCGTGGACCGGGACAGCGAGATCGGTCCCAACTCCATGCTCCGGGACTGCCGGATCGGCCAGCGCACCACCGTGAATGCCTCCCAGCTCAATGACAGCACCGTGGGAAGCGACACCACCGTGGGACCCTTCACCTATGTGCGCCCGGGGTGCACCATCGGCGACCACTGCCGGGTGGGGGACTTTGTGGAGGTGAAGAACTCCGTCATCGGCGACGGCACCAAGATCAGCCACCTGACCTATGTGGGCGACAGCGACGTGGGCCGGCGGGTGAACTTCGGCTGCGGCACCGTCACCACCAACTACGACGGCCACAAAAAGTTCCGCTGCACCATCGGCGACGACGTGTTCCTGGGCTGCAACACCAACCTCATCGCGCCCGTCACCGTAGGGGACCGGGCCTATACCGCCGCCGGGTCCACCGTTACCGACGACGTGCCCGATGGGGCGCTGGCCATCGCCCGGACCCGGCAGACCAACAAGCCCGGCTGGGCCGACCGCCTGCGGGCCCTGTGGAAAAAGAACCAGTGAGTATCGGCGTCAGCCGTCTCAGATAGATCAGTACCAAGAGAGATTTTTTTGAGTAAGATAGAAAGCGAGTGTGTAAAGAAATGATTTCTCATGGCAAGGACATCAAGGTGTTCACCGGTAACTCCAATCCCGCTCTGGCAAAGGAGATCTGCCAGATCATCGGCACCAAGCTGGGCGAGTCCGAGGTAAAGACCTTCGCCGACGGCGAGGTGTCCGTCTCCCTGTACGAAACCGTCCGCGGCAGCGACGTGTTTCTCATCAACTCCACCTGCAAGCCCGTCAATGACAGCCTCATGGAGCTGCTGATCATGATCGACGCCTGCCGCCGGGCCTCCGCCGGGCGCATCACCGCCGTGATCCCCTATTTCGGCTATGCCCGCCAGGACCGCAAGGCCAAGAGCCGCGATCCCATCTCCGCCAAGCTGGTGGCCAACATGATCGTGGCCGCAGGCGCGGACCGGGTGCTGACCATGGACCTGCACGCCAGCCAGATCCAGGGCTTCTTCGACATCCCCGTGGACAACCTGCTGGGCAACCCCGTCTTTGTGGACTACTACGCCAAGAAGTTCGGCGAACGGGCCGAGGACATGGTGGTGGTGTCCCCCGATGTGGGCTCCGTGGCCCGGGCCCGGACCTTCGCCCAGAAGCTGCACATGAGCCTGGCCATCGTGGATAAGCGCCGCCAGAAGGCCAACCAGTGCGAGGTCATGAACGTCATCGGCGACGTGGCCGGTAAGGACTGCATCCTGTTCGACGATATGGTGGATACCGCCGGTTCCCTGTGCAACGCCGCCAAGGCCATCGTGGAGGTGGGCGGCGCCAGGAACGTGTATGCCTGCGCCAGCCACGGCGTGCTGTCCGGCCCGGCTCTGGAGCGGCTGGAGAACAGCAACATCACGGAGCTGGCCCTGCTGAACACCATTCCCGAGACCCAGGGCGCCGGGTGCAGCAAGATCAAGTATCTGTCCGTGGCTCCCATGTTCGGCGAGGCCATCGAGCGGATCTATCAGGAAATTTCCATTGCCAAGCTGTTCAACTGAGCATTTTTGTGATATAATAACCGGGCGATTTTTTCGCCCGGTTATTTTTACCGGCAGTTTTCCGATACAGGGGGATGTGACGCTATGTTTTTTCATCGCAGCGGCGGCGGGATCAGCTGGCTGCTGGTAGGCCTGGGAAATCCCGGGAACCAGTACGCCGCCACCCGGCACAACATGGGCTTTATGGCCCTGGACCGTCTGGCGGACCGGGAGGGCTTCCGCTTCAATAAGCTGCGCTTCCGGGCCTGGACCGGCCAGTGGAAGGTGGGAGACCGGCACGTGCTGGTGATGAAGCCCCAGACCTATATGAACCTGTCCGGCGAGTCCGTGGGCGAGGCGGCCCGGTTTTACAAAATCCCGGCGGACCATGTGCTGGTCATCAGCGATGACGTGTCCCTGCCTGCCGGGAAGCTGCGGATCCGGGGCGGCGGCAGCGCCGGAGGGCACAATGGCCTGAAGAATATCATCCAGCACCTGGGCACCGACCGATTCCCCCGCATCAAGGTGGGGGTAGGCTCCCCCCGGCCCGGGGAGCACGACATGGTGGACTGGGTCATGGGCAAGCCCGTGGGTGAGGACCGGACGGCAGTGGAGGACGCCCTGGACCGGGCAGGCGACGCGGCCAAGGCCCTGATCACAGAGGGCATCGACCGGGCCATGAACCGGTTCAATTGATACTTTTAAGTTCTGTTACAGCTTCGGGGCGTATACTACAGTCGTATACGCCCCCGCGCGTGCTGCGGAGGAAGGGAGGTGCCCGGTGAAGGCGCTGATGAAGGAGCTACTGCGCCTGACGGAGGTGCGGCAGCTGACAGAGGACGTAGAAAACGGCGTAAGCCCGGTGCTGATCACCGGCGTAAGCCCGGTGCACCGGGCCCAGGTGGAGGCGGCCCTGCATCTGAAGACCCGGCGGCCGCTGGTGGTGCTGTGTCCCGACGAGCGGGAGGCCCGGCGGCAGGCCGGTGACCTGCGGGTGCTCACCGGGGAGGAGCCGCTGGTGCTGCCGGCCCGGGAGCTGCAGTGGCGGCCCATGGAGGCCAGCCGCCAGTGGGAAAACCAGCGGCTGGCGGCCCTGTACCGCCTGGGAAGCAGCCCCGTGGTGGTGACCACCCCGGAGGCCCTGGTGCAACGGTGCATCCCGCCCCGGGTGCTGGAGCGGACGGTCCTGACCCTGGCCGTGGGCCAGCGGTGGGACCTGGGGGACCTGACCCGGCGGCTGGCCGGAGCCGGATACACCCGGTGCGACCAGGTGGAGGGCCCGGGACAGTTCGCCCTGCGGGGCGGCATCCTGGACGTGTTCTCCCCGGGGATGGAGCAGCCGGTGCGCTGCGAATTTTTCGACGACGAGATCGACTCCCTGGGCATTTTCGACACCGCCACCCAGCGTCGGGTGGAAAACCGCCGGGAGGCCCTGTTGCTTCCGGCGGCGGAGGTGCTGCCAGCCTGGCAGGAAGGCCAGGCGGAGCAGGCGGCCCTGCGGCTGGAGGCTGCGGTGAAGCGCCTGGCCCGGAAGCAGGACACCCAGGCCCTGCGGGAGCTGCTGACCGCCGACGCCGCCCGTCTGCGCCAGGGCATGGCCCCCAATGGCCCGGACCGGTGCCTGGCGGCGGTGTATCCGGAAAAGACCACGGCCCTGGACTATCTGCCCGAAAACGCCCTGGTATGCGTGGAGGAAAGCGGCCGGACGGCGGAGGCCCTGCGGGGCTGGCTGTGGCAGCTGAAGGAGGACGTGTCCGCCGGAATGGAGGCGGGCTTTCTGGCCGGGGAGCTGGCGGATTTTGCCGCCTCGGAGCAGGAGCTGGCGGCCCGGCTGGAAAAGCGTCCCACGGTGCAGCTGGACAGCCTCACCACTGGGCGTCAGCTGCTGGCTCCCAAGGACCTGTTACAGCTGACGGCCAAGCAGCTGTCCAGCTACGGCGGGTCCCTGGAGCTGGCCTGCACGGACCTGACCCACTATCTCACCTCCGGCTATCGGGTGATGGTGCTGTGCGGCGGCGAGGTCCGGGCCAGGAACCTGCAGCAGCTGCTGGCGGAGCGAAAGATCCCCGCCACGGTGGACCTGACCGGGGAGAAGCCCCCGGAGAAGGGCACGGTGCTCATCGCCGTGGGCGCTCTCTCCGCCGGGTGCGAATATCCGGAGGGTCGGCTGGCGGTGCTGACGGAGGGGCAGCTGACCACGCCCCTGTCCGGCCGGAGCAAAAAGCCCCGGCCCAAGCGGGACAGCAATCAGCAGAAGCTCCAGTCCTATACGGACCTGACCCCCGGGGACCTGGTGGTCCATGCCCACCACGGCATCGGCCGGTTCGTGGCCATGCTGCGCCTGCCGGTGGACGGGGTGGAGAAGGACTATATCAAGATCGCCTACGCCGGGCAGGACGTGCTGTACGTCCCGGCCACGTCCCTGGACCTGGTCAGCAAGTATATCGGCCCCGGCGAGGACAACGAGCGCACCAAGCTCAACAAGCTGGGCGGCGCCGAGTGGGCCAAAACCACCCGCAAGGCCAAGGCCGCCGCCAAGGACCTGGCGGAGGGGCTGATCCGGCTGTATGCCCAGCGGCAGCGGCTGGCAGGCCATGCCTTCTCGCCGGACAGCCCCTGGCAGCAGGAGTTTGAGGACGCCTTCCCCTACACGGAAACCGACGACCAGCTCCAGGCCATCCGGGACATCAAGGCCGACATGGAGCAGCCCCGGCCCATGGACCGGCTGCTGTGCGGCGACGTGGGCTACGGCAAAACCGAGGTGGCCCTGCGGGCGGTGATGAAGTGCATCATGGACGGCAAGCAGGCCGCCATTCTGGTGCCCACCACCGTTCTGGCCCAGCAGCACTATGCCACGGCGGTGAACCGCTTCCGCTCCTTCCCGGTGAACATCGAGGTGCTGTCCCGGTTCCGGACCCCGGCCCAGGTGCGGGACATTCTGGCCCGGACCCAGGCGGGAAAGGTGGACCTGCTGATCGGCACCCACAAGCTATTGCAGAAGGACCTGAAATTTCACGACCTGGGCCTGCTGGTCATCGACGAGGAGCAGCGCTTCGGCGTGACCCACAAGGAGAAGCTCCGGGAGCGGGCCAAACAGGTGGACACCCTGACCCTGTCCGCCACCCCCATCCCCCGGACCCTGAACATGGCCCTGTCCGGCATCCGGGACATGAGCACCATCGAGGAGCCGCCCCATGACCGCCAGCCGGTGCAGACCTATGTGGTGGAGCATGAGTGGCCCGTCATCGCCGAGGCCATCCGCCGGGAGCTGAGCCGGGGCGGGCAGGTTTATTACCTGCACAACCGGGTGGAGAACATCGAGTCCACCGCCGGGCGGTTGCGCCAGTGGCTGGGGGAGGACGTGGCCATCGGCATTGCCCACGGGAAAATGGCCGAGCGGGAGCTCAGCTCCGTGATGCAGCAGATGGCCGACGGCGAAATTCAGGTGCTGGTGTGCACCACCATCATCGAAACCGGCATCGACATCCCCAACGTGAACACCCTGATCATCGAGGACGCGGACCGGCTGGGCCTGTCCCAGCTGCACCAGATCCGGGGCCGCATCGGCCGCAGCGCCCGCCGGGCCTATGCGTATCTGACCTACCGCCCCGGGAAGGTGCTGACGGAGGTGGCCTCCAAGCGGCTGTCCGCCATCCGGGAGTACGTCACCTTCGGCTCCGGCTTCCGCATCGCCATGCGGGACCTGGAGATCCGGGGGGCGGGCAATCTGCTGGGGCCGGAGCAGTCCGGCTATCTCATGAGCGTGGGCTATGATATGTATCTGAAGCTGCTGAACGACGCGGTGCTGGAGCAGCAGGGCCGGGGCCGGGACATCCGACCCGACTGCTCGGCGGACCTGGCCACCTCGGCCCACATTCCGGAAAAATATGTGTCCTCCCCCCGGCAGCGGATGGACCTGTACCGCCGGATGGCGGCCATCCGCACCACCGAGGAGGCCTCGGACCTGGTGGACGAGCTGACGGACCGTTACGGCGACCCGCCCAAGGCGGTGATGGCCCTGCTGGACGTGGCCCTGCTGCGGGCGGCGGCGGCGGAGGTGTTCATCACCGATATCACCCAGAAGGCCGGTGTGGTGGCCTTCACCTTTGACAGCCGGGTGGATGTGCCCAGCCTCATGGCCGTGTGCACCATGCCGGGCTATCGCAGCCGCCTGCGGCTGTCCGCCGGAGAGCCGCCCCGGCTGCAGCTGCACCTATCCCCGGGGGAGGACGCCCTGGCCGCCGCCGGGAAGCTGACGGAGGAGCTGCGGCTGAAAAAAGAAGAACTGGGCAAAGCCCATGAAGGAGGAGCAACATGAAAAAATCCCTGATCCGTCTGGCCGCCTCGGTGGTCCTGTCCGTGGCGCTGGTGGCGGCGATCTCCGCCAGCGGGATCCTTACCAACGGCCACCGCAGCGACGGCCTGTTTTACCAGGCCTCCGGCATCCGGCCGGACGCGGAGCTGCTGACCGTCAACGGCGAGACCATCGACGCCGAGGAGTATCTGTACTGGGTGGCCTACGACTGCGAGTATCTGTCGGCCAACGTGTCGGACCTGGACTTTGACGCGGAGCTGTCCGACGGCATGACCTACGGGGCCTATGCCAGGCAGGACGCCCTGGAGACGGTGAAGCTGTACACCGTGATCCGCCAGTGGGCCAGGCAGGGGAACGTGACCCTGACCGACTCCGACCGGGAGGCCCTGGAAAAGCAGCGCCAGCAGTATATCAACTACTACGGCAGCGAGGAGGCCTATCTCAAGCAGATCCAGGGCATGGGCGTTTCGGAGACCATGTTCGACAGCATCAACCAGGGGTACTATCTGTACGCCGGGGTGCGCCAGGCCTTCTGCACCGAAGGAAGCGCCCTGTATCCCGCCCAGGAGGACATCGACGCCCTGGCCAAGGACAGCGGCTACGCCACCTGTCTGCTACTGTACTGGCCCCTGGACGGCAAGGACGACGACAACACCCGCCTGGCGGCGGAGAACTTCGCCCAGCAGCTGCGGGATTCCCAGGACGTTGCCGCCACCTATCTGGACCTGGCGGCCCAGCTGGGCATGGAGAACGTGACGGAGGAGGGAGTCACCGCCTCCGCCGGGGACATGGGCGAGACCCTGGCCGCCGCCGTGGCGGCCCTGGAGCCGGGCCAGGTCAGCGGCGTCATCGAGACCGATAACGCCCTGTATGTGGCGGTGGGCCGGGAGCTGAACCAGTCCGCCGTGGTGAACGCCCTGTTCGAGGCCCGGATCAAGGACGCCGTGGCAAACGCCCAGGTGGACTACAACACCCGCCTGTATAACAAGCTCAACGTGGGCGGCTTCTATACCAAGCTCCAGGAGGCCCGTTCGGCCTTGTCATAAAATTAACCAGCTTGTTAATTTTTAGTCAAACCACCAAAGAAATCCGGTCAAATCCTGTTCAGTTCCACGATTTTTGCGATTCGAAGCATTTTGGAGTTGACTATTCGCCCCAAAATGACTACGATATAGGTACAGAAGTAAAAAACCCAAAACCAAACGTAGGAGGAAATTACCACTATGAAAGATCTGTATGTCGTCAATTGCTGCCGTACCGCTATCGGCTCCTTCGGCGGTTCCCTGAAGAACACCCCCGCCGCCGAGATGGGCGCCGTGGTGGTGAAGGAGGCCCTCAAGCGTGCCAATATCGCCCCCGAAAACGTGGATGAGGTCATGTTCGGCTGCATCCTGACCGCCGCCCAGGGCCAGAACGTCGCCCGCCAGGTGGCCATCAAGGCCGGTATCCCCTACTCCGTTCCCGCTTACACCGTGGGCATGGTCTGCGGCTCCGGCATGAAGTCCGTCATCGAGGGCGCCCGCTCCATCCTGGCCGGCGATTCCGACGTGGTGGTCTGCGGCGGTACCGAGAACATGAGCGCCGCTCCCTTCGCCTCCCTGGACGCCCGCTGGGGCGCTCGCATGGGCGACAAGAAGCTGGTGGACACCATGATCAAGGACGGTCTGTGGGACGCTTATAACAACTATCACATGGGCACCACCGCTGAGAACATCAACGACATCTGGGGCATCACCCGCGAGGAGCAGGACGCCTTCGCCGCCGCCTCCCAGCAGAAGACCGAGGCCGCCCAGAAGGCCGGCCGCTTCGACGACGAGATCGTCCCCGTGATGGTCAAGGTCAAGAAGGAAATGGTCCCCTTCGCCAAGGATGAGTATCCCAAGGCCGGCGTCACCAAGGAAGGCATCGCCAAGCTGCGCGGCGCGTTCCCCGTCAGCCCCGAGTCCCCCAACCCCCAGGTGGTGAACACCTTTGAGCCCACCGGCATCCAGGAAGCCGCCGATAAGGGTCAGCCCCGGGTCACCGCTGCCAACGCCTCCGGCATCAATGACGGCGCTGCCGCCATCGTGCTGGCTTCCGGCGAGGCCGTGGAGAAGTACGGTCTGAAGCCCATGGCCAAGCTCATCAGCTGGGGCCAGGGCGGCGTGGATCCCAAGATCATGGGCGTGGGCCCCGTGCCCGCTTCCCGCCAGGCTCTGAAGAAGGCCGGCCTGACCATCGACGACATCGACCTGGTGGAGGCCAACGAGGCCTTTGCCGCCCAGTCCATCGCCGTGGCCCGCGAGCTGCACTTCGACATGAGCAAGGTCAACGTCAACGGCGGTGCCATCGCTCTGGGCCACCCCGTGGGCGCTTCCGGCGCTCGTATCATCGTCACCCTGCTGCACGAAATGCTCAAGCGCGACGACGCCAAGAAGGGTCTTGCCACCCTCTGCATCGGCGGCGGCCAGGGCGTTGCCACCGTGTTCGAGAAGTGCTGAGAAGCGCCTGCCGACTTCTGAAAATAAGGGGACCTCTTTTGAGGTCTCCTTTTTCTTCTGCGCCCATAAGGACCGCCTTCTTATCTCCCTGCACCGTGCGGCCCGACACACGCGGTCATGTGACCGAAT
>OMGB01000470.1_pt1 | contig 14682 bp, 10 predicted proteins | sample 1645791 | NCBI WGS metagenome assembly OMGB01 (sample SAMEA103958120, study PRJEB25191) | human gut metagenome | biome: human-associated habitat [ENVO:00009003]; feature: intestine environment [ENVO:2100002]; material: feces | place: Germany | collected 2013/2015 | reverse complement strand
AGGCAATCGGATGCCCGGAAATTAAGACCACCGATGATTATCTGAACGTGTTAAAAGAAATGCAGGATTATGCAAATGAAAATGATCTGGCAGATGGAAAATCTATTTATGCCATTAGTGGATGGAGTGACTGGGGTGTGTGGCCGTGGTGGATTGCAAACGTAAGAGAGATGGGTTATCTGGATCTTTCGAATGACGCAATTGCAAACCGTGAGACTGGTGAAGTGGATGTAAACTACAACACAGATGCCTTCTGGGAATCCTTGAAGTTTTACAATAAAGCTTACAATATGGGAATTCTGGATCCGGAAGCCTTTACGATGAAGAACGACCAGTTCTGGGAAAAATGTCAGAATGGACAGGTGCTGATGGCATATGCAAGCTGGCAGACAGAAAGCATCAACAAGACATTGGCAGCAAGCGGACATCCGAATTGGGGATTTGAAAAACTGCCAAGTGACGGTTATCCGTATATTTCCGGTATTACGTCTACAGATGCTCCGATTGGACAGGGAATTGAATATGCGACCGCAATTACAACGAACTGTAAATATCCGGAAAAAGCAATGCAGCTCATTGATTTCTGTAATTCAGAAGAAGGTGCACGCCTGATCTACAGTGGTGTAGAAGGCGAACACTGGGAAATGAAAGACGGAAAAGCCGTTCCGACCGATAAAATGAGGGATCTGATCAAAAATGATACCAATTATACAACTACGACGGGCGTTACCATGTACAACAAGTTGTGCGGTATCCGTGACATTCAGATTTTAAGTGATGGATCTCCGGCAAATGTATTCAGGTCAAATGAAGAAAAAGCGGCGGATCTTCCGGAAATTGATAAAGACTACTGTGATTACTATCACGAACAGCTTGGTGGAGATTATCTCTATCCCGGAATGGTTTTACATGACCTGGAGAAGCAGGGAAAGGTAAAAAATCAGTCTGAATACATGTTGTTTACAACGCTTGCCCAGTCACCGAGTGAGGAAACCCAGAACATCCTTGCACAGTGCGACCAGTATATGAATGTGGAGGCTGTAAAAGCGATCATGGCAAAGGACGATGAAGAGTTTGATTCCATTCGCAAAGAAGCAATGTCACAGCTTGATGCAATGAATTTCCAGCAGGCAAGAGAGGAAATCGTAAGTCTGTATGATCAGGCAAAGAAAGACGCAGAGAGTTTTTCACAAGAAAAATAAAACAATAGATGGAAAGAACAGAGTGGAAAGGTCATAAATGGTCTTTCCGCTCTGTGTATAAAGAGATCATCAGGAGGAAGATCAGAATGAAAATATATGTAAACGAACAGGCCGGATTTGGCGGAGACGGAACAATGGAACATCCTTTACAGACGATCGGGGAAGCCGCAAAGCTTGCCAGACCGGGGGACGAGGTGATCGTGGCACCAGGAGTTTATCGTGAGTGGGTGGATCCAAAGAATGCCGGCACCAGAGAGGCCAGAATTATTTACCGCTCCCAGGAAAAAGGGAAAGCGGTGATCACAGGTGCAGAACCGGTGAAAAACTGGGAGAATTATGAAGGAAATGTGTGGGTGGCGCGGATTCCGAACGGGAATTTCGGGGATTATAATCCCTATACAACACTGGTACGTGGAGACTGGTTTATCGCTACCTTTATTGCCCATACCGGCGAAGTTTATCTGAATGGAAAATCCATGTATGAAGTAACCTCTCTGGACAAAGTGATGAAGCCGGAAGTATACAGACTTTCCTGGGATCATGAATTCAGCGTATATACCTGGTATACGGTTCAGGATACGGAAAGGGATGAAACAGTGATCTATGGAAATTTCCAGGGAATAGATCCCAATCAGGAAAATGTAGAGATCAATGTGAGAAGAACCTGTTTTTATCCTTCCGGAGAGCATGTAGATTATATCACATTGTCTGGATTTGTGGTGAAGCAGGCTGCGACCCAGTGGGCACCTCCTACCGCTTATCAGGAAGGGATGATCGGACCGCATTGGTCAAAAGGATGGATTATCGAAGACTGTGAAGTATCGGATTCCAAATGCAGCGGAATTTCACTTGGAAAATATCTCCAGCCGGAAAATGACAACAAGTGGTCTAAGATCAAATTCAAAGATGGAACACAGACGGAGCGGGATTGCATCTGTCAGGCTCAGTACGAAGGCTGGAACAAAGAGAAGATCGGTTCCCATGTGATTCGCCGCTGCAATATTCATGACTGTGGACAGACCGGAATCGTAGGGCATCTTGGTGGTGTATTCTCTGTTATTGAGGATAATCATATTCATCATATCAACAACAAACAAAACCTGGCAGGAGCAGAAATTGGCGGCATTAAAATGCATGCAGCCATTGACGTGATCATCCGCAGAAATCATTTTCATCATTGCACCAGAGGCTTGTGGCTGGACTGGCAGGCGCAGGGAACCCGTGTTACCCAGAATCTGTTCCATGATAATTGCCTTCCGGATGATTACAATACCACTATGGAAAACGGAACGGGAATCGGAGAGGACATTTTCGTGGAAGTTTCCCATGGACCTACATTGATCGATAATAATATTCTGCTTTCTGATTTTGCAATCAAATTCTGCAGCCAGGGAGGCGCTTTTGTACATAACCTGATCGCGGGTTCCATTACGGCAGTGGGAAGAGGGGTAAACAATGGTTCTGTTACGCTTCCATCTCCGCGTTTTACTCCTTATCACAGAGTCCATCAGACGGAAGTTGCCGGATTTATGACCATTCTTCATGGTGATGTTCGATTCTACAATAATATTTTTGTCCAGCAGTCGGTTCGTCCCGGCATTAAGGCGTTTGAAGATTTCAACAAGACCTATGAAGATCAGTGGACGGATCATAATACAACCGTGGGAACCAAACCCTATGATGATTATATGACATGGGAAGAATTTGAAAAGGAATTTGAAGGGTATTGTGGAATGGGCGCACCGGCATCGGATCACTATTATATTCCACTCCCGGTATGGACAGGGGGAAATGTGTTCTTTAACGGAGCAAAGCCGTGCAAAAAGGAGAAGGATTTTGCTGCGGTCAAGGATCTGGTTGAGCTTTCTCTGGTCGAAGAAAATGGAACGTATCATCTGAAAACAAATTTGTATGAGGTTTTGCCCGACATCTCTTGTCAGATGATTTCCACCGGGATTCTGGGAATGGCATTTGAGCCGGAGGAAGCTTTTGAAAATCCCGATGGAACGCCAATCATCATGAATGAAGATATTCTTGGAAGAAAACGGGATTTAAGACCAATTCCGGGTCCGTTTGCACAAAGAGAAGAGGCACAAGAGAATCTTTTTGGATAAAAGGAGGCATACAATGGAACAAAGGAACATTCACGCAGGATGGACCATGCATGCTGAAGGAAAAGAGGAACGAATTGCAGCGTCCGTTCCGGGAAGTGTGTATCATGATCTTTTACAGGCTGGAAAAATGGAAGATCCTTACTATCGGGATAATGAATTGAAAGCACTGAAGATCATGGAACAGGATTTTGTTTATGAGACTCTGTTTGAGGCAGACGAAAAAATCCGGAAGGAGGAGGTGCAACTTCTTCGTTTTGAGGGAATTGACACTCTGGCAGATATTTATCTAAATGAGGCCCATCTTGCTTATGTAAATAATATGCACAGGATCTGGGAATTTTTGGTGAATGGCTTATTGAAGAAGGGCGAAAACAGCCTGCGGGTGGTTTTTCATTCTCCGACCCGGTATATCAGGGAAATGTATGAGAAAAATCATGTGGAGGGAACTTCTGATGCTATGCGGGGATTTCCGAGTATCCGAAAAGCACACTGTATGTTTGGCTGGGACTGGGGCCCACGACTTCCTGATGTAGGACTCTGGAGAGAAGTAAAGCTTCTGGCCTATTCAGATGCCAGAATTGATTCTGTTTATTTTACACAGGTTCATGAAAAAGAACAGGTAACGCTTCTTGCGGATCTGAAACTGGAACTGGCAGGAAAAAGCAGTGAAAAAGCAGAAAATCTGGAATGGCGGATCCGGATCACAGATCCTGACGGAGAAACCAGCGTCTATCAGAAACCGGCCGGAGTACAGGAGGAAAACTCCCAAATAAAGATTCTGATTCAGAATCCAAAGTTATGGTGGCCAAACGGATATGGAGATCAGCCTTTATATCAGGTGCAAACAGAGCTCCTTAAGAATGGACAGGTGATCGATACAGATACAAAGAGAATCGGTCTTCGAACCATGACGGTGAGAAGAGAAAAGGATGCATTTGGAGAATCTTTTGCCCATGAGGTAAACGGAGTTCCTATTTTTGCCATGGGTGGGGATTATATTCCGGAAGACAATATCCTGGCAAGAGTGACACCGGAACGCACCAGAAATCTTCTGATACAGGCAAAGCGCGCTCATTTTAACTGTATCCGGGTATGGGGAGGAGGTTATTATCCTTCTGATTTCTTTTGGGATATTTGTGATGAACTGGGACTGATCGTGTGGGAAGATTTCATGTTTGCCTGCGCAGGATATGATCTGACAGAAGAGTTTGAGGAAAATATCATTGCAGAGTTTAAGGACAATATCAGAAGAATCCGTCACCATGCGTCCCTTGGATTATGGTGCGGCAATAATGAAATGGAAATGTTTACCGAAGCAGGGCTGTGGATCGATCGTCCCAGGCTGAAAAGTGATTATGTGAAAATGTATGAATATATTTTGCCCAAAGTGGTAAAAAAATATGATCCAAATACATTTTATTGGCCGGCAAGTCCATCTTCGGGCGGCGCTTTTGACGAACCAAACAGTGAAAACCGGGGGGATGTTCATTACTGGGATGTATGGCATGGAAACAAGCCCATCACAGAATTTCGGAAATTTTATTTTCGTTATCTTTCCGAATTTGGATTTCAGTCGTTTCCGTTACTGAAAACCTGTGAAAGCTTTACCAGACCAGAGGATCGAAACATATTTTCCTATGTCATGGAAAAACATCAGCGCAATCAGGCAGCAAATGGCAAGATTATGAATTATATGGAGCAGACTTATCTGTATCCAACCGGTTTTTCACTGGCATTGTACGCTTCCCAGCTTCTTCAGGCGCAGGCCGTGCGTTACGGGGTAGAGCATTTTAGAAGAAACCGTGGGAGATGTATGGGAACCATCATTTGGCAGTTAAATGACTGCTGGCCTGTGGCAAGCTGGTCTGCCATTGATTATTATGGCAGGTGGAAAGCACTGCATTACTATACCAGGAGATTTTTTGCACCGCTGTTGTTGTCCTGTGAAGAGGAAGGAATCTTAAGTCAGGATACCAACCCCAATGCAGAACCTTATGAAGTTAAAAAATCAGTGCGTTTTAATGTTTCTAACGAAAGCCGGAAACAAAGAACGGTTACTGTTGAATGGGAGCTGAAAAGTGTAGACTGGACGGTAAAAAGACAGGAAAGCATGGTGGTGCAGGTAGAGGAACTGTCTGCAAAATGGATGGAAAAAGTGGAACTTCCGGAAGCAGATCTTTATTCAGATTATGTGATCTATCGTCTGAAAGAGAATGGGGAGATTTTGTCAGAAAGCACAGTCATTTTCTGCCAACCCAAATATTTTGCGTATCCGGATCCCAAACTTTGCTGTCACGTGGAAGGAGATACCATTGTAGTAGAAGCGAAAGCATATGCTCATGATGTGGAGATTCTCAATGAAAATGAAGATCTGATCCTGCAAGATAATTATTTTGATATGGAAGCCGGAGAAAAAAGAATCAAAATCATAGAAGGAAGACCAGAAGGTCTACGAGTAAGAAGTGTATATGATATTCGATAGGAGTTTGAGGGGGCGCTTTGCGACCCCTCTTTTTTAGAGCATTTTAGGACATGGGGTAATATGAAATCAGTTTTCTGTCTTCAGATATTTTTTCAGCGGCATCCAGATGAGATAAGCCAGGACACTTCCGATCAGTGCCGTAGTGAGCTGGGTGACGGAAAAGGTGACCTTTGCGGTGGCAAGTACCATAGGTAAGGCTTCCGGCTTGGGGAGCTTTGATGCAATGTTGTCACCGAAAATGGGAAGAATAATCAGGACAATCACGATGCCCATAAAAACGGCCTTCAAAACAGAGCCTGCGATTAAGCCGGCAGGCAGACGCCACTTGAAGGATGTCTTTTTCTGAAAATACCAGACGGTAACGGCGAGAACGGCATTTCCTGCCATAACAGCGGGAAACATCAGCGGAATGGCTGCCATGATGGGCGAGCCGGTGAAGAAAAATGCGGTTACCGGGGCAATGATACTTAACAGTAATCCACTCCATAATCCGACGGACAGAACAGCAAGAATAATGGTAAGATTGACAATCGGTCCGGTGATATACACGGACAGATTCTTGAAATACTGACTGGCAATGCAGATGGCCAGAAGCAGTGCAGTCTGTACAAGTTGTTTGGTTGTGATTTTCATAATGAGTCCTCCTGAGAATAATGTTATAGGTTTGCCTGCATAGCCTTTGCAGTAACACCTTCAATTCTTCCGAGTTTTCCGGAAAGAGCACTGATCCTGTCAGGAGTGGTACTTAGGATGATGGAAATGACATGCAGATCCCTGTCACGGCAGGGAATACCGATTCTGCCAATAATGTCTTCGGCATAGTCGTGCAAGATCCCGTTTACCTTCGGAACTGCATCAAAATCCTTAATAAAAATACCAATGATGGCAGCTTTCTCTTCACGGATTTCCATAGAATGAGTTCTCCTTGTTTTACTTTACGTCAGGAATTCCTTCGGCTCAGAATATTGTGGGCTGCAAAAACAGAAGATATACGCAACTATTCAGACCCCATTCGTAAAACCGCTGTTTCACAGCGTTGTTTACTCATGTGGTTACTTTGCCATATAAATCATGGCATATGTCCTTTTGAATGCAAGCATTCATCGTCCATAGCCATAATTTGTATGGCTCTGAATAGTTGAAACACACTCTCTTTGCAGGTGATTTTCCAAAGATTATAATACAAATTCAGAAAAATAGCTAGTCATATTGGCGCGTTTATGCTATAATCCTACAATGACTGTGAGTATGCACAGGACGTATTAAGGAGGTTTGTACAAGATGAGCGTACAGGTAGAGAAATTAGAAAAGAACATGGCGAAGCTTACAATTGAAGTTTCTGCAGCAGAATTTGAGAAGGCATTAGAGGATGCTTTCCTTAAGAATAAGAATAAAATCAGTGTACCTGGTTTTCGTAAGGGAAAAGTACCGCGCCAGATGGTAGAGAAGATGTATGGTCCGGAAATCTTCTATGAAGATGCTGCCAATGCATTAATTCCTGATGCATACAGCAAGGCACTTGATGAATGTGAAGAAGATATCGTTTCTTCTCCTGAAATTGATGTTACCCAGATCGAGAAGGGCAAGTCCTTCATCTTTACTGCAACGGTTGCATTAAAGCCGGAAGTAAAGCTTGGCAAGTATAAGGGTGTCAAGGTAGAAGCTGCCGAAGTTACCGTTACCGATGAAGAAGTCAATGCAAAGATCGAGAAGGAAAGAGAAAACAATGCAAGAACCATCGAAGTAACCGACAGACCGGTTAAGGATGGCGATATGACCATTCTTGATTTCGAAGGATTTGTAGATGGTGTTGCTTTTGACGGTGGTAAGGGCGAGAATTATCCGTTAACCATCGGTTCCGGCGCATTTATTCCCGGATTTGAAGAGCAGCTCGTTGGTGCTGAAATCGGCAAGGAAGTAGAAGTAAACGTTACTTTCCCGGAAGATTATCAGGCAGAAGAATTAAAGGGCAAGGCAGCCGTATTCAAATGTACCATTAAAGAAATCAAGGAAAAGGAACTTCCTGCACTGGATGATGAATTTGCAAGTGAAGTTTCCGAATTCGATACCTTAGAGGAATATAAGAAGGACGTTAAGGAAACCTTAACCATCGAGAAGGAAAAGGCAGCAAGAGATGCTAAGGAAGCAGCAGTGATTGATGCAATCATTGCAGATTCCGATATGGATATTCCGGAAGCTATGGTTACTACCCAGCAGAAGCAGATGATCGATGAATTTGCACAGAGAATGCAGATGCAGGGATTATCCATGGAGCAGTACTTCCAGTTTACAGGTGCTACTTTAGACAAGATGATGGAACAGGTAAAGCCTCAGGCAGAAACCAGAATCAAGTCCAGACTTGTATTAGAAGCAGTTGCAGCTAAGGAAGGAATTGAAGCAACCGAAGAAGATTACGAAGAAGAAATCAAGACAATGGCAGAGGTTTACCAGATGGAGCCTGACAAGATTAAGGAAATGCTTCCTGAAAAGAGCGTCAAGGGCATCAAGGAAGATATCGCTGTTAAGAAGGCAGCAGAGTTTGTTGTAAACAATGCCAAGGCAAAATAAGAAAAGAGGTTAAAGAATGAGTTTAGTACCTTATGTCATTGAACAGACAAGCAGAGGGGAACGCTCCTATGACATCTATTCAAGACTTTTAAAAGAAAGAATTATCTTTTTGGGCGAGGAAGTAAATGAAACAACCGCAAGTCTTGTTGTAGCACAGATGTTGTTTCTGGAAGCTGAGGATCCGGAGAAGGATATCCAGCTTTATATTAACAGCCCCGGTGGCAGTGTGACGGCCGGTATGGCAATTTATGATACCATGCAGTATGTAAAATGTGATGTATCTACCTTCTGTATGGGTATGGCAGCCAGCATGGGTGCATTCCTTTTAGCAGGTGGTACGAAGGGCAAGAGACTGGCACTTCCCAATGCGGAAATCATGATTCATCAGCCTTTGGGCGGCGCACAGGGACAGGCTACCGAGATTGAAATTGCAGCCAGACATATTTTACAGACCAAGGAAAAGCTGAACAGAATGCTTGCTGAAAATACCGGCAAGGATATCTCCATCATCGCAGCAGATACGGACCGTGATAACTGGATGTCCGCAGAAGAAGCGAAGGAATATGGACTGATTGACCGCGTTATTTATAAGCGTTCAGAGGCGTAGTCACAATAGTTTAAAGTAGAGGTAAAGTCATATGGCAGGAAGGAATTCTGACGAAATCAGATGTTCTTTTTGTAATAAAACCCAGGATCAGGTGCGTAAGATGATCGCCGGTCCTTCGGGAGTATATATTTGTGACCATTGCGTGGAGATCTGCGCGGATATTGTTGAGGAAGAGTTTGAGGATGATGCAGAGGCATTTGCAGAAGAAGAGCCGGATATGGAAATCAATCTGTTAAAGCCTGCAGAAATCAAGGACTTTCTTGATGATTATGTCATCGGGCAGGAGGAAGCGAAGAAGGTTCTTTCCGTTGCTGTTTATAATCACTATAAGCGTGTGACAGCACCGAAGGACGAGGATGATGTCGAACTTCAGAAAAGTAACATTATCATGATCGGACCTACCGGTTCCGGTAAAACCTATCTGGCACAGACCCTGGCGAAGGTTATTAATGTTCCGTTTGCAATTGCGGATGCTACAACCTTAACCGAAGCCGGTTATGTGGGAGAGGATGTAGAGAATATTCTCCTTAAGCTGATTCAGGCAGCGGATTATGATATCGACCGTGCACAGTATGGAATCATTTATATTGATGAGATTGATAAGATCACGAAGAAGAGTGAGAACGTTTCTATTACCCGTGATGTTTCCGGAGAGGGAGTGCAGCAGGCACTGCTTAAGATTGTTGAGGGTACGGTAGCAAGCGTTCCACCGCAGGGTGGACGGAAGCATCCTCATCAGGAGCTTTTACAGATTGATACCTCCAATATCCTGTTTATCTGTGGAGGAGCGTTTGATGGTCTTGAGAAGATTGTGGAAGACCGTCTGAACCGCAATTCCATTGGATTTGATGCAGAGATCGTAAGCAGGAACAGCAAGGAAGTCAGTGAGCTTCTTGCAGAGGTAACACCACAGGATCTTGTGAAGTTTGGACTGATTCCGGAATTTGTCGGACGTGTACCGATCAATGTGTCACTGAAGGGTCTTGATAAGAAAGCGTTAATCCGTATTCTTACCGAACCGAAGAATGCGTTAATTAAACAGTATCAGAAATTATTTGGATTTGACCATGTAAATCTTGTGTTTGAAGAAGATGCAGTGGATGCCATTGCAGAGCAGGCTTTTGAGAGAAAGACCGGAGCAAGAGGATTACGGTCCATTATGGAAAAGGTCATGATGAATGTCATGTTTGAAATTCCGTCGGATCGTACAATTGAAAAATGCGTGATCACCAAAGGCGCGGTAGAAGGTGAGAGTGAACCGCTGATTTACCGCAGAGAATTGATGCCTAAAGCAAACTAAAGCATGACGGACACGCTTTTGCGTGTTCGTCATATTTATATCACTTGTCATTATATTTTTTACGGAGTTGTATATGAATAAAGAACATATCCCGGTAATCCCCCTGCGGGGACTTGCAGTGTTACCGGATGCAATTATACATTTTGATTTAAAGAGAGAAAAGTCAATTCATGCCGTGGAATACGCCATGATGGGAGACGGACTGGTATTTCTTGCATCCCAGAAGGATCCGGAATGTCAGGATCCGGGAATCGGGGATCTGTATACGGCAGGAACAGTCGCTTCGGTACGGCAGGTCACGAAGCTTCCGAACCAGGTGCTGCGGATTCTCGTAGGCGGTGTGAAGCGTGCGATGCTGACTGCAATTCAGGAAGCAAATGAGGCCTTTCTGGAAGGAAGTATTATTCCACAGGAGGAGCTTGCAGACGAGGAATTATCTTCCGTGGAGGAAGAAGCGATGCTTCGACAGCTTAAGGAAACCATTGCCGAATTTGCAGCCTTGCATCCAAAGCTTGATAAGAACGCCGTACAGCGGTATCAGGCGATGGAGAATCTGGGGAGTCTGTTGGATCAGATTACCATGAATCTTCCGGTAGAATTTGAAAAGAAGCAGCAGGTATTAGAGGCTTTCAATTTAAAGGAGCGTTTTGAGACGGTCTGTACTATCCTGGTTAATGAAATCCAGATTGCCGGAATCCGGAATCGTCTGGCACAGAAATTAAAGGGGAAGGTAGAGAAGAACCAGAAGGAATATCTGTTACGGGAGCAGCTTCGCTATATCCGGGAGGAATTGGGAGAAGAGAATTCCTTTTCGGACAGTGAGCAGTTTGAAGAAAAGCTAAAGGAGCTTAAGGCTAAGCCCGAAGTAAAGGAGAAGATCCGGAAGGAAATCTCCCGTTTTAAGAGCCTGTCCGGGAACAGCTCGGAAAGTGCCGTGGAGCGGGGCTATATTGAGACACTGTTAGAGCTTCCGTGGGATAAAGCCTCGATTGATAACGAAAGTATCAAAGAGGCGGGAGAGATTCTGGAAAAGGAGCACTATGGACTGACACAGGTCAAGGAGCGTATTCTGGAATTCCTGGCGGTACGGTGTCTCACGAAGAAGGGAGAAAGTCCCATCCTTTGTCTGGTAGGGCCTCCGGGAACCGGTAAAACCTCGATTGCGCGAAGTGTTGCCAGAGCGTTGAATAAGAGATACATACGGATCTGTCTCGGAGGTGTCCGGGATGAAGCAGAGATTCGTGGCCATAGGAAAACCTATGTCGGTGCAATGCCCGGAAGAATTGCGACAGGCCTGCGGCAGGCAGGAGTGAAGAATCCGCTCATGCTTCTGGATGAAATTGATAAGGTCAGCAATGATTATAAGGGAGATACCTTTTCCGCATTGCTTGAAGTACTTGATGGAGAACAGAACGTGCGGTTTCGCGATCATTATGTGGAAATTCCGCTTGACCTGTCGGAGGTTCTGTTTATTGCAACTGCAAATTCCACACAGAATATCCCACGCCCCCTGCTTGACCGTATGGAGCTGATCGAGGTAAACAGCTATACGGAGAACGAGAAGTTCCATATTGCGAAGGAACATCTTCTGCACAAGCAGATGGAAAAGAACGGCATCACCGGAAGGTGGCTGTCTGTTTCGGACAGTGCCTTGAAAGCAATCATTTCTTCCTATACAAGAGAAGCCGGTGTCCGTGAGCTGGAACGTAAGATCGGGGATATCTGCCGCAAGGCAGCGAAGGAAATTCTGGAATGCCGTGAAGATGGCAGAGAGGAAACGAAGGTCAAGGTGACCGCTTCTAATATTGAGAAGTATCTTGGAAAGCGGAAATACACGACGGATCTTGCCAATAAGAAGCCGGAGGTCGGCATTGTACGCGGACTCGCCTGGACGAGTGTTGGTGGTGATACCTTACAGATCGAGGTAAATGTCATGCCGGGTAAGGGAGATATTGATCTGACCGGACAGATGGGAGATGTGATGAAGGAATCTGCCATTATCGGTATGAGTTATGTCCGCTCTATCGGCAAGGAGCATAAGATTGATCCGTCCATGTTTAAGGAAAATGATTTCCATATTCATATTCCGGAGGGAGCCGTTCCGAAGGACGGACCATCGGCCGGAATCACGATGGCAACGGCAATCTTTTCTGCAGTGACCGGGAAGCCTGTGCGGTGTGACCTTGCCATGACCGGAGAGATTACCCTTCGTGGAAATGTACTGCCGATTGGCGGTTTAAAGGAGAAGATTCTGGCAGCCAGGATGGCGGGTATTAAGGAAGTGCTTGTTCCTTTTGAAAATAAAAAGGATGTGGAAGAAATTCCGGAAGAGATCCGTGACGGAATTACCATTACTTATGTTAAGACCATGAAGGATGTAATAAAAAAAGCACTTGTGACTGAGTATTAAAATATATACAATGTTAGTAATGATAACGAGAGTATTCCGGACAATCCGGATGCTCGTTCAGAACGTGAGGTTTCAGCATGGTTATTAAAAATGTAAGTCTGGAAACGGTCTGTGGAATTACCAGTAAGATTCCGGACAATCCATATATTGAATTTGCGTTTGCAGGTAAGAGTAATGTAGGGAAGTCTTCCCTCATTAACGGTCTGATGAACCGCAAGTCTCTTGCGAGAACCAGTGCACAGCCGGGCAAAACACAGACCATTAATTTTTATAATATCAATGATGCCATGTATTTCGTCGATCTTCCGGGATATGGCTATGCAAAGGTCAGTGAACAGGAAAAGGCCAAATGGGGAAAGATGATTGAAAATTATCTGCACAGCTCCAAACAGTTAAAGGCAGTATTTCTGCTCATTGATATCCGGCATGAACCTTCCGGAAATGATAAGATGATGTATGAATGGATCTGCAATCAGGGTTATGAACCGGTCATTATTGCAACGAAGCTTGATAAGATTAACCGGAGCCAGGTTCAGAAGCATGTGAAGATGATCAAAGAAGGTCTGCAGGTGGTGAAGGGAACAATTGTGATTCCTTATTCCGCACAGACCAAACAGGGGAGAGAAGAGATCTACGATTTGTTGGACAGCTATCTGATATAAAGGGGCAGAAGCCAACAGGAGGAAGAGGCGGTTATTATGGAAAAAAGAGGAACGGGAATCACTTATGTAAAGGTTGTTGTTAACTTATTAATCATGGCGTTGACGATTCTTTGCTGCTTTCTGGTATTACCAAGAATTATTGTGTATTTTATGCCGTTTTTTATTGGCTGGATCATTTCCCTGATCGCCAATCCGATCGTGAGGTTTTTTGAGACAAAGCTTAAGATACGGAGGAAAATGGGGACAGTTGTTGTGATCATTGCCGTACTTGCACTTGTTGTGGGTGGAGGATATTTTTTGATTTCCTGGTTGCTTGAACAGCTGATTTCCTTTATAAATGAAATTCCCGAGATGTGGGCAAATGCACAGGGAGACCTGGAAAACATCGGTAAAAAGCTGATGGTCATGTATCAGTATCTGCCAAAGAACTGGCAGGAGAATCTGGATGGCTTTCAGGTGAAATTCCAGACCATATGGGGAGACTGGGTAAGCACACTCGGAACACCGACGATTACCGCAGTTGGTAATTTTGCCAAAAATCTGCCGTTGATTGTAATCGGGATTATTATGAGTCTGCTATCTTCCTATTTCTTTGTGGCAGAACCGGATTATCTTCGCGGCATCTGGGGGAAAATACTTCCGCGGGCATTACAGGATCGTATCGAGATGATCAAGCGTGGTTTAAAGCGTGCCGTAGGCGGCTATTTTAAGGCACAGCTTAAAATTGAGGTATGGATGTATATTCTGCTGGGAATCGGATTCTGGATTTTGCGTGTAAGATATGCCTTCATTATAGCAATCGGAGTAGCCATTTTAGATCTGCTGCCTTTCTTTGGAACAGGAACCGTGCTGGTGCCGTGGGCAATCATCAAGTTTCTGAACGGAGAATACGGTATGGTGATCGGTCTGCTCATTATCTGGGGAGTCGGACAGCTGTTCCGTCAGATGATTCAGCCAAAGATCGTAGGAGATTCAGTAGGGCTGGATCCGCTGCCAACGTTGTTCCTTTTGTACATCGGATACCGTATGGGAGGTGTCTGGGGCATGCTGCTTTCTGTGCCGATTGGAATTATTATTTTTAATATGTATGAAGAAGGGGTATTCGATACCACAATTAAAAGTATACAGATCCTGTACTCCGGGGCAAGTAATTTCCGTCATATTACCGAGGAGGATATGGAACCTGTCCGCAGGTATAAGCTCCTTGAGCAGGAAAGGCTGAAGAAATCCAGAGAGCGTAAGGAGACCGGGGAAGAATCGAAAGCACAGAATCAGGAAAAATAGTAACTATTCAGTACAGGTCGAAGCATTTACTGCTGAGACCGTAAGAAAATGAT
>OMGB01000458.1_pt1 | contig 14888 bp, 9 predicted proteins | sample 1645791 | NCBI WGS metagenome assembly OMGB01 (sample SAMEA103958120, study PRJEB25191) | human gut metagenome | biome: human-associated habitat [ENVO:00009003]; feature: intestine environment [ENVO:2100002]; material: feces | place: Germany | collected 2013/2015 | reverse complement strand
GTTGAATAGAATTATCAAATTTTCCACCTCCAATTTTATGTAAATCTATTAAATCATCTTTTAGGACATCTTTAAATGCTCTATTTTGATCAATAGCTGCTGTAATTCTACCTTTTGTTTTAAAGGTTCTTGTTTTGGCATGATCTGCATCTGTCATAACAATTGCAATACCTTCATTTCTTGGTAGATATCCTAATTTGTCTTGAGGTATATGATGGATTTGAAGACCATCAAGACGGTCAGAGGCTTTAGATAATGCTCCATATGTTCCAACTTGACCTTCAACTACTGTTAATCCCCATATATCAATCCACTTATTAGTATTTTCTACATACCCATAAAATGTTGGATTATTTCCAGCAAAATCTATTGGATCTTGTGATAGGTAATTGCCCATATCAGGAAAGTAATACCTAAATCTATTATAGTACAGTCCTGTTTCTTCATCCGCATACTGTCCCTGAAACCTGAAAGGACAATCGAACTCCGTTCCCTTGTCAACGGCAAGCACTTTTCCGTAAATATCCAGCGTGCAGTCCCAGGTCTTGTTTCCCTGCCCGTCGTACATCTGGATGGGGGTGCCCATATAATTGGACACGATGGAATACTGCTTGCCATCCTGTATCTTTGCCGTTGGTACAAACGTACCTGCCTCGAACACCCAAGTGGTAACATCTTTTGCCGGCTCTTTGGGAGGGGTGTTCTCCTCTTCATCCGACTGCAAGCCGTTGGCTTTATAGCACCATTCGTGTAAAGGCACGTTTCCGTCCCACACCCAGCGTGTGACCTTGCCGAAATACCGCTTGGCGGTGCGGCGTCCCAACGCATCGTAGCGGAATTCCACCGGCCTGCCGTCCGGACGTATCACCTTCTTCAGCATGCCGTTGGATGCCCACTCGTAGAGCCATCCCATGCCCGTAGCCCGGCAGCGGATGCCGCGTTCCTTCTCCATGCGCTTGCGGTCATGGGGCACGGCGTTGTCCTGCAACTCCTTGAACTCGCGGAAAATGAGGTTGCCCTCGTCGTCGTAGTGGTAGAAGGATGACGGGTCTTCCAGCAACCGTCCTCCCGGACCGTACTTGCGGTCTTTCCTGTCCGGCATCTCAAATAGGTTTCCCACGAAATCCGGCACGCGGTAAATCACGTCCGTTTCGGAGCCGTTTGTCATTTCCTGACGGATGAGGAAGTCGAAACGGTCGTAATCGTAGCGCATGAGTGTTCCGGTCAGCTCGTTCTCCTTGGCGAGCAACCGACCCGCAATACCCCACTCATAACGGTACGCCCCGTGCTCGATGCCGCCCGCGCGGACGGACTTGCGGACCTCGCGCCCGAAACGGTCGCGTTCCGTCCTGACGGTCACACTGCTGGAGAAAGTGCGCTGCACCTCCAGCCCGGTGTTGTCACGTATCCATGAAGCTTGCCAGTTTTCACCTGCCTGCATACTTTGGAGATTACCTTCCCGGTCATAGGTATGTCGTATGTCCGCTCCCAGACTGCTGGTGATGCGGGTGCAGTTTCCCTCGCTGTCATACGTGCGGCTGACGGTATATTCTCCCTGTCTCTCCCCGGTGACCAGTCCTGTCCGCCTGTCGCGGGTGAACTCCAGCAGGTTCTCCGCGTTTTGTGCCTTGACGAGCAGTCCGTCCTTGTCATAGGTGTAAAGGGACACCTCTCCGTCGTACTGCTCCTCCTTCAGGATGTGGTCCAGCCCGTCGTAGAGGTATTCGGTCCATTTGCCGCCGGGACGGTTCACGCGTGTGACCCGTCCGGCCCCGTCACGCTCGTACTCGCGGCGCAGACCGTCGAAACCTGTTTCCACAATGACCTGTCCCAGCCCGTCCAGCTCGAAGAAATAGTTGTCGCCCGCCTCGTTCCCGATACGGCGGAGCTGCAACTCGCTGTTGTAGCCGAAAGTGATGCGGTGCCGCTCCTGCTCGCGGCTTTTCAGCACGCCCAAAGCCCCGTAAGTAAATTTGACCTCACGGATGTTGTCGGCGGCATGGACCATGTTGCCCATGGCATCGTACTCGAAACGGTGCACGTTGCCATCAGGTTCCTCTAAACGTATTAAGTTGTCCGCACGGTCATATGCATAATGTGTGGTATTCCCTTTTATATCTGTTGCTTCTATAAGACGTCCGCGGTTATCATAAACCCAGTGGCGGGAAAGTCCGTTTGGAAAAACAAGTGATTCAAGTTCATAATGGGAATTGAATAATAATGTATATACACGTCCTTGCCCGTCTGTAATGGTATGAAGTAAGCCATCTTTATAAGAATATCTGATGGTTTGACCATTCATGGTAGTACGACTTGCAAGTCTGTCCTGTTCGTCATACTTCCATGTGAGTTGTCTTCCTTCCGGTGTACGCAAAGAAGTCAGATTGTAATTGTCATCATATTGCAACCAGGTATCTTCCCCGTTTTCATCTGTTATACGGATAGGAAATCCAAAATCATTATAAATAGTCTTTCGGGTGTATCCTTCCGGGTTGACTATAACTTCCAATTCTTCAGAAGCATTGTAGCGATAACGGGTTATTCCGCCATTGGCATCGATAATTTTATAGATAAGTTTGTCAGAGCCATAGAAATATTCAGTGACAGCATTTTCGCCATTACGGATACGGGTTGTTCCTTTGCCATAATGGATATAGTATTCCATTACACCGCCATCACCCCATGTATGTATGCAGTGTGCGTTTTCGCCATTACCCTCATATTCCCAATGAAAGGACATACCGCCTTGGTTGACAAGCCGTATCAATAGATGATTTTCTTTGTAAAAGAAATATTTGCTGACATTGAGGGCATCAATGGTTTCAATCATATTTCCTTGTTCATCGTAGCGATAGCGTACAAGCTTAACTTCTTCATTATCCTGTTTTATAGAAACACAGGTAACTCGTCCGGCTTCATCTGTATCTACTTTAATATGTTCACCACGAGAAGAAATAATTTCAACCAAGCGTCCAGCAGAAGCATATTTAAGTATGACAGAGAAACCGTCACGTGTAGAAATTGATGATACCATACGATATCCGGACTTATTTTCCGATCCGTTGAAACGGTATTGATAGCCACGACTATCAGTGAGTTGATAACCTTGCGAATCAAGCTCCCATTTCAGTTGTTCCTTTCGGTCTATCCATTTTTCGCCAGCAAGAAGTACGGGCAAATAAGATTCACGCCCATCTGCATGACGAATTACAAAAGCTTTATCATTGATTTGTTTTACTCCCATATTATAGCTATGATGCCAATTATAACCTAATGGACCATCGACAGCTGCATCACTATAATAGGTACGTTCCCATTTAATTGGAATTGGACCAGAAAGTTCAAAGTCCACATTCGTATGATAAACTCTTCCGGTAGCTGCATCTACAGGTTCTCCAAAAGTTTTGCACTTAATGGGCTGTAGGATATCTGCCAGTTTGTTTTTCCCTTTTTTACGTAAATTGTTTATGAGATCTTGAAACTTATCTCCAATCTTTTTCCATATTTTGCCAATGCCTTTCAGCCCCAATTTCATGGTTAGGGCAAACAAATCAATGGTAGGAGGGCCGCCTACAAGCACAGGCTTTCCCACAGAAGTTATGGTTGAAAGCATGGAAGTCGGTGCCATCAGAGCCTTGCTTACCTTTTTAGGCTTTCCTTTACGTGGAATGGTAGGGATACCGACCAGATTACAAGAAAGCGAAGGATGAGTAAGTGTAGAACAGGGAGCACCGTCTGCCAGGACAGTAGAACTTCCCATCCACATTTCAGATTCCGACATACCACTTACCAAAGGTGCCGGATGAAGTACAAAAGCCGGAAGATGTAAAATACTGATTCCAGCCTGCGCAATCCACTGATTATGTACCTTTACGGAAGGAGCCATTCCCTTCAATACATTGCATGCTACACCTGCTATACCAGAGGTTGCAGGTGGTATGGTAGCGGCAATTCCCGCCATAAGATCCGCCATAAGATCATAGATTTTCCCGACATGCGGAACCGGCATAACAGGAGAAGGCGGCGTAACAGTGGGATGCATATCAATACCTATGGAAAGGTCGCCAAATTTGGCAACAGGCATCCCGGGCATGGAAGGGAGCATTCCGCCCAACCCTGCCTGAATATTATCCAAAGCTGCTTTGGAGTCTGCGAAAAGGTCGGCAAATCCACGCTTGGCACTGCTGCTTTGAGCTAAATCATTGAATGGCATACAGGTAAGTTTTGAAGTGAAAAGGCAACCGGAAGTCAGAAAAGAAATCCCAGTTGCCTTCAGAAATAGTTATTAAATTCAAGCATCCTGAGCATAGTCGCTGTTCCAGTCATTTTCATCATCACCCTTGGTTCCTTCAAGTTTGATTACAAAACTCTTTGCAGGGAAGTACGGAGTGAGGTGAATATCCAGGAAGATGCGGTCTTTCTGTTTCGGATCACGCTCAAAACGGAGAATCTTGAACTTTTCGATAAGACGGCCAGGGCCTTGGATGCTATCAAGGAACTTGCTGATTTGACTGCGTAAATCTCTTTCGGCTTTACTGTTCCAGTTTTCAAATGCACGGCGGTTGAGGAAGTCCATTAATACTTTTGTAACCCAATCGAAAACACGGACTACCGAATAAGTCTGTAAACCTAAGTTGTCACCATTGAAAAGTGTTTTGGCTGAGAATGCCATTACTTTACCGTATTCCTTAACCATCGGAATCAAACCAATCTTTTCGATTTCTGAAATTTCACTTTTCTTCAGATTGAAAGCAACTCCGTCAACTTCACTCATTGAACCATACTTCTTACCGGCTGTTACTTGTGCCATTACTGTCTTATAGACACTGCCAGCTAGTGCAGCAGAAGGAGGTACAAGCAGATCTTCGGTTTCACCCAGTTCTGCATAGCGTCCTCTACCCACTAAATAGTTACAAGTCATACATACATTTGATTTATAGATGTCACCTCCGGATAAATTAGAGTCAAAGAACATTTCAATAACATCATCCGGTTTTTCAAGGTCGGCAAAGTCTGTGTAGATCATTACTTTGTTATCGTGTGCAATCTTTGCCCATTTCTCAACAACCTTGTTTGAACCCAGAAAACCAGGGATAACCAATAATGAGTAGTTTGTTCTTAAGTCAAGGCGGTCATAGTTGGCGCGAAGTTCATTGGCAATCGCGTCAATGAAGAATGAGTTGTCAAGATCTGTAATCTGAGCCATAGATGCATTGACAATGGAAACATTCTTGATTTTGTCCGAGTCAGTGTTCTTGTAGAAGAGCATGACTGTACGGTACGATTTTTCCAATTGTTTGACTTCCTCTACCGCTTTAAGTTGGTTTTGTGAAAGTAAATCTGATACAGCTGCTGACTTTTTCTGACAAGCATCAATCATTTCTGTGATAGATTTGCCGCTTTTCAGCATTTCTACCCACATTTCAATACTCTTTGCAAGTTCTTTACGTTCAGCCGCTTTTTCATTACTGGTCAAATAGATATTGCGTCTTGCCTTACGCTCTGGATTGAGGTTCTGTATTCCATCTACAGAAGATTCCAATACATTGAAACCACCAAATTTGGCAAGAGCCTGTAACTCAGTATTTAAGTTTCTAGTTTGTACGGCAGCAACTTGTTGTTCCGCAGCTTCTATTTTAGGATTCTGTTCACTCATAACTATCATTCATTTACAGAGTTAGACTTTTCGTTGTTTTTCAATTCGTCCAGCATGACTGAAAGTGCATTGACAAAGGCGTCACGTGTAGTGGGATTCTCCAGAACCCGTTGCAGAACCTTGTTCGAACGCAAAGACTTTTCCATTTTGTCTGCAAATTGTTTTTCAGCATTCAGACTGGATAGAAAAGGACTATGTTCTGTCATCTTGGCAACAGAAAAGTCACCAACATTGTTAAAACGGAAGTTCTCCTCGACTGGTGCTCCGTCCGCATCAGAGAACTCAATATCTATTTCCGGCTGGAAATGTGCAAAGACTTCGTCAATGTTGGTAAGACCTGTTACAACTTCAGGTGCTACTGGTTCGTCCTTTGTCAATTGCTCAACCATTAAAGTTCGGTTTTGTGGAATATCCGCAATACCTTCGGATGCTTCGAGTTTTACCTCGTTTCCGCCGATTCCATAATTTCCAAGTTCCATACTATTCTAATTTTAAATTAAAAATATGTTAACTATTTCTCTTGATTTTAACTGAATATGTTCTTCTTTCTTCTGGCCTTGGCTTGTTGCATGGATGGGTTATCAACAAGTTCCCTCCAATCTTTGCCAAGCCATTCCTGTAATTGTTTTTCGAGTATTTCTATGTCTGAAGGAGCCCTTACTTGTTTACCTGTATGCAAAGCGAGATAAGCGGCATAGGTAAATGTCGAGTTTCTTCTAATGTTTTCAGGAAGATAACTTCCGCCTGCCAGTGATAGTAAAAAGAACTCGAAAGCACTTTCCATCTTGCCCTCTTCATAACGCAGGAATCCACACATACGGTAACCTTCCATCACATAGTAGGCATCTTTTTGCTCAACAGCTTTCAAGGCTATCTCCTTATATAGTGAAATCGCTTCGTCACGTTTCTTTTCTGCGGTAAGTATGGCAGCCTTCATGGAAGCCGCCATTTTCCAGTAGCTATATCCCGTTGTATCACCGCCCATCATAGCCTTTTGGGCTTCATTAAGAGTAATTTCACTGTACTTCATGCTGTCCTTATATTCTCTGATGGCATAGAATGCTTCAGATGCAATAAACAGTGAAGATATATAGATACCATTGTCTTTTAGTTCTTTGGCTATGTCCAAAAGTTTGTTGATTTCCCTTCCTAACAGTTTTTTATCCTGTTTTTGGGTACAGTCCATTACAACGGTAACCTGTTGTTTAAACTTGTTTTCGGGAGCTGTAAGGTCTCCTCCGGCATCTCCTTGTGCCATACGGTTGCGCAAAGCCTGAACCAGATTGAATTTGGGATAAATACAAGCTACCATCCGCGAATTGTCAAGTCGTATGCTACGGTTCCCAACTATATCAATAGTGGCTAACCGAATTCCTTGTGGCACACCTTCTGATAAGACTTTTGAAAACCATTCTGCACGTTGAGGACCTTTCAATTGTCCGGGAGGGAAATAGATGCAAAAGTTGGTGTCTTCCAGTCCGGAGATACAGGATTTTAGCCGTAGCATCTCCTGCCATAAGGCAACAGTAGTGTAAGGAATGTCTGTCTGGGGAAAATACTCTCCAGTTAATAGCCCGTCCTGTTTCAATGCCTTGAGAACATCATACTTTTCGTCAATTTCTTCTGTAAACCAGCTGACATATTCTTTCCAAAGTTGCTCTGTGAATTTTTCATCATCGCCCTCATATATCGAGTCAAAGCGGAAAAAAATGTCATCAAACTGTCCTACCGGGGAACGCTCTATTTCAAAAAAACGATCAATCAAATCTACGTCTGTAGCTTCGACAACCCATATTGCCAGCTTCCAGTCTTTACGGACTTCTATTTCAGCCCAGTAATCAACCGCTTTATAGTATTCTTGTATAACAGATGCTGATGCTCCCATATTAGTTTGTTTAAGAGTTTATTTTTACGATGCCTCCTGTTACGGTAACATCGGCTGTACCTTCTATGGACATGTTGTTGGCTGTAACTGTACCTGCTTTGCTGGTTTGCTCATATTGACTTTGTGCTTCAACCTTTATATTTGTCCCGGTTGTAGCTATGGCTGTCTTTTCTTTACTGATAATCAGATTTTCGTCACCAGAAACAAATGCAATGTTCTTTTCAGCTTCGAGGCAGATTGTTTCAGCCTTCATGCCAATGGATTTATCCTCCATTGCAATTATTGATTCCGATTCGTTTGTGATAATCACACTCTTTTTCGCCATAATGGTAATGCTGTCCTTTCCATCAAGAAGAATCAGTTGTTTTCCTGTCTGGTCTGTTATAGTAATACTTCCTGTTTCATCATTGAAGATGATAGCATTACCACTACGGGTAATTATTGTTTTAAGCTGATTGTTATCACCTCCTCCTTGTCCCGATCCGGAGTGGAACATGGCTCCGGAAACATAGGGGCGGTCCGGGTTTCCATGTTCATAGCCAATCATGACCTGGTCACCAACCTCCGGTACGAATACAAGTCCGCGGTTTTTGCTTACGGCATCACTGGTTCCGGCATTAGGGCTTTGTACTCTGATCCAATTTGTAGTTTTGCTGCCTTTTTGCCATTGAAAGTGCACCTTAACTCTTCCTTGCCCTTTTTCATCTTTATTTTCCTGAACTGTAGCCAGCTCCGGCATTGCTGTAGGAAACCTGACATCAGATACGGGCAGATTTGTTGTATCGCTTGGAATCCCGAAAAATGTATTGGAGTAATGACCGTCCCTGTGTACTTCGTGAATAATTTCCGTTACAAGATATTTTCCGAGTGGAGAAAGTTTCATCTTGTCGGGGAACGAAACATCAATTATTTCACCGATTCTGATACGGCAAGTCTTTCCTGTACCACTTATATTGAGCAGTCTTGCTCCAGAAGCATTTCGTACTCTTTTCATCTGGTCATCAAGTTCTGCCTTATCCTTGATATGTGGATTGGCTGGGGATATGACTTTCACTGGATATGCCTTTTCTGAACGTGCATGTGCGATAGATTGAAGATCGCTCATCCTTTCCGGTTTGGCTGGTGTATCCGCATTATGTTCTTTGTTCTCCTGCGCTACATAATCGTATCTTGCAGATTTTCCAGGAACCATATTGGCTATCAAGCGAACTTCCTCAAGATCTACGTCATATTGAAGCTTTGCCGTATTAATATTTTCCGGTTTACCGAAGTAAATTTTATTGCCGTCATAATAGAACCACTCGCCATATAACAAAGAAAGGCGGTTCATGAATGCAAATGCGCTTTCGTTGTATTGTGCCAGATATGAAATCGGGTTCGTATATTTAGGTGCAATAACTATTTTCTCGTTGCCATATTCTTGTGTCGCTTCATTAATGATTGCAGATAATGATTGTTCAGTCCATGAATCTAGTGTGCAGTTACTGTCGAACAGAATTGTGGGGCTTTCTCCATGAATAGCTATACCACCTGCCTCGCCTTCACTTCCAATCATTTCAACCTTAGTTACCACACCTTCAAATACATAACTGTCACTTGTCTGCCGATGGGTAAACGAAATCGTGATAGTCTCTCCAATGAAATTGATGAATTTCTCCGGAGTCTGCTGGAAGGTATTGTTTGGTGAAAGATAGTTGACAATCACTGTAAAATCGTGATGTTTGTTGAAAGACTGATGGAGACGAAGGGAAACGAACTTCTGTTCCTCTCCTTTTATCGTCACCTTTGTAGCCACCAGATTCAGAAAACTTGCTCCCATATTATTAATTTCTATAAGGTTATTACATAAATAAACCGACTAGTCGGTATGTTTTGAGGTGCCAAAATAACCGGAATTGGTATATCCCGGCACCTCAAAACTTTAACCCAAAACTAACCATTAGTTATTTTCCGGCCAGTCTTGTGTAAATGTAACTTCGTTCATCTTTACTGTCTGAGCAGAAATAGTGAACTTGATTGTCATAGGATAATCATTAGCTACACTTAGTGCCTCCTCGTACTTAATGACATAACCGTTTTCAAATACCAGTTCTTTCATTTTAGCATCTTCATCAGCTTTCTTGAAGACGATGTTTCCGTTTACTGGCTGGTACTGTTTGAACATCTTGTCCAATACGATTGTGTCAGGAGTAGATTCGACTTCCACGTTAATGGTACCTCCATAAATGTCAGATGCCGGACGTCCTTTAGGATCTACATCACGGTTAAACTTGACATCCCATCTCAATACATCAAACTCTCTAGAGTCTGAAAACTTAAATGACGCTTTAAATGCCATGTTATTAAAGTTTTAAGTTAATAAATTGGTTCACTTTGAAATCCTCAAGGTAATCAGAATCCTGTTGCCATTTTCCTTTTCCTTTGAGATTTCTGGCGCAATGTATGCTTTTTTTCGAATATTGCAAAGAAAATCGGATGTTTTTTTCGTACAATATGCTCATGAGCATAAAAAAATTGTCGGATAATGCATTGAATTTAATTTTTTACTTTTATATTTGCATTGTTCTCCTGCGCAATTTTTTAATCTTTATTGATTATGGATACAGGAGTTAGTTTCATTAATCTTGATGATTCTGTAAAAATTGCGCTTAACATAGCACAGGCGGTGGCTCGTGAGAATGCGAATGAGTATTATATGCCCTCGCATTTATTGAAGGCTCTACTTCATAAGGAAGTGGGGTTAAGAGATTTTATTGTTAGTATTGGAAAGGATTTGGGCTATCTGGAAGAGTGGGCTGATGTATATATTGAACAATGTCCCAAGTCTACCCAACTTTCCGAGATTAAACCTTCAGAAAAAATTGATTTTATATTTCGGGCTGCGGATGATGCCCGTATTCGTCTTGGATTATTTGATATAAATCCAATCTGTGTTCTTATTGCCTTGGTAAAACCAGGAGTCGCTTTTTCAAGTGACCAGTTGAGGTCTTTTCCGATTCAGGAAAGAGACATATTATCCCTATATGTTAATAACACAGAAAATCCTTCTGTGGAAAATCATCATGCAACTTCGGTATCAGACAACTATGGTCCCGGAACAGGAATAGGAAGTTCATCATATCTTTCCAAATATTGTATTGATCTGATGGCTGCCGCTCCTGAAAGATTATTGCCAGTTATCAATAGAGACCGTGAGACCCGTATGGTCATGGAAGTGCTGGGTAGCCGAAGTAAATCAAACGTTTTGATTGTAGGTGATGCCGGAGTTGGAAAAACAGCTTTGGTTTATGGTCTGGCATGGGATATTGTTAATAAGAAGGTTCCTTCTTTTCTGGAAGGAGCCCGTATCTTCGAGTTGGACAATGCTTCGCTTATTGCCGGAGCCACCTATAAAGGAGAAATCGAAGACCGTTTGAAGAATGTATTGAAGGAACTTCGCCATATAGAAAATTCCATCCTGTTTATAGATGAAATACATGTTCTACTGGATAGCAGACAGGGTAATTCCGGAGCGGGTAATATCCTGAAGCCGGAGTTGTCACGTGGAGATTTGACCGTAATTGGTGCTACGACAATAGACGAGTATAGGAAGATTATCGAACCTGATCATGCGTTCAGTCGTAGATTTGAGGTCGTTCAGGTAAATGAGCCTGATTTAAAGTCTGCCATTCAGATGCTTCATAGTGTAAAGAAACAGTATACAGATTATCATCATGTCGGTATCAGCGATACTGCCGCGGCTGAATGTGTGCGTTTGGCCAAGCGTTATGTAAAGGAGCGTCGGTTGCCTGACTCAGCCATTGGACTTTTGGATATGACCTTGTCTGCCATAAAGATGGTAAATGAAACAGGACAGCAGGATGTAAAAGAATTGCTTGATGAATTGGACACTATTGAAAAAGCCGAAACGGAAGAAAGTGAAAAAGTTGAGGACTTAAAGACTTTATTGTTTGTTATGCGCAATAGGCTAAGCCCTATCTTGCAAGGAGTGATAACCGATGAAACGGATGTGAATGAACTTCAGGATTATACTGAATTGAAGAGGTATCTGCTGAATGCGTTGAACTTGATGCGCGAATTTGCCGAAAAGAAAATCGAAGAGGTAGAAATATATGAAGTCGCTGCGGTGGTAGCAAGCAGAACCGGCATTCCAATAGGAAAAGTACAGTCACAGGAGAAGGAACGTCTGTTGAATATGGAGGACTATTTGCGTAGAAGAGTTGTTGGGCAGGATCAGGCCTTGAAAACACTTACGGATGCAATCCTTGAATCGCGTAGCGGAATGAATAAGCCGGGACAGCCAATCGGCTCCTTCTTCCTTTTAGGACCTACCGGTACCGGAAAAACAGAGTTGGCAAAGGCTTTGGCTGAGACATTGTTCAATGATGAAAAATCCATGATTCGCTTTGATATGTCGGAATTCAAGGAAGAACACTCTGCGGCCCTTCTGTATGGTGCTCCTCCGGGATATGTAGGATATGAAGAAGGCGGTATGCTGGTAAACAAGATAAGGCAGCAGCCTTATGCAGTGGTTCTTTTTGATGAAATAGAGAAAGCTCATCCATCGGTATATGATATATTCCTCCAAATAATGGATGAGGGCAAACTTCATGACCGTTTAGGCAAAGAAGGTGATTTTTCCAATTCCATTATTCTGTTTACATCCAATGTGGGCAGCGAGTGGCTGACTAAACAGTTGGAATCGGGAAGTGTACCTTCTACCACACAGATAATGGAAGTGATGGGAAGACATTTCCGTCCGGAGTTTCTGGCCAGATTATCTGAAATTGTTCCATTCTCTCCTATCAGCGAGGATATTTTGCTGATGATATTCGATATACAGTTTAATGGCCTTAGAAAACTGCTTGACCGTCAAGGTATAGCAATTGAAATAAGTGATGATGCCCGTAAGCTGCTTGCGCATAAAGGATTTACCCCTAAATATGGAGCAAGGCAGGTTGCCGGTGTGATCCGTAATTATTTACGTAGGCCTATTTCCCGTCTTATAATAAAGGAAGAGTTATCGAAAGGCAAAATCTTGAAGGTAGGACTGGATGACGCGAATGAATTAACTTGGGATATTCACTGAAAATCAAGATTCTTATGTTTGGATATACAGTATTTTTAAAAATCGGCAATCTGGCAGCTACATCGCTGACGGATATGTATAAGGACAGCTATCAATTGATAGGGTGTGAATTTGGCTTCGCCCAAGGTATTGATTTTAAAGGTCAGGTACAAACAGAAGTTAAGGGAGGTACTTTCTATGTAACTTACCCTCATCTGCCTAACCGGGATATGATTCAGTGGATGTTGGATGCCCGCAAATATCAGAGTGGAGCTATTGTCGTTCATGATAACCAAGGTTCCGCTCTTGAAAAGATACTCTTTGAGAAAGCTACCTGTGTGGATATGGAAATCAGCTATATCCGACAGGGCAAGAGCTATATCGCGACTAAACTTACCGTACAAGCACAGAAGTTAATGTTCGGTACAGAAGAATTTGAAAATCAGTGGGCACTCTAAAAAGAAAATGTTATGGGACTTTTTAATTTTCCGCAAGTGGATAGCAACGTGAATGTAACATTCTGCGTTGATGGTGACGAGTATGAAGTTGAACAGTTTAAAATCGGCTTTCACCAGCCTGTTGATGGTAATAAGAATCAACCGGAAGGTGAAGTTCGTGGAGGGCGTATCATGATAACATTGTCACAAACCGTTAAAAATAACATCTATGGATGGGCAATCAAGCCTTGGGTGAAAAAAAACGGGGTGGTACAATTCAAGACTGGAACATCTGGAGTGATATTTGAGGTGGCGTTTACGAATGCGTACTGTATAAAATTACATAGGATAATTAATATGGGACAAGGATTATTAACAACATTGGCTCTTTCTCCAGAGGGCGTAAACGTGAATGGTATTGAATTTGATAATAGATGGGTGAAATAAATAACTATAATTATGCCTGAATACAATGACAGAACTCAAACATTCATATCGAAAGATGATTTCTTTCAAATGAATAGAATGGATATTATTTATACAGGATATGTTGAAGGACTTGGCTATGCCTTTGAAGAACAAATATATCTTGATGAATCATTATATAGGAGGGGTGGAAATTATTTTTTTCATTCGAAATCCATACAAAGAATAGATTATTCTCCAGAATCATATATAAGAAGTTTACATTTAACGGAAGAGCAAATTAAAAATGCTATTTGTTTTTCTAATCTTGATGGAACTTTTTCTGTAAATATGGGATTTGATACTTTTGGTAAAAAGATAGTGAAAGTTTCCAGTTTAAATGATGTGGAGGTTTTACTTAATTATAATTGTGTTCCTGCAACATTAACTGTAAAAGCTAAGGGAATGGTGGATAATAGTTATAAAATTGAAAAATATACTATTCCTTTGAAAGATTTTAATATCTATTATGGTGAACAACTTACTTCTGATATATTAAAGACATTTGATTTGATTAACGCTTTTATTGGAGTTCCTGTTGGCTGGTTGGAAAGTAAATGGAATATAGAAAATGCAGCCAATCGTAGATTTAGACGTGATTTGTCAAATGATATTAGTAAATCATTAAGGAATAATGGATATAAAATAAAATCAAGCGCAATAAGAAAAAGTTTGGGAAAATTTTTAAATAGAGCTGGTAGGATGGGAACAACATTAAGTGTATTTTCTACAGGTGTAAATATGTTTAATAATGGAAATGTTAAAGTTTCAGATGTTTATACTTTGGTAACTGGACTTTGCGCAACAATACCTGGAGTTGGTTGGGCTATTGGTGGTGTTTTCTTTGCAGCAGATATTGTGGGACTTTGTCTTTTTGATAAAACAATAGGTGATATCATAGATGAAGAATTGGATGGAGGTGTACTTTGGGGGAATGATTATGAGGTTGATCCTATACAAAATATTGCTCCTATACGGAATAATGAAGAGTTGAATTTCTCTACAGATTTTTATAATCCGTATTTTGTTATTCCACAAGATAATACAAGAGTTGTATCACCTTTTATTTATAGGAAATAGCATGATGATTGATTATATTTTTTATAGATTATATATAATGTACAAACGACATGGAGATCCTCCAATATTAAGTACATGTATTTTCTTGTCATACATAGTTGGAATAGCAATAGTTATATTGTTTTTTTGCATTAAAAAATGGGCTGATATTCATAGCGTATATATTTATTTTTTAAATGGAATTCCAAGCCTCATTTTTTTTATAGCACCACTATTAATTTTTGTTACTTTTTGTCTTATAATATACCGTAAAAATAAAATAGAAAATCTGATGAAAAAGTATCAAGGTTGTGTAAT
>OMGB01000452.1_pt1 | contig 15024 bp, 14 predicted proteins | sample 1645791 | NCBI WGS metagenome assembly OMGB01 (sample SAMEA103958120, study PRJEB25191) | human gut metagenome | biome: human-associated habitat [ENVO:00009003]; feature: intestine environment [ENVO:2100002]; material: feces | place: Germany | collected 2013/2015 | reverse complement strand
CTGCGCCCTCATCAGTCACCTTCGGTGACAGCTTCCCCCGACCGGGGGAAGCCTTTTACAGCGGAATTTTTTGGAATTGCAATGTGTTTATTTTACGATCTGCTCCGAAAGGGCGCGCAGTTCCCGGCACTCAGCCTCGATGTCCTTTGCGGCAAAGATAGCGCTTACCAATGCCACACCGTCCACGCCGGTGCCCTTGAGCTGCAGGATGTTCTCCTTGTGGATGCCGCCAATGGCCACCACCGGGACATCCACGGCGTTGCAGATGTCCAGCAGGGTCTGCCGGGGCATCTCGCTTACGTCCGTCTTGGTGTGGGTGGCAAATACCGCACCCACGCCAAGGTAGTCCGCGCCGTGTGCCACAGCGTCCAGCGCTTCCTGTACCGTGTGGGCGGATACGCCGATCATCACGCCCTCGCCCATGCGCTGGCGCACCTGTGCGGCGGCCATATCGTCCTGCCCCACATGGATGCCCTCGGCGTGGCACTGCAAGGCCACCTCCACGTTATCGTTGATGAACAGCGGCACACCGTATTGCTGGCACAGAGCGTGGATTTGGATGGCTTCCTGTAAAAAATCCGCGTCGCCCAGCTGCTTTTCCCGCAGCTGCACGCAGGTGGCACCGCCCTTCAGGGCGCTTTCCACCTGCTGATACAACGTCTGTTCGCCCACCCATGCGCGGTCGGTCACCGCGTACAGGAGCATGGTGTGTTTATCGCACTTCATAGTTTGCGCCTTTCTCCAGCTGTTCGGGGGTCATGTTGTAAATGGCATCAATGATGTAATTGCGGTAGGTAGCGTTGCCGTCCTGCGGAGTGAGCCGCTGGTGGGCGACCTCGCCCGCCAGACCCATGGCGCACACCGCAGCAGCAGCAGCTTCCAGCGGGTGGCCGGGGTTGGCGGTGACAAAAGCCGCCGTCAGGGCAGAAAGCTGGCAGCCTGTGCCGGTGATGCTGCTCATCATGGCGTTGCCGTTGCGGATGCAGTAGGCTTTTTGTGCATCGGCTACGATGTCGATAGCACCGGTAATGGCTACCACCGCGCCGGTGCGGGCGGCAAAGGCCTTGGCAAAAGCCACGGCGCTGTCCAAGTTCTCCTCGGTCACCTTGTCGGCTACGTCCGCATCCACGCCCTTGGTGGTGCCTGCGCCGGAGGCAAGGGTCTTGATCTCCGAGATGTTGCCCCGGATCACTGTGAACTGCACCTCCCGCAGCAGGCGGAAGGCGGTGTCGGTGCGCAGATGGGAGGCACCGGCACCCACCGGGTCCAGTACCACCGGATGCCCCAGCTGATTGGCCTTTTTGCCCGCCAGCAGCATACTGGTGACGGTGCGGCTGTTCAGCGTGCCGATGTTGATATTCAGTCCGCCGCAGATGGCGGTGATCTCCTCCACCTCGGCGGCATCATCGGCCATGATGGGGGAAGCGCCGCAGGCCAGCACCATGTTGGCGCAGTCGTTCACGGTGACGTAGTTGGTGATGTTGTGGATGAGAGGGCTGCGGCTGCGCAGGTTCTCAAAGGCGGTTTTGAGCATTCCCGGCACCTCCGCTCAGGAAAGGCTGTTCTGCATGGAGCGCAGAGCGCCGGAGCGCTGCAGGCTGAACACCACTGCACCGGCGATCACCGCACCCACGGCGGTGGAGATGAGGAAGGGCACGATGTAGGCGTAGAAAGCGATGTCCGCAGCGCTCTTGCCCATCAGGAAGATGGCCACGGGCCATGCGCACAGGCCGCCCAGAATGCTGGTGCCGAACACCTCACCCACCACGGTGGCGATCAGATTTTTGGTCTTGTGGTATGCAAGGCCGCACAGCAGCGCACCGAACATACTGCCCGGGAAAGCCATCAGGCTGCCCAGACCCAGCAGGTTGCGCAGCAGGGAAGCCACAAAGGCTACACCGACGCCCCACCAGGGCCCCAGCAGAACAGCGCACAGCACGTTGACCATGTGCTGCACCGGGGCGCACTTGCTGCCGAACATGGGAAAGCTGAATACGCTGCCCACCACGCACAGGGCACAGAACATACCGGCAAGGGCAAGCTTTTTGACAGAGAGATTCTTCATGATAAATTAGCTCCTTTTCAACCATCTGCGGCAGCGCAGGATGAATACCGGCGCTCCCGCAACAAAACAGCCCGTGCCCGCCACAAGGCGGGAACAGGTACGGAAGGTGCGGTCGAAACTTACTGGTTTCCTCTCACGCCGGAACACGGCTTCCCATCGCTGCATTCATCCAAGGCTCAGGGCGCTCCCCCTCAGCCGGCTGCGGAACCTCCGCAGAGGTACAAAAAAACAGGAGGAACCCGGCGCGGCTCCTCCTGCAAAAAATCATAAAGGGTATGACTTCCTACGGCGGCATTATCCGCATCAGGTAAAAGGGTCGAAGCTTGCTATACTTCCTCTCAGCCCGCTGCACGAGCTCCCCTGTGTTTGATTGTGACTGTATTCTACACCTCTTTCCCCAAAAATGCAAGAGGGAAGGGGACGATTTGAAATGCGCGGGCAGGTGAAATGATTTTGAATGCGCTCCGCGTTGCTCTGCGCATAAATAGCGGAAAGAATATTTATAATTTCGGGATAGCGGAGCGCCTGCGGGCGCTCCGCTATCCCATTTTCACGGGAGGGGTCGTGGAGGGAAACGGCATTTGCAACGCCGCTTTCTGCGAAAGCGCGGCGCTGCGGGAGAAGGCACTGCTTGGCGCAAGCGGGCTGAACTCCCTCAGTCAAAGCCTGACGGCTTTGACAGCTCCCTCTGGGAGGGAGCCTCTGGCGCGTCCGGGCACTTTGCACTTTAGCGGGGAACTTTCCCGCCATGCCAAGGGCCCCATCCCAGAGGGGGCTGTCGCCGTAGGCGACTGGGGGAGTTGGCTCCCGTGGGTTACCCCTTTTGGCGCTGCCGCAAACTTTCCCGCCATCGCTGAAGCCGTCCCCTTGGGGAAGGTGGCATCGCCGCAGGCGATGACGGAAGGGGTTTATACCGCATATATTCACACATTTTTTCCGTTATTGCATAAATGTTTGCAAAATCGTTTCAATTTCACGGATTATTATGCACAAGTATTGACTTTTTGTTTTGTACAAACTATACTAAGTGCGTTCCCCGAAAGCGCGATGAATCGCATCCCATCGGGGCAAAGCAAACTATATTGCATAGATTGAGGAGTGTTTGAATATGAAAAAGATCTCTCGCCGCAGCTTCATGGCTGCCGCTGCTGTTTCCGTTGCTGCTCTGGCTCTGACCGCCTGCGGTGGTTCCGCAAGCTCTGCTGCTTCTTCTGTGGCAAGCTCTGCTGCTTCCTCCGAGGCTGCTTCTTCTGCCGCTGCTGCTGAGCTGACCACCGTGGAAGCCGGCAAGCTGACCATGGCTACCAACGCCGCCTTCCCTCCGTACGAGATGACCACCGATGCCGGCGAGTTCGAGGGCATCGACGTGGACACCGCCAAGGCCATTGCTGAGAAGCTGGGTCTGGAGCTGCAGATCGATGACATGGACTTTGACGCCGCACTGCTCAGCGTGCAGCAGGGCAAGGCCGACATCGTGATGGCAGGCGTTACCGTGACCGACGAGCGCAAGGCTGTGATGGACTTCTCCGACAGCTACGCCACCGGCATCCAGTCCATCATTGTGCCCAACGATTCCGAGATTGCTTCTCCCGATGATCTGGCCGGCAAGACGATTGGTACCCAGCGCGGCACCACCGGCTACATCTACTGCTCCGATGACTTCGGCGATGAGAACGTGGTTGCTTACGACGACGGTCTGACCGCTGTGCAGGCCCTGAACAATGGTCAGGTGGACGCTGTGGTCATCGACAACGCTCCCGCACAGGAGTTCGTGGCTGCCAACCCCGGCCTGAAGGTGCTGGATACCAGCTACGCCGAGGAGGATTACGCCATCGGCATGGCAAAGGGTTCTGCTTTGGAGGACGCTGTCAACAAGGCTCTGGAGGAGCTGAAGGCTGACGGCACCCTGCAGGCCATCGTGGACAAGTACATCAACGCAAACTAAGCTGCGTGCCCTGTACCATTCCCGTACCCAAGGAGGCGCCCCGCTCCGGGGCACCTCTTTTTTTAGAAAAAAGTGGTTACAATTTATTGACAAACAGAAAGTGAGGATGTGAATGGCTGCGCAATACGAACTGCTCAAAGAGCTGCTCAACAGCGGCACAAAGCTAAGCTTTGGACAGGATTTCTTTTTTAAGTTTTATCAGGCCTTTCTGCTGAAGGACCGCTGGATGCAGTACATCAACGGTGTGGGCACCACCCTGCTGGTCACCGCACTGGCGCTGGCGCTGGGCGTGGTGCTGGGCAGCGTGGTGGCACTGGTGCGCGTGACCCACGACCAGCAGCGACCCGGCCACAAAAACGCGGTACTGGGCTTTTTTAACGCGGTGTGTCAGCTGTACACCACCATCATCCGCGGCACGCCCATGATGGTGCAGCTGCTGATCATGAGCATGGTCATTTTTTCCAACAGCCGCAACTTTACCATGGTTGGTGCACTGACCCTGGGCATCAACTCCGGCGCGTATGTATCCGAGATCATCCGCGGCGGCCTGATGGCTGTGGACCCCGGCCAGATGGAGGCCGGGCGCAGCCTTGGCCTGAACTACATGACCACCATGGTGGTCATCATCATCCCGCAGGCCATCCGCGCGGTGCTGCCTGCACTGGGCAACGAGTTCATCGTCCTGCTCAAGGATACTTCCCTGATCACCACCATCGGCGGCAAGGAGCTGCTGTATGCTGCACAGGGCATTATGAACCGTACCTATGAAGCCATGTTCCCCCTGCTGGGCGTTGCACTGATCTACCTGATCCTTGTTATGCTGTTTACATGGCTGCTGAGCAAGTTTGAGAGGAGGCTGGCACAAAGTGACCGATAAGATTTTGGAAGTACGCGGCCTGACCAAGACCTATGGCGGCGTAAAGAAGCGCGGCGCAAAAAAGGCCGACCCCACGCTGGACGTGCTGAAGGGCATCGACCTTGATATCTACCGCGGAGATGTGGTGTGCCTGATCGGCCCTTCCGGCTGCGGCAAGTCCACCTTTCTGCGCTGCCTGAACCGGCTGGAGACTCCCACCTCCGGTTCCATCAAGTTTGAGGGTGTGGAGGTAAACGAGACACACATCGATGCCGTGCGCCAGAAGATGGGCATGGTGTTCCAGCACTTCAACCTGTTCCCCCACCTGACCGTGAAAAAGAACCTTGAGCTGGCACCCAGTCTGCTGAAGCTGAAGGACAAGGACGCCATCTCTGCCCGCGCAGACGAGCTGCTGGCCCGCGTAGGTCTGGCCGACAAGGCCAACGCCTACCCCAAGAGCCTCTCCGGCGGTCAGCAGCAGCGCATCGCCATTGCCCGTGCGCTGGCCATGGACCCGGACGTGATCCTGTTCGACGAGCCCACCAGCGCCCTTGACCCCGAGATGGTGGGCGAGGTGCTGGAGCTGATGAAGGAGCTGGCACACACCGGCATCACCATGCTGGTGGTCACCCACGAAATGGGCTTTGCCCGCGAGGTGTCCAACCGGGTCATCTTCATCGATGACGGTAAAATTCAGGAGGACGAGCCGCCGCAGGAGCTGTTCACCAACCCCAAACACCCCCGCCTGAAAGCCTTCCTCTCCAAGATGCTGTAAAGAGTTTTTAAGCAGAATGCCGGACAACCTGCGGGTTGTCCGGCATTCTGTTTTCTTTATTTTTCTTACATTACATCCGTATCCGCTGCGCGGCGCGGGCGATGGAGGCCAGCAGCGTCACAAGGCGTTTTTCGTCCATCTGACCGCAGTAGCTGGTAAAGGTGTAGTAGCACCCCTGCACGCAGAAGGACAGCACCACCTTGCGCACTACGTCCGTCTCAAAGGTGGGGTCGGTCTGGGCGATGCAATGGCACATAGCCTGCTCCACCCGGTTGATGAACAGCCCCTGCCGGGAGCCGGAGAAGAGCACGGTGATCTCCTCCCGATGCTCGGCAAAGGCGCGGAACATCTCCCGCGCAAGCCACTCGGTGCGCTCGCTCACATCGCTGGCGGTCAGGCGGGGCAGGCTTTCCACCACCGCCTGCACCATCTCGTCCTCCATGGCGTTGGCCAGCGCATAGATATCCTGATAATGGGCGTAAAATGTGGATTTATTGATGCAGGCGCGGTCGCACAGCTCCTTGACACGGATCTTCTCCACCGGTTTTTCGGTGCGCAGCTCCATAAAGGCCTGTTTGATGGCGCGCTCGGTCTTTTCAATGCGGATATCCAGAAAACCCACCTCTTTTGCTTTTTTGTTGATTTTCCAACATTTTTCCGGTTTTGCGGATAGACAAGCCCCGCAAGCCTTTTTATACTGGGTATAAGCGCCGCAGCGTTACTCCTTGCGGTACAAAAGCCCCTGCTGCTCCAAAGCTGCGCGGATGCGGGCAAAGGTGTCTTTATCCGGGCAGCGCAAAGTGTGCAGGTGCACGCCGCCGGTCATGCGGCTCAAAAGGCTCTCGGGCGCATCCGCCGCCTGACGGATAAAGTTGTCCACGTCGTACCGGTTGCACAGGTTCAGCGTGGCGCGGATCTCGCCGTACAGGCTGTTTTCCACCGCCACATCCACCACTGTGCCGCCCTGATCCACCACAGTGTACAGCTCCCGGCGCATCTCCTCCTGCGTGCGGTGCACACAGGCCAGAATGCCGGTATAGCCCTTCTCCGCCGGGTGCAGCTGGTAGCCCCGGGGGGTGGCATCGATCTGCGCCCCACCGGCACGCAGCAGCGCCACATCTCCTACCACGATCTGCCGCGACACCCCCAGCTCTGCCGCCAGCGTGCTGGCGCTTAAAGGAGCACCGGCGCTGTTCAGCCGGGTCAGGATGCGTTCTCTGCGCTGTGCTGCATTCATAGAGGGTCAGGCTTCCTTTCCGTAAAACAACTTTTCTCTTCTTATTGTAGCAAAACGCAGCAAAATGTGCAAGGTTATTCCAATCTCAGCAGGGTGGCATAATTGGAGGGCAGCTGCACCTTCATGCGATTCCACTCGGTGGAGACCAGCACTTCCTGTGCGCCTACGGTGTCTGCCATCAGATCGGTGACCTTGGCAGCTTCCACCGGCAGCTGGAACTCCAGCTGTGCGGGAGTATCGCCGTTATTCAGCACCGCTACCACCGCCTTGCCGTCCAGCACCCGGGCAAAAGCATAGCACTGGGTGGTGAGCTGCAGCTCTTTTACCTCGCCGTAGGTCATTTCCGGCAATTCAGCCTTGCATTTCCCCAGAACTTTGTATACACTGGTAACAGGATTTGTGCGTTCTGCATCAGCGTAGTCGCTAAGCTCCAGACAGGGGCGCAGCGGCCAGTCGCTGCCCCACTCCTTTTTGCCCTCGATGCCGAACTCCGAGCCGTAGTAGATGGACGGGATGCCCCACAGGCTGTACACCAGAATGGCAATGTGCCGGATATGCTCCCGGTTGCGCAGCTTGTTGGGCAGGCGCTCCACATCGTGGTTATCTGAGAAGAGATACAGCCGGGTGTCGTGGCACAGCCCCTGCAGTCGGCGCATAGTGTGGGCAATTTCAAAATAGTTATGGTCGTTGTGTCCGCTCCACAGACCCTTGTGCAGCTCGTAGTTGGTAACGGAGTGCAGCATTTCCGGGTTTGCCCAGCGGCTGTAATCGCCGTGGATGACCTCGCCCATCAGCCAGAACTCCGGCTTCACTTCGTTGGCAAGGCGGCGCAGTCCCTTCATGAAGTCAAAGTCCAGCACATCGGCAGCGTCCAGACGGATGCCGTCGATGTCGAACTGCTCCACCCAGAAGCGGACGGTATCATAATGGTACTGCTGCACCTCCGGGTTGCGCTGGTTCAGCTTGACCAGCAGGTTGTAGCCGCCCCAGTTGCCGTAGGAAAAGCCATCGTTATACTCGTTGTTGCCCCAGAAGTTCACATCGCAGAACCAGTCCTTATAGCGGGCGTTCTCGCGGTTCGACTTCAGGTCCTGAAACGCGAAGAAATCGCGGCCCACATGGTTGAACACGCCGTCCACGATGACCCGCTGTCCGCGGGCGTGGCAGGCCGCCACAAAGGCCTTGAACTCCTCGTTGGTGCCAAGGCGGCGGTCCACCAGACGGTAGTCGATGGTATCGTAGCCGTGGGAGCCGCTCTCGAACAGCGGGCCGATGTAGATGGCCGTACAGCCCAGCTTTGCCGCGTGGGCTGCCCATGCTTCCAGCTTTGCAAAAGCGCCCGGGGTGGGCTGGCCATCGTTTTCGTGTGCGCAGCCGCACAGCCCCAGCGGATAGATGTGATAAAATACTGCTTCGTCATACCAAGCCATGATCGTTCGCTCCCATTCTATTGCTTAAAAAGTTGCGCCGCTTGCACGGCGGTAGCAACAGTATACCACAAGATTTGGCAAATATGTGAAAATTTGCCGATTTTTGTCAAGATTCGCTAAGATTATCGGCTATCATGCCGGTAAATAGCCGTTTTTCTTGGATAGTTTGCCCAAATAGCTTTGTACCAACCGGCGCACGGCGCGCCGGTCAACATAGAGAAGTAAGGAGATCTTTGCATGAATTACCCTGTGATCCCCCGCACGTTTTTCAGTGGCGACTGCTTCGATGCCTACCGCATTCTGGGTGCGCACCCCTGCACCGACCCAAACGGCGCCGAGGGCTGGCGTTTTGCCGTGTGGGCACCCGGTGCCACTGCCGTGGAGGTGTGCGGCGGCTTTGACGGCTGGGAGTGCGGCGTGCCCATGGAAAAAGCCGATACCGGCGTGTGGAGCGCCTTTATCCCCGGCCTTGCGGAGGGGGACCTGTACAAATACCGCGTGCACGGCGCGGACGGCAGCACCGTGATGCGCAGCGACCCCTACGCCTTTGCCACCGAGCTGCGCCCCGGCACCGCCAGCAAGCTGACAAAGCTGGATTTCACCTTTGATGACACCGCGTGGATGGAGCGGCGGGACAAATGCCGCAACCGCCCGCTGAACATCTACGAGCTGCACGCCGGCAGCTGGAAGCATAAGCCCGGCACTACCCAGCCGGACGGCTCGGACGGGTGGTACAACTACGAGGAGCTGGCGCGGGAACTCATCCCGTGGCTGCTGGAGCATCACTTTACCCATGTGGAGCTGCTGCCGCTGGCAGAGCACCCCTTTGACGGCAGCTGGGGCTACCAGACCACCGGCTACTTCTCGGTGACCAGCCGCTACGGCTCCCCCGCCCAGTTTGCCAGCTTTGTCAACGCCTGCCACCGCATGGGCATCGGCGTCATCATGGATTTTGTACCGGTGCACTTTGCCGCCAATGCTGACGCGCTGGCAAAGTTTGACGGCACCTACCTGTATGAGTACGACAGCGACGTGGGACAGAGCGAGTGGGGCACCTGCAACTTCAACTACTACCGCCGGGAGGTGTGCAGCTTTTTGAGCAGCGCCGCCGGGCTGTGGATGGACGTGTACCACTGCGACGGCATCCGCATGGACGCCATCTCCCGCGCATTGTACTGGCAGGGCGACCCCAACCGCGGCGTGAATCAGGGCGCGGTGAACTTTTTGCGCAGTTTGAACCACGGCCTGAACGAGCGCTGGCCCACCGGCATCTACATGGCGGAGGACTCCACCAACTTCCTCAAGGTGACCGCTCCCACCCGCTACGAGGGCGTGGGCTTTGACTACAAGTGGGACATGGGCTGGATGCACGACACGCTGGACTACTTTGCCACCCCCTTCGGCGAGCGCCCGGGCTGCTACGGCAAGCTGCTGTTCAGTATGCACTACTTCTACAACGAGCTGTACCTGCTGGCGCTGAGCCACGATGAGGTGGTGCACGGCAAAAAAACCATCATTGATAAGCTGTGGGGCAGCTACGCGGAAAAGTGCGCCCAGCTGCGCACCCTGTACTTTTATATGTACACCCATCCCGGCAAAAAGCTGAACTTTATGGGCAACGAGCTGGCACATTTCCGGGAGTGGGACGAAAAGCGGGAGCTGGACTGGAATTTGCTGGAATACCCCTTCCACGATGCCTTTCAGAAATACTTTGCCGCCCTTTGCCGCACCTACGCCTCCGAGCCTGCGCTGTATGACGGCGAGTACAACCCGGACTGCTTTGAGTGGGTGGCAAGCGAAAGCTGTGCCGAGGGCGTGTACGCATGGCTGCGCAAGGGACGCGGGCAGAACCTGCTCTGCGTCATGAACACACAGGACAGCGCCCACAAAAAGTTCCCTCTGTACCTCAAGTTTCCCTGCAGCGCAGAGCTGGTGCTGGATACCGAGGCCGGCACATGGGGCGGCGTGCACAAGGCGCACCGCAAGCAGAACTTCCACACCACCGACGGCGGTGTGTTTGGCAGGGACTACACCCTGACGCTGGATCTGCCCGCCATGGGCAGCTACCTGCTGCGGCTTACCCCGGAAGCCCCGAACCCGGACGCCGCCCGCCTGAGCGCCAACAAGGCGCTGGCGCAAAAGCGCAAGGCGGCAAAGGCTGCAAAAGCCGCTGCAGAAGTTTCCGATAAGTAATATTTGTGTAAAAATGTCCCGTCTGCTTTGAAAGCGGCGGGACATTCTGCATTTTTCGCCGCCGGGGTGCTGGACAGTGCCCGGGGGAGTTGTTATACTGTAGAATGTGAAACTTTGCAAGGAGGATCTTGTTCCATGACCGATACTATCACAAAGCCCCGCGTTTCCGCTGCGGCGAAAACTGCGCTGGTGCTGGCTGCAGCGGCGGTGCTGCTGGCTGTTTTTGCGCTGGCTGCGCCCGGCAGCAGATTCTTTTTTCCGCTGGTGAGCCTGTGGTGCAACTTAGCGCTGTTTGCCTGTGTGCTGCTGGTGCTGCGGGTAGCAGGGATAAAATTTGACCTGTTCCACAAAGCGGTGATCGTCGGCCTGTGGGCGGCGGCGCTGATCTACTTTTTCTGGGCGCTGAACCGCCGCAGCTTTGTATACATCTGGGATTATGTCAACTATATCAACAAGCAGTACAGCGCCGAAGCCGCCTTTTTGCAAAGCCCGACGGCTGGCTTCCATTACATCTTCGGCTCTTTTGCCGAGGACTACACCAACTTCATTACCCTGTTTCTGGATTTTCCCTTCTGCCTGAGCGACCGCACCGGCGACAGCTTTGCCTTCTGTCAGGTGTTCAGCATCCTGCCCATGCTGCTGGTGCTGCTGGCAGGGCTTACCATCAAGGTGGGGCAGATGCTGCAGGTGAAGAACCGCTTCTGGTACTTCCTTATTGGAATGTCGTGGATGGTCACCTACCCGTGGCTGCGCATGAGTGCCATGCTCAGCCAGCCGGACTGGTTCGGCCTGATCTTCGGCTTCAGCATCCTGCTGCTCACGCTGGATTTCCGGTCTGAAAAACTGGAGCCGGTGCGCTTTTGCCTGCTGTTTGCTGCCACGGCAGCCATCATCCTCTCCCGCCGGTGGTACTTATATTTTGTAGTGGGCTACTACTTTGCCTACGCGGTGCTGGTGCTGGTAAGCAGCGTGCGCATTGCCCGCGCCGGGCAGAAAAAGCAGGCACTTTTGCAGGTGCGCAATCTGGTGCTGTTCGGGCTGATGTCCATGGTGGCCATGCTGGTGCTGCTGTGGCCGATGGTCAGCCACATCCTTGCTTACAGCTACGCCGACCGCTACGCCTACTATAACGGCGGCGGCATGGTCACGGAAATCTACCTGCAATACGCCCGCATGGGCCTGATGAACCTTGTGCTCATCGGTCTAGGCCTGTGGTTCTGCCTGAAAAGGCGCAAAATGCCCGCGCTGCCCTGCCTTGCCGGGCTGGAGATCCTGCTGAGCATGCTGCTGTTCACCCGGGTGCAGACCACCGGTTCCCAACATATGCTGCTGTTTTTACCCGGCTGGTTTCTGCTGTTCCTGCTGGGCGCGGCCGCGCTGGCCGAGGGCATCACCCGCCGCCGGAACCTGAAGATCGGCTTCTGGCTGTTCACCATCGCCTTTGCCACCTCGGTGCGCTGCTCCCCGCTGACCACCGTCGCTCTGCCGGATTTTCTCATCGGCCGCACTATTCTCTCGGCCTCTCTGCAGGAGAGCGCCCGCGATTTTGCCGCCATTGATGACCTGGTCTATGACCGCAAGGATCTGCCCCAGATCAAGGCCATTGCCAACTGGATCGACACCCACTGCGCCGAGGGCGAGATCAGTTACATGATCCCCCACGACACGCTGTACTGCCCGGATCACTTCAAGAACTGCCAGCTGCCCGCAACCCCCATCAACGATAAGCTGGCCTTCGGCTTCTCGGTGCCGGGTACCCACAACTTTCCCATGCAGTTCTTTGAGGCAAAATACGTTCTCACCGCTGATCCTTTCCCGCTGACTCATGTAAATGACCCTGAGAACGAGATGTCCCACAAGCTGAACGAGAGGTTCCTTGCGGTGCGGGACGAGTACTTTACACAGGAAGCCACCTTTGATATGGGCAACGGCACCACCTTTACCATCTGGCGGCGTACCGTAGCCCCCACCCGCGCCGAGGTGGAGTATTACCTGAGCGCCTTTAAGAAAGAAGATGCCCAGTACCCGGAGATGTTCTCCGAGATCGCAGAAAGCTGGCTGGCCGCCCGCGGGCTGTAACGCCGCTTTTATAAAAAGGAGTGTTCGACTATGGAACAAACTGCAAACACCATGCCCGCTGCCGCCTTGGGGCAGTACAAGGGGCTTGCCTTCACCCGCCGGGTGCGCCCGGTATCGGAAAAGGCCGTGGAAGCGGATATCGGCAATCTGGCGCGTGTCCATGCGCCCTTTGTGCCCACTGACGCTCCCGCCGCGCGCGGGATGCGGGTCACGCTGGATTTCGAGGGCTTTCTGGAGGGTGCACCCATCCCGGACAGCCGGATGGAGCAGGTGACCGTGGTGCTGGGCACCGGGCAGCTGATGCCCGCCGCAGAAGAAGCGGTGTACGGCCACTGCGCGGGCGAGACTTTCCGCTTCGACTTCACCTACCCCGCCGAGTTCCGCGTGCCGGAGCTTTCCGGCAAAACCGCACAGTTTGAGATCTGCCTGCACACAGTAGAGCGCAAACAAGTGCCCCCGGTGGACGATGCCCTTGCAAGATCCCTGGGCTATGACGATCTGGACGCCCTGCGGGAGAGCCTGCGGGAGAAAAAACGCCTTTCCCACGAAGCCAACGCCGACCGCATTGCCGGGGCGGCGCTGCTGGATATGGCGGGCGCAAACCTGACCGTGGAGCTGCCCGCCGAACTGCTGGCGCAGAACGCCGAATACCAGATGAACCAGCTGCGCCAGCGGCTGCGCAAGAGCCAGATGACCATGGAGCTGTACTGCAAGGCAGGCCAGACCACACCGGACGGGGTGCGTGCCGCCTTCCGCCGGGATGCAGAGCGCAAGATGCGCAGCATCCTTGCGGTGCAGGCCATAGCCAAGGCCGAACAGATCACCGTGTCCAACGCAGAGGTGGATGCCGAGTACGTCCGCCTTTCCAAGCTGCACGACACCCCGGAGGAAGAGATCCGCAAAGTGCTGAGCCGGGACGCCGTAGCCGCCGCCGTGACCAACCAGAAGGTGCAGCGCTTCCTGCTCGACCACGCCGCACTTACCTCTGTTGTGGAAAAGGAGTAAAGACCATGGGCTTTTTTACCAGAACTGCAATGGATGCCCTGATGAAGACCACCCATCCCGAGATCAACCGCCGCCAGTGCTGGAACCTGCATCCCCATCGCAAGCCCTGCACCGAGTGCAAGGATATCTGCCCCTATGGCGAACAGATCTTTACCCGCCCGAACCTTGTGAAGGACTGGGACCCCTGTACCGAGTGCGGCCTGTGCGTTTCTGCCTGCCGCAGCGGCTGCATCATCCCTTCGCCGGAGCAGGTGCAGCGGGATACCGCCGCAGCGGACTCCGACAGCGATACCATCTGGATCGGCTGTGAAAGATCCACCCGCAAAAACACCGTAGTGCGCAGCTGCATCTGTGCGCTCTCGTGGGAAGCGCTGGCGTATCTGGCGCTGAACAAAAAGATCGTGCTGGACCTGACCCCCTGCGGACAGTGCGAGAACGATCTGTGCGCCGAGCAGCTGCGCAAGGAGCTGACAAGACTTGTGGACTTTTTCGGTCAGCCGATGTTCGAAGCGCGGTTCTCGCTGGCATACGAGGAAAAGGAGTACCCCTACCATGTGCAGGAGCTGACCCGCCGCGAGATGCTGGAACAGGTGAGCCACGGCTCCAAGAGCGGCACCAAAAAGCTGCTGCAAATGCTGCCCGGTCTGCGCAGCGAGGAGGACAGCGGGGTGGACTTCCGTCTGCTGCTGCACCAGCGCACAAAGCAGCTGAAGGCCGCCATGGAGACGCCCCTGCAGTACGGCTACTATATGCCCAAATTCACCGATAACTGCTTTGGCTGCGGCCGGTGCGAAAAAGCCTGCCGTGCCAACGCTATGAAGTTTGAGGATATGCCGAACGGCCAGACCCGCATCGTACTTACCCCGTGGAAGTGCAGTGAGTGCGGCGTGTGCATGAACGTGTGCTCCAACAAGGGCTTTGACGGCATGAAGCTGTACCAGCTGACCACCCTTGGCCCCGTGGTGCTGCACAAGTGCACCAAGACCCTGTGCAAACAGTGCGGCAAGCCCATTGCCCCGAACAGCGCCGAGGGACTGTGCTCGGTGTGCCGCATCAAGGCACGCACCCAGAAGCGGCAGGAGGAAGCGCGTCTGCGCGCCGAACAGCTGAAGGCTGAGCGCGCCGCCAAAGCCGCCGAGGAAGCCGCAGCAGCGGCTGAAAACGCTGCCGAAGCTACGGCAGAACCTGCCGCCGAAGCTGCCGTAAAGACTGCGGAAACCGCCGCCACTGCCCTGCCCGATACCATCCCTGCCGGGCAGAGCGCAACCCCTGCCAATGTGGCTGCGCCCAGTCTCGAAGCGCCGCGCTCCGAGTAATAGCCGGACGATTGGGAATGCGCTCCGCGTTGCTTTGCGCATAAATAGCGGAAAAATTATTTTAAATAGAGCAATGCCGGAGCGTCTGCGGACGCTCCGGCATTGCATTTTCACGGGGAGGGG
>OMGB01000444.1_pt1 | contig 15285 bp, 14 predicted proteins | sample 1645791 | NCBI WGS metagenome assembly OMGB01 (sample SAMEA103958120, study PRJEB25191) | human gut metagenome | biome: human-associated habitat [ENVO:00009003]; feature: intestine environment [ENVO:2100002]; material: feces | place: Germany | collected 2013/2015 | reverse complement strand
TTTGTTGCTCAGGTACTTAAAAAGTTATATTTATAATAGTGTTGCGGAATTAAGGCTAAAAATGAACTTACAGAATAAATTCGGCTTACTACCAATAAGGCTGCATATGCAACAACAATGATTATGTATAATTTACGGTATTTCCTCATAAATTATTCATTTACCATTTTGACAATTTTCAAAATCACGTTTAGCATTTGCCAAATCATCATTTAGTTTAAGATAAGCAGCTAGAACACATGCACAAGAACCAACACATGCACATGCCAAAACTGCTATAGAACATTGGCGTTCTGCACGATTACATTCAGCAGTATATTGCTCATAACATTTTAGATTCAAAATTTCACCTCTGGTTTTCACTGCTGTATACATTGGCTTTTCGAAATAATTCATAAAAAGTATTTTTCTCTCTTCTTGATTCAATTTACCATATCCAGCATCCGCTAATAAACAGTTTTTCTTTATTTCCAAACTCTGTAGTAAACTTGATAGGTTTGTTACCTCTACAATCTTTTGTATGTACTCGTCATCATTTACATTATACTTAAATTCACTTAATTCTGTATCTGACAATCTTCTTGTATATACCATAAACTGTTCCATTACCAATTTATGTTCTAATATAAAATCTAAAAACACATCCGATTCTGCAACAGACTTTATTAATAGATTTCTATCAATATCTTCTATTTTTGCAGAATAATCTGCATCAGAACTACAAGCGTAAACAAAAAGAAATACAAAAAACATAAGACTTAATGTCACTAAACAATTTACTGATTTTCTTATCATTGATTTAATTTTTACCATTATTATATTGAAATTTGGTTAAACAACAAGATACATTATTAAAACAACATATCAAATAACGTCTTAGGGCATTGAAAACCATCCCCTATTCTTAAAGAAATTCTATTATATAAATACACTCCTATTAAAACTTCAAATTCTTACTTTCTTAAAACATTTTTATCTACCTCCTTTCTTTAATATTGCAGCAATAGCATCAAAACATTTCAATATTTGCATACAACTAATATCACCACCATACCTGGGTGTCATTTTCATATGTAAAAGGTCTTTCTTCTCTTCCTCGTGTCAAATTACTCAAGAGATACAAGGCTTTATCCGGCCCACCAGAAAACTCTAAAAAATATGTTCGCGCAGTTTGTCTTCCCAAAGAAACCCATCCGTCCATTGATAAATATTTCAGTTCATATTCATCACCTTCACGGACTGAATTGTCATCTCCACGAGGAGCAAAACGAATTTTATTTATTTCTGTTTTTTTCCCAAAATCAAGGCCAACCCACGCATTGTTTAGATTTGCGGACGCATAGCATGTTAATGGATCACCATCAAATGCCATTTCCATCCGATGGCTATTATCACCATCGACCGGCGGATTTCCCATAGGAATACCTTTCAACGGATTTACTGAATCAGAAGGAGAATAAAATTCCACTTCGCTTATATCTGACCGAATGCCATCTCTCGCCAAAAAACGGACATACCGAAATTTATACACAGTATCAAGCTTCACTGTAAGATAAGAGCCTGGAGGCCTTTGGGTAATGACATGCATATCAATCGTGTTTTTGAAATCAGGCGAGTTAGAACCTTGAAACCGCCCATCAAGCAACAAATCCCTAAGAAAAATAATAATGGGAGCTTCTGTATATTTACGTTCAAGCCTCATCTTGTTTTTCTTTTGCATATTTGGACGTGCTGATATAGTATGTTTAGCCATTTCAGTCGTAAGGATAGGAGGAGCAGCGGGTATAATTCTACCCTCCTTATAATACCCAACTAAATAGACTATGTTCCTCCAGTCCATATGTTCAAATCTTGCAGTGTCATCCTTTATTTCTGCCCAATCTACCGGAATCCACTCACTATTATTAAATAGACACAAATAAGCAATATTGGTCCTTTTGGGTATATTTTCGCATCGAACTGCAATCCTTTCATTGGGGAAATATTCACCTGATACATCCTTTTCATGTTTATCAGAAAGAGAAAACGGAATACCCTTTTCTTGATTAACCTCTTCCAACTGGAGCTTTTGGGAAGCAAACATTTTCCGATAAATCTTTCCTTTCAGCTCATAAAATGTAACAAAACGGTCTCTAATAGGCATTCTATGATCTCCTCCTTCAAAATCACATGTCAACCCCGTGGTATCTACGATAAAACTCCAACAATGGTTGGTTGCACTTTTAGGTGCTTGCTTCAGATAGTCAACGCCACAAGGAATACCTATAGAACGAAGAAGATAAGTAGTAAAATAAGTTCTGTTCCAGCAGTTCCCAATACGGTTGTTCCACATATATTCAGCACTCATATCAAACAATCCCACACTTGATGTACGTATGGTAAAAAACCAGTCAGGTTTCATTATAATATTTTCGTTTATCAGCTTGTACGCTTGTAATACGTCACTTCCGATAAACAAAGAATCCAATATCTGCTCTGCCGCCTCGGCATAAGTCTCTCTCCACTCTGAAAGTGGTTCAAAAGCCACACGGTAAGGCAGTATATATTCACAGAAATCTTCAAATTTAATATATTTCCCCCATGGTTGTTTTTCCCACATACCAAAAGCATGATCAATATTCCGGATCAGATAAGAAGCTGTGATTACGTGCGAGTCGTATATAACCTTTTGATTTCGCTCCAAAAATGGAACAAACTTTTTTTGAGCTACTTCAATAGCTACATCTTCACTCATTTTCTTTTGAGCAACAGCTTGGTACAAATCCTTTATGGAATCATTTTCCGGAGAATAATACGAATAATAATCCGGCATATTTCTTATAAGAAAATGAGCTGCCTTATACTTCAAACTATCTGCAACACATTGGTTATAATGATATAAAACTTTTTCCAGTTCTACACGATTATCACCGGCAAATATTAAAGCTTTTTCCAACTGTATAGCTTCCTCTGTCTTTTTATCAGTACATGATAATAACAGAACGGGAACCAGCACAATGAATAGGAAACAACATCTACTTGAATAACTCATAAATATCTATATGTCAATAAAATTACTGTAGGAAGCTATAATACCTCCTACAGCATATAATCAATAAAGCTCCACCTCATTGATGCGTAACACCCTTCCTCCTGCATGCTGCATAGGACGGGTTATCATCAAGCGTACATAGCGTACCTGCGCCGGAGTGTCAATCATACGTGATACGACATTCTGCCGGTTTCCATCTATATTGTCAAGTGTCTTCCATTCTTCAGTCTGGCTGTTTCTGCCTTGCAGGAAGCAAGCGGAAGTAATGTACCCTTTGTCCTCACGGCCTGCATTCACCAGTTTCCAACCGCTCACAGTTTTCGCCTCACCCAAATCAAAATCCACATAGTTCAACGCACTTCCCACTTCACACCATTTGGTATCGACATCCCCGTCAACGATGCGTTCGGGCTTCTCATTATCATTAAAATAGCCGGAATAGGCGATAATCTTCGCGCCCTTCAACAGATTTTCTTTTTCCACCTCCACACTGTTCAACTCCATCTCATTGTCACGGATGGCTGTATGGAACAAGCTAGTGGCAACCTGGACGGGTTTCAGAGTTTCCTCCACCAATGTGGCAGCAAAAAGAACAACCTTTTCATTCTTCGGAAGTATAAGGCTGGCAGCACCTGCCGGAATATCAACACCGAACTTGAACATATAGGTAAACTCATAGGCCTCATCGGCTGTAGGAGAGTGGCGGTGAGTTCCCACATAAGCCACTTCGGCATCCTTCAGATAACCTTTGGTATGTCCCGAATGTCCCCACTGTCCGACAAATCCGGTATAGGAAGGTACAATGACCTCACTCTTGTTCCCTCCGCACCGGAAAGTGGCGGCATAGTCCCCGTCCGTAGCGGCAGCCAGAAAATACAGTTTATTATACTTTTTACCTTCCGGTAGAACAATAGTATCACCATTGCACGTCATTCCGTTGGCGGCATCTTTCTCGCCGAGCTGGAAAGGAATCCCGTTTACAGTCAGGGATTCGGGCAACAGTTCTGCCGCAAACGAATAACCCGACTCAAAATCAGCTTCACCGCGGAACTCGTTGAATGAGGAACATTTACAGTTATAGGACAACGGTAAAGAGGCATACTGCAATTGATAAGCGTCCTCGCCCGATGACTTCAAACGTACCTTGAATGTCTTTATAGAATAAGGCTTTATACTTACAGACAGCCCGTTTCCACTGAATTCGGCCGAACCGATACTCTTTTCAGTGCCATCCGCTTCGTAGGCACTGGCAATTTCGCCTGCAAAAGAAAGTACCGCATCCTGCACCTTCTCACCGCCTATCTCATAGACACGCACTACATACTCATCCGAGTTCTCGGCTTTCTTCAATGCCTTGATAATGACATTGCGGTTATTGGAAGAGACGAAAGAGAACTCCTTACCCAATGTACCCCTATGTTTATCGGTACGGAAAGCTTTCAGCTTCTGGTTCAATATCTCCGCCTTCTCTATGGTGACAGCCTTGTCAAGTCCACCGGCATGACCCACCAGACTGTATGTAAAGCAATGATGCCCGAAGTCCTGGCGGTTCTGGTAAGCATAATCCTTGTCTGTTTCGGGGGTATGCAGCAGGGTCAGGCGGAGGGTGTTGTCGTCCGGCTTGTCCCAGCCGTATTTGCTGTCATTCAAGACAGATATGCCATAGTTTCCACTACGGTCAGTCAAATCGGCCCAATACTGTGCATAGACTTCGTAGGCAGTCTCCGTATTGTTGCCCCGCCTCACACTTCCAAGTCCCAAATCGTAGGTGGCTTCCGTATTTGCCATGTTCAAAGGAAATTCGGCCTTCAATAAAGCATTGGACAACTGCCAGTCCACCTCATTGTAAAAGTCTATGCGGTCGGCACGGCTACCCTCATACAAACGGATGTACTGCTTGAAGAGTGACTCTCCATAACGTTTCTCGATGCAGAGTGACTTGCGCAGCTCACCATCCTCCACCAGTGTCATCTTCACATCCTCTGTGATGGAAACCGGTTCCCGGTCTATAGTCTCCTTCAAGATCTCCCAAGCAGGCCACATGTAGGACTTGTTCTGCGTGAAGAGTGCCAGACGAATGGATTTACCGGGTTTCACCAGCTCCTTGCCGTTCTTCTTGTCAAACAACGAAACGATATCACCCTTTGTATCCAGCGTTATCTTATAAATGGAATTCTCCAATGCATTGGAATCCACAGATACCCGGGTGTCAGCCGACGGACCAGAAGTACGGACATCATATACCGCATAACCGGTAGCGGGCACAATAGCCTCTATCAAGAGTCTGGCTTTACCGTCAGCATAGGACAGCAATTGGGCGGCCACTTTCCGGCCATTCATATCATATACGGTAATCCCTTTCGGTTTCTTTGGCAAGGCAAGTTCCACCTCTGCCATATCGGCAACCTGGAATCCAAGCGCATTGTAAAGCACCACCGGTATCCCTTTCACCCTGGTATCCATCTTTCTTGCCACAGCGTCAATGGAGGAAGTAAGAATACCGGAGAACTGCTTGAGGGAAATCAACTCGTCATTCCATGAGAATTCATAAGCCCGCGGTATACTTGTTCCCGTAAGGTCATCATGGAACTGATGGAAAATGAAACGCTGCCAGTTCTCAGTCAATGCAGCTCCGGGATAGGAAGCTTGGTTCAGCCATTCGGCTACAACGGAGGAGCGTTCCGCTGCATCCCCCAAAAGCTCATTCTGACGGTTGTACAGCTTCATGGCAGCCTGGGAAGTATAACATCCGGTACCGTGAACATCCATCAACAGTTCACCGTTGAACTTGGGCAGTTCCGGATGGCTTGCGTAAGGCTGGAAGTCTTTATATATCCGGTCACTCGTGGCACTGACAATCTGCAACGGACCATTGCCTTGCAGGCCTTTCTCTACGGCACGTACAGACTCCAATGTAGGTGAACCACCTATGTCTCCCGTACCGTAATAGCGGTAGACCATGTGAAGCGGAGAGTGGCCGGTCAATTCCAACAAGTCCTTGTTTTCCGACAGGTCCCCGTCCTCAAAACGTTGGTTATAATCATATCCATGAGTCATCATGATGGTAGAGCCGTCTATACCTTGCCATAAGCCGACAGTGAAAGGATATTTGTCGTTGCCGTAGAACGGTTTGTTGCGCCACTGCAACTTCTGGGAGGAGAAGCCGATCAGTCCGCAATGGGACGCAATGGCAGGAAGTGTCCAGCCAAAACCGAAACAATCCGGCAAAAAGATGTCAGTGCTTTCCACACCAAATTCCTTCCGATAATAATTCTGACCAAGCATGATGTTACGAATCGCAGACTCTATGGAAGGAACCAGTGTATCAGTGGCATCCCAGCTGGCTCCGCTGATATGCCAACGGCCGCTCTCTATGAATTTCTTCATCTCTTCGTATTGCGCCGGATAATATTCCTTCATCCAAGCATATTTCACACCTCCTTCAAAATTAAAAATATATTCCGGATACTGCTTCAGCAGAAACAGATTCTGGCTGATCGTATTCCACACATAATCCTTGATTGTGGTCTGGATATCCCAGTTCCACTGTGTGTCCAAATGTGCATCAGACACCATGTAGGCTTTCGGCTTTTGCGCCTGCACACTATTTTGAGCATAGGCACCGCCACCCAATAGCAAGGCAGATACCAATACTGCAATCTGTTTTTTCATTTTCTGTTTATTTATTGTGTTTAAAGGTTTTATTTATTGCAGTTCGCTGATCTCGGCGAAAAGCTCAATCATACAGGCATTCTCCAGTAGACTCTTGAACTGCTCTTTTCTGTTTCCCGACCAATCATTACTAAACAAGCCATTCTCATCACGCGCATAGTTCCAAGCATAATCCGCATTCGCAATCATGGTCTTTATGTACGCCTCATTCCTATCAACCAGATATAGCGCCTTCAAACCTCTGAACAAGATTACATTAAACCAAGGAGTTGCCGGAAAGAATTTCATCTCTCCTGTTGCGATAGGCTGTACCTTCAGAAAGAAACGGCAGGCACCCTCGGCTGTCTGCTGCGCTTCCTTCAGGTAACGCTTCTCTCCAGTTACCTGATAGAGAAGTACACCGGCCTGAATCATCTGCCCGCTGTTATAAGTATATTTGGCCGGATCCACTTTTCCCTGCAAATTCTTGTTGTCCCAATATACAAAGTCAGAAGGGTCACAAAGATTGTCACGGGTCCATTGATAGGTCTTCTTAGCTTGCTCAAGGTATTTTGCATCCTTAGTCAACTTAAACAGCCTCATACAGAGAACAGTAGCCGGAGCATTCGAACAAGTGTTTTTTGATTCTTTCTTCTGTTCGCACCAATAGATTCCTCCCCCCAACTCTTCGGACCATCCGGAATAAATATAGTCATGCAGCTGGATGGCTTTTTCCAGATACTCCTTGTCACCAGTCCGTTCATAGTAATCACAGAAATCAATGGCCACCCAGTCATTGTCATCGTAATAACGATCATTATGACCTGCAAAAGCCGGATACGACTGGTAACAATGGGGAATCCGGGTAGAGTCCCAATAAAGGTCCAGTCCCGGCTTTATCTGCCGGTCCATCAGTTTTCTGTACTTCTTTTGCCCGGAAACCTTATACAAAGAAACACAACCGGATACCAAGGCTGAATAAGGCCACAAGAAAGAGACCTCCTGCTGGTTAACAACAGCGCCGGTATTGGCCGTATATGTAATTCTCTGCTCCGGGTTTCTTGGATAAGTTTCCGTCAGCAGGCCATACTTCTCCACTTTATAGAGAGTAAGTATCTGCTGAAGCAAAGAATCGGCTCGTTGCAGATAGATTTGTTTGCTTGTCTGTGCAGACAAGCAAACCGGTAACGAGAGAGCTATTAATAAAAATAAATTCCTAAGCTTCATATCCAATTCAAGTCAAGTGATTATTATTCCAGCTTCATATCGGCACACATCAGGAAAGCATTGTATGGCCCCCACATGGACATGATGAACCAAAGCTGGTCATCATTGTCTTTCAACGGATGTATGTAAGCGCAATACAAAGCTGGATATCTGTCCGCTTCCGCCAATACTTTCGGCTCGCTCCACTGGACGAGATCCTTCGATGTACAATAAAGAATGGCATGCCTTTTGGTCAAAGGAGTCTCGTCATGATTCGGATCATAATTATAAGTCAGAATCCAACGCTCAAACTTCTTGTGCCATATCAGCGACGCTTCTCCTACGGGACCTCTCAATACCGGAGTAGCGGCAGCCTCATTTCCACGTATCCACTCTTTACTTTCACCGTTCCAGTATTCATAGGCCTTCATATCCAGAAGATCTTTCTCAAGGAAACGCGCCAGATACGCAGCATCACCACGTCCGGCCTGTGTGCCGAGCATATAAATCCATCCGTCACATTTGGCATAAGCCACTTGCGAAAAATGACTGTCGGGAGAAAAAGTCACCTCTTCACGCCGCTCCCATGTCCGACCGTCATCATTGGAAGTATAGACAGAAGAAAAATTGGTAAGCCAGCGTCCATGAGGCGCTCCCCAATCATAGATGTTCATAATATGGACACAATCCGTTTTACCGGCCCGAATAGCACTCGTAGGGATGGAAGTCTGGTATACCTCCGGATTCGTCTTACCGCCCGCACATACCTCAAGCGCCTTACCATCGGCATCAAGCAGCATTGAATCTATTTTAAGACCGTCTGTAAGCTCTGTATCCGATGAAAAAGCCAGTACGTTGGAACGCCAGTTGGAACCATTGCCACCATTTTTATTCACGACAAAACCTTCTCCACTGGTATCTCCGAAAAACATGCCCACACGGTTTCCATCCATATGCCACATTAACCCCAAATCCGTTCCATATACATCAAAGTCAGGTCCGGTATTATTGGGATTCAGCAATGTATCTCCCGGCAAAGGATCACCCGTGACACGGGATATCATACGTACATTATCAATACACAGCGTTTTTTCACTATCAGCATCCTTACAAGCCATATTGCCCGTCAAACTACAGGTAACAAGCCCGAACAGTAAAATTTGTTTAGTTCTCATTCTTATCAATTCCATATACAAGTACACATTCCCACATCTATTCCTTTATTCTTTCCAGGATAATCAGTCCCAGTTCAAACTGGTCCCCACCGTTATTATTTCTCACATGGAAAGTGACTGAATTGGTTTGTTCCGTCAAATTGATGTCTCCTACATGTACTCTGTCTTTAGACACTTCTTTGTCCTTCTTAGTAGAGATCCATCCGGACAGTTGCTTCTGGCGTTGCCAAACCTGGAAGTCGGCACCATTCGGTTTCTCAAAATAGTTTATCAGCACTTTATATTTTCCTTCGGGCACATCGTTCAGCATGATGCGCACTACTCCTCCATGCTGGGTGGTCATACGGATTCCACGCTCATTTGTTACCTGGACACCTCCACCAAGACTCAGCTGCATCAGTTGAGGGAAATAGATATGTTCTGTCGGCTGATATACAGTGCGTAATTCAGCAGTAGGCTCTTCTCTGCCTTGCAATGGCTGGGCTGCATAGAAGAATCCAACAGATGTATAATCTACCGGAAAATTATTTTTTACTTCACCATGTTCCATTCCATGATAGATTTCCTTCTCATAGGACATTTTGTCGGCCAAGAAGAAACGGTATCCACCGGTTCTGGCCATCGGAAGCGAATAATCCAGGCAACCATGGAGGGGGAGGCTGTTTCCTCTGTCCCAACGATCCAATAAAGCATACCAGCCACCGTTGTAATAGTCTTCGGAACCGGTGCCGTGCAGACGCATTTTATTATCTACGTAAGTGCTGTCGTCCCCTTCGAAGAACAAGGTCATTCCCGGACGCAGGCCTTGTGCCTGATGGATGGTTCCTACATAATGTCCTTTTCCTTTTTGTGCAGCAAACTTATGGAAAATGCCGAGAGGAGTTTTCTCTCTACGCCATACAGAATAGAACTTACCCTCTTCCTTCACATTACGCTTATTACTGTTATAGTACACTTTAACGTTTACAGAAATAGGAGATTGCTGAATACCTTCTCTCTTTTTATAAATCATCTTCATAGAAGCTGACTTGTCAAAAGGCATTGGCAGATAGCAGTAGTTGGAAGTACCTTGCTTACCCATTAAGATACTCCGCATTGCTCCTTTTCCATAGGCATATCCAAAAAAATCAGCAACGGGGGCATAAATAGCCTCCACCTTCTCATTATCCCATTTAGCTGAAAGAATCACATCTTTGTATAAACCTTCGAAAGATGTTCCGCCATCAATCGACATACCTACAATACGTCCCGGTTCTGCCATCTCAAAGAAAGAAACTTCTTCTCCCGGACTCAGTGTAAATACCTTTTCTTCCGTCTGTACACCAGCTGATTTTCCAAAGGTATAATTCGTTACAGCAGGAGACAAGTCAGCCCATATTCTATTCACCTCAGCCAACAAATCCTTATCCTGCTGTGAGAATTCACCGGTATAGGTTTCCACCTTCTTTTCCGGCAAGTTACGGTATTGTATCTGAATGAATTCCAATTTAGGTCCATCGAAAACAATTTTGCAGGACTTTTTGTACGTAATGGGCAGATAACAATAAAAACCACCAATTTCATTACCACAAACGGGCTTTGTAAACGGATAAACCTTACCGGAAAACAAATCCGAGAACTTTATTTTCAGACCGGGCTCTTTCTGTCCATCAAAATAGAAATAGAGCATATTGTCCGTCGGTGTAGGAGTCCAGATTCGGTTGATGACTCCGGGGCCTTCCATCTCAGCAATCACCAACTTATCACCTTCCTTACGAAGGAAAGAATAAGTACCCGCAAAACCATCATCATTGCCTCCGGTACGGTCGTAACTCGAGAACTGCTCCACATAAGAGCCAGTGCGATACTCCGGCAATTTATCCACTCTTTTCAATAACTCCAGCTCATCCGTCCATCTGTATGGATTCTGAGCCACGGCATACGAGCCTGCCAATAGAATGGCAGACAAGAAAACAGAAACTTCTTTCAAATTAATTTTCATAAACTATTTTACTATATGTTTTTTAAAAAGGCAAGGAGAGAATGCCTGTTTAAACGGTATCTCTCCTCACTGACAGTATTATTTCAATAGAAAGGATTATGGTCTATAAAACCACATCAATTCTACTCTTCTGAAAGTACCATGGTATTTACGCCAAAGAATTTGGCCCATTGTACATTGTTCGGGCCCGGTTTCATTTCGATATAAACAACACCTTCGTCATTAGGCTCAATACCCTTAATCTCTACCGTTCTATCGAAATTATCGTCATTAACCAAATAAGCAACGCCATCGTTCTTTCCGATTACATGGAACTCGGTTTCAGTTCCACGGTCATTGATGTGACCATAGAAACTGAACGTATATTTTGTTCCTTGAGAGAGACCTGTCACCTTAAATCCACTGAGCGGAATAGCAATACCGTCGCTGAAAAACATATCCTCAGAAGCTGTTTTTGGAAGACCCAAATTATTATTCAAACCGCGAGCCAATTCTCCGGAAAACGGTTTGTCCACCTCGATGCCGAAAGTAGTAGGACGACCTCTATGGTCGAGCATATTTACCAATCCGGGGTCTCTGGGATTCCTATAGTTGTTAAACGGAGCCGGAGAATCAATGACACCAAAGTCAATGTAACACGTCTTAGGAGTCTTGGTAACAGTCAAGTCGCTAAAGTAGCACAACTTGCCATCAGCCGTTTCTACCTTGATGACCGTTTTTCCAACAGCAACAGGTGTAATTACAGCTGCATTATTTTCCACACCTTCAATGGTAGCCACATCGGAGTTGAGGACACTCCACTTCAACTGATAGGAATCGCCTGCCAGGTCATCAACAGAAGCGGTAACTGTGGCAGTTTCGTCAATCTCCAAATAAACCGATGATTGGTCAATACGTACAAACTTACGATTGGACAAGTCCACACTGTTATCATCCGAACAGGATGTCAATGCAGCAAATGCCAATGTCATCGCACTAAAAATGAATTTTATTGATTTCATACTTGTTCTCTAATTATTTATTAATATCCGGGAGCTTGTCTCAAATTGGGGTTGATGTCCATCTGAGCCTGCGGAACGGGCCATAAATACATTCTTTTGTTGAAGGTACGGCTCTTGTAGTAAGTTCTCTTATAAAAAGCCTTCGGATTGTTCACATCATCGCTCTTCTCAGAACCGTCATGATTCATACCATAAAGCTTGCCGCCCAGGTATTTGTCGGCAATCTTCCAACGACGGAGGTCATGGAAACGGATACCTTCACAATTGAACTCTACCCGACGTTCTTGCTGAATGGCGGCACGCATTTCTTCCTTACTCAGCCCTTCCTTCAAAGCGGGAATTCCGGCACGTTCACGAATCAAGTTCACATACTTATATACATCGGGAGTGGGAGCTGGCGAAGACTCGTTCAATGCTTCCGCATAGCCCAAATACGCTTCAGCCATTCTGTATAAGATACCCGGCTGATATACATACTTTCCATCTCTGGGAAGTACATCCAAAGAGATTCGCTTACGGACATTATAACCGTTCTGCGGAGAGTCGAAAGTCATATCCGTATCACGGCCTCCTTGAAGGAAGTTCACACGACGGTTATCAACTCCCAGCCATGCGCCATTATAGATGACGGAAACATAGAAGCGAGGCTCCCGGTTGCAATACATGTTGTAGGTACCTTCTTCTGTTACCGGGCTTACACCGGTTTCTTTATTGGCAAGGTTCGAAGGTCCACCGCCCGGCCACTTCGTGGTTCTATACTCTGTATTGGTAGAGAATCCGTTTTCCACATACCCCGATTCCGGGTTGATAATGGGCGAACCATCCTCGTTATATCCCAATATAGGCATTTCACCGTTCTTCATATAAAAAGCGTCCACCAGTTCCTGAGTAACACCCATAGCGGCATTTCCACCGATACCTTTCGGCAGATGATGAGCCTGCCAGTAGTTCAGGTCCACATTTTCGGGGCGTCCGAAAAGAATCTCCTTGTTGCCTTCTGAGAAGCGTTTCAACGACATGTTGTAGTAAGACATGAAGGGGTCGATACTTCCATCCACATTATACTCATAGTACAGCTTATGTCCGGCCGCTTCGGCTGCCTTTATCAAGTCGAGATGAGCTTTGGCAGCCTTTTCCCATCTTTCCGGCTTGGCTTCGGCATCAAAGAGGAATTCTCCTTCCGAATTCTTCCAGTCCTTGAGATCCGGATTGCCGTTGAACAATGGACTTGCGGCAAATAACAGTGTTTTGGCACGTATTGCCAAAGCCATGATAGAGGTAGCCCTGCCCCAATCGGTATTATTGGGATAGACAGCGGGCAAATGCTCTGACACTTCCAGCAGCTCTTTGTCAATCGAAGTTACGAAAAGAGTGTATTTTATTGGAAATGAGCGTATGTTAATCGCTCATGATAGTAATAGGTTACGATTTAGTTAGTTATCTGCTGCATTATTCTTCTGCGCGTTGCGTAACCTTCAAAGAACTCTTCGTATGCAAAAGTAACAATAAAACGGGAGATTTTGATATGAATCTCCCTGATTTTTTCTATCTCATACAATTTTTTCCGTAAAAGCGGCTTTATTCGTCGGTACACCATCGCCCAAAAGAATTTTGAACGAACGTGTGCCGCCTACTGCATAAGCGGAGAAAAGGGCTTTTCCTCACGCCTAAACAACAGTTTAGACTGATGAGGCAAGGCCCATTTCTTTTGAGCTTATGCCAAAGAGGTGCTTTTACGGGGTTCTGACGATTTTTTTCGTTATTCATTTGAGCCGGAAGCGGAAAGCCGTGTATGACCGCACATTCCATAAATGGAACAAGCCGTCACTCACGGCAGGCAAACCGGGAAGAATATTTTTATCCATCCGACCAAACACGTTTGGCCAAACAGATAAAAATATACTTCCTTGCAAGTGGTTTGCCCAGTTTCACACTACCGGCTATGTTCTTTCCTTTTGATGGAGATTCCATTTTCACGGATTTCCATTTTGAAGTTTTCCTGCCAAATCTGCCTCTACTTCCGTTTACCTCCATTTTCGCGCCTTTCAGTGAGCCGCATCAAGCAGTCATTTTCGTGCTGGGTGCAAAGGTAACTCCGGGATTGTATGGGAAAGCAAGGTCAAGCCTCCTGTTTTCTGGGAAAATCTCCAGCCCTTCGGGTAGTATTTTCCCGAAAAACCTTGCATTCCCTAATCCCTACCTTTTTAGGCACCCGAAACGAAAACGACCGATGCGACAGAAAGACGCATTAAAAAAAATGTCGGATAAACGAGAGGCAGATAAGATAGTTTGAAACTCAACTCCCTCAGCTCTTGAATCCGCATTAAAAATAAAAATCAAAAACAAAACGGATATGAGAACAGCAATAGCAACAAAATTCGTGGCTTGGGAAGTGCCGACATTGGACGCACTGAAAGGCAGTAAGGTTTACATCCTGCGTGAGAAACTGAACAACGGAGGGCGGATGAACCGAGAAGAAAAGGATTGGCTCACCGAAAAAGTGAACAGCAACACCTATTTCAAGAGCGCAGTCCCCTTGCAAGGCTGGAGGTTTGACTTCTCCGACATTCTCCGAACCTACATCGTGAAGCAATACGGACATTGGGCGGAATACAAGGCTACCGACAAGACCGCACTCCGCAATTTCCTTTACGGCAGGATTGACAGCATCGTGGAACTTAACAAATGATACGGCTATGACAGCAACGGCAGACTTCAGACAAATGGCGCAATACGTGGGGCTTGCGATATGCACCCTAATCGTGCGCACCGCCCTTTGGGTGTTAGGCATCCTTTGGGGTATCGTAAGAGAGATAATAAACGGAGTGTTCCGAGTGACGATAGGCATAATCGTGGCTATCCTTTCCACAATCGCCTTCTTCGGCTTCATCCTTTGGTTATTCACCCTTTAATCCCTACCGACATGAATAAGACAACGGAAGAGATACCCACGTGGAGTTTGTGCTATCTCATCAACGGGGACGCAACGGGACTGACGGACGATGAAATCCGTATGATAGACCGATGGGTAAATGATTGGCAGGTACAAATCGTTTCACCCGTTACGGACGAGGAAGGAAACGCACACCCTTATTTTTCACGCTATCCGCTTTTCGGACTTCCTGCCGAAGTGGAGGACTGCGACATACTTTATTTGAACGATAACCCCTCAAAGATATAGCGATTATGAAAGGAACAGACCATTTCAAGAGAACGATATATATGTACTTGGAACAGCGT
>OMGB01000392.1_pt1 | contig 16975 bp, 17 predicted proteins | sample 1645791 | NCBI WGS metagenome assembly OMGB01 (sample SAMEA103958120, study PRJEB25191) | human gut metagenome | biome: human-associated habitat [ENVO:00009003]; feature: intestine environment [ENVO:2100002]; material: feces | place: Germany | collected 2013/2015 | reverse complement strand
GGACGGCGGCTGCCTGTCCACGCCTTGCCGCCCGCAAGTCCGGCGTTCGTCCAGCCTGCGGCGCGTAGGCTTGCGCCGCTTTCGGTGTCTAAGGTATAGGTGACAATTTTGTGGTAGCCCATCGCCCGCGCAGCCCGTGCCGCTGCCGCATAGAGGATGCTGCAAGCGTTCTTCGTGCCATCGCTGCACAAGCGGTTGACTTCCAACGTAAAGCCGTCGTCCAAATAGCGGCTCACAGGCCGTCCCACAATGGCAACGGCACAAAGCCGCCCATTTTCAGCACAGCCAATGGAAAACTTGTGTCCAGCAACGGGCTTGTGATGGCGGTGATGCTGCCGCACAAACTCGTTCGCCTGCGCAAGAGAAACGGGAATCAGCGTCAGCATAGCCGTCCTCCTTAGTTGTACGGCGGTCTGGCGTAGGCGTAGAAATGTGCCTGCCAATAGCTGCTGTTCAGGTTGGAATAGGAAATCGGATCTCCGCAATGGATCATCATGGAATTGCCGACGTAGATTCCCACATGGCTAACGCCCGGAGTATCGTATGTCCCGACGAAAAACACGAGGTCGCCCGGCTGCGGGTTGGAAACAGGGGTGGAAATATTGTAAAGCCCCTGTGCGCCCAGCCGCCCGGTATTCACAAGACCGCTGTTCGTGAGAACGTAGCTGACGAAGCCGGAGCAGTCAAAGGACGTGTCGGGATTGGAGCCGCCCCACACATACGGATAGCCGAGATACTTTTCCGCCTCGGCAATCAGTGTCGCAAACTTCTCATCAGCCAGATACTCCGGGTTGACATCGTAGTCGGCGGGAGGATTGGTGATGTACTTGTCCACATAGGGAGAGTCACCGAACAGATCCTCGCGGTTGCCCAGCACCGACATATACGTTGCGTACATGGAAAGCTGTTCCTGAGACATGATGTAGACCGGGACATGGGAGAGATTGAAGTTTTCGAGCTTCACGTTGCAGATGTAGTAGTCATACGGGACGCGATAGGTTTCCGTGTGCGTGTTGCCGTCTGCGTCCGTCCATGTGTCGGTCTCCGTGCGGTATCTGGTTTCGACGATGACCTCTTCGGTGAGGATGTACTGCTTCTCAAACAGCATTTGAAGCGTACCCTGCACCTCGTCCAGCGTGAACTCGCCCTCATGGAGAGCCGAGAGAATGGAGATCAGCACATAGGGGTCATGTTCAATATCATCCAGATCGAAGTGATATTCGTCATAGTCATGAGTGCCTTCATAGTTATCCAGATAGCTTTGCAGCTCTTGCTCCATCCGGCAATACTGCGCCTCCGCGCCAAGCATCGCGTCATCCTCGCTGAGATAAGAGGAAGCGATAACCGACGAGCCGGTAGAGGTGAGCATCGAACACGAGCTGATACCGGCACCGAGCAAAACGAGAAGGGCAACTCCGACGCCGATCCAGATGAAGACCTTCTTGTTATTCTCAAAGAACTCCTTGAGCTTGTCGGACACCTTTTCGCCGAGCTTCTTGCCGGTATTCTTCGTGGCAGTCCCGGCAGTCTGAGAACCGGCATTTCGAGCGGCGGCATATTCCTTCTTGATGTTCTGCTTCTGATAGTGCTTGTTCATGTTCTGCTTCTTCATCTCAGGATGCTCCTGCTGATTTCTCTCATATTGGAGCTTCGCATCAGCAGCATCCGCCTTGTGTTCCAGCTTGGAGACCTTCTCATAAGGCTTGTTGACGCTGCTTTCCCGATGATGGCGGAAATGCCGAGCGGCAGTCTCAGCGGCGATCTCCGTTTTATGCGCCGCCTCAACCGCCGAGTTTTCCTGCTCGACCTCATGGATTTTGCCGTGAATGCCGGAAGCGAGGGTGTCACCGACCTTGCGGACGGTTTTCTCCGTCTCAAATTGCAGCTTGCCTTTGCCCTTGGGCTTTTTCAGCTCATCCTCAAAATGAAGGCGGGTTTTGCCCTTGCCGGTTTCCTCATCAAAGACACGCTCTTTCTTGAGAACCTTGTGCGTGGGCAGCTTTTCACGGGCGGCATCCAGACGCTCATGCGCCTTCTCGGACTTCCTTTCGAGCTTCTGCATCCGCTTCGTGGGCGGGACGGCATCGTCCGAGACCGGCTTTACAGAGGCGGTTTCCGCCGCTTGAGTGAGAACGGCATCTGCATCCACTGCTTCAACCGCAGAGGTCTTGCGCAGCTTGTGCGTGACAACCGTTTCGGCAATCACTGTGCCGGTATGAGAAGAAACGCCGTGCTGCTCCAAAGCAGGAGGCTTGAACGGCGTTTCCGATGAGGGCAGCGGTTCAGGTACATTCTGGGGTGGATTTTCTGCCCTTTTCTCTTCTGTGACGGACGTTTCCGAGGGCGGCTGTGTGTCGTTATCTTCGGCGTGTTCCGTCTGAAACTGACGCTGCTGACGGCGCATCTGCACCTTTTTCTGTTCCTCCGGTGAAAGTGCCTCGGAAGGCTCGACTGTCTCAGCGGGCTTCACCAGCTCCGCATCTTCCAGCCTCTTTGACACACGCTGCTCGGTGCCAGCCGTCAGGTTTTCCTCAACCGCGCCCTCCCGCGTCATCCGCACGACCACCTTGTCACGGGCTTTGAGTTCCGGTTCCTTGGACATCAGATTTCACCTCCAATCCGCTTGTAGGCAAGCTCGGTGTATTCAGGGTTCAGCTCTATGCCCACGAAATGACGTCCCATCTGCGCAGCAACCATGCCGGTTGTACCGCTTCCCATGAACGGGTCAAGCACAATGCCGCCTTCTGGACAACCGGCGAGAAGACAGGTTTCAACCAACTTTGGAGGGTAGGCGGCATAGTGACCGCCCTTGAAGGGGACGGTGTTGATCTTCCAGACATCGCGCTTGTTGCGCAGCGGATTGATGTCTGCGTCCTTGATCTCGCCATGCTCACGCGGGCGGTTGATGGATTGCGGCTGAGGCTGACCGGGAACGGGCTTGCCGTATTTGTTGCCGCCCTTCATGCCGCGCTTGAGGCGTTCTGCCGTTGCAGGGGCAATCGGCTCGGAGATCGCCTTGTAGTCAAAGAAATACTTCTTCGACTTGGAGAACAGGAAAATATGCTCGTAGCAGCGAGATAGACGGTCTTTGACGCTCTCCGGCATGGGGTTATCCTTCATCCAGATGATGTCGTTGCGCAGATACCAGCCGGTATCGCGGAGGGCAAAAGCAAGCATCCACGGAATGCCGATCATGTCCTTCGGCTTGCAGCCCTCAACCTTGCTGTTGAGAGCCACAGCCTGACCGTTTCTACCGTTGGGGTTCTTCGGGTCAATGAAATCACCCTGATTGCCCTTTCCAGCGTAGGTGTCCGCGATGTTCAGCCAGAGCGTTCCATCCGGACGCAAAACGCGCCTGACTTCGGTAAACACTTCCGTCAGGCGCGAGATATATTCCTTCGGCGTTGTCTCTCTGCCGATCTGAGCCTCCATGCCGTAATCGCGGAGCGCGTAATACGGAGGGGACGTCACACAGCAATGAACGCTGTCATCGGGCAGGGTTTTCAGGATTTCAAGGCAATCGCCGGTATGAATGATGTCAAGCTCTATAAAAACCAGCTCCTTTCTTCGGATTTGAGCGCATATCAGTCGGAGTAATACTCGTCCGGCTCATAGTCCTCATCTTCTATGAAGTCCTCGTCGAGATCGTCAATCTCGTCTGCCCAACGGTCGAAGATTTCCTCGGCTTCCTTCGCCGCCTCACGATAGAGGCTCAGGCGGTTCTTCTCAAAGGCGGCAAAGGCGGGGACGAACTTGCCGAACTCGCGGATTGCCTTCACATCCTGCGTGCGCATATCTGCGACGCACTGAATGATTTCGGACATCGTGAGCAGATCGTCGATCATGGTTTCGTAGTCTTCCTTGGCGATGGTGACGGTATCGGCATCGTCCTCAGCCGCTTCCTGCTTGCGGACTCGGAACGTCTCGTGGACATCCTTCATCAGCTTGATCACACAGTCAGTGGTCTCATCGAAAATCTCCTGCATACGCTCTGCCATCTGGTCGGCGCAGTCCTCCAGTTCCTCATGAACGTGGAGGTAGGCGCGATGGTGCTTTTTCAGTTCGGTTTCCTCGTGGATGAGGGCAATGAGATCGGCGCTCATGTCGATGACCTCAAGCAGAAGGTCAATCGGCTTGGTGATGCTGCCAAACGTGGTGTTTACGGGGACACCGCTGGCTTCTGCGATGATGCTCTTGGCGTTCTCAAGATTGAAGTTCTTATTCATATTCAAAATCCTCCTTAGTTCTGTACGGTTTCTTCGGGCTTCGTGGTCATGATGCGGTAGAGCTGGGTGTCCTTCGGGAAATCGTCCTTGAAGGGAACGATGGTCGAGCCGTAGAAGATCAGCCCCTCACCGGCATTGGAATTGGTGATGTAGTTCTGCTGGCTGGGCGAGATGTTCAGCGCCTTCGAGAGAATCTGCCGGTCGCCGGACGCCTGATTCAGAAGGTAGACGAAATCCGAGTTTTCAAAAATGTTCTCTACCTCGCGGGACGCAAGCAGATCCTTGACGTTCTGCGTGATTCCGGTCGGAATGCCGCCCCATTTTCTGAAACGCTTCCAGATTTCCACGCTGTACGCGGCGGTCTGTTCCTCTTTCAGCAAAAGGTGGAACTCGTCCATGTAGTAGCGCGTTGCCTTGTGCTGGGCGCGGTTGATGGTAACTCTGTTCCACACCTGATCCTGCACAATCAGCATACCGAGCTTTTTGAGCTGCTTGCCGAGTTCGCGGATGTCATAGCAGACAAAGCGGTTGTTGACATCCACATTCGTTCTGTGATTGAAGACGTTCAGAGAGCCGTGAACATAGATTTCAAGGGCAGTTGCGATGCGCTGTGCCTCCGGCTCCTTCTGATTTCTCAGAATGTTGTAGAGGTCTTCGAGGATCGGCATTTTCTCCGGCTTGGGGTCTGCAAGAAACTCCTGATAGACCATGCGGACACTGCGGTCAATGATGGTCTTCTCAACCGGCTGCAAGCCGTCCTTGCCGCCGACAATCAGCTCACACATGGAGAGGATGAAGTCGGATTTCAGCGTCAGCGGGTTTTCCTCTTCGGAGTAGTTCGTGTTGATGTCCAGCGGATTGATGTAATCCGTGCTGACCGGCGAGATGCGGATGACCTGACCGCCGAGCTTCTGCACAAGGGGAAAATACTCGGCTTCGGGGTCGCAGACGATGATGTCATCCTCCGTGATGAGGAAGGCGTTCGTCATTTCGCGCTTGGCGGAGAAGGACTTACCGGAACCGGGTGTACCCAAGATCAGCCCGTTGGGGTTCTTGAGCCGCTTGCGGTCAACCATGATCATGTTGTTTGACAGCGCATTCAGCCCGTAGTAGAGAGCTTCGCCGCCCTGAAAAAGCTCCTGCGTGGTGAACGGCACGAAAACCGCCGTGCTGGAAGTGGTCAGTCCGCGCTCAATCTCCACCTGATTGACGCCGATAGGCAGAGAGGACATCAGCCCTTCCTCCTGCTGAAAGTCAAGACGTTTGAGCGCACAGTTATACTTTTGTGCAATGGCAGCGGTCTGGAACACCGCATTTTCGAGCTTCTGACGGTTGGACGCCGTATTCATGATGAGGATGGTCACAAGAAACAGTCTCTCATTGCGGGTCTGGAGATCCTGCAACAGACGCTTCGCCTCACCGCCGAAGGTGGCGAGATCGGACGGGATGATGTCCATATCGTAGCCGGAGCGGACTGCCTTTTTCTGCTCTTCGATCTTCATCTTGTCGAGGTCGGTGATCTTCGACTTGATGCTCTTGATTGCCTTCGCCTGGTCAATCGTCCGGATATGAAAATTGACCGTGATGTTGCTGTCCATCTCAAGGAAGTCGGCAAGCATACGGTCATTGAGTTCCGGCGCGAGGATTTGCAGGAAGCTCACCGCGCCGATGGTTCTGCCCATCTTGAAGCACTTGCCTTCACGGAAGTCAAAGGAAGTGGGCGCGATGAAGTCCTTGCTGGAAAGCCCCGTCCGGGCAACCATATCGAAGGAAAAGCGGAACGGCTCATTGCTGTCCATATTGAACACATCATGAAGCACTTTCAGCCGTTCGTAGCCGGACAGCGGCTCGGTTCTCACGCCGAGGGTTTTGAAGTTGTTGAGGATGTCGGTTTCAATGCGTTCGAGCTTCGGCTTTGCTGTGCGGAGGGAGTCCGCCTCAATGCCGAAGGTGATGTACTTCTTCTTGATCAGCCCGTTGTTGCCCTTGGTGAGCTGGTTTTGCAGCATACCGGAATACTCGGAGCGGATGTCGTTGAAGGCGTCCTCCTGTGCCGGAATGTTGATGCGCTTGCGGAACTCATTGAGGCTTGCCTTCTGATTGATGAAGGAGAGCTGGACGAAAATCGAGCTATCAAAGTAGTTCAGAAAGTCGCACCAGTTCTCAAAGATGGCAGTTTTGTCCTCGTTCTGCGCAAGCTGGTAGTTGATGTCCTCAAAGGCGATGGACTTCGTGTAGAGGCGGCTGTTCACCTTGCAGATACCGTCGCGGCACATCTCCACATAGGGAATGGTCTGCTGGGCGGACTTGCGGACTTTCTTTGCCTTCCTGTCCTTTTTCTTCTGCATGACGATCCGCTTCTTCTCCTGAGCGGAAAGGGCATCGCCGTAAACGACGCCGTTTTTGACGGTCATCTTAGGCTTTGCCTTTGCTGTGCTGTTGTTCAAGCTGCAATTCCTCCTGTTCTTTGATTTTCTGCTGAATCTCAGCGTAGAGATTGTTCGTGCGATAGGGACGCACCTTGTCCCGGATGAACATGGACTGTACGATGTGGTACAGATACTTCTCGGCGGGCTGACCGTCCTTCTCGTAAAGCGCGAAGAAAATGAACGGGAGCATGATCACCACCATCAGCATTGCCGCCGTAGACAAGTCGAGATGCGCCTTCGCCAGAAAGAAGATCGGGACGCCGACTGCCGCAGCGATGGAAAAACAAATGAGCTGCCGCTTGGTCAGGTTGAACATGACCTTCGTTTTGACGCGGTTAAGATCCTTCGGGACCGGAACAAATGCCATTGACTGTTTCCTCCTTTCTAAGCTGCTTTTCATAGCGCAGCTTCATTTGTGCGGGATATTGATCCTCCTTCGGCTGACGCTTGCCTGTCCAGCGAAGCCCACCCGCTTTGCCTTGACAGATCCAGCCGGAAGCCCGAAGGCTTGCACCGTTTTCGCTTTCCAGCGTGTAGGTGATGATGCGCTTATAGCCCATAGCCGCAGCAGCTCTTGCCGCCGCGCCGTAGAGAAAGCTGCAAGCGTTCTTTGCCCCGTTGGTGCATAGCCTTGTAACCTCCAATGTGAAGCCGTCATCCAGATACCGGCTGACGGGACGCCCGGCGATGATTACACCGACCAGCTCACCGTCTGCTTCACAGCCGATGGAAAACTTGTGACCGGCAACCGGCTTGTGATGCCGGTGATGCTGCCGGACATACTCGTTGGCGTCTCGAAGAGAGATAGGTCTTAGCCGCAGCATGGTGTTTCCTCCATTGGAAGATGTGCCGTGCATTCGACCTCGTTGCCCCAAACGTCCCAGCCTTCGGGAGACTGACGGGCAAAAAGCTCTACGCGGGGAAGGTCTCCCATGAGCCGAACAATGCGTTCCCGCGCCTCATCCGGCTTTTTGGAATGCTCTTCGATGTGGCTGAGGATGACCTGACGCACACCGGCGTCAACTCGCTTCGGGTGTCCCTTCGTGGCAAGGATGCAGATTTCCGCGTTTGCCCTTGTCCAATACCCCATGCCGGTGAAGAGGTCATCGTTCTTGCGGTTTTGCTTCACCCATACAAAAGCCACGGTCTTATAAGAAAAGCCCCATGCCGTCAGCACTTCGAGTGCTTCACAGAGGCATGGGAACGTGATCCAGAGGAACAGAGCGCAGTCCTTCGCAGCCAGTTCGCCAACCGGAAGTGCCTTGATGTCTTCAATGCACATTGTCGGGTAGTGGCTTTCTGCCGACCGTCCCTGTCCCTTCTTGGAGTAAGTCCGATACGCCCAAGGGGGATCGGCGTAGATGATGCTGTACTTCTTCATGCTGCCGACCTCCTTAGTGCGCATGGAAAATGGATTTTGCGAGGCTTCCGGTCTTGAACAGCGAGAAGCACAGAATGACCGTGTACGCTGCCACAGAGAACAGAGCCGAGTGAATGTTGTCTGCAATAATCATGCCGTTGATCAGCACCGCATAGATGCCGACGCAGACCATGATGAGAAAGCCCTGAAATGCCAAAGCGAACAAGCCTTTCAGATAGTTCGTGCCGATGCTGCCCCATTCGCGGTTGCTCATGGTTGCGATGGGAATAGGCGCAATGCTCACGGTGCAGTAAATCTCAATCATGCGCCCGTAGAGGATGACCGTAATGAGGATCGCCATGATTTTGAGGCACAGGCTGATCAGAAGCGTTTCTATCGACAGTCCGAGCAGTTCTCCGACGCCCATGTTCTCCATGCCGGTACGCATCTGCGCAATCGTCGAATCAATATCAATACTGGTGTTGCCGTGAATGACACCGGCTGCACCGGAAACCACGTTCTGCCCGATGTCGAATACTGCCATCACGATGTCAAACGTGTGCGTCACGAGATAGATCGCCACAGCCGCCTTGAAAAACCACTTGAAGAACATCCATGTGTCCATGTCATGAAGGTTGTTTTTCTCGGTGATCATGGAAATCAGCTCGTAGCACAAAACGAAGGTGATGATGATACCAGCGATGGGGACTATCACGTTTTCGGATAGTCCCCGGATCATCTGGTACACGCCGCCGTTCCAGCCGGACGGTGTTTGCCCAACTTCGGCGGCAATCGTTCCTACCTTCTCGTTGACATCGGTGAACATATTGGTCAGGTTGCTCTCGATCCATCCGATCAGCATATCCTTGAGAGCTTGTTCGATCTTTTCTAAAATGCTGCCCAATATTTCACCACCCTTCGGTTAAGCTGGGCTTGCCGTGGATTAGCCGAACAAACCGGAGAGCAGGGGGATGAGGGTCGTGCCGATCAGCACCACACCGCCGCCAGCCATGAGCTGCTTGATGCCCTGAGACTTGGCGCCGGGGTTGTCGTTGCCGTAGCCTTCCATGAGGTTGACAACACCCCACACTGCGAGACCTGCGCCGAGGGCGATAACGAGCGTCTGAAGAACCGTGACAGCCTGATTGATGAAAGCCATAGATTTTCCTCCTTGATTTGAAAAAGATTGGTTGTGTATTTTTGAAAATGGGCATAAAAAAAGAAGCCCCGTCGCTGTTCTGCTTTGGGAGCCATCAGGCTTTACCCACTGCGCAGTGCAGCGACGGGGCTTTAATCCACTTCGACCTCGCCCATATCATAGAGGTCGAATGTGTCATCGGGCTTGACTACCAGCTTGTGCTGCCGGTACTTCTCGATGTCAAAGGCGTTCCGCTTGTCATAGTCGGAGAGCTGCCGGTACTTTGGATGCTTCGTAATGTCGTATTTGTTACTGAGAAAAGGTCTCACGCCTCGAAGCTGCAAAATACACTTGGCTCCGTCCATGACGGCGATCTCATCCTGAGACATCAGTTCTTTGCCGGTTTTCTGATAATTCAAGCCGTAGGAGTTGTTGTTGGAACGGGTTTCTGAGGTGTTGTAAAGGTCGATTGTCTCCTTGCCCAGCACCTCGCTGATTTCCTTGAGCGTGGATTTCTCCTTACCGCCGAGGAAAAGAGTGCAGTCGCAGTTGCCCGTGATGGTGTCAGCCGCATCCTTGTAGATGGTCTTGAGCTGAGACTGGGACTGCAAGATGATTGACGCCGAGATTTCCCGGCTTCGGATGGTTGCGATGAGCTTATCAAACTTCGGGATTTGACCGATGTTCGCAAACTCATCGAGCAGACAGCGCACATGAACGGGAAGCCGTCCGTTGTAAACGTCATCTGCTTTGTCGCAGAGAAGGTTGAAGAGCTGGGAATACATGATCGCCACGACGAAATTGAAGGTGTCATCGGTATCGGAAATGATGACGAACAGTGCCGTCTTCCGGTCTCCGATGGTGTCCAGCTCCATCTCATCGTAGCTCATCAGCTCCCGCAGCTCTGCGATGTCGAAGGGCGCAAGCCTTGCACCGCAGGAAATTAAAATCGACTTTGCAGTCTTGCCAGCCGCCAGCTTGTATTTGCGGTATTGCTTAACCGCAAAGTGGTCAGGATCGCGGGCTTCCAGCTCATCGAACATGACATCCACTGGGTTCTTGAAGGTCTCATCGTCCTCTCTGGCTTCTGAGGCATTGATCATTTCGAGCAGGGTAGTAAAGTTTTTCTCGTGGTCGGGTGCCTCGTACCAGATGTAGCCGATGAGAGCTGTGTAGTAGAGCTTTTCCGCCTTTACCCAAAAATCTTCGCCGGACTTATCGCCATCTCCCTTCGTGTTGACGATGATCGTATTGACCAGCTTGAGGATGTCCTTCTCGCTGCGGATGTAGCTAAAAGGGTTGTAGTGCATGGATTTCCGGAAATTGATGGTGTTCAGCGACTTGATGACATAGCCGCCCTTTTCAAGCATTTTGCCGCACTCCACCAGCACCGTACCCTTCGGGTCAGTCACAACATAGCTGCTGTGCATCTGCATCAGGTTCGGCTTCACGAAAAAGCGTGTCTTACCTGAGCCGGAACCACCGATGACAAGGATATTTTTGTTGCGGGCGTATTTCGGCTGCTTCGGGCGGCTGTTCATGGTCAGGAACTCCGTCTGCGTCAGAATGACGTTGTTGGAGAACTCCGGGTCCATGTACGGCTTGATGTCCTCTGGCTTGCCCCAGCGGGCAGATCCGTATTCTTCGCCCTGCCGGAACTTCTTGCGGTTTTTGCCCTTGACGTAGACCGCCAGCTTGAGCAGCGCACCGGCAATCAGACCGACGAGCAGATCGACGGGATGAAAGCTGGGAAGCGGATTTGCAAAGGCAGTGCCGAATACAGCAAAGCCGTTTGTCAGCTTGTCGATGAACTCCGTGCCGGGAGCGAGACGAAACACGGCGGCGATCTTATCCGCAAAGTAGAAGGCGAAGACATACGGAAGGTTCAGAAGAATGAGCTTCTTCACATCGGGTTTGCTCACAGTTCCACACCCCGATCCTTGGTCTTGACCTTGACTTTCTCCTTGTGCTGCGCCTTGCTCTGGGCTTTCTCCTGATCCAGCTTGTGCCGGATGGACGGCTGTTCCTTCTGCTTGACAGTCTTGGCAGAGAACTCCTTGAAGGCGGCGGTCATGACATCAACGTCCCGTCCCTTGAAGAAGACAAGATAGCTGGGCGGTTCTACGGAAACGTCCTTCTTGAGCGCAAAGTCCAGACCGTATTTGCTGGCAGTCCGCTCAAAGGACTTGATATTGCCATCCGTCACTTCGATGTTGGAGATGGCGGCATTCTGGCTCATCAGATGCTTGATGGACTGCTTGCCGCGATAGGTTTTTGGTTGCTGCATCTGCTTCTGCGCCTTCTCAATCTCCTGCACGAACTTGTCCAGTGCCTTTTTCAGCACCTCGGCTGAGATTTTGCCGCCCTTGATCATGATTGCAACAACTTTGGTGTTGACTTCATCCTGCATTGCGGCGTTTACCTCCTTTCGTTGGAATGATTATGGGGACTGCTGCCGAAGCTAAGGCGGCACAATCCGGCGATAGATGATTTTCATTTACACTGTCCTCCTTTCCGAGCATTGCTCACGATGGTATTCATTAAAGAGTGTCTTCACAAAGGCTATAATCGTAGGTCTTCGGCTTCTTTGACCCTGCCGATCTGTCCTGCCCGTAGAAATCATGATTGACGAGGGCGGAGTAGTAATTGTCTATCGTCAGAGAGGCGTTATACAGAGCGGTCAACAGGTACGCCCGGATATTACGGATGTCTGACGGGTTCTTGTTCATTGCTTCCAGAACGTACTCAATGTGGCTGCTATTCAGCTTGAGAAAGCGGGACTTGACCACTTGCTGCGGCATATCCTCGCCGTTGATGCGGATGGTCGGCGCAGTAGAACAGACGGCATCCAGCATGATGTCCATGATCTCCCGGAAGCGGTCTTTATCGAACTTCGGATCCTGACAGAGAATGTTGTAGTCAAGATTCTCTTTGATAATCTCTTCATACTCGCTTCGCTCATCCATCCTGTCCATCCCATCAAGATTGATGGATTGATAGTTCTTTGAGAGAGTATTTCTTTCTTGAGTAATTACTTGATCAGTATTTATTTGTGCGGACTTATCCCCGTGTGGATTATCCACATCCGGCTTCTCCACACATGGATTTTCCGTGTGTGGCATTTCCCGTCCTGGCGTGGACTCCTGCGGCTCTTCGTATATCTCAAAGATTGTGCTGCTCATCCTGCCTTTACCGTCTCTTTGCCGGTGCCTGACGAGGTAGCCGTGTGTCTCAAGCTCACGGAGCGCGGAGAGAATGGCATCCGGACCTTCCTTGCAGATTGCAGAAAGTCCCTTGGTTGAGAACTTCCAGCCATCATTGAACGAGAGCATCTTTGAGAGAAGACCGACCGCCTTGAGTGACAGGCTCTTGTCTCGGAGGTGGAAGTTCGCCATGACGGTATAGCCACGATTTTTATTTACGCGATAGACTGCCACGAAAATCACCTTGCTATCTTGGGAAGCAGCTCTTCGCCGCACTTTTTCTGGAACTTCATTCGGATGACCTCCTTGCCCTTCGGCGTGAAGTAGGTCTGAGAACCGGTGTAGCAGTACGTCACAAAATCGCGGACGATGAACAGTCCGGCATTGCTGTCCTTGTTGTAGGGAAGAAGCTGCCCGGAAGGAGATCGGAACAGGTACTTTTCTTTGAGAAGGAACTGGACGAACTTGCGCTCCGGGATTTTCAGTTCCTTCGCCGTCGTTCGGATATTGGTGCAGTCATCCGGATTGATGAAGGCGTCGTAGTAATCGGCTTTGGGCTTTGCCGTGTTCAGCTCACACTCAAGAGTCTTCACGCGATTCTTTTCCAGAATCAACGCTTGAGCGAACTCTACAATGACCGCTGGTTCCTTCTGAATACGTTCCAGAAGGGAGTCCGTCATGTAGCCACCGGTTTTGCGGATGGTGGGAATGACCTCATGTGTGATCCAGCGTTTGAAGGCTTTGGCTTCGGGCTTACGGCTGCTCAGAATAAGCGTGTAAAGTCCGGGTTCGTTCACCACCATCATGTTGGGATTGCCTCGTTTATTACCCTCATTTGAAATGAGGGTAATCATCTTCTCGTCCGCATCCAGCCGTGAAATAGCTTGTGACGAATTGCCGATCTCCAAAGCCCTGCACACGTCTACCGCCACAAACCACGGCTCGTTTTCGATCAGGGCTGTTCGGATTTCTCCAAACTGTTCATTCTTGAAGACTTCGATTTTGTTATCCATGATTGACTTCCTTTCTGGCAGCAGATGTGCCACTTTGATTTTTGAGGGTAGAAACGGGATTGCAGCAGTAGGGACACTCTGCAAACACGCAGGACTGATATTTCCAGAAGGGGCGATGAAAGCGGCAGCTTCGGCACTCAGGGAGAATGCCATCCACACCGCTGTCATAATGCTCAAAGCCGGGTGTGGTCTGCATCAGCAATTCCAGTGCTTGCAGATCACCGGCTGTCATGCGTTTCATGCTTAAAAACTCCTTTCTTTCGCCGCATCGCCAGCAAATATTGCGGCTTTTGGGCAACAAAAAAAGAGGGTTTGCTTCTTACTCCAAATTGGAGAAGAAACAAACCCTCTTCGTTTACGATGTAGTTCAGATGATTTCTCGGATGGTATGAATGACACCGAGCAGCAGCCCGATGAAGAAGGCAAGTCCTCCGATAAGACCGCCTATGATTAAGTTCAATGCGAAGATGCCGACTGAGCCGGAGATACCGTAGCCGCTGGGAACGAGCCAGAGGCACATCCTCCGGATGCCGAATGGCAAGCCGACGCAGATCCACATAAGGAAGTAGTCACATACGCCGTCAGGCATATAGATCGGCTTGAGAAATGACGCGAGGCAGAACGCAAGCGCGATTGGAAGCAGAACCTCCTTCAAGAAGACTTTGATAGCACCCACTATATCCTCCTTCTGCCGGAAGTGTGCAGCAGCACCCTCCGGTTTGCTTGATTATTGTGAAAGTCCTTTGTTTTCGGTCAAAAAAAGAAGGGACTAAGCCAGAATGCCTTGATTTTCAAGGTCTTTCTGATTTAGTCCTATTATCGCACAATAATCCTTGGTGATAACCATGTTGGCCTTGCTGGTTCTCAGGTGTTCCAGCATAGCCTGGAAGCCGGGCCGCTCAAAGTTCCCGCCGGAAAAGCCGTCGTCCACGAACTCCTCCACCAGGATGATGCCATGCCTTTCGCAGTACTCCCGGACAATAGTACGCTGGTTGGTAATGCTGGCCGATTCGCCATACTTCCGTTCTTCATCGGAAAGGCGGTAGTAGGCGTCTGCAAGCTGAATGTGGTTCCTCATTGTTCCTCCTTTCCGGAACCACTCATTTACGGCTCCATTATACCATACTGCTGTCCTTTGGGTCAAAATTTACTGTTTGTTTTCCCGCGAAAATGATTTCCTCTGTTACCACTTCCTGGATGGTCTTTGTGCCGGTGAATACGCGCTCCACGACATAGATTGCCGCGCCGATCTGCTACTCATTCTTATCGTTCATGTGTCGTCACCTCCGCTACCATTATGAACAATTCCTTCCGACTTTAACCCAACGGTCGCCGAGCACACAGACAAAGCATTTTGTCTGCGTGCTTAGCATTGGCCACCAAAGACAACCCCCGGCTCTGCCGGGGGGAAAAAATAGCCTATGGCGAGGGGCAAAGTAGACAAGAAAAAGTCTCCGAGTTAGAGTAAGGAAGAGGTTTGCCGACCAAAACTTACAAAAACAAGGAGACTAATTCATGAAAGAAGTAGATGTAAGTAGTTTAGAACATACCAGTTGGCGATGTCAATACCATGTGGTGTTTGCACCGAAATATAGACGGATGGAGATATATGGAAAGATAAAAGAGGACATAGGGATTATGCTTGTTTTTCTGAAATCGATGCTGGCTGACCATAATCGCAAAAGATACACTCTACTTCGCAATTAAGAGCTTTATAGAAATTTACGCACGCCATAGAATCAATGCCACCACTTAAAAGTATAAAAGCTTTCATTTTTCTCCTTAATCCCCCCAAGCATCTTATTGCATTCGAATATTAATTTGACGGACAGCCTTGTGTTCCGTCAATTTGAGCTGTACGCCCAATGTCCACTTTCTCGATATTTAACAAGTTTTCCATCAGATACAAATTCAGCAAGTAGTCGATTTGCCGTTGCTGCCGACATCCCACACAGCTCCCGTACATCGGCGTTCATGATATACTCATGCGTTTGCAAGAACTGCTCAATCTTCTGCCAACGCAGAGTTTTCTTGTCCATCTTTCCGTCGCTCATTGCATCACTCGTGTGGATGGCGTCGATGAGCGATGCTTTGATGACGGAGAGCATAAACTCGATGAACGCGGTGGACTCGCCTGCATCGTTGCTGGCATTGATGGCATCGTAGTATTCCTGCTGATGGTCGTGGATGATGGATTCAACAGGCAACCATGCAAACACAGGATTCCATTTGGAGAGCAGCAATGTATGCCAGAGCCGTCCAACACGGCCATTGCCGTCTGCAAAGGGGTGGATCAGCTCCAGTTCATAATGGAACACGCAACTTCGGATCAGCATATGCAAGTCGCTGGACTTTGCCCAATCCAGCAGCTCCATGACCAGATCAGGCACATACTGGGGCAGTGTGCCAAAATGCAGAACATGTCCTTCCTGATCTACAACGCCAACGGGCCTTGTGCGGAACATGCCAGATTCTTCTACAAGCCCGCGGGTCATAATACCGTGAGCTGTCAGCAGAGCCTCCACGGAGTACGGGTCAAGCTCGTCCAAGCGCTCGTAAATCTCATAGGCATTTTTGACCTCGGCAATGTCTTTGGGCGGAGCCAGAACACGCTTGCCGTTCAGAACGGCTGTAACCTGTTCCAAGCTCAGAGTGTTCTGCTCAATGGCGAGCGAGCCGTGAATGGTGCGGATGCGGTTGGTACGGCGCAGATTGGGATTGCTGAAAAGGTGATCGTGAGCAGAAAGCCTGCCGGTCAGCTCTGAAATTTCTGCAACGTCATCAATGATTTTGTTTGTAATTTGAAATGGCGGCTGTTTGTTTTTCATGAGTACCTCACAGCATAGTTTGACTATCCATATTATAGCATGCATCGCTCATTTCATCAATCATATTTTCCGCTCACATGAGCGATGCTCTCAAAACTACATCATTTAGGGTGCGAAAGCCTCTGTTATTTCCTCTCAGTTCGCCGCAAACAGGTAGGCGCGGGTGTTTTCCTATGGACTGCATCCGAGAGGCAAAGCGGAGGCTTTTTTCATGGAAATCGACACTTTTCAGAAACCAGAGAAAGAGAACATTTTCTCAGAAATATTTTCAGATTTTTTCCTTGGGTACCTTTTCAAATGGAATCCAATCCGTTATAATGCGCTTATCAACCTAACGATATGTGCGAGGTGCCGCTATGAAGACGAAAGACAAGTCGAAGCAATATGTTATCTACTCCCGCAAGTCCAAGTTCACCGGCAAGGGCGAGAGCATCGAAAACCAGATCGAGCTGTGCCGCCAGTACATCGCCATGCACTTTGGTGACGACGCAGCGGAGAATGCGCTGGTCTACGAGGATGAGGGCTTTTCCGGCGGCAATCTGGAGCGCCCGCAGTTCAAGAAAATGATGAAGGACTCGCAGAAAATCGAGTTTGCCGCCATCGTGGTCTACCGCCTTGACCGCATCAGCCGCAACATCGGCGACTTTGCCAAACTCATCGAGGACTTAGGCGACCGGCACATCGACTTCATCTCTATCCGCGAGCAGTTCGACACCAGCTCCCCCATGGGCAGGGCCATGATGTATATCGCGTCGGTCTTTTCCCAGCTGGAGCGGGA
>OMGB01000365.1_pt1 | contig 17781 bp, 14 predicted proteins | sample 1645791 | NCBI WGS metagenome assembly OMGB01 (sample SAMEA103958120, study PRJEB25191) | human gut metagenome | biome: human-associated habitat [ENVO:00009003]; feature: intestine environment [ENVO:2100002]; material: feces | place: Germany | collected 2013/2015 | reverse complement strand
CTCATCTGGTAGAGCGCCACCTTGCCAAGGTGGAGGTAGCGAGTTCGAGCCTCGTAATCCGCTCCACGATTCGTCGAGACAATAGTCTCGGCGTTTTTTTTATCCTTTTATACTATTATAATGTATATCGGAGGAAGTTATATGAAAAGATTTGCGGCGGCGCTGGCTGCTGTTCTTATGCTTACCGCCTGCACTCAGGTGGAAGAAAATATACCCGTAATGGCGGAAACCTCTGCCGTGACCGAGGACACTGACGCATCTGTCGATGTCACCACTGCTGTTTCATCTGAAATTGTTTCGGAAGAAATAACATCGGAAACCGAGCTTGAAACATCGGAGGCAGTGTCCGAAAGCGAAACAACTGCTGCGGAGGAGGTACAGACCGAAGCACCTGCGGCTGCTGAAAATTCGGCAGAAGAGACCTCAGCGGCTGAAACTACGACAACCGAGGCGGTTTATGAGGACGCTCAGGCAGAAAGTACGGGTGCTGTCACAGGCATTGAGCTTACGTTTTACGATGTGACGCTTTCTCAGGGCGAACACAAGATGCCCATTGTTACCATGTCACCCGAAAGCGCTCCCGATAAATCCGAGATATGGACAAGCTCCGATGAAAGCATTGCAAAGGTAGATGGGCTTGGAAATATCACCGCTGTGGGTGAGGGTACGTGCGTTGTCACCGTGGCTTCCGCTGCCAGCCCCAACGTTACAGCAAAAGTGAACGTGACCGTCAAGGCGGCTCCGGGACTTACATACATAGGCGGTATTCTCATTGCAAACAAGACCTACGCTCTCCCTGCGGACTATAACCCGGGCGTTGACCCCGAGGCTCAGGCGGCTTTTGACGATATGCAGGCCGCAGCCGCAAAGGAGGGGCTGAACATATACGTATCATCGGGCTTTCGCTCCTATGAATATCAGTCGGGGCTTTACGACAGATATGTACAGCGCAGCGGCAAGGCAGAGGCTGACCGCTATTCCGCCCGCCCGGGCCATTCCGAGCATCAGACGGGGCTTGCCTTTGATATGAACACCATTGACATCTCCTTTGCCGATACCGACGAGTATGTGTGGGTCAAGGCGCACTGCTGGGAATATGGCTTTATCATCAGATATCCCGAGGACGGCGAGGCTGTAACGGGCTATATGTATGAGCCTTGGCATATCAGATACCTGGGTAAGGAGACTGCCAAAAAGGTCTATGACAGCGGCCTTACGCTGGAAGAATATCTGGGAATTGATTCAAAATACAGCGAATGATGCAACTGCATAAGCTGCTTACTTGCATTAAAATAAATAAAAAAGTCCGCATGGGTTTATATTTTCTGACTTAATTTGTTCGGAGGGTATTGACTTTTGCGGATTTTTTTGTTATTATAAATTTGTGCATTGCTTTGCAGGAAAATAACAGTCGGCTTGCATATGGGCGGCAGGGACGTCCGCAGGTCGGTCATTTTGCTTTTCTGCGTTAATGAATATTATTATTTTATAGGGAGATTGATATTTATGATCCGTGTCGGTATTTTAGGCTACGGCAACCTTGGAAGAGGCGTTGAGTTCTCTATCCGTCAGAACAAAGATATGTGCCTTAAGGCAGTTTTTACACGCCGTGATCCCGCTTCTGTAAAGATAATGACAGAGGGCGTTCCCGTTTATTCCGTAAACGATGCAGCAGCTCACAAGGACGAGATCGACGTTCTTATCCTCTGCGGAGGAAGCGCAAATGACCTTCCCACCCAGACCCCTGAGTATGTAAAGTATTTCAATGTAGTTGACAGCTTCGATACTCACGCAAGGATCCCCGAGCATTTCGCAGATGTTGACAAGGCTGCTAAGGAGTCCGGCAAGATCGGTGTTATCTCCGTTGGTTGGGATCCGGGACTGTTCTCTCTTATGAGAATGTACGGCAACGCAGTTCTTCCCGAGGGAAGCGACTACACATTCTGGGGCAAGGGTGTAAGCCAGGGTCACTCCGATGCTATCAGACGTGTAAAGGGCGTTAAGAACGGCAAGCAGTACACCATTCCCGTTGAGTCCGCTCTCGAGAAGGTAAGAAACGGCGAAAATCCCGTTCTCACCACCCGTGAAAAGCACACAAGAGAGTGCTTCGTAGTTGCTGAGGAGGGTGCAGACCTGGCTCAGATCGAGCATGATATCAAGACCATGCCCAACTACTTCTCCGACTATGATACTACCGTTCATTTCATCACCGAGGAGGAGCTTGAAAAGAACCACAGCGGAATACCTCACGGTGGTTTTGTTATCAGAACCGGCAAGACAGGCAACGGCGATAATAAGCACGTTATGGAATTCAGCCTGAAGCTTGACTCCAACCCTGAGTTCACCGCAGGCGTGCTGGTTGCATTTGCAAGAGCAGCATACAAGCTTAACGCAGAGGGCGCAAGCGGCTGCAAGACCATTTTCGACGTAGCTCCCGCATACCTTTGCCCCCAGACTCCTGACGAGCTGAGAGCACATATGCTTTAATTTTGCGGTAACAGAAAATCCCGATGCACTGCGGTGTGTCGGGATTTTTTTCCCTCACGTATTTATGCCGCCCTGACTTTTTCAGACGAACTGGTATAATAGGAGTATGACAATTACAGTATCCCGATGCGAGGAGGCATATCAAAATTATAACCGGTTTTGACGATATCAGCAAGCGCACCGCAGAGTGCGGCAGAGATGCCAAAGCGTATATTTTTCTTTCGTGGCTGGGACTTACCGAGGACGAGATGAAAAGCATAGGGGCAGATGATTATAACGCAGCAATGCGTATCCTTATGTGCGGCAGGCGAGAGCCTGCCGCTTTTGCGTGATAAGTGGACTGTTGGAAAAATCAGCACAAACAAAAGCAACAGGGACCTGCATTTTGTCTGCAAGTCCCCGTTAATATCGTTAATATATCTTATTTCCTTACAAAACTGTAATCACAGCAGCTTCCACCGTTTCCTATCTGCTGGGTATAAACAAAATCTGCTCCGGGAAGCGAGTCGTAAATGATATCATCTATATGGCAGAACACAGCCGTAAGCTCGGGTATGCCGTATTTCCTGAACAGCTGGTCAAAAATACAGTCGTGGGTTATCATGGAAAATGTGTTCTTCGGTGCCTGCGGTAGCTCGATGTTCCAGCCGTAGCCTGCTGTTTTGCGGATCTTTATTGGCATATACACTTTCAGAAACGGCACGAACACAGGCAGACGTGACAGCTTTTTCATCGTATTTATCTGTGGCTTTACAAAGTCGTACATGGCGTTCCGCACTATTGCTATGCTTTCCTCTCTTGTTCTGCCCCGCTCTTCATACGAGAACACAAACGCCAGCGAGGTGAAAAGGTTGCACAAAAAGCCGTAGTTCTTATCATCGGCATATGGCCTGTTGTCGCTGACAAGCCTGTCTATGCGGCTCAGTACCTTTTCCTGCATGGCTTTGTCAGAATCTGCAAAAAGCACGGTAAATCTGCTGTCTGAGATCATTTTCTCAGGGTCATAGTCTTTCATTTCAAATCCCCTTTGTTTATATTAGCATATACTAACCAAATTATACCATCGGATTGGAAAAGTGTCAATAGGAAAGCGTGTTTTTGGGCGATATTTGGGCGCATCAGGCAGATGATTCATATTATCTATTGTAAAAACTGCGCTTGTGTGTTATAATGTGTGCAAATGTGATTTGAAAGGACGTTTTGATATGAATAAAAAGATCATTGCCGCTTTGTGCGCTCTGACGATATGCCTCTCTGCTGCCGCCTGCGGACAGACTGACAGTGCAGAGGACGCTCCTGCCGAGACAACAGCTGCCCAGAGCGCTCCAGCTCCTGTTACTATGGCGACCGAGGCTGTTCCCACTGAGCCTGTTGACCTCTCTAAGGGGCTTACGGACGCTATGTACGAGAGAGCTGTTGTCAGCGAGGGTAACAAGGCTCGCCTTGCAAAGGCTATGAAAAAGGCTGCAAACGGCGAGGACATCACTGTGGGCGTTATCGGCGGCTCTATTACTCAGGGAAGCAGTGCCACTGACCACAACAACTGCTATGCCGAGCTTTTTCACAAGTACTGGGTGGAAAAATTCCCTCAGAGCAATGTTAATTTTGTGAATGCGGGCATAGGCGGCACAAATTCCTATCTGGGCGTGCACAGAGTTGACACTCAGCTTCTTGACAGCAAGCCCGATGCAGTCATCGTGGAATTTTCCGTAAACGACACCGACAAGCTTATGAACAAGTATTCCTACGACAGCCTTGTAAGAAAGATACTTAACTGCGACAGCCAGCCTGCGGTAATGCTGCTGTTCACCACTCAGGAGGATGGCACCAGCCTGTGGGAGACCCACAAGGAGATAGGCGCTGCATATGACCTGCCCATGCTCAGCTACAGGGCTGTGGTTTATCCCGAGGTCTCTGCGGGCACTCTTGACTGGAAGGACATTTCCCCCGACAATATCCACCCCAATGACGAGGGCCACAAGCTTATCGGTCAGCTGGTAAGCAGATATCTTGACAGTGTTTATGACGACCTTGACAATATTGACGACAGCAGCGTTGCTTTTGATACTCCCGCTTACACTGCCGATTATTACAAGGACGCAAAGATTCTCGGCGCATCGGATATCGCTCCCCAGGAGATAAGTGGCTTTGAGCAGGGCGGAAACTCCGTTTATCCCGAGCTTTTCCCCGACAACTTCGTTACCGAGGGCGAGGGATATCTTAAATTCGAGACAGAGTGCAAGTGCCTTGGCTTCTTCTACCTGAAAAAGGTTGACGGCAAGGGCGGCAAGTATGATGTTTACGTTGACGGCGAAAGAAAGGGCACTCTTGACGCTGATTTCAAGGGCGGCTGGGGCAACTATGGCGAAACTCAGCAGATACTTATCTCCAAGGACAGTGAAAAGCACACGGTTGAGATAAAGCTTGCCGAGGGCAGCACCAACACTTCACTCACAATTTTAGGAATAATGGAAAGTTAAATTGAATACAGCTGAAAAATTTTTGTGCAAACATACAAAAAACACACTTGGCTAATCTGTAAAAATGACAGTTGAAGATCTGGCAAAAATGTGTTAAAATTAGCTTGTGAATATTTATGGGAGAGATATCGGCATAGGATGTTTCTTTCATAAACAAAGGATTTAATCAAATTTTTTTCAAGGAGGAGACAAATATGAAGCTTAAAAGATGTATAGCTTCTGCAACAGCTCTTGCGATGACCGTAAGCGTTATGGCATTTGCACCTATGACTGCTGAAGCTGCTCCGGTCGATAGACCTAATGGCACTGAAAGTGTTATCAAAACCTTCAGCATTGACGGCAACCCCGTTATGTCTCAGTATGCTTCCTGCTGGGTAAGCCTTTACGGAATCGACGAGTCAAGCTTTACTTCCGCAAATTATGTAAAGGTAACCATGGATTTTGACACTGCACCTGAGATCGGTGACGGCAAAAACAAAATGAGCGAGGTCGCAGGCTGGGGCTGGGGCTCCTACAGCGGCTGGTATAATGCAGGTCAGTTCTACGACGGAACCATCAAGAGCAGTAAAAATCTGGTTCCTGCTACCAGTTCAAAGGATAAAGAATATTACTGCTACCTTCCTGCTTCGGATTTTAAGGTCGATGACCATATAGCCGGAAATGTTCAGAACTATATTGCCGTTACTGCAACACTGAAATCTGTTGAGCTTGTTGAGATATCAAGCTTCTCTGCGCCCACACTTCCCGCTTATAAGTATGATTTCGACCAGTCCAGCGGAAGCTGCGGCGCTTGGGGCCAGGCTGCTTTCACCGAAGTAGGCACTGACAAGACCGTTACCCCCGAGGTACTGGCAGGCAATTCTGTAATTGCTGTCAAATATACAAGCTCAGATCGCCCTGACCTTGTTCTCAGCGACAGCAAGGGTGATACTTCTCCCCTTAACTGGATAAAGGTAAAGCCTGACGGCGTTGCCGACGGCGTTGCTTACTACATGATGGCTGATATGGCTGCAGCATGGACAGCAGCAGGCGGCAGCACAGATTTCTCTGATGTTGCCAAGCTCTTTGTTTCCGCAGGCGCCAATGATCTTACCGTATCTTCTGCTTCCGTTTACTCAAACTGCAGCAAGATAAAGACCATTACCCCCGTAGTAACACTTCCCGATTCCATCACAGTTTACACTACCGATACAGATGCTCAGGTAAAGCTTATCAAGGGCGCTGTCAAGGTAAGCGGCATTGATATGCTTACTTCCGATGACTACACTCTTACAGTTTCATCTGACGGAGCAGTAGGTGTTGCAGCATTTGCTCTTACCACTGTTGGAAAAGCAAAGTATGAGCTTTCTGCCGATGCGGTTACCACAGCTACCTGCGTTATCAACTTTGAGGCTTGGAAGCCTACCTTCTATGATGATTACACCGTAAGCGGTCCCATGACCATTGATGTTGATTACAACTCCGACGCTTCCGCTGTTTCTTCAGCGATCACAGCTGCTATCGGTTCTCAGACAATCACAATGGAGCTTATCGCTTCCGAGGGTGACCACGCTCCTCTCCCTGCAAAGGCTATCGAGGACGTTATGACCTCTATCGTTCTTCCCGATTCCTACGATGCTGACTCTACTGTTTCCGTTCCTGTTACCATCGGTCTCAGCAACGTAATGAACGAGGGCGACGTTTACTATCCCAATTACACACTGGGCGCTTCCGGCGAGGCTGCAAGCTCCGTAACTGTTACATATACAGTTAATATCGGTTCTGACAGCTCCAAGCCCGATCCTAATCCTAACCCTAACCCCGATCCCGATCCTAAGCCCAATCCTGATCCCGAGCCTACTCCCGACCCTGTTCCCACAGGCTACAACGGAGACGGCACCGATCCTACAGCAAAGTATCCTTCCAACGGCAGCACAGATTGTGCAGCAAGCCGTTATGCAGGCGGCAATGCGTACAGCTCAGCAAGAGCAGGCTATGCTATCCGTCAGGCAGCTTCCGGTTCTGAGGTAGTTATCATCATGGAATCCGATGACATTATCCTCAGAAGAGTTCTTGAGCTTCTTGCTCAGAAGGACAATGTAAACGCAACATTCGTTTACAGCGGATATTCCGTAACCATCAACAGCGACGATATCGATGCTGACGAAGTAACAGATATCGACCTTTCCAACAAGGGCAAGTTCCTTACCGCTGATGAGCTGGCAATGTTTGACGGCGCTATCGAGGTAAGACAGCTCAACCTCAAGGCATTCAAGGGCATTGCAAAGGTACAGATCACCATGACAATGACCGGCGCTTCCAAGGGTGCAGACGGCACAGCTCTTGACAGAACCTCCGAGGGTCAGTTCAGATTCATTTCCGACGGTTCCGTTGGTGATGACAGAACATTCTCCTTCGAGATCACCGAGGGCGGCAAGTATGTCGTTTACACAGGCGACTGCGATGTTGAGGTTTACGAGGACGAGGTTTGATCGTTCGGACTAAGCTGAATTCTTAAACAATGAAAGCACGTACTTAAAGGGGCACCCTTAGGTACGTGCTTTTTCTTGTATGCAGATTATATTTAATTTATATCTGTAGAATTTTTTATACCATTGCTGTATAATATAATCACATAATGCGAAAGGACGATAATATATGAAATTCAGACTTACAATAGATATTGACGAATTGAATTATGCTCAGGCAATAAGAGCTATCCTGCCCTTTGTGAAAAAGGAAGATATCCCGCTGCCCGAAATGGTGCTGAGTGCTGCCGAATCTCCGGGAGTATTGGAGAATTTTCTGAAATTTATCCCCCGGGAAAAGCAGGACGAGCTTATCCTGAAAACCTTTGACAAAAACAAGGTGAGGATAATCGCCAAGGCTCACAGGACTGCCGCAAAATACGGCGTGGATATGAAAATATCGGACGTTTCCCTTGAAGAGCGCACCGATGATGTTATAGTGTATTGATAAAAGGAAGGTAGAAGATCATGAACGAAACCATTCAGAACCTTATTACAAGAAGAAGCGTGCGCTCTTACAGCAACAAGAGCATTCCCGATGATGTGCTTGACCAGATACTTGATGCAGGCTCATATGCACCCAGCGGAATGAACAAGCAGTCCGCCGTTATGGTGGTGCTCAGGGACAGAGACAGGATATCCGACATCTCTTTCCTTAACGCCAAGGTCATGGGAACAGACAGTGACCCGTTCTACGGCGCTCCCGTTGTTGTGGTTGTATTTGCCGACAGCCGTGTTCCCACCTACGTTGAGGACGGCAGCCTTGTTATGGGCAACCTTATGAATGCGGCTCATGCGCTGGGCGTTGATTCCTGCTGGATACACCGTGCCCGTGAGGTGTTCTCTACTCCCGTTGGAAAGGACATTATGAAAAAATGGGGACTTGATGAGAACTATGTGGGCATAGGAAACTGCATTCTCGGCTACTCCGACAAGCCTGTTCCCGAGGCAAAGCCCAGAAAGGACGGAAATGTTATTTTCGAGCATCACTAAGCCGAAAAGAATTTTCCCGCTCATATTGCTGCTTCTCTGCGGCTGCGGAGAGGTGCGGGACGGCGATGTTTCTGAGACTGTTCAGAATATTTCTGAAAACGTTCAGAAAACCGACAGTGCTGAAACGGCGGAGATTTCTGCCGTTCGCAATGACGGCGTGCTGATGTTCGGCTTCACCGCAGATGAGTTTGTGAACAGCTTCAATGCGGTTTACAGTGATGAATACGGGGAGGATTATCTCACTCCCGTTTCTCAGTGGAATTGCTATGAGGCGTGTTCCCCTTTAGTGGATAACGACGGCATGGCGTACTGCTTCACCGAGGACAGGGAGATATTATCCATGCCGAACATAACTTTGTTTACCGATGACAACGGCGGTGTATATGAGATAATGGCGACCTTTGATGACCACGGATATCAGGACTGGCTCAACAAGAAGTTCGGCATCATAAGCATGAACATGATAGAGACCGTTCTGCCCGATATGGCAGATACAGAGGCGTTTTACAGGGAGCTGTATGCACTTGCCGGAACAAATTTTTACGGTGACGATTACAAATTCCCGCCCTCGGACTTTTACCGCAGCGGAGATGTGGGGCTTTACTCATATTACGGCGGCGGAACTATAAATATATGCGCTGTTCCTGCCGATGATGAGCTTGAAAATGAGCTTTCTCGGGCGGATTGTGTGATACATGGGATAGAATAATAAAAGAGCTGCTGCATTTTTTTGCAACAGCTCCTTTTATTATCCCTGCTCATTTTCAAACAGCTCGCCGTCAACTATGCGGACTATCCTGCCTGCACTTTTGGCAACGTTCAGGTCGTGGGTTATCATGACTATGGTATGACCCTTTTGGTTAAGCTCGCCGAAAAGCTTCAGAACTTCCTTGCCTGTGGCGCTGTCAAGAGCGCCTGTGGGCTCATCGGCGAGGAGCAGCTTTGGGTTGCCCACCAGTGCCCTTGCAATGGCTGCTCTTTGCTGCTGACCGCCCGAAAGCTCATGGGGCTTGTGATCCATTCTTTCGCCCATTCCCAGCTGAATAAGGCGCTCCCGTGCGGCAGCCTCCGCCTCCGACGAGGTAAGCCCACGGAGCAGCAGTGGCATCATCACATTGCGCAGCACGGTGTATTTCTGTATCAGGTGATATTTCTGGAAAATAAAGCCCACATAACGGTTTCGCAGGTCTGTAAGGCTTTTGTCGTTCATTTTATGCACGGCGTTGCCTGAGAGATAATATTCGCCGCTGTCAAAGCTGTCCATGCAGCCGATTATGTTCATAAGGGTGGATTTTCCCGAGCCTGAGGGTCCGAGTATGGCGAGAAATTCCCCCTCCTTTACTGTCAGGTCGATGCCCTTTAGCACGTTCAGAACGCTGTCGCCCATGGCATAGCTTTTTCTGATATCCTTCATGCTGATAACGTCCATATTGTCTCCTATTCTGCGCTTGCCGCACGGACTGTGCCGTCCTCGCTGACTGTAAGGGTGAGGATCGTTCCGACGGTTATGCCGCAATAGTCGGAGGAACGTCCCGAAAGTCCGGCTATTGTCATTCCCACGGGGATCATGTAGCTGCTTTCCTCGCCACTTTTAGTGATAGAAGCGCTCTTCCTGCCGCCTCTTCCGAAGCCTGCGCCGTCGGGAGCGTTCATATCACCCGAGGGCATTTCGGGCATATCTCCCGATGGCATATCTCCTGACGGCATATTTCCGTCAGGCATTTCGGGCGGAGTGCCGTTGCCGTCATTGTTGGGAGCGTCGGGGAGATCCGACGGCATATCGTAATTACCGTCCGACTTATCATCGGAATGGCTGTTATCACTGTCGTCTTTGTTTTCTTCCACCGTTCCCAGCGCCAGTGTAACATAGTTGCCTGCAATGGCTGTGACTTCGCCCGAAACCGTTGTATCTGTTGAAACTGCGGTGTAATTGTTGGGAGCGGCGGTGGTTATCTGCTGAGTTTCCTCTGCGCTGTCCGAGCAGGCAGTGAGGTTAAGGGTCAGCAGGGCAAGAAAAAGGAAAAAGCTTTTCTTATTCATATTATCTGCCTTTCTTATGTTCATATTTATTCTCCGCTGAGGGCTTCGATAGGTGTAAGGCGTGAAGCCTTGTATGCGGGGTAGAAGCCGAAAATAGTTCCCGTTGCCGCTGCAAATACCAGCGACAATACGCCTGCCGGCACCGACGGCTCTGCTCTTGTGCCCAGCAGCTCTGCCGCAGGGATAAGCGCATATCCTGCCGCCACGCCTGTGATCCCGCCGAATATGGCTATCATTCCCGCTTCAAGGAGAAATTCGGAAAGTATCACCGCTTTCTGGCTGCCAAGGGCTTTCAGCAGACCTATCTCGCCTGTGCGTTCCTTGACCGTTACGAAAAGCACATTCATAATGCCAACGCCGCCAACGAAAAATACTATGGAAGCCACGGCGATAAGAAGCGTCTGGAGAGTGTCGGCGGATTTTGTTGCCGCTTCCATCTGGCTGCCTGCATCGGTTATGGTAAAGGTGGCTGAGGGATAGTTCTGGGTAAGCACCGCCTCGATATCCGCCATTACGTTTTCGACCTCCGATACATCGGAAGCTACAGCGGTTATCTTGGGGTCGCTGTCCGAGCCGAAAATGTACTTTGCGGCTGTGGAGTAGGGTACGTATATTGCTTCATCGGGGGAAATTCCCGAGGAGACTGTTCCCATTGATGAGAGAACGCCCACGACCTCGTAATTCTTGCCCTCTATCGAAATGCTTTCGCCCTGTGCCAGATAGGCAGCACCGAAAATGTTCTGCGCTGTTTTGTAGCCCAGCACGCAGACCTTTGCTTTGTCCTCTTCATCGTCCTCGGTGAAAAACCCGCCGTACTGCACGGAAAGGTTGCTTATCTGCGCATATTCGGGCATAACGCCTGCGGTGGTGAAATTTGTTTCTTCGTCGAGGTCTCCGCCGTCAACTGCTGCGTCTCCGCTGGTGATAATAGATATGGACTCAATGTTCGGAACTACAGCGGCAATGTCCTCAACGTCCTCTTCTGTGAGGGTCACGGCTCCTGTTCGGGCTGCACCTGAAAATCCGCCGGAAGAGCCTCTTCCTGAGGAACCTCCTCCTGCAGGTCCTCCGCCGCCTGACGGGAAGCTGCCGGAACCGCCAAAGTCGGGCATACCGCCGAAATCAGGCATTCCTCCGCTTGAAGGAGGGCCGCCCGAGCCGCCGAAGTTTTCCATCATGCCTTCCACCATGGTATCGGCGGTCTGACCTGCAGTGACTTCTATTGCCCCTGCGTTCAGGTTCTTGAACTGGTCGGCAACATCAGCCTTGCCGCCCTGTCCAATGGCGATCACCAGCACGATGGTCGCCGAGCCTGCGGCTATTCCGAGAGAGGTAAGGGCGCATTTTGATTTGTTTGAAAATATATTTATAAAAACTGTTTTTATCAGCTCGGAAAACCTCATTCAGATCATTCCTTTCCGCCGCTGAGAGTGATCTCCGCCAGCAGCTTATCGCCTGCGGATACGCCTGTTATCTCAACGCTTCTGCCGTCGGAAAAGCCTGTCTGGACTTCCTTTTCAACGATATTTCCGCTGTCGTCATAGACCTTTACGTAGGAATGACCGTCACGGAAGGTAATGGCATTTACATTGACGGTGAGAACATCTGTTACCTGATGCTTTAAGAACGTAATATCGCCGCTCATGCCCTCCAGCACGTTAAGACTGTTCCGGGTGTCAAGCTTTACGGTGACGGTGTAGCTTACTGAGCCTGAGGAACGGGCAGGCTCTGCGGAAATGGTGTCTATCTCGCCGCTGAAATTCTTATTGTCATAGGCGGTAAGGGAGACGGTGCATTCCTGACCTACCGTAAGAGCGGTTATATCCTCCTCGGATACGGATGTGCTGAGGTAAACGGAGCTTGTGTCCATAAGGGTAACGATAGTGGCATTCTGCATAATGCTGTCCCCCTCGGAAACGGAAACAGAGGAAGCTATTCCGTCAATGGGGGCGTATATCACGCCGTCATCGCCTGCATTTTCGCAGAACTCGGCGTATTCCTCAACAAGAGAGTCATATTCGTCCTGCTTGGTCTCCACATCGCTTTCAAGGCTGCTTATGGTGCGCTCATAGGTAAGCTCTGCCAGCTCTGCGGCGGACTGTGCGGACTGGGCTTCCTGCTTGGCGTTAAGGCTGTCGGAGCTTTCGCTTACCGCACTGCTTTCGATGTTCAGCTGTGCGGAAGAAATGTCCGATTTAAGCTTTTCAATGCTGTCGCTGATGGAATCCGCATCGTTATTGCCGTAAATGTCGGTAAAGTCGGACTTGTAGTCCTCATATTCCTCACGGTAATCGGATATGTCGGAGTTAAAGTCGTCCATTTCGCTTTTGTATGCGTCGGTTATCTTCCGGTGAGCCTTGCAGACTTCCTCAGCAGCGGAGATTTTGTCCTCGTAGTCCTCTATCTTGTCACTTATCTGCTCGCCTAAAGTGACATAATAGCCCGAGTATGCGGTCTTGGCGGCGCTGTAGGTGTTATATGCCTTGGTGAGTGCTGCGGAAGCGGCTTCATACTTGCTTTCGGCGGAGGTGTTTGAGTTCTGGGAGTTTTGAGTGGTCGAAGAGTTGTCGGAGGAAGAAGTCGATATATAAACGGAATCATTGTAGGCTTCCTTGGCATCTTTATATTCGCTCTGAGCCTGTTCGTAAGCTGCCTTTGCTTCCTCGTAAGCCTGTTTCAGGGAGTTTATCTTTTCGCTGGTGTCGGAAATCTTTTCGGTGTATGCGCTGTACTCGTCCTTTATGGCTTCAAGGGCTTCGTTGTTGGCAGTGTCGGTTTTCTGATATTCCCTGTACTGCTTTTCCATTGCCTTGTGCTCCGCTTCAAGTGCGCTGAGCTTATTCTCGTATGCGGTGAGCTTGGCGTAGTCATCGTCATAGGTGAGGGTCATATTCTCATATTCTTCAAGCTGCTTTTTCAAGTCGGCAAGATTTTTGGCAGAGGTCTCCTTTTCGTTTTCCTGCTTGCTGAGGTAAAGCTCATATTCGCTTTGCGCCGATGTGCCTTTGAGCTTGGCGCTTTCAAGCTCCTGCTCAGCTTTAAGGGTGCCTGAGGTGAGGTTGTCCTTTGCCTCATCAAGAGCGTTCTGAGCAGATCTAAGCTTCAGCTCATACTGCTTCTTGGCTTCCGCCACATCATCAGGGTCAACTTTAAGAAGAGCGTCGCCCTCCTTCACGCTTGTGCCTGTCTTTACATATACCTCTGTGACCTCGGCGGTGCAGGGGAATGAGACATATTCCCTGTCAAGGGAGAGGGTGCCGCTTTCCTCTGTTCCAACGGTGATGTTTCCCTTGGAAACGCTGTATTCTCTGTAGCTTACGTCTTCTTCCGCCTTGGCTGAGGAGGCGTTGACGATTATAGCAGCCGCACCTCCTGCGGTAACAGCCACAGCCGCCGCTGCTGCGAATATCTTTTTGTTCATGTTCCGTGCTCCTTTCGATTTCTGTAATCAATGATAATTGCCAAAGCTTAATTTAAGCTTAAAGGAAGAATAAGGGAGCGGAATTTTCATTTGTTTATCACAATATACTAACTGTATAAAATTGTATAGATATACAAAAAGGCAAGAACAACTGTATTAGAGAGAAAAAAGATCATAAAAAAATCAGCACAAATAAGTACAAAGCAAAGGGTTTGGGTCAAGCCTTTTTCCCGAAAGGCTTGCGGGTGTCCAGAGGGCAGAACCATCTGGTCGTCCTCCGCAGAGGACGAAATCCGTTCGTTAACGGTAAAAGCAATTAAGCTATAGCGTGCAAATTATAAATTCTAATAAGCCGCCTGCGCATTGAGTTCAAAGCCCTGCAAATAAATATTTTCTATCAATATAAGCAAAAAACTATTAAAGTGCAGGCGGCTTGAAACCAAGAGACGTTCCGTCAGGAACGGCGATTTTGGTTTCCGCCGTAAGGCGCAGGTACGGACAAATCAACATAAGTCACAAGCACAAGAAAGAATTTTATGTATTCACGCTTGTTTCAGCCGATGTGGGAACAGTAGTCTCAGCAGGTTCATGTGCCTCGGTATGAGTTGTCTGTGCGGTTGAAACGGTGGCTTCCGTGACACTTTCAACAGCAGTTGTTGAAAGTTCTGTTGATACGGACGTTGTGATAGCTGTTGTAACGGCAGTTGTTTCGGCTGTAGTCTCAGCAGATGTCTGAATTTCCGTTTCACCGATTGTTGTGGAAGTTGTTTCCAAAGGAGTCTCGGATATCTCCCCTGCTGTGAAATTTGAGAAGCTTACGGTCATTTTGGGCTGACCTGTTGCCAGCGATACGGGAACTCCGCAGCTGTCAAAAATGATAGTGCAGCCGTCACCAGAATATACCCAGCCGCCGTCTTCCCCCGCTGAAAGAGAAGTGCTCTCCAGCTGAGCCGCCGCATTGTCCATGGCGGAGAAAAAAGCCGTCAGGGGAGATGAATCGGGCAGAGATGAGGTCTGCACATCAAAGGTAAGATCGCTCAGATGTGAGGTGAGAACATCGTCCGCCGAAGATACGGTAAGCCCCGCTATGGTCTCGGGAGAGGTTATCTCCATGCTCCAGAAGCCGCTTCCCAGCCGCTTTGTCTGCCCCGAAAAGGTAAATTCCGTTTCGCTTTCCGCATTCTCCCCCGGGGGGATTATGTAGGCAGTCACAGAGCAGTCGGCGGTGAAGCCGCCTGTTATCTGCGGCTGCGGTGGCGAGGAAAGCACCTCCGCTGCCGAACAGCCTGTGGCTGTAACGCACATCATAACAGTTATCATACCCATGAGCTTTTTCATATACCCATTCCTTTCACGGTTGGATTTCGTCCCCTTCCGAGCCGTGATACGTATCGCTTCTCGCTACCTGCGGTATTCGGCACTGAATCGGCACATTTTTTCGGGACGTATTTGCTTGAACGCAAAAGGAAGCTGTGCGATAACGTCCGTGGGCAGCATTCCGCTCATGGAAAGCTTTTCGGCAGCCATATCGGCGGCAATGCCGAAAATATGCACTGCGGCGCACACGCACTCATACAGCCTTTCCCCACGGTTCATGGAGCATATGCCTGAGATGATGCCCGTGAGCACATCTCCGCTGCCACCTCTGGAAAGTCCGCCGTTGCCGCTGTAGGAAGCGCAGCGCTTTTTGGGGGAGACGATATATGTGGGAACGCCCTTGGCAACTACCACAGCGCCTGTTTTCTCACTGAGAGCCGCAGCGGCGGAAAGCCTGTCTGCCATTACCTCGGCAGCAGTCATACCCAGCAGGCGGGCAAGCTCGCCGACGTGCGGAGTAAGCACAGCTTTGCAGTTTGCATTTCTGATAATATCTATGCTGTCGGCGATGCAGTTTAGACCATCGGCATCAAGAATGAGGGGAATATTTTTTTCGCCGCAGAAGCTTATCATTCCACGTACCAGCTCTTTGGTGTCATCGCAGCAGGAAAGACCGCTGCCCATGGCAATGACGGTCATATTTTCGGCAGCTGAGCATAATTTTGTCAGCCCGTCCGAGGATATGGCTCCGCTTTCGTTTGCCGAAAGAGTGCAGAAAGTGGCTTCGTATATTCCTGCCGCCGCACGGTCGATAACAGCGGGGACGGAAGCCAGCTTTACCAGTCCCGCACCGCTCCTGAGGGCAGCTTTCAGGTTCATGGCAGCCGCACCGCTCATATTTTCCGAGCCTGCGATTATAAGCAGCCTGCCGAAAGTTCCCTTGTGGCAGCTTTGTCCCCTTGCGGGAACGCATTTCTCCGCCATAGCATCGGTCATCATAACGGGAGCGCCCGTATTTTCAAAGCAGCTTTCGGTAATGCCTATCTCACGGACAATTATTTTACCGCAGTTTATTTGTGCGGGCAAAAGTGTCATGCCTATCTTTGGAGCGCCGAATGTGATGGTAAGACCGCACATAAGCGTTCCTGCCGATACTTTTCCCGTTACGCTGTCAGCCCCCGAGGGGATATCTGCCGCAAGGATAAAGCTGTCCTTTGATATTCTTGAAAACAGGCTGATAATATCGGCGGATAGCTCTCCGTGGAAGCCTGTGCCGAAAACTGCGTCAACAACAGCGTCATATCTGTCGGATATCCGTTCATCGTCCGTGTCGAGGAATGTTATTTTGCTGTGGGCTATCTTTGCGTATTCCTCCAGCGCAATGCCGCTTTTGGGAGCGCCGCAGGGCAGGGTAACAAAAACCCGGGCGCCCATATCTGCAATGAGACGTGCCATAACAAAGCCGTCACCGCCGTTGTTGCCTCTGCCGCATATTATGAGCACACGGCTGTCAGCATTTATATCAACACACCTGCAAAGCTCTTGGACAGCGGCGGCGCCTGCATTTTCCATCAGCCCGATGTAGGTCTTGCCTGCGGCAACGGCATTTGACTCGGCGGCTTTCATTTGTGAGGGGGTGGCGAGGTACATATCATCACTCCTTATCCTTTATATTATTCTCGTAATTTTCAAAGCTTTTTCCTGCCCAGCCGTCTATCTTTCCACGGCGCATGGCACCGAAAATGCGCTCGGTAACGCCCTTGTTGGTCTTTTCAAGCTCTGCCAGAAGCTCCTTTGTTCTCTGGCGGGAGGTGTGACCGTCAGCGGGACATTTTGATTTTACCACATTAAGGTCAAGCCGCCTTGCTGCACGTATTACCTCCTTTTCGGGAGCCATGACCATGGGACGTATCTGCACCAGTCCGCAGCGGGCAAGGTGAGTAACGGGAGAAAAGCAGCCTATACGGCCCTCGTTCAGCAGGTTCATCATAAAGGTCTCCACCGCATCGTCAAAGTGATGACCCAGCGCTATCTTGTTGCAGCCTGCGTCCTTAGCGGCGTTATGGAGAGCGCCCCGGCGGAGCTTTGCGCACAGGCTGCAGGGGTTCAGCTCTTTGCGGATATCAAAAACTATCTGCCCGATGTCCGTGGGGATAAGGCGGTATTCAACTCCCGCCTCGCTGCACATCTGAGCCACGCTGCTGTAGTCCCCCTCCACGCCGCCGAAGCGTGGGTCAAGGGTAATGGCGACCACATCGTAATCAATGCCGATGAACCGCCTCAGCTCGATAAGCCCTTTAAGCAGCACAAGGCTGTCCTTGCCGCCCGAAACGCCCACGGCGATCCTGTCGCCGTCCTGTATCATGTCAAACTCCTGAATAGTCTTTCTCATATATCCAAGCATTTTCTGCATTATCCGCACCTCTTTCTATGTGATATTATAGCATAACAGGCGGAGCAAATCAAGAAAAACAGAGCCTTATACTAAGAACCCGTCTTCACAAGCATATGCGCACGTCTTTTCGGCAAATTTTGC
>OMGB01000346.1_pt1 | contig 18244 bp, 18 predicted proteins | sample 1645791 | NCBI WGS metagenome assembly OMGB01 (sample SAMEA103958120, study PRJEB25191) | human gut metagenome | biome: human-associated habitat [ENVO:00009003]; feature: intestine environment [ENVO:2100002]; material: feces | place: Germany | collected 2013/2015 | reverse complement strand
CAACAAAATTATGCTCGAAAATCCGCACACATTTCTTATGAAGACAGGTTCTTAACTTTAATTGCCCTTTATATCATGCCCGCCGTGGGATATGATAGCACCCGATACACGCTTTGCCTCAGATGCACGGCAGATTATCTCTATTGAGGCTGATTTGTTTTCGTGATGGTTTCCGTCCGGCTGTTCAATGTCCGATATTGCGCCATATACAGGCAGAGGCATGGCAGCCGTGCTTCCGGAGCCTATCCCCGAAAAAAATCCCATAGGGGCAAATGTGCCGTCACGTCCCGCACCTGTGGAACGCTCGTTTATGGTGATATCGAAAATGCCGCTGCCGTTTCTTCTTATGGCTGCTGCCGCAAACTCAGCGTCATCGACGGAATAAAATCTTGCTGTAATTTTCATGTGTTTTCTCCTTTGAACATTTCTTTATAACAAAGTATGCCCGATTTTTCAGGAAAAACACATAAAAAATCCCCTCTCGGTTATGTGCCGAAAGGGGATATCGTTATTATCAGTAAAGCTCGGAAACCAGCTTTTTCTTCTGTGCCGCATATTCTTCTGCGGTTATCTTGCCCTCGTCCTTGAGAGCCTTGAGCTTTCTAACCTCTGTTTCAAAGTCGGAAAGTGCAGAGGGCTTTCCGTTGGGATTTACCCTTGGAGCTGCTGTAACAGCAGGCTGTATGGGCTTTTCCTCAACAGGAGCAGCAGGCTCGGGCTGAACTGTAGCCTGAACAGGCTTTACTTCCTGAATGGGAACCTCTTCCTTTACAGGTGCAGGCTCTGCAGCAGGAACAGGAGCGGGTGCAGGTGCGGGAACTGCTTCTGCCTTGTCGGGGATAGAATCAAGGTCAAGAGCGGGCTTCTTGGGAGCTGCTTCCTTTGCTGGAGTGCTTGAAATAACCTTTTCAAAGCTTTCAAGAGCCTTCATGGACTCAGCTATTTCATTGTTAAGATCTTCAACGTTCTTTTTGTCTGCCTTTTCGGGAGCAGGTGTGGGAACGGGCGCAGGTGTTGGGATATTGACTGCCTTTACAGGCTCGGGATCGGGAAGCTTCTCAACAGCCGAAAGGGGAGGGATAGCGGCATTTACTTTGATAGCTGCCTGCTCTTCCTTGCGCTTTTCTTCGATCTCACGGAGCTTTCTCTGCTTTTCTCTTTCGAGAGCGGCATTGACCTTTTCCATGTGTGCAGCCTGAACTTCCTTTATCTGGCTTACGATGGAAGCTACGTTGTCGAGGCAGGGAACTATTATTCTCTTGCGGTGAACAACGCCCTTAACATCGGTATCGCACTGGATAAAGAGGGGGCTTGACTTGGCATTTTCGTTGATATATACCTTTGTGATCTCTTCCAGGGGGCACACGAACCTTGAATAAACGGGATCGCCTTCCTTGGTGCCCTGCTGCTCCATAATATACGCCTGTCCGAAAAGATGAGCTACCGTGATCGTCAAATAAACCTCCTGTGGCTTTGCAAAGGAGGATTCCTTGAACATTGCTTCATATGCGGCTATTTTCTTTTCACTGTAAACGCTGGAATTTGACTGGCTGCTCATTCTCATTACTCCATTTCCTTAAAGATGATTTACTGACGCGGGCTTTGGGTGTTTCGTACTGATTTGTCTAAAGTCTGCGATATACTTCTGTAATATTATACCATAAAAAACTTTTTGTGTCAAATAAAATTTAAAATTTGAACGCAAAAATAGTTACACAATATTATGCAGTATGCACAATATTGTGTGTAAGAATTAGAATAAATTGTGTTATTGTCAAGCAGACTGTTAATTTATTTTTCCGTCCTTTATGGTGACGATCCTGTCCGCTTTTTCAGCCACGTTCATGTCGTGGGTGATAAGGATAAGGGTCTGGTCATATTTTTTTATGGTGGTTTTAAGGAGGGAGAGTATCTCGTTTCCCGAAGCGGAGTCCAGATTTCCCGTAGGCTCGTCGGCGAGGATTACAGCAGGCTTGGAAATCATTGCACGGGCAATAGCAACTCTCTGCTGCTGACCGCCAGACAGCTGGTGAGGGTAATGGGAAAGCCTGTCTGCGATGCCCATAGTCTCTGCTATCTCGTTAAGATATGCTTCATCGGCTTTTTGACCGTCCAGCGACAGGGGGATAAGTATATTTTCCTTTGCGGTCATTACGGGCAGGAGATTGAAGAATTGGAACACAAAGCCTGCTTTGCGGCGGCGGTACTGTGCCAGTGCGTCGTCGTTCATGGAAAAAACGTCCTCGCCGTCAACTGTGAGAGTGCCCGAATCGGGATAATCCATTGCGCCCAGCATATGGAGAAGTGTGGATTTTCCGCTTCCGCTCTGTCCCACAATGGCAACAAATTCGCCCTTGGAGACCTCAAGGCTCACGTCGTCAAGCGCTTTCACGGCTGTTTCTCCGCTGCCGTAGGTCTTGACAAGGTGCTCGGCTTTAAGAATAATGTCGCTCATAAATATCTCCTTTCATCAGCTGTTGTTATATCTCTGGAGGAACTGGCGTGTTCTTTCGTTCTGCGACTGCTCGAAAACCTCCTCGGGAGTGCCGTTTTCGATGATAACACCGCCGTCCATGAAAATTACTCTGTCCGATACCTGCTTTGCAAATGCCATTTCATGGGTAACGATGACCATGGTCATCTGCTCCTCCGCCAGACTGCGGATAACCTTCAGAATTTCGCCCGTAAGCTCGGGGTCAAGGGCTGAGGTAGGCTCGTCAAAGAAAAGCATTTCGGGATTAAGAGCCAGCGCTCTTGCAATGGAGACACGCTGCTGCTGACCGCCAGAAAGATTGCAGGGGTATTCATGCGCCTTGGATTCCAGACCCATTTTGCCTAGCAGCTCCATAGCGGTAGCCTCCGCTTCCGCACGGCTCTTGCCCAGAACGCACATAGGCGCTTCCGTAATGTTTCTCAGCACGGAAAAGTGGGGGAAAAGGTTGAAGTTCTGGAAAACCAGACCTATTTTCAGACGCACATCTCTCAGCGTCTTGGGATTTGCATAGACTGCCTTGCCGTTTTCATCGGCGGTCATCATTGAGATGCCGCAGATATCTATAGTGCCGCCGTCAGCCTTTTCAAGCTGGTTCACGCACCTGAGAAGAGTGGATTTTCCGCTTCCCGAGGGGCCTATGATGGAAACAGCCTGTCCCTTTTCAACGGTAAAGGAGATGTCTTTCAGTACCTCCAGCTTTCCGAAGCTTTTGGACAGATTTTTTATTTCAAGCATTGCCATAAAAATTTGCCCTTTCTTATTTATAGTAGCTGAGCTTCTTCTCTATGAGAGAGAACACAAAGGTAAGTATCATAGCCATTGCAAAGTAGAAAACGCCTGCGATTATCAGGGGGATAAGTGAGCTGTAAAGCTGCATCTGCTGACGTGCTTTCAGGGTTATCTCGGCATATGCAACGACGTTTGCGATGGAGGTATCCTTTACCAGTGTGATTATCTCGTTGGAGGAGGCGGGAACTATTCTTTTTATTACCTGCGGGAGGATTATCCTGAAAAATGTTTGTGACTTGGTAAAGCCCAGTGCTGCCGCAGCTTCATACTGTCCCTTTGGTATGGACTCGATGCCGCCTCTGAATATCTCCGCAAAATAAGCCGCATAGTTCAGCGAGAATGCGGTAAGCACGGCGTAGAACATATAATTCTCGCTCCTGATATTTATCATATCAAGTGCAGATGTCATAAAGGCGGGCAGACCCTGAGCCAGTTTAAGGTAGGGGATTATGTAGTACACCGCAATTACCTGGAGCATAAGGGGAGTGCCTCTCATAACGAGGATATATATGTTGGTAAGCCACGATATGGGCTTGAACCTGCACATTTTCAGCATTGCTGCTATCATTCCGAGAGGTATGGAGAAAAGCAGCGTAAAGCCGAATATCTTAACGGTAGGAACAAGATAATCCAGCAGTATCTTAGTGACGCTGAGAATTTCATCGGTTGTCATCTGTGAAATCAATCCTTTCGGCACGGCACTTTACCGCACTGACACATTATTACATAATATATATTATATCAGATATTTCAGCATATTGCAAGATAAAATTTTAAGTCATTATCTTAGTCAATATTCACATCAGGCACAAAAAAAGGCTGCCGCATAAGCGACAGCCTTAGTGTCAGTAAGAGGAAATTACTTGCTGAGTTCAGCGAAGTACTTGATAGTTCTTACCATCTGAGATGTGTAAGAGTTCTCGTTATCGTACCAAGAAACTACCTGTACCTGGTAAGTATCGTCATCGATCTTGGAAACCATGGTCTGAGTAGCATCGAAGAGAGAACCATATCTCATACCGATGATATCGGAAGAAACAATCTGCTCCTCGTTGTAGCCGAAGGACTCAGTAGCAGCAGCCTTCATTGCAGCGTTGATGCCTTCCTTGGTGATGTCCTTGCCCTTAACAACAGCAGTAAGGATAGTGGTGGAACCTGTAGGAGTAGGAACTCTCTGTGCAGAACCGATGAGCTTGCCGTTGAGCTCAGGGATTACGAGACCGATTGCCTTTGCAGCACCGGTGGAGTTAGGAACGATATTAGCAGCACCTGCTCTTGCTCTTCTGAGGTCACCCTTTCTGTGAGGACCATCGAGGATCATCTGGTCGCCGGTGTAAGCGTGGATTGTGCTCATGATACCGGAAGCGATGGGAGCGTAGTCGTTAAGAGCCTTAGCCATAGGAGCGAGGCAGTTAGTGGTGCAGGATGCAGCGGAAATGATGGTGTCATCCTTAGTAAGAGTCTTGTGGTTTACATTGTAAACGATAGTGGGGAGGTCATTGCCTGCGGGAGCAGAGATAACAACCTTCTTAGCACCGGCGTCGATGTGAGCCTGGGACTTAGCCTTGGATACATAGAAACCTGTGCACTCGAGAACAACGTCAACACCGAGCTCACCCCAAGGAAGATCAGCAGCGTTGGGCTTAGCGTAGATGGTGATCTCCTTGCCGTCAACGATGATAGCACCGGGAGTTACAACGGTCTTGCCATCTTCAGCATATACAGCGGGCTTAACATCAACAGTGTGAAGGTTCTCGCCGATTCTGCCGCAGTAGCCGCCCTGAGCGGTATCATACTTGAGAAGGTGAGCGAGCATCTCAGGCTTGGTAAGGTCGTTGATAGCTACTACCTCATAGCCCTCTGCACCGAACATCTGACGGAATGCGAGACGGCCGATACGGCCGAAACCGTTGATTGCAACTTTTACTGACATGATAAAATTCCTCCTAAAGAATTATTTATCTTCTGCGGATAGATCCGCAAGCCCTGCCTGTGAAAAAATTAACAAACAGAGCGGCGCTTACTTTCGTAACGCCCTACATATAATATAATATACTATTTTATCCGTTTTGGCAAGTGTTTTTTCAAAAAAAATTCCAAGAACGTGAAAAAATTTTTCTGAAATGAGCAAGGCGGCAGATAAGTGCTGTCAAACGTCAAAATGACCTTTGCATGCCGATTTGTCTCACTCTGTATCATCATATTCCGTACACCTTTTATACACAAAAGCTTTTTTTATTTACAAATATGTAAAATAAAGTTTCTGATTATGTATAGGTTTTTGCCCGGCGATGTGATATACTTTTTAATGAGTTTATGTGTGATGATAAGGCAGAAAGGGGGGCGGCAGATGCAGTGCACACAACAGCTGACAGACGAAATTCAGCGTATATTCCATAATTCGCCAATGGCAGCGGCTGTTGTCGGCGAGGGCGGAACGGTCATTTACCGCAATCCTGCCTGTGAAAGTCTCTGTCCCGATATGGATTTTGCCTGTGTTAAAACGGGCGTTTCCTGCGAGATGTATGCTTCATGCGGAAGCAGGACATTTATGCTGAGCATCGCTCCGGTTTCTGACAGCATATCTCTTGTGAACATCACCCCTGCTGCTCTTGATGAGACTGTGTTCAACGGTATTGCTGCTACGATAAGAAAGACTGCTTCATCGGTAGCCGAGGCTCTTGACGATCTGTCCGATAAGATATCCGATGAGGGCATGATGAAAAAGCTTGACATCATCGACGGCAATATGCTTACCGCCTGCTCCGAGCTGCTTGTGCCTGAGGTCATCAGCAGCATGAGGCTGCCCGATGTGCATGGCTCAGGTGTCATCAGTATTTCCGAAACGGTCATCAGGTTTATGGAAGAGCTTTCATATATCATCGCTTCGGAGAACATAAGCGTTGTTACTCTTGATAAAATAAAGCCCGGGCTTACCGCCCGAATGAATAAAGACGCTCTCAGGCTCCTTATGATGGAATTTATTTCAGGCTGTCTGGACGGCGAGTTTGATATCCACGGCATAACCCCGTCACTCAGAAGAGCTGACGGAGATAAGATACTGCTGGAGCTTTCCTGCGGCTATCTGGGACGGTTTGAAAACAAAGTCCCAAAGTCCAGAGCTGCAAGGCAGAAGGGCGAATATGACCCAGCCCGTATGCTCCGTGAGGAGATGGAAAGAATATACGGCTGCCATATAAGCTGCAGGCACAATGACATGGTAAGCACATTGTCAGTGAAAATGCGCTTTGAGGAAGCGGAAAGCGGCGAAACTCTTGGTAACAGAATGTCACATTACGTCGCTCCCAACCGATATACAGATGTTTCACTGTACTGCGCAAGGTACGGTATGAATCACAGATACAGAAATGAGAAATTTTGAAAGGATAGTTGAAAAAAATGAGATCAGCAAAGAAGATAATTGCGGCGGTTTTCGCCCTTGGCATACTTATGACAGGCTGCGGAAAGCAGGAGACAGGCGACCAGATCGTTACCACAGCGGCAACTCCCGCATTTTCGGTAACATCTGCAGGCGAGACCCTGGCAGATGCTGAGGCAGACCCTGAGGACACTGTGAGCATCTACACAGGCAAGACCGTTGAGAATGAAGCAGACCTTGCAATATACAAATTCAACAGCACTCTTCCCGACGGCTATGAGACCAAAATAGACAACTCCGAGGGCAAGATGTACGCATCTCCCAACGGTTCCATAATCGTAAAGGCTCAGAACTACAAGGAAGAATTTCAGGAGCTTTCCGTTTTCGCAGATCAGGGCTGTGCTTCTATCAAGCTCAACAATATGATGTATCAGGCGGATACGAATTTCTCCGATCCTCAGAACACCACAGTCGCTGGCTTTGATGCAATAAGATATGATTACACCGTTACCTCCTACATTTACGAGTATGAGACTGATTCCGCAGGCGCTCAGGTAACAGGCGACGACGGCAATCCCATAATCACCGACAAAAAGGACGTGCTGGGCGAGTATGTTGACCGTGTATATTACTTCTATTCCGATGAGGACGTTTTCTATGTTATCTGCGAGTCCAGAAAGGAAAACTCCGAAGCTGCCGCAAAAGAATTTGACGAGTTCATTTCCGGCGTGACTATCACAAAGAAGTAATTTCTGTCATAAAAAGAAAAAGCTGATACCGTGAAAATTTTTCGGTATCAGCTTTATTTTTATGCGTTTTCGCCGAAGTAAACCTCGTACCACTGTAAGAAGATGAAAACAGTCCATATCTTGCGGCTGTTGTCGTATTTTTCGGCTCTGTGGTCGTCAAGGAGCTTAACCAGCATGGGGGTGTTGAAGAACTTCTCGGCATTTGCGGAGGTAAAAGCGTCCTTTACGATGTTGTAGTATTTATCCTCCCTGAGCCATACTCTGATAGGCACGGGGAAGCCAAGCTTTTTCTTGTTTGCGGTCTTTGGGGGAGCTGCTTTCAGGGCAGCCTTTCTCATGGCAAGCTTTGTGTTTTCGGTGCTTACCCTGTACTGCCATGGTATCTGCTCCGCAAGCTCCATTACCTTTTTGTCAAGGAAAGGTACTCTCAGCTCAAGGGAGTTTGCCATGGACATTTTATCCGCTTTAAGCAGGATATCGCCTGTCATCCACAGGTGCAGATCAAGATACTGCATTTTTGTAATGGGATCCTTGCCCTTTACCTTTTCATAGAAAGGCGCTGTGATAACTGTAGGGTCGGGAGCGGAGGTGGTTATCTTCAGCAGCTTCTTTCTGTCCTTGGGTGTGAACATATAAGCGTTTCCGATGAAGCGTTCTTCAAGCTCCTTGCCGTTTCTTACAAGGAAATTCACGCCCCTCTTCTGAGGAAGATGCTCTGCCACGCTGCCGATGCCTCTTCTTATGAACTTAGGAAGCGACTTGTATGCGTGTGAGCCGAGAGGCTCCTTATATACGTTGTAGCCGCCGAATATCTCGTCAGCACCCTCGCCCGAAAGCACTACCTTTACATATTCGGAAGCCTTGTTGCAGACAAAGTAAAGTGCGATACATGAGGGGTCTGCAAGGGGTTCGTCCATGTGGTACTGTATCTTCTTTATATTGCCCCAGTATTCCTCGGGGGATATTACCTTGCTGATGTTTTCCTTGCCGATGTACTGAGAAAATTCCTTTGCCCAGCCGATCTCGTTGTACTTTTCGTCCTCGCCGAAGCCTACGGTGAAGGTCTTGTCAACATTTGCAACGGAAGCCACATAGCTGGAGTCAACGCCGCTGGAAAGGAAGCTTCCCACCTCAACGTCGGCTATCTTGTGAGCCTTAACAGAGTCCTTGAAGGTCTCGGAAATGCGCTCTACCCATGTATCCATGTCGGGACCTTCGTCAGCGTGGAAGTCAACGTCCCAGTAGCGCTTTACATCAAGCTTGCCGTCTTTATACTTGAAGAAATGTGCGGGAGGAAGCTTATATACGTTCTTGAAAAATGTTTCGTTGGTGGGGGAGTACTGGAATGTAAGATAGTTTTCCAGCGCCGCAGTGTTCAGCTCCTTGACGAACTTGGGGTGAACAAGGAAAGACTTTATCTCTGAGCCGAACATGAATGTGTCGCCCATAGTTGCATAGTAAAATGGCTTGATGCCGAAAAAGTCCCTTGCGCCGAAAAGCTCGTGGGTGTTCTTATCCCAGATAACAAAGGCGAACATTCCTCTCAGCCTGTCGAGAAGCTTCTCGCCGTACTCCTCGTAGCCGTGGAGCAGTACCTCGGAATCGGTATTTGTGGTGAAGATATGACCCTTTTCCACCAGTTCCTTTCTGATATCCTGATAGTTGTATATCTCACCGTTGAAGAACAGCACCTTTGACTTGTCTTCGTTCAGGATAGGCTGGTCGCCGCTGTCGGTAATGTCGATAATGCTCAGTCTGCGAAAGCCCATTGCGATACATTCGTCTATATATCTTCCCTCTGAATCGGGACCACGGTGGCGTATCTTATCCATCATCTCCCCGAGAACACGGTTGGAGTTGTCAATGGTGTTGGTAAAGCCTGCAAATCCGCACATAATATCATCTCCGTAATCTTTCTCATATCATATATAGTATATTTATTTATATGGCTTAATATGATACCGCTTTCCATCGGTAACTATTATAACAATTATCATACCATTTTAGAAAAAAAAGGTCAATAGAAAATGCCGCTCACTGCTGCATTTTAACCGAAATGTCATTTTTTAAAGCAGTCAGCTCTTCCTCTGTGAGAGGCCTCCAGCAGCCGGGGGCAAGGCTCTCGTCAAGGGGAACGCTGCCCATGGCGGTGCGTTTGAGATATACGATACAACAGCCTATGGAGCGCATCATTCGCTTTACCTGATGCTTTTTTCCCTCGGTTATGGTGATGTAGCCCGAAAATATCTTCTGCCGGGGATATTTGAGCAGACGTTCTCTTTTGTCGTCCGAAAGATATTCCGCAATGTCGGTGATAACTCCCGTGCCCGTGCAGCGGATACTTGCAGGGAGAGCGGGAAGCTCTCTTCCTTTCATCTCCACGCCTTCGGAAATGGCGCTCACCTTTTCCTCGGTAAGCTCGCCTATGGCATAGAAAAAATACGTCTTTGGAACATGGCTCTTTGGAAGCAGAAGCTTTCGGCAGAGCATACCGTCATCGGTTATAAGCAGCAGTCCCTCAGTGTCCTTGTCAAGCCTGCCCACGGGGTACATGGTCTGCCTGCATTCCTCGGGGAAGTAGTCCATAACAGTTTTGCTCAGGCTGTCCGTGCGTGCGGTGACACAGCCTTTGGGCTTATTGAACATAAAATATCGGGGCATATTCACACTCTTTTCTCTCAGGCTTATCCGACAGAGCAGATATCCTTTACTATCTCGGAAGCGATTATCATTCCTGCCACAGCGGGAACAAATGCCGTGGAGCCGGGAACGTTTTTCTTGCCTGTGCTTTCCGCCCTGCACTTTTCAGCCGCAGCGCCTGTGGGAACTATAGGCATTTCCTTTGAATACACCACTTTAAGCTTCTTTATGCCACGCCTTTTCAGCTCATATCTCATTATCCTTGCCAGAGGGCAAACGGAGGTCTTGTAGATGTCAGCCACTTCAAGCTCCGCAGGATTGAGCTTGTTGCCCGTTCCCATGGAGCAGATGATAGGCGTGCCGCACTTGTTGGCGTTCATAACAAGCTCTATCTTTGCAGTCACCGTGTCTATGGCATCTGCTATGTAGTCGTATTTGGTAAAATCAAAATCAGATGAATTTTCGGGCATATAAAAAGTGTTGTAAGCAGTCACTTCGCAGTCGGGATTTATCTGCATGATGCGCATTTTTGCCGCTTCCGTTTTTGGCATTCCCACAGTGCCCTCCACCGCAACGATCTGGCGGTTAAGGTTCGTGATGCTCACTGTGTCGTTGTCGATGATATCCAGTGCACCCACTCCGCTGCGGGCAAGAGCTTCAACGATATATCCGCCTACGCCGCCCAGTCCGAAAACTGCCACACGGGCGTTCCTGAGCTTTTCCATGGCGTCGCTTCCCAGAAGCATCTCGGTTCTTGAAAATCTGTCAGTCATAGGTTATCCTTTCAGAAAAGCTGCGTAATGATTATTCTTGCAGCCAGTGATAATATCAGCATAAGTATGCTTGTCATGTACATAAGTCGGTTTGCTCGCCTGATATCTTCATTTTCAATGGGTCGGATATCATCGCCTATAAATGGCTTTTTGTGAAGCTCGCCGAAATAATAAGCGTCGCCCGCTAGGCGTACATCAAGAGCGCCGGCGCATACAGCCTCCGTCTGAGCAGAGTTGGGGCTTGCGTGCTTGCGCCTGTCACGCTTCCATATCCTGAAAGCGTTTTTGCCGTCAAGTTTCAAAATATATGCGGAAAGTATCATCAGCAGAGCCGTGAGACGGGATGGAATGTAGTTCAGCACATCATCAAGCTTTGCGGCAGTGCGCCCGAAGTTTATGTATTTGTCATTTGTGTAGCCCAGCATGGAATCCATTGTGTTTGCCGCCTTGTAGAAAAATCCGCCCACAGCGCCCCCAAGCGCCATATAGAACATGGGAGCGGTAACTCCGTCGGAGGTGTTTTCCGCCACGGTCTCCACAGCCGCACGGATAATTCCGTCACGGTCAAGGCATTTTGTGTCACGGCCGACTATCATAGAAACCGCCTGACGTGCCTTTTCCGTGTCATTTTCCGCAAAAGCGTCATGGACTTTCATGCTCTCGTTCCTGAGGCAGCGTGCCGCCACAAGATAATAGCACATAATGCTTTCGACAGCAATACCCAGTATCAGGTTTATTTTATAGCAGATGATCAGCAGCGCCAGAGGTATTCCCGCTGACAGTATTAGCACGGTAATAACAAGCGCCGTGCCTGCCGTCCGCTCATTTTTTATCCGTGGTCTCAGAAGTTTTTCCAGCCTTGCTATAAGGCTGCCTATGAGCCTTATTGGGTGGGGCAGGGAATAGGGATCGCCCAGAATACAGTCAATGAGGAACCCGAAAAAAAGTGGAAGTGAAAGCATATCAGAACTCCGAAGTAATGGTTATCTTCCCATGGTCAAGCTCGGCAGTGTAGCCGCCGCCGTTTTTTACCTGATAGTCGTAAAAGCCTTTTTTAGGGAAAGCAAATCTTTCAGCTATTGCCATAATAGTGCCGCCGTGTACCACAAATGCAACGGTCTTGCCTCTGTTTTCGGCGGCAGCCTGGATAAATCCACCGCAGCAGCGGGTGCAGAACTGCTCCCTGCTTTCTCCGTTGGGGGGAGCGGCATTTCCGCCGCCCTCTATCCAGCTGCGGTAGGAAATATCATTGCACAGCTGCTCGTAATTCAAGCCTTCAAAATCGCCGAAATCCGTTTCACGCAGGGAGGGCATAAGCTTTATCTCCTTGTGGGGATAGATAAGCTCCGCTGTCTGAGCACAGCGCTTCATAGGGCTTGCAACAACGATATCCGCATCGGGATATTCTTTTCCCAATATCTCCGCAATCCCCTCATCGCAAAGAGGTTCATCAGTCCTGCCGATGTATCTTCTTTCAAGGTTGCCCGCCGTTTTACCGTGGCGGATAAAAATCAGCTTCATCTTGCTGTCTCCTTTATAACAGTGGGTATGCCGCATACCATGCGGATGACCTTTTCCGAGTGGGCGGCGATATAGCAGCAGGAGCGCCCCACAGCCTCTCTCCACAGCCTTTCGGACTTTTCCATAGGCACTATACCGCCGCCTATTTCCGTGGATATGATGATTATATCAGGGTTCTGCTCATAAATCTTTTGAGAGAAAGCCAAGGCAGCCTCAGTGCCGCCCTCTGCTGTTATCCTTTTTATAAGCAGATGAAAATTATCTATGCAGGCGATGTTTTCAAGTTCAGCGATGCCCATATCAGCGCCGTCGCATATTTCTGCTGACGGATAATTTTTCAGCACATAGTCAGTCTTGCCCTGACTGCGCCCTCCGATAATGAATATCATGGAATGTTCCTTTCCTTGCTTATTTGCTGCGGCAGTGCTGCCTTACGGCGCAGAATATCTCCTCTGCACTGAAATTTACCTCTGCCGCACAGTGAAGCTCCTCGGGCATTTCCGAGCCGTCGGTGTTCACCACGATGATTGGCTTGCCAGCCGCAGCGGCATAATCTGCCTCAAAGCGTATGCGGTCGTTTTTCATAAAGCTTTTGTCCAGCAGCAGGATAATGCAGTCCGATGCGTTGATGTTCCGCTGCATTTTTTTGTACATCTCCGTGAAATTGCCCCTTGCTTTTTTCATTGAAGGCAGAGCCGCTTCATCGGAATGACATCGGTAGCAGAAGCCTTTACCGCTGTTGAAAAGCTTTATGAGCTTCCTGTAATTTTCGCTGTAAATGCTGCTGTGGCATATGTAAATATCATAAGTTGGATATGAATACATATTATCCCGTCCCGAAATTTTGTCATATTCCCACGGTCACTTCTGCGGTGAGCAGCAGCTTGCTGTTGGCTCCCTCAGTTATCTTTGAGACAGTGACCTTTTTTACAATGTCCTCGTTGTCCTCATATTCCTTTTGCTTTGAGCCTGATACCGTTCCCACTGGAAATTCTCCCGCCGATAAAAGCAGACCCTTTTCATTGCGTGTCACATTAAGCTCAGTTCCCACGCTGCATTTTTCGGATATGTTCTGCTGAAAAAGCTTTCTTCCGCAGTTTGCTGCCATGGTGAAAAATGCGCCGTTTTTCATATACTCATCTTTCAGCCGCAGATATACTTCATGGGTGGCAAGGCAGTCGGAAAGGGCACGGTGAGCGTTGTCATTTATTACGCCGTAGTGACCGCAGAGGGCTGTAAGGCTGAATCCCCCGAAATCCGCTTTAAGGTGCTGGGCAAGGTTAAGGGTGTCTATGCAGTAATTTTCCATAGATGCATAATTTTGCAGAAAACGCAGGTCGAACCTGATTATATTATGCCCCAGCAGCGCCGAATCACCCGCAAATTTCAGAAATTCGGGCATGGCTTTGCTTATATCGGGAGCGCCCTTTACCATGTCATTGGATATTCCCGTAAGAGCGGTTATCTCGCTGCTGATGCGGGTCTTGGGGTCAACAAGAGTGGAAAAGGTCTCCGCAGGCTTGCCGTCTGTGACCTTTACGGCGGCAATTTCGATTATTTTGTCATAAAAAGGGCTTAGCCCCGTGGTCTCCAGATCGACTACCACGTAGCTGTCCCTGATAAATTCCTTGAATACTGCCATGTACGCCTCCGATCAGCTGTTGGGAAGAATAACGGTGAAGCAGGTGCCCTTGCCGAGAACGCTTTTTACGGATATGCTTCCGCCGTACAGGTCGATGAGCTGCTTTACAAGAGCCAGTCCCAGACCGCTGCCCTCGCCCTTGCGGGAGCTGTCCGACTGATAGAACTTGTCGAAGATGTGCTTGCAGTCCTCCTCGGCAATGCCGCAGCCGCTGTCCGCAATGGTGAAGATGATGCTGCCGTTCTTTTCGGTAAGCTCCATTTTTATCGTTCCGCCCTCGGAATTGAACTTGATCGCATTATCCAGCAGATTTGTCCATACGTGGAGCATAAGGCTTTCATTGCAGGTGCATGATACCTCGTCCAGATCTATTTCAAAGACGATATTTTTCTTTGTCCACTTTGTTTCGAGCAAAAGTATAGCCTTGCGTATCTGCTCATCAAGGCGGTACAATGTCCTTTTCTGGGGTATCGCCTGATTTTCAAGCTTTGAGAGCAGCAGGATATTTCCCACCAGCTCGGAAAGCCGTTTTGTGTTGAAAAGTATCTTGCTTACATACTCCGCCTGCTCCTCGGGAGGAAGTCCCTGCTCCTGCAAAAGCATTGCATAGCCCTCAATGGCGTTGATAGGCGTTTTGAACTCGTGGGAAACGTTGGAAACAAAGTCCGTCTGGAGTATCTCGGTTGCGCCAAGCTCGCTCGTCATAAGGTTGAAGTTGTCATACAGCTCACGCACCTCGGTAATGCTTGATCTTGTTTCAAGCCTTACGGTAAAATCACGGAGAGCCACCTTTTTCATTGCCGTTGCCAGCTTTTTGATGGGGGAGAGCAGTATCTTGCTCACGAATATTGCCACAGCTACGCCGAGAATAACGCTGAACATTATTACCCAGCCGTTTTCCGAGATGTGCAGGGTGATGTTGAAGAAATAGTTCAGCACATAAGCCACTGCGCTTGCCGCAGCAATGGTAAGGATTATCACCAGCGAAATGAGAATGGTGAAATATATGGTGATGTTTATGCCGAATTTCTTTTTCTGCTTCCTGTCCTTTGTCACTTCTTTACCACCTTGTATCCTACGCCTCTCATGGTAACTATCTGAAAATCGGGGTTATCCCTGAAATGCTCACGGAGCCTGCCTATATGTACTTCAACAGTGTGTGGGTCAGTCTCGGTGTCATATCCCCATATGTCGTCCATTATCTGCTGACGGGTGAATATCTTTCCGGGGTATGATGCCATTTTATAGAGCAGCATAAACTCTTTCTGGGGCAGAACTATGCTTTCGCCGCCTGTGGTGACGGTCATTGAGTCGTATTCCATCACAGTTGAGCCGATAGTCTGTCTGCGGTCGTTTATCATCTGGGCACGCCTCAGCAGAGCGCCTACTCTCAGCACCATTTCGTTTACGTTTACGGGCTTTACCATGTAGTCGTCCGAGCCTGAAAGAAATCCCTGACGCATATCGTCGTAAGCGTCCTTGGCAGATATCATAAGCACGGGGATATTTATTCCCGAGTCCCTTATGGAGCTGACCAGCTCATAGCCGTCAACATTCGGCATCATCACGTCGGAAATTATCAGGTCAAAGTAATCCTTGTCAAGCATGGCAAGGGCTTCCTTGCCGTCACAGGCGCCCTGAACGGCATATCCGCTCCTTGTGAGGACTCGCTGGAACAGCAGTCTCAGCTCCTTGTCGTCCTCGGCAATAAGTATCTTGAACATAATTTCTCCTTGTACCGAAAAAACCGCCTGCTCATAAGATACAGGCGGTTTTGCCGTTATTACTTGAAGTAAGCTACGCCGCTTTCAAAGATCTTCTGATCCTTGGAGCCGGGAACATTCTTGCAGATGTCGGTGCCGATACGCTCGCTGTGGCCCATTTTTCCGAGAACACGTCCGTCGGGGGAGGTGATACCCTCGATAGCGTCAAAGGAGGAGTTGGGGTTGAAACGGATATCCATTGAAGGAGCACCTTCAAGGTCAACGTACTGAGTAGCGATCTGACCGTTGTCCGCAAGGCTCTTGATAAGCTCGGGAGAAGCAACGAATCTGCCCTCGCCGTGGGAGATAGCGATCTTGTGGATATCGCCCACCTCGCAGCCTGCAAGCCAGGGGGACTTGGTGGAGGCTATTCTTGTGGATACCATCATTGACTGGTGGCGTGCGATGGTATTGAATGTAAGTGTGGGGGAATCATCGGTCATGTCAACGATCTTTCCGTAAGGTACAAGGCCAAGCTTGATAAGTGCCTGGAAGCCGTTGCAGATACCCAGCATAAGACCGTCCCTGTTGTCGAGCAGCTCGGTAACAGCGTCCTTGATGCGGGGGTTGCGGAAGAATGCGGTGATGAACTTTCCTGAACCGTCAGGCTCGTCTCCGCCTGAGAAGCCGCCGGGGATCATAACGATCTGTGACTTCTTGACAGCCTTTTCAAAGTATTTTACGCTCTCTTCAAGGGTCTGAGCGGAAAGGTTCTTGATAACAACGATCTCGGGAACTGCGCCTGCACGCTCAAATACACGGGCAGTATCGTACTCGCAGTTTGTGCCGGGGAATACGGGGATAAGCACCTTTGGCTTTGCAAAGGAGGAAGCGTGCTGAACGGAGTTCTTTGTGGTGTAGGTGTATATCTTTGCAGGCTTGCCCTCGGTCTTGATGTTGCAGGGGAATATGGGTTCAAGCTTGTCCTCCCAGGATTTCTGGAGGTCAGCCATGTCGATAACATAATCCTTGCAGTCGATGGTATAGGAATCGGTGGTAGTACCGATAACGGTCTCGGGAGTGAAGGGGTCGCCGTCAAGCTCGATAACGAAAGAGCCGTAACGGGAGTAGAACAGCAGGTCGGAGGAAAGCTTCTTGTCGAACTTGAAGCCCACTCTGTTTCCGAGGGACATCTTAGCAACTGCTTCCGCAATGCCGCCGAAGCCTACTGACCATACGGAGAGCGCCTTGCCCTCTGCGATGATCTTTTCAACTCTGTCGAATACGCTTCTTACGCTGTCCCACTTGGGCAGACCGTTTTCATCGTAGTCGGGTGTGATGTAGATGACCTTGTTTCCTGCCTTCTTGAATTCAGGGGAAAGGATCTTTCCGCTGTCTGCGGTGGAGACTGCAAAGGAAACAAGAGTTGCGGGAACGTCAATGTTCTCGAATGTACCTGACATGGAGTCCTTGCCGCCGATAGCGCCGCAGCCCAGCTCTATCTGAGCCTTGTATGCGCCGAGAAGAGCGGAGAAAGGCTTGCCCCAGCGGGTAGGATTATTCTGTGTTCTCTCGAAATATTCCTGGAATGTGAGCCAGCACTGCTTGTAGCTTCCGCCTGCTGCGATGACCTTGGAAATGGACTCGATAACAGCAGCGATAGCGCCGTGATAAGGGCTCTTGTCGCTTACATAAGGATTGTATCCCCAGCCCATGATAGAGCAGGTCTTTGTCTGACCCTTGAGAACGGGGATCTTTGCAGCCATCGCCTGAGTAGGTGTGAGCTGATATTTTCCGCCGTAGGGCATAAGAACGGTGCCTGCGCCGATGGTGGAGTCAAAGCGTTCTACCAGACCCTTCTGAGAGCATACGTTCAGGTTGGTCATAAGGGTGTACCAGCTGTCGGGGCAGTCGGTGTAGGACTTGGGCTGAACGGTAACGGGAACGGATACCTGAACGGTGGTGTGCTTTTCGGCACCGTTGGAGTTCAGGAACTCTCTTGAAAGGTCAACGATTACCTTGCCGTTCCACTTCATCTTGAGCCGGGGTTCAGCCATAACGTCCGCGACCTTGGTAGCTTCAAGGTTCTCGGCAGCGGCAGCGGCGATGAACTTCTTCATGTCGGACTTTCTTACTACAACAGCCATTCTTTCCTGGCTCTCGGAAATAGCAAGCTCAGTGCCGTCAAGACCGTCATACTTCTTGGGAACTGCGTTCAGGTCGATAACCAGACCGTCTGTCAGCTCGCCGATGGCAACGGAAACGCCGCCTGCGCCGAAGTCGTTGCAGCGCTTTATCATATGTGTAACTTCAGGATTTCTGAAAAGTCTCTGAAGCTTTCTTTCCTCGGGAGGATTACCCTTCTGTACCTCAGCACCGCAGCTTTCGAGGGACTGTTCGGTGTGAGACTTGGAGGAGCCTGTTGCGCCGCCGCAGCCGTCACGTCCTGTGCGACCGCCGAGGAGAATGATAACGTCGCCCGGCTCGGGAACTTCTCTTACAACATTTTCAATGGGAGCAGCGCCTACAACAGCGCCTATTTCCAGTCTCTTTG